>JAEAMF010000215.1_pt1 | contig 92954 bp, 79 predicted proteins | sample 8958721 | NCBI WGS metagenome assembly JAEAMF01 (sample SAMN16933255, study PRJNA681124) | bioreactor sludge metagenome | isolation source: anaerobic bioreactor treating anionic surfactant - SDBS | place: India: Bengaluru | collected 2019-02-28
AGAGATTTATTTCTCCTGGTAAACTAATGAGGTGCCTTTTATATGATTATCAATCCCATAAACTATTATAATATTGGTTCCCTCTACCCTCAGGGGAGAGGGTTAGGGTGAGGGGGCAATAGGCAGAAAAATGGAGGGCCATGCTCTGTCTTGGCCGCGAATAATAAACGGACGCAACGGAGTGCGCCCCTCCAGATCATTTATTTTCGCGCCACATACCACCCGATCCTCCTTTACTCAAGCGGCTCCAGGTCATCGGTGATGACCGAGTCCAGCTCATCCAGCCGCTCCTTGAGCTCCTTCCAGCCGGTGAAGTGAACCGAGAGGCAATAGCGGTTATCTTCAAAAAAAGGCGGCGGGGCGATGCTCACGCCACGGGGAAGCTGAAGTGCGCCCAGCCTGTCTTTGACCTGCTTCTCTTTTGCCGTAAGCAGCGGATACCGCTTCTCCCGCAGAAAACGCAGCACAGCATCACCTTTTTGCGGCCGGTTCAGCTTATCATTTTTAAGAAGTGCTTGAATCGCCGGGTCACCGGTCACCGCCTGGGGCGATACGCCGTCCCGCAGGCCGATCTCCATAACAGAAGTGATTACCTCCGCCTGTTTGCTTACGCTTAATCGCAAATTGACAAGCAGGTGCGCAAGGCACTTCCTGGCATCCGGATCCAGTCGCGCCAGGCTGAGCGCACTTTGCACATCAATGATGCCCGCAACGACTGCATCCCTGATTTCCCGGTCAAGCAGACAGAGCGGCTGATAAGCCTTGAATTGCGTGCTATGCGGCTGCAGTTTCAGCAGCGGCAAAAAATCGCTCACAATATTCTCTTCGCTGTAATAGGAGAGGAGCCTGTTTAATGCGAGGGACTTTTCAATGGGGTTCAATTCACGGTGCGAGATATTGTCATGGAGGCTCAGGAGCAGACATGCTTCATCACTGGATTCCGGGGGCACCATTTTGCATTCAGCAGAGGCAGCACCAAGTTCCCTCATGGCAAAAATCCTTCTATAACCGCATACGATCTGATAGCGGTCATCAGGCCTTAGGCGAAGCACTGGAGGATTGATCAGGCCCACATGTCGGATGGAATCTTTGAGCGGTTCAAGGTCAAAACCGTAGCTCAGGCGGAAGCTCGCATCGTCGAGGTCAAGCATATTGAGCCTGACAGTGGCGGCAGCCTGATGCTCTCCCATTACCAGTTCATTACTCCTTTTTGAAGGCATCGCCTCTCCCTGCTTGAGGATTAGAGCTCATAAACTCTATAGCACCGCCATCCCGTTTTCAACGAAAAAGTGGGGTTAAATTTAATGCTTTATCTAAATCATGTTTTTTGCTATACTTCGTATCCTAAAGGACAGGGCAAATCGGGGAAAGGCTTTCCGACGTCAGGCTTTTCTTCCAAAAAATGGTGTGGGGATGTAGCTCAGCTGGGAGAGCATTACCTTCGCAAGGTAGGGGTCGGGGGTTCGAATCCCCTCATCTCCACCATTTTTTATTTCATTTGCCATGCGGAGCGCCGCCATGAGAAAGGCCACAGTCAAGAGAAAAACCAGGGAAACTGATGTTGCCGTGGAATTGGCAGTTGACGGTTCCGGTAAGAGCAGCATCAGCACATCCGTGCCCTTTCTGGACCACATGCTGGAACTCTTCGCCCAGCATGGTCTGTTCGATCTCACCGTCAGGGCACAGGGCGATATTGCGGTGGATTACCACCACACGGTTGAGGACATCGGCATTGCCCTGGGAGAATGCCTTAAAAAGGCGCTGGGCGACTGCAAGGGAATTAAACGCTACGGGGAGGCAACCGTGCCCATGGACGAATCGCTGAGCACGGTGGTTCTGGACATCTGCAACCGGCCGGGCCTGGTATATGACACCCCGCTCACCCGGGAAAAGGTCGGCACCTTTGATGTGGAGCTGGTCAAGGAGTTCTTCAGCGCCTTTGCCAAGAACAGCGGCATAGCCCTGCATGTGAAAGCCCCCTATGGCGAGAATGCCCACCATATCATCGAGGCCATTTTTAAAGCCTTTGCCCGGGCCCTCGACATGGCCACCATGGTTGACGAAAGAATCATTGGCGTCATGTCGACCAAGGGGAAGCTGTAGCAGGCGTTTATCTTATTAATACACAAGCCGACCACATAGAACAGGTCATTGCGAGGAGCACCGGCGACGAAGCAATCCCGTGATAATGCTTCGCTGATGCCCGCAATGACATTTTTGCTTATCAGTCTCTTTATAGCATTACAATAACAACAAGGACTACCCGGTGATTGCGGTCATTGACTACGGGATGGGGAATCTGCGCAGCGTGCACAAGGGCCTGGAGAAAGCGGGCTATGAGGCGCGGATAACAAGTTCGCCGCAGGCGGTGGGCGATGCCGGCACGCTGGTGCTGCCGGGCGTCGGCGCTTTCAGGGACTGCATCCGCAGCCTCGATGCGCTGAACCTGATCGAACCGATTCTGCAGTCGGTGCGGGGCGGCAAACCGTTTCTGGGCATCTGCCTCGGGCTCCAGATTCTGTTCACCGAGAGTGAGGAATTCGGCACCACACCCGGCCTGAATCTCATCCCCGGCAAGGTGGTCCGTTTTGCCCGGGACGATACGCCGGGAGCGGAGCGCCGCAAAATTCCCCACATGGGATGGAACACCATAGCGCAGCGCAAAACGGCGCCCATCTTCAGCGGGATCGAGGACGGTTCATTTTTCTATTTTGTCCATTCGTACTACGTGGTTCCTGAAGACAACTCGGTTATCGCCACCACGACCGACTATGGCGTGGCATTCACCTCGAGCATACAGAAAGACAACATCTTCGCCTGCCAGTTTCATCCTGAGAAGAGCCAGGGCGCGGGTCTGCGGCTGTTGAAAAATTTTGGAACCTGGGCCGGGGAGGGAAAGGGATGCTGATCATACCCGCCATCGATTTGAAAGGCGGCAGGTGCGTCCGTCTGCAGCAGGGAGAGATGGAGCGTGAAACCCTCTTTTCCGATCACCCTGAGGAGATGGCCCATCGCTGGGAATCGCTGGGCGCCCGGATGCTGCACATTGTCGATCTCGACGGCGCAGTGGAGGGAAGACCGCGCAATGAAGCGGCAATCATACGCATCCTGCAATCGGTAGCCATCCCCCTCGAGCTGGGCGGAGGCATCAGGAGCCTTGACACCATCGAGCGCTATCTTTCTCTCGGGGTTAACCGGGTGGTTCTGGGCACGATCGTCCACAAGCAGCCCGCTTTGCTGGAAGCGGCGTGCAAAAAATTCCCCGGCCGGATCGTGGTGGGGATTGACGCGCGGGACGGCATGGTCGCGGTGGAAGGGTGGAAGGAAACCACCGCCATGCGCGCCGCCGACCTGGTAAAAACCATTGAGAACAAAGGCGTGGAGGCGATCATTTTTACCGACATCAAGCGCGACGGCATGATGAGCGGCCCCAACCTGCAAAGCACCCGGGCAATGGCAGAGGCGACGGGCATCCCGGTGATTGCATCGGGAGGGGTAACAAACCTTGACCACATCAGGGAGTTGCTCCGCCTTGAATCCTGCGGTGTGGAGGGGATCATCATCGGCAGGGCGCTCTATGAAGGCAGCATCAATTTAAAGGATGCGCTTGAACTCGCGGGTGGAAAAGATTAGAGCAATACATATTATCTTTGATGAGGGCAAATGTAATCGCACAGCCTGTCATTTCGAACGTACGTGAGAAATCTTATACGATTTCTCAGTCGCCAAGCTCCTTCGAAATGACAGCTCAAATATGATTCCAGACGACGTCATCCTGCGACTCGATCGCAGGATCCAATAAAACATGAAACTGGATTCTGCGGTCGAGCCGCAGAATGACCCTTCTACAAACTATATTTTAATACTTCGTGCTGCCGAGAAGGGGCATGGGAGTTTTTACACCCTTACAGCATGCTGACCAAACGAATCATACCCTGCCTTGATGTCAAGGACGGCCGCGTGGTCAAGGGGATCAACTTTGTCCAACTCACCGACGCGGGGGACCCGGTTGAAAACGCGAAGGCATACGATGCCGAAGGCGCGGATGAGCTGGTCTATCTTGACATCACCGCCTCCCACGAAAAGCGAAACATCATACTTGACGTGGTGGAGCGCACCGCGGCCGAAGTGTTTATGCCCCTGACGGTGGGCGGGGGCATCAGGGACCTCAACGACATCAGGGACCTGCTCAACGCCGGCGCCGACAAGGTTTCGGTCAACACCGCCGCGGTTGAGAACGACCGCCTGCTCGAAGAGGCATCACAGCGCTTCGGCAGCCAGTGCATCGTGCTGGCCATAGACGCCAAGCGCACCTCTTCCGGCACGCCGGGCGGCTTTGAGGTATACACCTACGGCGGAAGAAAGCCGACCGGCATTGACGTACTGGGATGGGCGGAGCGCGCTGAGCGCCTGGGCGCGGGTGAAATTCTTCTTACCAGCATGGACCGGGACGGCACCAAGGACGGCTATGACCTCGAACTGACCCGGGCCGTTTCCGAGCGGGTAACCATACCGGTCATCGCCTCGGGCGGCGCCGGCGGTTTTGAACACTTTTATGAAGCCTTCGCTATCGGGAAGGCGGATGCCGCCCTGGCCGCCTCGGTGTTTCACTACCGGACGCACGGCATCCGGGAGACAAAAGCGTATTTGCGCGAGCGTGGCATTCCGGTACGGATATAAGCGAAAGATAATGACAAATGTCAAAGCCCACATACCAAATGAATTTCAAAACTTCAAATGCCAAAGCACACAGTCCAAAGTAGCAATGCAAGCATTTGCGATTTGACATGCCGTTGAAATTTGGATTTTGACATTTGATACAAGCGGCTCAGCCGCGGAACAACATTGTCATTTCGAGGGAGCTTGTGCGACTGAGAAATCTTCTACAATTTTCCATCGTCAAATCTAAAGGGAGCGATTATGGAATGGGTGGATAAAATCAAATTTGACAGCAATGGTTTGGTGCCGGCCATTATCCAGGATTATCAGAACGGCGAGGTGCTGATGCTCGCCTACATGAACCGGGAATCCGTGCTCAAATCACTGTCATCAGGCATTACCTGTTTTTTCAGCCGGTCGCGCCAGTCGTTGTGGGTCAAGGGTGAAAGCTCAGGCCACGTGCAGACCATCAAGGAGATATACATCGACTGCGACATGGATGCCCTTGTCTTCAAGGTGGACCAGGCCGTGGCCGCCTGCCATACCGGATACCGCAGCTGCTTCTACCGCAGCATCGAGGGAAAAGAAATGAAGACGGTGGGCGTCAAGGTCTTTGATGAAGACAAGGTGTACAAGAAGGAGTAGGCATTGAGCATGGCCGCTTCACCAGCTCCCCGGATTGCCGTCACCATGGGCGATCCCACCGGCATCGGCCCGGAAGTCATCGTTAAGGCGCTCTCCGACCGGCGCACGTTGGCGTTGTGCCGGCCCATCGTGCTGGGTGACCCGGGCATCATGGAGCGCGCGGTCAGGCTCCTCGGCGCGTCCATTGAAGTGCATGAGATGGCAGCTGCCGGAGAGCAGCACTACCGGGAAGGTGCGCTCAATCTGCTTCCCCTTTCCTCCATCCCCCTCGAGGAGGCGCGGTACGGCGCGCCCTCACCCTCCTGCGGCAGGGCAATGTATGCCTCTATTGCCGAGGCGGTGCGGCTGGCGGTACAGGGTGAAGTTGACGCCATAACCACCGCGCCGATCAACAAGAAGGCCCTTGCCGACGCGGGGTACGCCTATCCCGGCCATACCGAATTGCTGGCCGAGCTCACCGGGGCAAAGCACTATGCCATGATGCTTGCCGGGGAGCGGCTGAGGGTGGTGCCGGTGACCATTCACTGCGCATTACGCGACGTCTTCCGCCTGCTCACCTCCGATGCCATTGCAGCGGCCATTGGCATCACCCAACGCGCCCTGCAGGAGTACTTCAGCCTGCCGCAGCCGCGAATCGCCGTCGCGGCGCTCAATCCCCACGCGGGCGAGGAGGGCCTTTTTGGCAGCGAAGAGGAAACCCTCATCGCGCCTGCACTGGAACAGGCGCGCGCACAGGGCCTGGGCGTCTCTGGCCCTCTTCCGCCGGACACCCTTTTTTATCACGCCGCGGCGGGACACTATGACGCCGTCATCTGCATGTACCACGACCAGGCGCTCATCCCGCTCAAGCTCCTCCATTTTGATGAGGCGGTCAACGTGACCCTGGGGCTGCCCATCATCCGCACCTCGGTGGACCACGGCACCGCTTACGATATCGCCGGGACCGGCAGGGCAAACCCGGCAAGCCTTGTCAACGCCCTGAAAATGGCGGCGATGATGGCGGGTAGCAAGAAGAGCCGCACCTGACCAGAGCCCGCCGCTATAGGAAGAGGCATTTCTTCACATTATAAATCATGGAGGGACGCACTCCGCTGCGTCCGATTATTTTTATATGCGGCCACGACGGAGCGTGGCCCTCCAGGAACCATATGTTTGGCTTGTCATGCTGAGCGTAGCGAAGGATCTGTTTTGTGATATGCTTCGAGGAAGCCCTATTTTGTCGGAACGGGCGCACTCTTTTCGCTCACGATACCGTCCTTCTTCTGGAGGAACTTTTCTCTGAGCGCCGGAGGCAGTGGTTTGGCGATGGTATGTACCGCGGACAGAAGCGAGCGCGCCAAAAAGGAGTGTTTGATATAATCACTGCGGTTGGGAAGGAAGGTCACCATCATCAGGATAATCAGGACCATCAGCGCCGCGGTCTTCAGCAGCCCCAGCAGTCCTGCCGCCAGCTGGTCCGCCGCCTCCGGGGCGGCTCTTTTAATCATGCTGAGCGCCGCCCAGAACAGGAGTAGGATCAGAAAATAGGTTGCAGCCACGAAGGCGGCGAAAGCGACGGCATCTCCGAGTATCCGCACGGTTACCGGAGGACGGAACCATGAGGCAAGCAGGGGAAACAGGTAGCAGGCGGCCGGATAGGCCAGGCAGAGGGCAAGGAGCGAGTAGAACGTCGACACACACCCTTTGCGGGCACTGCTGATGACAAGGTATCCCGCAACACACAGCAGAAGAAAATCGAGTATCATTGACTGATCAAAAGGAATCTTCACCGCTTTTCTCCGGATGGTTGTTTCTTTACCCCATGGAAACGGCTTTTGTCAAATAGTTTCAGCTCCACACAATGAGCTGGATTTTTTTGGTTTTTTTGCTACAATGCCAATAAGCCATGGCAGAAACAGAACAAACGGTATCGCCTCGATCGGGCCGACATGAAAGCAAACAAAACCGCGCTGTCGAAGAAAAAAGCTGACGTCCCAAAAGCGGCAACCGATTCCTCGCTCGCCCCGTATGATCCCCTCCAAAGATACCTCGCGGAGATAAGCCAGTATAAATTGCTGACTCCGGAAGAAGAATACCAGCTCGCCACCCGGTACCGGGAAAAACAAGACTCCTATTCAGCCTACAAGCTGGTTACCTCCAACCTGCGGCTGGTGGTGAAGATTGCCCTGGAATTTCACCGCGCATGGGTGATGAACCTGCTTGATCTGATCCAGGAAGGAAATATCGGACTGATGCAGGCGGTCAAAAAATTTGACCCGCAGCAGGGCATCCGGCTGTCATCGTACGCCTCGTTCTGGATCAAGGCATACATCCTCAGGTTCATTCTGGACAACTGGCGGCTGGTAAAGATCGGCACCACCCAGGCCCAGCGCAAACTTTTTTTCAACCTGCAGAAAGAGCGGGCGCGGCTCGAGGCCATCGGGTATGCCGCCGGGCCAAAACAACTGGCGGAAAGAATCGGCGTCAAGGAGAAAGAAGTGATCCAGATGGACCAGCGTATGAGCAGCTGGGAGGCATCACTCGACACCCCCCTGCGGGATGATGCGGATAAAAGCCTGATGGACTTTCTCCCGATAAAGCAGGAGTCCATTGACACCATGCTGGCCGACGGGGAAATAAAATCCCTGGTCAGCGAAAAGCTGAAGGAGTTTAAAAAGACGCTCAGGGACAAGGAGCTCTACCTCTTTGAAAACCGGCTGTTGGCCGAGAACCCTTTGACCCTGCAGGAAATCGGCGACACCTACGGCATTACCAGGGAGCGGTCGCGGCAGATAGAAGAACGGCTCTTACAGAAGATCAGGGCCTACCTGGAGCAGGAAATCCCCGGCATAACCGATGCCCAGGCCAAACCCGGCGCTTAAAAAATCAGGTTTGAATCTTGACATAGCCGGGGCAATCATTAATAATAATGCGTTTGAAAAAGGGGATGTAAACCGTGGGCTTCCTGGGAAAATACAAAAACGAGATATTCCTGGCAGTGCTGATTCTGTATGTGATCACCCTGGGGATCGGCGTGATCGGCGAACTCTTTGATATCGAATGGATAGTCAATCTGCCTCTTTTCTAAGGCCCCCTTTTGTGTGCACGATTTTCTCTCAAGCATTCATGGAGCGGGCAGGAGCGGTTTAAACCGCCACGATATCGCGCATACATGCGCTCCTACCCCATGTATAACCGTGTTTGTTCAGGTTTGCGGCAGCACGGACCGTTTTCCCTGACATGATGACAAGGACCGTCAACCCATGGTAAAGCAGGATTACTACGACATTCTCGGCGTTTCCCGGAATGCCACCGAGGAAGAAATCAAGAAGGCCTACCGGCAGATGGCCCTGAAATACCACCCGGACAGAAGCCCGGGCGACCGGGAGTCCGAGGAAAAGTTCAAGGAAGCAGCGGAGGCGTATGAGGTATTGAAAGATCCCCAAAAGCGATCGCTCTACGATCAGTTCGGTCACGAAGGATTGAAGGGCGTCGGGTTCCAGGGTTTTACCGGTTTTGATGAAATTTTTTCCAGCTTCGGCGACATCTTCGAGGACTTTTTCGGCTTCGGCGGACGCGGCAGGCGCAGGGACCGATCCTACGTACAGCGGGGGGCGGACCTGCGCTATGATCTTACCATCAGCCTGCGTGAAGCCGCCTTCGGAAAGGAAAAAGAGATTGACATTGACAAGCACGAGCACTGCAAAACCTGCAGCGGCAGCGGGGTAAAGCCGGGCAAGTCCCGGCAGACCTGCCCGGGCTGCGGCGGTCGGGGGCAGGTGAGCCATTCCCAGGGCTTCTTTACCATCAGCTCCACCTGCTCGCGCTGCGGCGGTCAGGGCGAGATTATCACCCACCCCTGCAAAGACTGCAGGGGCAGCGGCATGACGGCGGCCCGCAAGCAGCTCAAGGTAAAGATCCCCGCCGGGGTTGAAACCGGCATCCGTCTGAAGCTGAGCGGCGAGGGAGAGGCCGGAGAGCGCGGAGGACCGGCGGGAGATCTGTACGTGGTGCTGCACGTGGAACCGGATCCCTTCTTTGAACGGCAGGGAAACGACCTCATCTGCCATATTCCCATCTCATTTTCCCAGGCCGCGCTGGGGGCCCATATCGACGTTCCCACGCTCAACGGTCAGGAGAAAATAACCATACCGCCGGGAACCCAAACCGGCCAGACGTTTACCATAAAAGGGGCTGGCATCCCCTATCTGCAGCGAAAGGGCAGAGGCGATGAGTACGTGCAGGTGGTGGTAAAAACGCCGACCCGGCTGAGTCAGCGCCAAGCAAAACTATTTGAAGAACTCGCTTCCATGGAACATGAAAATTAAGCATTGTGAAGATGAAGCGTTTGGTACCGATCATCTCCATCCCGGCACTCATTGTTCTTGCACTTTTCTCCTTGTCGACACGGTTACACGCCGGTCCCGCCCTTTCCCTCTCCGCTGATCAGGACATCATCGTTGTCGGGGAACCTTTTTCCATTACGATTACCATCTCCTGGGAAGGCGATGCCGAGGGATACCTGGTTGAAACTCCCCGCCTCAAGCCGCCGGAAGGCATAATCCAGCTTTCCGCCGCTCACAGCACCAGCGCCAAAGATACGACATATTCCCTGTGCTACCGATACACCCTCAGCGCCGCCGCAACCGGGGACTACGCGCTCGACCCGGTGGAAATAAGCTTCTGGGAAAAGAATGCCGGTGACGCCCGGACCGCACCCACCGATGCGCTTCGTTTTACGGTCGTTTCCCGGACCGAAGCGGCGCTGCAGCGGTTCAGGATTCCCGGGGTGGTGCTGCTCATTTTCATAAGCCTTTTCGCAACCTTGTTCGTTTTAAGCACAAAGAAAAAAAGGCGGAAAAATTGATTGATCCGCATGCAAAGGGAGGTAACAATGCAGACTGATATTCAGGCTATCACCAGGGCGGTTGAGGAAAAAAGCTCCTACCTCCAGGCGCTGACCGGGGAGATTGAAAAAATAATGGTCGGCCAGCACTATCTGATCGAGCGGCTGCTCATCGGTATTTTGGCCAACGGGCACATACTGGTTGAAGGCGTCCCCGGCCTGGCCAAGACCACTGCGGTAAAGACGCTCGCGCAGGCCATTGCCACCTCCTTCCGCAGAATCCAGTTTACCCCGGATCTCCTCCCCGCCGACCTCATCGGCACGCAGATGTATTCCCCCGCCAGCGGCAGTTTCACCATAAAAAAAGGGCCGCTCTTCAGCAACATCATCCTGGCTGATGAAATAAACCGGGCGCCGGCCAAGGTGCAAAGCGCCCTGCTGGAAGCCATGCAGGAACGGCAGGTAACCATCGGAGAGCAAACCTTCAAGCTCGAGGAGCCGTTCCTGGTCATGGCGACACAGAACCCCATCGAGCAGGAGGGCACCTACCCACTCCCCGAGGCCCAGGTTGACCGCTTCATGCTCAAACTGCGCGTCACCTACCCCGACAAAAAAGAGGAAAAGGAGATCATGAAGCGCATCGCCGAGCGGTCGACCATCGAGATAACCCCGGTGATCAGTCCCCGCGACATAATGGAATCACGGAAGGTGGTGGACCAGATTTACATTGACGATAAATTGCAGGACTACATCGTTGACATTGTTTTTGCCACCCGTGAACCAAAGGCGTACGGCATCGATATCGCGGGCATGATCGCCTACGGCGCCTCGCCGCGGGCAAGCATCTACCTCAACCAGGCATCAAGGGCATACGCATTTCTGCAGGGAAGGGGATACGTCACACCGCAGGATGTGAAATCCATCGGGCTTGATGTGCTGCGGCACCGGGTGCTTCTGACCTACGAGGCGGAGGCGGAAGAGCTTACCTCGGATGACATCGTCACCCGGATATTCGACAATGTCGAGGTGCCGTGAGGAGAGGGAGACGGGATACTGGATACTGGGTGCTGGATACTGGATAATAGTACCAGCACTTTCATCAATGTCATATCGGTGCACTGCTAAGCATGAAAATGGATGTTGTAAGGGATAAGCGTTTTCCCCCGCACCCTAATCCTCTCCCCCGGTGGGGCAGGGGAATTTATGGTTCTATCCTCTCTTTATTATTAAGAAAGCATAATTAGACTCCCTCTCCCCTCGGCGGGAGAGGAATGGGGTGAGGGGTAAAAATATTGAGCATTCACGACCAGCGCAAGCGGGCGACAAAACGCTGACGAAAAAAGCAATTCTGACGCCATGGCACAACGCACTACCACAAAGCAAGAAAACAATCCCACCGCGCGCCTTCCCCTCGAGGTGATCAGGCGGATCCGCAGGATCCACATACACAGCAGCTACCTGGTCAATGACATCCTGGCGGGGGAATACGAAAGCGCCTTCAGGGGCCGGGGCATGGAATTCGAGGAGGTCCGCGAGTACCAGCCCGGCGATGATGTGCGGGACATCGACTGGAACGTGACCGCCCGCATGGGCCATCCCTACGTGAAGGTGTATCGCGAGGAGCGCGAGCTGACCATACTGCTGCTGGTTGACGTCAGCGGCTCCGGCCAATTCGGCTCCGGCGCACAGATGAAAAACGAGCTCAGCGCGGAGCTTGCCGCCGTGCTTGCATACGCGGCGGTCAAGAATAATGACAAGGTAGGGCTGATCATATTCAGCGATATCATCGAGAAATTCATCCCGCCCAAAAAAGGAAGAAATCACGTGTGGCGGGTGATCCGGGAGGTGCTCGAACACAGTCCCCGGAGCAAGAAGACCGACATCGGCGCCGCGCTCGACTTTCTCAACCGGATCACCAGCCGCAGGGTCATTGCCTTTCTTCTTTCCGATTTTATCGCGCGGGACTACGAGAAGCTGTTCCGGATCACCAATAAAAAGCATGACCTCATCGCCATTTCCATAACCGACCCGCGCGAGCGGGAGATTCCCCCGGTCGGCCTGGCGGAGCTGGTTGATGCCGAAACCGGGGAGAAGCGGCTGATTGATGCCGGCGAGGCCGGGTTTCGCCGGGAGTTCAGCGCACGTGCCGCCCGCCAGGCGCACGAAACCCGCGAAATCTTTCGCCGCTGCGGCGTGGATCACATCCCGCTCATCACCGATCAGCCGTACATTAATGCGCTCATGAAATTTTTCAGGATGCGGGAGAAAAGGATGTGAGCAGGCGGAGCGTGGGGCACAGAACGCCGGTGATTGCCGGGAAGGATTTTGTTCGATAATGAGACGACGATTTCTTATAGCGGCCTGGTGCGCCATCATGCTCACCTGCTGCCGAAGCCAACAGCCCGGGACGCCTCGGGAGAAAGTGACGGCGCCGGCGGTGGAGGTGAAGGCGGAGGTGGACAAGGCGACCGCCACCACCGGGGACCTGATCCGCTACACCCTCTCAGCCAGCAGCGATCCGTTGGTCAGGGTGGAGATGCCGGAGATGGGTTCACAGATCGCGGGCTTGCGCATCCTGGATATGGGCCGGAAGGGGCCCGAGGAAAAAGAAGGCCGCGTGCATTCGGAAAAGTGGTACCAGCTCCAGGCGGATCTCATCGGATCCTATATTATCCCCGGGGCGGTCTTCTTCTCGTACAATGACAAGGGGGAAAAGACCGAGCACAAAACCGCCCAGATTTTCATCGAGGTCAAATCGGTCATAGAGGACAAGGCCGCCGCCACCGACATCAAGGAGATTAAACCACTCGAGATCATTAAACGGAACTACACCGCAATCGCCTTATACTCACTGGGAGGGGTAGTTCTTCTTGGCCTGATACTCGGCGGCATCTTCTGGTACCGCTTCAAATATAAAAAAGCCGCGGCGGCCCCGGACCGGCCCGCCCACGAACTGGCGTTTGAAGAGCTCGAGGGTCTCCGGAACGAGGGGCTGATTGCCAAGGGCATCTACCAGGAGCACTATTTCAAGTTCTCCGAGATTTTCCGCCGATACCTGGAGCGGCGATTCCATTTTCCCGCGGTGGAACAGACCACAGAAGAAATTCTGCCTGCCCTCTCCGGCCTGACCGGCTTTGAGGAAACGGTACGCAGCGGAGCCCGATCATTGCTCTTGCAGACGGACCTGGTAAAATTTGCCCGCCATACCCCGACCCACGAGCAGGTTGAGCAGGAGTACCGGCAGGCGGTGTCATTCATTAATGAAACCAAGGAAGAACCCCTTCCGCCATCGCAACCGGCATAGCAGCGCATGATTCGATTTGAAGATCCCTGGTTATTCGGCTTTCTCGCGCTCATTCCGCTCATGCTCTACTACCACGGAAAAGGGTGGGGGAAGAGCAGCATACGGTTTTCATCGCTGGATACCATCAGGCAGCTCAGACAGCCGCGAATTTTCATCCTGCGACATCTGCCGGCATCGCTTCGCTGCCTGGTCGTCGCGCTGCTGGCAACCGCCCTGGCGCGCCCGCAGGCGGGCATTACCTCGACCGAAGTGCTCACCGAGGGCATCGACATCATGCTCTGCCTCGACACCTCGGGCACCATGCAGGCGCTGGACTTCACCTGGAAGGGAGAACGGCAGAACCGCCTGCAGGTGGTGAAGCGGGTGGTGCATGACTTCATCCAGGGCAGAGCCAATGACCGCATCGGCATGGTGGTGTTCGGCGCGGAGGCATTTACCCAATGCCCGCTGACCCTTGACTACGGCGTGCTGCTCAGCTTTCTTGAGCGGGTGGAGGTCGGCATGGCCGGGGACACCACCGCCATCGGCTCGGCGCTGGCCACCTGCGTGAAGCGGCTCAAGGACCTCAAGGGAAAATCAAAGGTGGTGATACTGCTCTCCGACGGCCGCAACAACGCCGGGAGCATCGACCCGGAAACCGCTGCCGGGATGGCGCACACCTTCGGCATCAAGGTCTATACCATTGGCGTGGGCACCGAGGGCGAGGTGCCCTTTCTGGCCGACACCATCTTCGGCAAGCGGTATGTGTACCAGCGGGTCGACCTGGACGAGGCCATTTTAAAAAAGATTGCATCCGCCACCGGCGGAACGTATTTCAAGGCCACCAATACCGAGGCGCTGGCCGAAATTTACCGGCAGATCGACCGGATGGAGAAGACTACAATTGAAACAAAGGAATATACCGAGTACCGGGAGCTGTTTCACCCGTTTCTGCTGGCCGGCCTGGCCCTGCTGCTGCTCGAGGTGGTGCTGACCAACACGCGTTTGCGAAGAATACCATAACCCGAACAAGGCCGGCCGGCCCGCTTGTCAGCCGGTCCGCCTGCCGGTTACCCTATGCGATTCGGCAATCTGAACTACCTGTTTCTGCTGTGGATCATTCCTTGTTTGATTGTCTTCTACCTCTATGCCTTCCGCAAAAAGGACCGGCTGATCGCCGCCTTTTGCGGAACGCAGCTGCTTCCCGTCCTGCTGTCCGATCATCACCGGGGAAGCAGGAGAGTCAAGGCGTTCCTGATGCTGGCAGGCATCACCGCCGGCATCTTCGCCCTCACCCGGCCCCAGTGGGGTTTTCACTGGGAGGATATCAAGCGGGTGGGCGTGGATGTCATGGTGGCCATTGATGTGTCGGAGAGCATGCTGGCGGAAGATGTCAAGCCGAACCGGCTGGAGCGCGCAAAGCGCGAGGTGTACGATCTGATTGATATGATGGAGGGGGACCGCATCGGATTAATCGCCTTCGCCGGCACCAGCTTTGTGCAATGCCCGCTTACCCTTGACTACGGCGCCTGCAAGATGTTTCTCGATTACATCGAGCCCGATCTCATTCCGGTCCCCGGCACCGCTCTGGCCGATGCCATCCGGAATGCCATCAAGTCATTCAACACCAAGGAGCGAAAGTCCAAGGTGCTCATCCTGATAACCGATGGGGAAGATCATGAAGGAGCCCCGCTTGAGGCGGACCAGGAAGCAAAAAAGGAGGGCATAAAAATTTTCACCATCGGGGTCGGCCAGGAGGGCGGCGCCCCCATTCCCCTGCGCGACGGCTCCGGCGGCTTTAAGAAAGACCGGCGGGGGGACATGATCATCTCCCATCTGGATGAGGCCACGCTGCAGAAAATCGCCCTGGAAACGGGGGGGAGCTACGTGCGCTCGGTGACCGGCGACATGGACCTGGATAAAATATACAAGGTGGACATCAAGCAGCATATTGAAGGGAAGGAATTGAGCAGCACCCGCCAGCGGAGGTGGGAGCATCGGTTTCAATGGTTTGTGTGCGCCGCCCTTCTCCTGATCGCCGCTGAGTTTTTTGTGAGCGAGCGCAGGAAGGGAACCAAACCGGTGTAAAATGCATCGCTTGTATGACGCTTCAAACAAACACGTCGTTGCGAGGAGCTCCGTTGGGGAGCGACGAAGCAATCTCCGTTTTTAAAATGCCAGCAGGGCATTGCAAGGCATGAAATTGCTTCGCGGTGCTCGCAATGACCGTGAACAACTAAGCAAACAATGCCATGATCCACTAATACACGATACAAGCCGAGGCATATGAAAATCATCACCCATCATTACTGTGCGGGCATTATGGCAGCGCTTGCAGGCATCGTCATTGCCGCGCTTCCCGCCCACGCCGCATCGCTCTACAGCACCATGAAAGAGGGCGCCGCTCACTATGAGCAGGGCCGCTATGATGAGGCGCTCAAATCCTTTGTCGACGCTCAAATTGAGTCGCCGGAAGATCCGCAGGTGAAATATAATATCGCAGGCGCCCAGTATCAGATGAAAAATTACGAAGAGGCGGTTAAAAGCTACCAGGATGTGGCGGCCACCGCCCGCGATGTGCGCCTGGAGGAACAATCGCTGTACAATATCGGCAACTGTCTGTATCGCCAGGGCAAGCTCGAAGAATCCCTGGAATATTACAAGAAGGCGCTGGACCTGGATCCCAACGACCAGGACGCCAAGTACAACCTGGAATTTGTGCGGGAGGAAATCAAAAAGCGGCTCAATCAGGCAAAGCAGCGGGAACAGGAACAGCAGCAGAAAAACAAGCAGGAAGAGCAGGATAAACAGGAGCAGGAACAGCAGCAGGAACAGCAGCAAGCAGGCAATAATCAGGAAGCAGACCAGAAACAGGATCAACAGGAGCAGCAGACCCAACAGCAGCGGGCTGAAGAAGGAAGACAGGACCAGGCGCCGCAGCAAAAGGAAGAAGAACAGCAGGAGCAGGGCACACCGGGGGAACAGCAGGCGACGTCTGCCGGCGAAGAGCAGGCGCGAGGGGCGCAGGAAAAGGAAGGTCAGGCACGGCAGATGACGAAAGAGGAAGCGGAAAACTGGCTCAAGGGTGTCAAGGAAGGCAAGCGGGACTACGGCAAGGAACAGGAAGAACGCGGGGGCCGATCATACCGGCCGTCCAAGGACTGGTAGGCGGGACGTTCATGGGACTCAGGAAACTACTCCTGATGGTTATGGTACTTATTATAGAGGCAGGGAGCGCGTACGGGCTCTCGCTTACCGCACGGGTCGACAAAACCGAGGCAACCCTGGCGGACCAGATTTTTCTCACGCTTGCCGTGGAAGGATCCCAAAGAAGCGCAAAGCCGCAGCTCCCCGATCTGCCGGCCTTCGAGGTCATCCCCCGGGGCAGCACCACCCGGATGCAAATCATTAACGGCCAGGTTTCCTCCGGTGTCGACTACACCTATATCCTTATTCCCCAAAAAACCGGGACGTTTGAAATCGGACCCGCAACCGTAAGAGACGGGGGTAATGCCATCGCCAGCAATGTCATAACCCTCACCGTTGCGGGCGGCGAATCGCCGCAGCCCGGGTCGGCGCGGCAGCAGGATCTCTTCGTCACCGCCGGCGTCAGCACCACGACCCCCTATGTGAATGAGCAGGTGATTTATACCTTCAAGCTATTCAGGAGCATCCGCATTGCCAATGCCAGCCTGGACAGCCCTTCGTTCCAGGGATTCCGGGTTGAATCGCTGGGGAAAGAAAAGGAATATGAAACCACCATCAACGGCAAAACCTTCATCGTCACCGAAGTGCGACAGGCGCTTTTTCCCACGCGGGAAGGAACGCTGGAGATCGAGCCGGCAATGCTCTCCTGCGAGGCGGTGGTGCAATCACGCAGACGCGGGTTCTTCAATGATCCCTTCTTTGATGATTCCATGTTCGGCTTTTCCCGGACCGAACCAAAAATGCTGAGCACCAATCCGATCACCCTGGAGGTGAAACAGATTCCCCTCGAGGGCAAGACATCCCTGTTCAGCGGGCTGGTGGGGCAGTTCTCCATCAGCACCGCCATCAGCAAAACACAGCTGGAGGTGGGAGACACCGCCACCCTCACTCTCACCATCAAGGGAAGCGGCAACATCAGGGACGCCGCCGCGCCCGAAATGCCCGCGGTCCCCTACTTTAAAATATACGACGACAAACCGGTCCTTTCCATCCAGGAGGGAGCGGATCGTTTTGGCGGTGCCTTCACCCTTAAAAAAGCGCTGGTGCCGCTGAAAGAGGGAAGTTTGCGGGTGCCCGAGCTGGCTTTCACCTACTTTGACCCCGCCCGGGGAAGCTACGAACTCTGCAAAAGTGCCCCCCTGACCATTGAGGCGGTGCCGGCCGGCAACAAGGAAAAGCTGCAGCTGGTTGAAGCGCTGGGCACGACCACCTCAAAGGAGGAAGTAAAAATAATCGGGAAGGACATCCTGCCCATCAACACCTCGCATGCCGCGCTGAGTCCCTACCGGCTCGATCCCTGGCACTGGCTGTACCTGGTGTACTTCGCGTTTCCCATCCTTGGATATACAGCAGCCGCCTTCATCAAAAGGCGAAGAAAGCGGCTCGAGGAAGATACCGGCTATGCCCGCGCCCGCGGCGCACTGAGGCGCTTCAAGCGCACCATCGCCCCGCTCAAGAAACAGGCCCGGACCGGAGACGCGGACGAGTTTTACCGGACCACCTCCAGAACGCTCAAGGAATTCCTCGGCGACAAGCTCAACATTACCGGCAGTGCGCTCACCCCCCGGGACATAGAGCAGCAGCTTTCAGTCCTCGCCTTGCCGCCCGACAAAATCGGGGAGCTGCTGGAGGTGCTGAACACCCTGGAATCCGGACAATTCGCCCGGCGGCAGTTGGGAACGGCTGAAAGGCAAACGCTCCTGCACGAGACCATTAGGCTTGTCTCATGGATGGACAAAAGGATCAGGCAGGCATCATGAACAGATTAGCAATCATACTGGTGTGCGTCTGCATAGTCGGCGCCGTTTCCCTCACTTGCGCCGATTCGCAAAGCAACCTCACCGGCGCTTCCGTTTCTTCCATTGTGGCGGAAGCCGACCAGCTTTCCCTCTTTACCGAGGCCAACAAACAGTACAAGGATGAAGAGTACCGCGCGGCGGCGGAGGGTTATACCCGGCTCATCCTTTCGGGCTTGAGAAACGGGGAAATGTATTACAACCTCGGCAACTGCTACTTCAAGCTGGGCATGCTCGGGAAGGCCATTCTCAGCTACCGGCTGGCAGAACGCTACCTCCCCCGCGACCAGGATCTTCAAACCAATCTTGAGTACGCGCGGGAGATGACCAGGGACAAAATTGAATCGCGCCAGTTCATCTCCTTTCTGGATGAATTCTGCTTTTGGTACTCAAAGCTGAATCTGAAGGAATTGCTGCTGGTGTTCCTGGCGGCCAATGCGCTCTGCTGGGGACTGGCCCTTGCACGGTTGTGGTTGCAAAAGGACTACCTGCGCTATCTTTTCCTGGCGGCGCTTTCGCTGACAATGGTTCTTGCCCTTTCGCTCGGCATAAAGGTGTACCAGTCCGGCTTCTCGGCCGACGCGGTGGTACTAACCCGGGAAGTGTCGGTGCGTGCCGGCATTGGCGCCGGGAGCACCGCCCTCTTTCAGCTGCACGACGGGGTGGAATGCCGGATCATCCAGCAGGAGCAGGACTGGGTCAAGCTGCAGCTCGCGGACGGGAAGCGGGGCTGGGTGGAATCGCGCTGGCTGGGAAGGTGCCGCCTGCAGAGCTGGCCGATGCCGCCCGAATAATATCATGCGAACCCCCACGAACGAGTGGAGCCATGTTTTACTGTAGGGGCGACCGGCCGGTCGCCCCTACGTGTCTTGCTTTATTTTCGTGTTAAAAATGCTAAAGTTTGGGAACGACCTGCCGAATAGAGGTGCATGCCAAAAGAAAAAATACTCTACGTCTGCGATGAAAAACACCATACTCAGGACACGCCGCTGGAGCTGAAGGAATCCGTCCCCTATCCGGAAAATTTGAACTACGGGGAAAAGGACAGCGTTCACTATTACTATCAGTGTCCCACCTGCTCCAAGGTCTACATTGCCTACCAGCGCATGGGCAAGCCGCTTGAGTGGACAGCTCCCGATATGGATGTGTGGGAAAAGCGCCTGAATATGGTTCGCGAGGCGCGGCTCAATATCGTGAAAAAGGGGCTGGAAGAACAGAAGAAAGAGATCGACCGGGTGCACAAGGAAACAGCCAGGCAGCTGAAGGAAATAGCCCTGAGCAAGGAAGGGATTATGAAGGAAATCGAAAAGAAGCACCTGCTGCTCGAACAGCTCAAAAAGGATGAGCAGGAGCTCTCCAAAAGAAATACCCGGGAAAATGATGAGCTGGCTGCCATAGCCCAGAAAATCGATGCCCTGATGATAACCAGGCCGGTCCTGCAGGCAGATTTCTAAAAACCGCGGCTTGACTATATCCTCTCCAGAAAACCCGATGATCCATCGGGTTTTTTTATTCCTTTCATCCCGCACGACATCTCCATGCCACCCAATGTGTCCTTTCTTTAAAAAATGCCGGCGCATCAGGGTTCCTTCCCAAAATACCCTCTTGTTTTTTTGATCAATCTGTGATAGCGTGCGCACCATTACCGTCAACCGCAGTCCCTTAGTACTCGATAAATCTGTTGAATGGGGTTGTGTAATGAAATGTTCGACAAATTATTTTGAAAAAGGGAATGAGCTGCTTTCACAGAAAAAATATGCCGAGGCGATTCAATGTTATGAAAAGGATGTAAAGCAAAGCGGGCGCAACAGCCGTTCCAAGGTAATGTTTAATATGGGTATCGCCTATAATTATCTGGGTAAATATAAAAAAGCGGTCAAGTGTTATGAAGAAGTTCTCAAAGACAAAAACTATCCTTCGCCTTACAAGGCCCTCAACAACATGGGAAATTCGTATTACCGCCTCGGACAATATAAAAGGGCCATAGAGTGCTACGAGAATGCCCTTTCCCTGGAAAATAATATTTCGCAGGGCAACACCTGGTTTAACATGGGCCTTATCTACAACCAGCTCAAGCAATACGACAAGGCCATCAAGTGCTATGAAAAAGCCATGGAAGACAAGAATTATATTTCACTTCCCAATATCTGGAATGAGCTCACCAGGGCCTACAATAAAATAAACCAGGTTGACACCAAGGAGATGGGTTTGCAGAAAGCAACCGGCTAGACGGTCCCGTTGTCATCGTCCGCTCCTGAAGATTTTTGCAAACATCGGAAAACCATGCTCATTGGCGGCAGGGCGCACACTTTGGAAGAGGCGGCCCGGGTTGGGCAGACCGGTTTTGATTTTGCGGAAATAAATCTCCTCCATTCCCATCAGTCCTTTCAGGAAATTCCATCCCTTCTGAAGCTGAGAGATCAGTACCATCTGTCTTATCTCGTTCATGGCCCCGAAGAAGGCAGCCCCTTTGACTGCACCCAACTGAGGACCGCCTTTCTTCCACAGATCAAGTCACTGGTCGCGTTCGCATCCGAACTGGATGCCCGGCTGATTACGGCCCACTTCTGGCTGGACGGGCGATACATTCAACAGCCGGTGTTGGGACAAAAGCTGGACATGCTCGAAGAAATGCTGATGCTCGCAGGGGACAAACAGATCACCTTCTGCCTGGAAAACTTGAGCGAGCGCGCCGGCGACTTTGAACCGGCGTTCCGCCGATTCCCGGACCTGGGCATGACGCTGGACATCGGGCATGGCGAACTTCTGTCCCCTGAAAACACGGCATACGGCTTCATCCGAGAATTTCCGGACCGCATTCGCCACGTCCACATCCACGACAATTGCGGCGGCAACTCGCCGGCCGATGACCTGCACCTCCCGCTGGGAGAGGGGTCAATCAATTTCCCGCCCATACTCTCGGCCCTGGTACAATCAGGATATGACGGGACCATCACCCTTGAAGTTCCGCCACACCTGTTCGCGCAGGAGCGGGAAAAGCTGCTTACCATGCTCAGCCGCACACAAAACAGGGGATAGGAGAACTGTCATCAGGAAAGCCCTTATACATGCATGTGACCGGTAGGAGCGGCTTTACGCCGCGAAATAAGGAATGACAAATTGCAAAGCTCAAATGCCAAATGAAGTTCAAAGAATCAATTTACCCTTTTCCCATTTGATCTTTGTCATTCATTTTAACTTTGGATTTTGACATGTGACATTCAGTGGCCCTGATGATTTTGTCCAATGTCAAGGGCTGACCCCACAATATAAAATAGGTATTTAGCCATTACCCGTACATATCAACTGCAGAAATCTGTTGTAAAAAGATGGTGGATTAAAAACCTTTCGGGGATATCTCGGACACTATTTGCGCAAACAAACTAAGCAAAAGGCGGTAATCATGAGCAATCCGGATGATGCGGCAAACAAAAAAACCTCAGCAGTTTCGCGTAGAGACTTTTTGAAATATTCGGGTCTCACCCTTGTAGGTGTGTACGTTGGGGGTTGTGATCTCGGCCCCTACGGAAACCGGAAACGGGGCTATCTGCTGGTCGACATGAAAAAGTGCCAGGGGTGCATGTCGTGTATGCTGGCGTGCTCTCTGGTACATCACGGGGTGGAAAATCTCTCACTCTCAAGAATCCAGATACTGCAAAATCCCCATGCAAGTTTTCCCAACGATTTGACCATTTCCCAGTGCCGACAGTGTGTGGAACCGGCGTGTGTGCCCGTTTGCCCGGTGGGTGCACTGAAGCGGGATCCTCGCAACGATAACATTCTAACCGTGGACACCGAGAAATGCATAGGATGCATGAGCTGTGTACATGCCTGTCCCTATCCTCCCAGCAGGGCTATCTGGAATTTTGAGGAAGGACATTCCCAAAAATGCGATCTCTGTGTAAAAACTCCCTACTGGAACGAACCGGGAGGTCTGGATGGCAAAAAAGCCTGTGTTGAGATCTGCCCGCTGGATGCGATCATATTTACCACGAATACCCCGGTCCAGGATGGCAACGGTGGGTACAATGTGAATCTCAGGGGCGAGGAATGGGAACGTCTTGGCTATACCACTGATTAACTGACGCATACAAACCATGGAGGATCTCTCATGAACGGTTATATGGGGAAGATCTTGAAAATAGATTTGACCTTGCAGTAAATAGCCATCCTGGATACCCGTGATTACGAGGAGTGGGGAGGCGGGCATGGAATGGGTTCAAAGATATTCTGGGACCTGGTCAAAGACAAGTCGATCAGCGGATTTGATCCTGCGAATGTTGTAACCCTTATGACATCTCCCATTGCCGGCACCATGGCGCCCGGTGCCGCTTCGCGAACAGAGGTGCAGGGAATCGGGGTACATACGTATCCGGAGTGGTTCACCCGCAGCAATTTTGGCGGACGATTTTCCTCTATGCTCAAATATGCCGGCTGGGACGGTATTGCCATACAGGGCCGGGCGGAAAACCCGGTTTGGATCGATATTCGCAATGATCAGGTCCAGATCAGGGATGCCGGGGACCTGTGGGGTTTGGACACCTGGGAAACCCAGCAGGCAATATGGAAGAGCGTTACCGGCCAGGAGGATCTTGATGACTGGGTAGAGGTTGACTCCAGCACCGGTAAGACCCGAACCACGCAGCGGCCGGCCGTGGTGGCAATCGGACCGGCCGGGGAAGTATTGAGCCGAATAGCTACCTTGAACCATGACGGTGGGCACAGTGCCGGTCAGGGGGGATTTGGCGGCGTCTGGGGATCAAAAAACCTGAAAGCAGTTAGTGTCATTGGAACCGGGGATATCGGAATTGCTGACCCGCAGGCTTTGTTTGAAGCGCGTCTCTGGGCCCAGCGTCAGTACGGGAATGATCTGTACAACCCAGAGGAACGGTACGAGTCGAAAACGAATTGGACATGGTTTGGTGTGGATGGAACGGACCAGATATTGATGCCCAACGGTGGCAATGCTCGACTGCATGCCTGCCTAGGTTGTCACCGTGGCTGTCATGAGCGGGCCGAAAATCCGCTGAAAAATGATTCAATGTGTGTTGAAGCTGTCCAATTTTTCTATTCCACACCAGAGGAACAGGAAAGCGGTGAAGCATATCTTATCGTGGGACTGCTCCAAAAACTGGGTATAAACGCATATGAGATAGCAAAGGGGAGACCGTATCTGGAAGCACTGGCAAAGATAGGTGTGCTGGGTCCCGGCCGGGAAATTGATTGTGAAGCTCCCTCTCAAACGGTCGCGTTTTTTGAAAAACTGTATAACATGATTGTAACCAGGCAAGGAATCGGTGATGACATTGCCGAAGGATTCTACCGGGCAGCGGAGCGCTGGGGCCGTCTTGAGGAAGATTTGCGTTCTGGAATCCTCAACTTTGCCTATTGGGGACAACCGACCCATTCGTATGACCCCCGGGCAGAGGTCTCATGGGGATACGGTTCGATACTGGGCGACCGGGACATAAACGAACACTGTTTTCAAACCATTTTCTGGAAGGCCTTTATGACCGGAGGAAATCCACCTTTAGCGGCTGAAGAGGCTGTTAAAATTATTACCGGTAAAATGGTGCCATTTCAAGATGATCTCCAAATGCTTAATGGAAGTGACGATAATATTTACTCCGAACATGTCGCCAAACTGGTTGCCTGGCACCGGCATTACACCCGATTCTGGAAAGAATCGATTCTTTATTGTGATAACCGCTGGCCGGATTTGATCAATACCAAAGGTCCCGGCAATGCCGGTATGACCGGGGAGGGAGAACAGAAATTTTTCAATGCAGTTACCGGGAAGGAGATAAGTTTCCTCGACGGGATCGGGGTGGGGAAGAGAATTTGGAACCTTGATAATGCCATCTGGACATTGCAGGGCCGGCGTAGAGATATGGTCCATTTTTCCGAGTTTATTTACCGTGAACCTTTTATCGGTGATGGGCCGACAACCAGTTATTATGTGCCCTGGTTTGAAGATGGGCAATGGACGTACCGGAAAGTGAACGGGCGTTATTTGAACAGGGAAAAATTTGAAGAGTTTAAGACGCTGTATTACCAGCTTGAGGGCTGGGACGTTGAAACCGGATGGCCAACAAGAAGGACCCTTGAGGAATTGAACCTCGCGTTCGTAGCGGATGAGCTTGAGGGAAAGGGGAAATTAGGGGCTGGGTAACAGCCTCTAAAGACTTGCCCCCTGGATGCCAAAAAGCAACCTGGCATTCTGGGAGGTTACTGCTGCAACTGTTTCAAAACTGAGCTTTTTGATGTCCGCGATGGCGCGGGCAGTGTACTGCACATAGGCCGGCTCATTCCGTTTGCCGCGAAAGGGCACCGGCGCCAGGAAGGGACAATCGGTTTCGATCAGCACCCGCTCCAGGGGAATGCGCCGCACCACCTCCTGCAGCGTCTGTGCCTTGGTGAAGGTGACCGTGCCGGGCACGGAAATATAAAATCCCATGTCCATGCACGCCGAGGCCATTGCATAATCGCCGGAAAAGCAGTGGATCACCCCGCCCACCTCCAAGGCTTTTTCCTCCTTCAAAATGTCCATCGTCTCCCGGTGGGCGTCGCGGTCATGGATCACCACCGGCAATTTCACTTCCCGGGCCAATGCCACCTGCTCCCGGAATCGCCTGAGCTGAACCTCTCGCGGCGAGTGATTGCGAAAAAAATCGAGCCCCATCTCTCCCAGCGCGCGCACCTTCTCATGCCGGGCATATTCCCTCAAAATATCGTAGCTCTTGTCATCGACATCTTTGGCATTGTGGGGATGGATGCCCACGATGGCATAGACAAAATCGATTTCCTCGGCCAGTTGCACTGCACTCCGGCATGACTCCAGGTCAATGCCCACAGTAATAATATAATCAATCCCATCCTGCCGCGCCCCTTTGATCACCTCGTTTCTATCACTGTCAAATTCCGGCATGTCCAGATGGGCATGGGTGTCGATCAGCATCGCGCCTCCTTCATATCATTCGTCGCTCTTATCATTGCGATTGATATTCCTTCTCGGAAACCCTTGTTGCAAGCTTACCACTGTATTCTGGAGAATAAAACGCATTTCTTCTGATTCGCGGCTGAAGCCGTTCCTACCGCTCTTGTTGTCACGTCTTTTGTGTTCCTCAATATTTCCTGTCATTCCCCGACTTGATCGGGAAATCCATTTAATTATTTTTTTGGAGTCCTGCTTTCGCGGGAATGACCGACAAAGGTCATGAGATGATTTTTAGCGGTGCCCATATAATCAACCGGACAGAAACCATACTTATGGCCATATATTTGTATTGCTATTTAGCCACATTTGGGTTATGCTGAGGTCATGAACAAGATTCGGTTCGAATGGGATGAGGAGAAGGACAGGGAAAACCAAGACAAACACCATGTCTCTTTTTCATTGGCACAGAAAGCTTTTTTTGATGCTCGCCGTCTCATTGTGGAGGATGTTGAACACAGTACCGAGGAAGAGCGGTTTTATGGTATCGGCCGCGTTGCAGAAGGCATAATGACAGTACGGTTTACGTACCGGAATAATGTTATCCGGATTTATGGTGCCGGCTATTGGAGAAAAGGGAGAAAGCTTTATGAAGAGCAAAATAAAATACACCGATGAACCGATGGGCAAAGTAAGAGTCGTAAAAGATTTTCTTCCGCCGCCCGAACAGCTGATGATGAAAGAAGAGAATGTCAAGGTGACAATTTCCCTCAATAAATCAAGTGTTGAGTATTTCAAGCGAGAGGCGCAAAAGCATCACACATCGTATCAGAGAATGATCCGCCGGCTTTTGGATTGGTATGCCTCGCAATATCAGAAGAGCGCATGAAACATCAATAGCTGATTCTTGAGGAACCCTATCATCGTCTATGCCAACCGGATGTATTCGTGGTTGCCGCATTGCCCGTGATTTCCGGCATGCTTTTTCTTGACGCATGGATTGTAGTTGCCTATACTGTCCGCATGCAAAGTCAACCAGATGAAAGGAGGCGGTCATGGACAAGCGTGTGAGGTTCGTATCGGCGGCAGCGGTTGCTATTGTGATCTGCTGGGTGCTGCTTTCCCTTCCCGCAACAGAGGCGCAGGCACAGCCGAAAAAGCCGGTGGCGCTGGAGGGGGTAAAGTTTGATACCGCCGCACCCTTTGAGGATAATCTCAAAGCCTACGTGGGCAAGGACATCATTGTCCATCTGGAGTCGGGCGCCACATTTCAGGGCTACGTCAAATCGGTTCGCGACGATCTGCTGCACCTGGAAAAACTTGCCGGCAAGGACTTCTATGACGCCCTGATCCGCATCGATGATATCAGCGCGCTTGAGGTGAAATTCCGGGACATGAAATAGCCCGTTTCCGGTTGAGGCAGGTTGGCATGGCAACGGTCCTCAAAATCATCTTTGCCGCATTCGTCATTACCGGTAGTGCCATTTCTTATTATGGCTGCCGGGAGATCATGGGTACGAGGAATCTCGTTCAGAACGCCCCGGAGCGTGTCCGGGGCGTTTTCATCGGCTACTGCCGGGAAGAGGTGGTATCGCGGAGCTCAACCACCAACCACCTGGGCGAGATTGATTTTCAGGACACAACTTCCTATATGAGCTACCCTCAATTCGAGTTTGTCACCAAAGATGGCTCAACAATGCCGGTCGTGGAATCAAAGCATCATGTCATCGAGCGTTTCAAGCCGGGGCAGCCGGTGGAAATCATCGTCTCGCCGAACGGAGATCATCGCCTGGCAGGGTTCTATTCCCTCTACTTCAGAGATCTCTGTATACTGATGATCGGTCTTGGTTTTGTGGTTGTTCCCCTGTTGTTCTGGAACACCCTCATTCCTGTATTAAAAACACCGGCAGGGGAGAGGCTGGAACAATGTGTGATCAATCAATATGAAACGGTTGCTACCACAAGGGTCGGACCGGTTACCGTCCGCGCCATGGTTAAGGGATCCCTGATCGTCGCGGCAGTGGTGACCTGCTTCGCCCTGGCCAATGCCCTGACACCTTTCCTTCAGCAGCTGCACCTGGGCTTTGGCTGGGGATTGACCGAAGCATTACAGAAACAACGTTTTGAAGAAGCCCGCAGATTGATTCTCCAAGGGAAGGGAATTAATAAAGTCAATGAATATGACCAGACCCCCCTGCTCCTGGCGCTGGAGGCAGGCCAATTTGACCTGGCGCGTCTTCTCATCGAAGGGGGGGCACAGGTCAATGTCACAAGCAAGATGTATAAGACGCCTCTGCTGGTGGCAGTGCAGGCGGGAAACCGGGAGATGGTGGAACTGCTCCTGACCACGGGGGCATCACCCGATTCTCCGAGTGATGAAATGCCCCCGGTGTTCCATGCGCTGGCAAAAAAACAGTACGAGATTGCCCGCGCGCTGATCGAGTCCCCCTGTGATCTCCAGCGCTGTTATACCGACGGGCAAACCAGCCTCACCGTAGGCGACATGACGGTACTGGCCCGAAGACCGGAATTGACCGAGCTGGTGCGGCGCCGCGGCGGAACCTTTACTGCATTCCCACAAGCCCGGTGAAATAATTGAAATAGGGTCGGGCCAGACAACTCGCTTGATTTTCAATGATTATCATCTTCAAAACCGGTGTTTTTAAGCCTTACAAGGGCTTCCCCCCCCAAAAAACGACCTTGTAAGCGTCAGCTATTTTTCTGATTTGAAGATGCCATTCTCATCACACCCCTTTTGATAACCCGTTATATCCGCATCGAAACCCCACGCACCATCGTCCCTTACGATGATGCCTTGATGCTGCCGAGCAACTGTTGCGCTTCCACCGAGTCGGGCGCGATCTTCAGAACCGCCGTGCAGTCGGCAATGGCCCGCTTCGTGTCGCCTACCAGGATATACGCCTTGGCCCTGCTGCACAGCGCGTTCACATGATAGGGATTGATTTTGAGGCAGGCAGAAAAGTCCTCAATTGATTTGTCGTGCCGGCGAAGCAGCTGGTGGATTAATCCCCGGCTGTAAAATGCGCGATGATTTTCCGGATCGAGCGACACGGCGGTGGAAAAATCGTGCAGCGCCTTTTGATAGCGCCGGTCGGCAAAGTAAGCCATTCCCCGGTGGTTGTACAGGAGTGAGCGGACATGCAGCGAAAGCTTCTGCTTCAGGATCGAGCTGTAAATGGCGATCGCCTGCTGATAGTCGTTGTTGTTATGCGCATGCAGGGCCTTGAGCAGCAGCCCATCCACCCGTTGCGCCGTGCCGTCGCTCATGCCCATCGAGCGAGCCGGTTCCTCAAATCCCCCGCGGCTTTTGTTTTTTTTGCCGGGCGCGCCCTGACGGCCGCCCGAACCCGCCGCCCGTGCTGCGGCGGTCTGCAGAAACCGCTCCCGTCGCAACCGGACCTGCTGCTGTATGATCCGCTGCGATTCCCTGATCTCCTGGAACAGAGTATCGGCAAGATTCAGATTTGCCTTCAGGGCCGCAAGCTTTCTTTTCACATGCTCTTCAAACGGCTGAAGCCCCCCCTTGTAGACCAGCTCGTGCTCTACTTCCGCCCACGCCTGCTGCAGGATAGTCCGCAATTGTATTTCACAGATCAGCCCCCCCGGGAAATTATGACGCCGGCAGATGGACTGCGGAACCCGGGCCAGCATGTGCACTGATTCGTAGCCGAATTCTCTGAAAGAGTAGCTGCGTGACTTGTCCTCAATCTCAACAATCTCGTACCGACGGGCAAGCACCTGTTCGACTTTCTTCACATCCTCCAGGAAAGGACAGACAATGCGAAGCCCGAGCAGATCAGTGACATCCGCACCGCACCGCCCTCCGGGTGTGGACCGCCGCTGCCGAAGAGTTTTCTCAAAATAGCTGTCAAATGATTTGAGCCTGGCCTGTACGTCAAACTGAAGCGCGCTGTCCGACAGCGTTTGCTCAATGGCCTCCTTGAGCGCCGACAGCACCGCGCGGTAGTCTGACTGCCGGTCCTCGTACAGTTTCTTCATGCGAAGCTGATGCGGCAGGCTGAAACGATCATGCTCCATGTCGTAACACCGTTCTCACACGCAACCATCCCGCAGCGGCGCACGCGATTGCCGCTCCGTGGCCGCGAAACAACCTAATCCCGCCGGCTGCTCTTGAAAAAAAGCGTGGCCAGTGGGGGCAGGGTGACCGCCAGTGACCAGTCTCTCCCGTGCGCGGGAAAGGGGAGCGCATCAACGCCGCCGGCGTTGCCCTGGTTGCTGCCGCCGTAACATTCCGCGTCGCTGTTGAGCGCCTCCCGCCAGAAGCCGCCCCGCGGCACGCCTATGGTGTACCCCAGGCGGACCACCGGGGTCAGATTGCACACCACCAGGATGATGTCGCCGGCATCTTTCCCCCGCCGGATGAAGCTGATGGTGCTGTCCTCCCAGTCATGGCAGTCGATCCATTCAAACCCCCCGCTCTCGAAATCAAGCTGATGCATGGCCGGTTCGGCGCCATAAAAACGGTTCAGGTCGGCGAGCCATGTCATCAGCCCCCGCTGGCCCGGATACGCAGCCGCGTGCCATTCGATGCTCTCCTCGTGCACCCACTCCCGCCACTGCCCCCATTCCCCTCCCATGAACAGCAGCTTTTTCCCGGGGTGGCCGAACATGTAGCCGTAGAGCAGGCGCAGGTTCGCGTAGCGCTGCCATTCGTCGCCGGGCATCTTTCCCGCCAGCGCCCCCTTGCCGTGCACCACCTCATCGTGGGACAGGGGAAGGACAAAATTCTCGGTAAAGGCGTACCAGATGCTGAAGGTAAGCTGGTTGTGATGATATTTCCGGAAGACCGGGTCCTGGGAGAAATAGTCCAGGGTGTCGTGCATCCACCCCATGTTCCACTTCATGCCGAAACCGAGCCCTCCCACGTAGGCAGGCCGGGAGACCATTGACCAGTCGGTGGACTCCTCGGCGATGGTCTGCACGTCGGGGTGATCCCGGTAGACCGCCTCATTGAGCCGTCGCAGGAAATGAATCGCCTCAATATTTTCCTTCCCGCCGTATTGGTTGGCCACCCACTCCCCGTCCTTGCGGGCATAATCCAGATAGAGCATGGAGGCGACCGCATCCACCCTGAGACCGTCCAAGTGGTACGTATCAAGCCAGAACAGGGCGCTGGAGATGAGAAAATTTCGAACCTCGTTTCTTCCATAATTGAAGATGCAGCTGTTCCACTCAGGATGGAACCCTTTGCGGCGGTCAGCATGTTCATAGAGATGGGTCCCGTCAAAATAGGCCAGCCCGTATTCATCCGCCGGGAAGTGTGACGGTACCCAGTCCATGATCACTCCTATGCCGTTGCGGTGAAGCTCGTCGATCAGATACATCAGGTCCCGGGGTGAACCATACCTGCTGGTCGGCGCAAAGTAACCCAGGGTCTGGTATCCCCACGAGCCGTAAAAGGGGTGCTCGGTCAGCGGAAGAAATTGCACATGGGTAAACCCGAGATGTTTGACATGCTCGATAAGGTAGGGAGCGGCTTCGCGGTAGGTAAGAAAGCGGTTGTTCTCCTCCGGCACTCTTCGCCATGAACCGAAATGGACTTCGTAGATGGAAAAGGGCGCTTCCAGCTTGTTCTTCGCATGCCTGGTTTGCATCCACTGCGCGTCATTCCAGCCGTAGCCGGCATCCCACACGATGGATGCGGTCCGGGGCGGGCACTCCCAGTACCGGGCGAAGGGATCGCCCTTGTCTGCCTCGTACCCGTTATGCCGCGAGCGCAGGTGATATTTATAGAGGGCGCCATTTTCAACGCTCGGGATAAATCCCTCCCAGATGCCGGAGCCGTCCTCCCGGGCCTTGAGAAAATGAGAGGCGCTGTTCCATCCGTTGAAATCACCCAGGACCGACACATCCCTGGCATTGGGCGCCCAGACCGCAAAGTAGGTACCGCCCCCGCCTTCACGCTCCAGGAAATGGGAGCCCATTTTATCGTAGAGCCGGTAATGGCTCCCCTCACGGAAGAGGTAGATGTCATGATCGGTAAAGAGGCTCACATCGTAGCGTACGGCGCCGGCTCCGTTCATAGTAGTTCCTCCCCTGCGTGTGATCGCTCAACCGTGCAGATTAAGCCTCATTAAAATACTAGCAGGTTAGCGCTGCCATGGCAACGCTTTTGAGGAAGGCCACGGAATCATTGCTTCTGCTTTGCAGCTTCTTGAGATTCTTATACCCGCCCATCTGATAGGTTGCCAATGGCTGGCTGGTTTCTCAGTTGGGCAAGTATAATTGGCAGGAGCGGCTTTCAGCCGCGAATTGCTGTAATACGGCAAGGAAGACTCTGATCATCTGGTGCATGAATCAAAACTCCCTGATGAATAGTTACAATTTTGCCCGCCAAAATGAGGTTATTGGGGGTAAAAAGAGGCCTTTTTTAAAGCCATAGTGCTTATATTTCAGCGGGATTGCGTGGCCCGACCCCGATCAACCGATCAAGCCGATCAAGTGGCCCGACCCTGAGCAAACCCGATCAAACACGGTTGATACGATCATTTTCTCTTCTTTACAATCGGCTTCCTCTCCAGGCCGTCAAGGATTTCGATCAACCTCTGCTTGCGAATGTGTTTTTCTCTCAATCCGTTGAGGTACAACGTCCACTCTGCCTGTTTTTTCTCCAGCTCCATGACCTTTGCGGCTTTGTATAGAAATCGTGCTGCCTCCTGATACGCCTGTGGTTTAACTAGGGCAATCAGCCGCTCAGCTCTTTTCTGCCAGATGGCTACTGCCCGGTCCGGCGCATAGGTCTGAATGGCTGTGGCTACCCTGTCCTCGTCAACGCCGTACCAACCGACGTGATCTTTGGGTAACCGATCATACCAGCGCAAAACCTGATCATGCTGCTTCTCGTTGATGGCTATCTCGATCAGGTCATCGATCATGGGAAATCGTTCGTCCCGGTCCGGCATCGGTGCGTCCAATCCAGAACCCGGAAGTGGCCAACCTGTCTGTTGCCAGGGCATCACGCCGGTTTCAAGATACTGTAAAAGGTGTGCGCGCACCTGAGGCCAGGCTTTGATTTTGTCAGCAGCTTTCCGGCAGTCCTGGAAAACTTTCCATGAGGGACGGCGGACGAATTCTTCAGCATGCATGGCCGCAACGGCAGGCCAATTCTTCTGGTGCATGCGAATGTCCCTTATTGTTTCACGAAGCCGTGCAGCGATACCGGGATACTCTTCATGGGTAGCTTGGATGCCTTCCCGGATCCAACGTTCGGCATCATCATAACGGTGGGCTGCCATAAGGTGCTTCACCAGGCGATCGTAGCTGCCGGTGATGCGCGCCTCTGTTTCGCAGAGGGGAATTATTTCTTCTGTCCGGCCTGCCCGCTCCAGGGCATGGATGATCCAGTCGCTGAGATTGTTCCGTTCACGGTTGCTGCTGAAGGTGCCGTCATCTTTGACTGGAACGAACGCGTTACGTCGCGCCAGCAATTGGTCCGACAGTGTATGCCAGGCAGCCTTGGGGTGTTTCCTGTGCAGGTATTCTGCAAAAGACTCGCAGAGCTCAAACCGGTCATTGAGCACGGCGTCTACAGCCCAGGCCAGCTTGTCCGCCTCTGTCAGGGGGGATCGCTCGAGTGCCTTCACGACCACCGGAAAGCAGGAGGAAACCTCCATCGCGGTTTCTCCGTCGTCATTGCTTTGTTCTACCTGGCGGTTGCTGATTTGCAGCAGCTCCCCGCCCAGACTGAGGACTTCAGCGGCATGCCCCGACTTAAGCAAAGCTTCCAGTTTGGTGCGAATACCGGAATAGTCCGGTGTATGACCCTCTCCACTCCCGTTGTCTCGCCACCCCTCTTCATCGCCGATTTCCCGTATCTCTCTTTTCAAACGTGATACCACTGCCTTGGTATTACCGGAGGTCAACTGCTGACGATCGATCAGAGTCCGTGCCATTTCCGGGTGCTGCCTGGCCAGCTCATTGATCAGTTCGATGAGTTGGGGTTTTGTTTTGTCCTTTAGAAAGCTTTTCATCTCCTTTTGTACATTGACAGAGGCGCCACCTTCCTCATCCTCGTCATGATCTTCCCGACTCTCGTCCGCTAAAAGTGAAAAACGTTTGTCGTTTTCTTTTGCCTGAGGGACAGACAGGTCGTTTTTAACCCTTTCCCGATATTCCAGCACTACTGCTACCCCATGCTTACAGTCGTGCTCATAGGGGCAGGTGCAGAGCGATTCAGGCAGGCCTTCCCTGGTCATATCCACCCTGGTGACATATATATTTGACCCTCTCACCGTCGCTATGAGGGTGCCATCGGCAGTTACTGCCAGATCCGAAACGCGGCCCTGGTTCCGATAGCTTCGACCCCGGCTAACAATGCGGTTTCCGGCCCACTCTTCAAGGTCATCCCAGGTCAAGCCGGAAAATCGATCAGGCATCTTTTTCTTTTTCGGCATGCAATTCATCCAATCAATCTTTTGCGCAGCTCAATCTGATATTGTACCCGCACCGGCAGGTTTTTGTCTCAGATATACACAGAACCGGTAGGAGCGGCTTTCAGCCGCGAATTACTGAACTACGGCAAGGAAAATCCAACCATATTGTACAAGAATCAAATCTACCCAAACCCGCTCAATAAATCCATCCTGCAGGTAGGTTGCGACCATCTGGATGGCCTCGAGGCCCTCTGATTACATACCAGGCACACAAAAAATGCCTTTGCCAACAAATGGTTACAGATAAACGGAGTTATTGACATCCTCTCCCAGTTACATCGCGCTACATGTTCGGGGGGAATCAGATTTGAATCGGGGCCAAGCCAGGCTCCTTTTTTATATTATTTACTATAGTCATTGTATGGCAATAGCATGAATCCGCCCCAGCTCATTGAATGAACTGCCTTTGGTCCGGCAATCGCGCCAATCGCGCCATTCTGACCCTGCTTTCGGTCATTTATTCGGCTCATACCAAGTGTTTTTCCCGGTGCCGCGTTTGACCAACAGTCCTTTTCAAATTGCAGAACAAGAGCGCGGACCGACCACGCAGAGACTTCTCATCTCCGGCTTCATACATAGCCTCAATAGCAGTTTGTGCCTTGATTCTCCACGCACCGTGAAGGAAAATCTTCTTCGTCGAAAACAGGTGCAAACAGGTAAATTAAACTTTACGGTTACTAAACGATTCTCCCGGCTGATCTAATCCCTGAAAACTACACGCCCCACCTTGTCGACTCAGGATCGGATGATTGTGGCGAACCATCGGATGATTATCGGATGATTTTGCTTTCATACGTTCGTTCACTCAATACGTACATTGCCCCGCGTCCAGCTCCTTGGCGTAGGAGAATGTTTTGCCTGACCAGATCGACCAAATCCCGGTGGGCAGTATCCCTCGCTATACTAAATGATTCCATGCACCATCCGGTAGTCACAGAACCTGATTCAACAACCTGCTTTACAATCTGCCGCTGTCTTTTACTCAACTGAGCCTCAATTGCCGGTGTAACTAACAGCCGCGCCTCAGGAACACGGATACGTTCAATGTTTTCTCCCGGACCAAAGAAGGTAACCTGAAAGTACCCTGTATCGGTCCCGATCACCGGCTGATCGAGTCCGTGATCACGCATCTGGTCGCGCATCCGGCGGAAGCCACTACCCCGCTCCTCAATGCGATGGAAATATGAGAGGTTCTGCGCCAAGACAGGATTGCGCGAGCAGGGACGATATTTGCCGCTGCGGAGTTTCGCGAGCGTAATAGGTGCAGGGGGAAGCCCGGGGCTCAAGACAACCACACGGTCTGCTAATACTTCAAGCATGATCTTGCGACCTGCATCCTCATACTGCCGATGGGCAACAGCATTCACTAAAGCCTCTCGCAGGGCTTCGGATGGATACTCGTCTATACGAATACGATTGAGGCCTAGTATACGCATGGGGTGACGGGTGTTCCGATCGATAAAAGCAATGGCACGCTCGATAGCGAGCGGCATAGGTGCGCGGATGTCTTCGTGGTCACGTGGATCTCCATCGGACTCGATGCCACGATAGGCATCCGCCAGAATGCGGCACTGGGGGAAAATTGCAGATGGGTCTTTGGCCAGGAGGACGATTCCTGCAGCGGTGGCATAATGGTAGCCCGTTGCGGCATCATGCCATACGAGGCCACGCATGGCAGCGCCGTTGAGGATTTCGGCATCCTTGAGGTTCATCGGCTCACATTGTTCTGCGCTTGCGATGAGGCGGCATGCCGTTTTCAGATCGAGATCCTGCCATCGAACACGGTTGAGCATACGGGACTCAAAGGAAGATGTCGCCTCGATGGTCTGTTCGGCAATCCGGTCCTCGTCACTGGTTGGCGAAATACCAAACTGATCTTTCATCAGTTTCACCAGCGCTGAGCGGACTTCTTTCTGCAGCTCAATAACATTGCTGAAGCGCTTATACTTGAATCCATCAGCATTGAGTTCGGCCAGAAGATTTGATGTCCCATCCTCCCTTTTTACGGTACGGTCTCCCTTAATGAAAGCAAGAACAGGAAGCTTCCTTTTCTTCGCGCGGCGATACTCAGCGTGAGTGATCGATACCTCCCTTACCAACGTCCCATACCGGATGCCTACGATGAGCAGATAAACCTGGCAGCCGTCGAGCGTTTGAAGGCATCCCTCAAGTGCCCTGTCCGGGGATGCCGGTTCCAACTCATAGAGCAAGGACGTGCAATGTGCAGATAGGAAAGGATCCGTGTTGACGAGATTCTGCACAATCAAGCGCTCATCCTCAAGTTCCTTCTGTACGGAACTTACGAATATCCGCAGTATCTCGGTCATGATGACACCTCTTTCTGCTCCTCAGCAGGTAATTCGCAAGGTGCGCGCAAAATCCGAGGCGTTCTGGCCCCGCGTACCTTGCTTGAATGTGCCCTGACCTACACGAAGAATTATGGCGAGTAATTCTGCTTCAGTAAGTGCATGTGCACCTTCTTTCAGCAGGCGCTCTCTCGAGCGCTCATCTTTCGGCCAGTTCTTGAAACGGTCGGATTTCATCTTCCTTGATTGAATTCGCCAACTTGCATCAAGTATACGAAAAACAATCTGGTTTACAACTCCTTTTTCGTGATTGCACAAAGCGGATGCAAAAGGAGGGCAGACATCTCAGTGGGCGGCATTTTGAGTAGAAGAGGCAAGGTACAGCAACTACCAATGGCAGCGCTGACGGCTGCCCGGTGGCTTCGGCTCACATCATCGGGCGAATTTATGATTGACATACAGCTGCGCCGGTTCTAGACTTGGCCCGGGTCTAAACGAGTTCAGCATTTTTATAACCGGTAGGCGCGGTTTTCAGCCCCGAATGCATCGCGCCTGAAGGCGCTCCTACAGAAATATCAAATTCTCTGGCTGGCATTCATTTTCATGCTTCATGGTTGCCCCAAGGGTCATGAGGGGTTGATTAGAATATATCGTTCGGGAGGAATACATGGCGCGAGCAACACACGTCAAGGGCGGATGGCGGGGGAAGATTCTCCAGGTGGACCTTACGGAATCCCGCGTATGGGAAGAGGAGCTGTCCGAGGCGCTCATCAGCGGCTACACCGGCGGGGCCGGCATCAATGCCCGGCTGCTCTATGAGCTGGTGCGCGACAACCCGCAGGTTGATCCCCTTTCGCCGGACAATCCGCTCATATTCGGCTTCGGCGTCCTGGTGGGAACCGCATTCCCCTGCGCCTCGCGCATGACCATAACTGCCAAGAGCCCGCTCACCCGCATCTTCGGCGATTCCAACGGCGGCGGCACCTTTCCCGCGCGGGTGAAGCAGGCAGGCTATGACCATATCGTATTCCGGGGCAAGGCGCGCAAGCCGGTTGCCCTTCTGATCGAACAAGGCAAGCTGCCGGTACTGGTGGACGCGACCGATCTCTGGGGGCTTGACACCTATGCAACCGATGCGAAGATCCACGAGAAATACGGAGCATGCGAGACGGCGCGCATCGGGCCGGCGGGCGAAAACCTGGTCTGCTACGCCAACATCTGCAACAGCACCAAACGCGTCGGCTTTAACGGCAGGGCGGGCATGGGCTGCGTGATGGGCTCAAAAAATCTCAAGGCGGTCATCGTAAAAGCGGATGGCACGGTGCCGGTGGCGGATGAAAATAAATTCAGCGAGCTGGCAAAGCGCTACCAGGAGATCTGGGGCGGCCCGGCGCTGTTCACCCACAAGGAATACGGCTCGCTCATGCTCATCGCCCAGAACAGCGACCAGACCCGCATCAAAAACCAGCAGGTGCGCATCACCAAGGAACAGCTCGAGAGCTATGATATTACCGATCTGGTGCAGCAGTACAAAAAGGGCCAGACCGCCTGCTATCGCTGCCCGGTGGCCTGTACCCAGAAATGGGAAGTCACGGAAGGGCCGTACGCGGGAGAAAAGTCCGGGAAGCTGGAGTTTGGCCATTATACCAACATGGGGCCGCTGCTCGGCCTCTTTGACTTTCCGGCGCTGGTGCGCATTACCCACATGTCAAACTGCATGGGACTGGACTGCGTGCAGTTCGGCTGGAACCTGGCCATGGCCATGGAATGTTTTCAGCGCGGCATCATCGGAAGCAAAGAGACCGGGGGCATCAGGCTGGAATGGGGAGATGAGCAGGTCATCTCGGACATGCTGATGAAGGTTGCCCGGCGCGAAGGGTTCGGCGACCTCCTTGCCGAGAGCATGCCCGACGCGGTTCAGCGGATTGGCGCCGGGGCCGCCGAATACGGCTTTCACACCAAGGGCCAATCCTTCACCTACAACTGCACCCAGGCCGTGGCCATGAGCCTCGCCTCATCGGTTGCCACCCGGGGGGCTGACCACCTCAAGGGCCATCCCTTCGCCGCCATGATCGGGCTGCAGGATATGCTCGAGCGAATTTTTGGCAAGGAACTGCCCGAAGGAATTCTGGACCACGGCAACCCGGTCGCCAAGGGAAGGGTGGTGTGGTGGAGCGAGAACTATAAAATGATCATGGACTCACTCGGCATCTGTTTCGTGCCCATGGTAAGCTGCGATGTGTACGCCGACCCCCTCATCCTGGTTGAGGAAATGGGCGAGATGTACGAGGCGGCAACCGGCCGCAGCCCCGGCAAACTATTTGAAGCTGCCGAGCGCGCCTACCAGCTGGAGAAATCCTTCAACGCCCTGCTGGGCATATCGCGCACAGACGACCTGCGCCGGGGAACCCGCCGCGGCGATGATGATCCCATACATCATCCGGGGATGCTCGATGAATACTACCGGTACCGCGGCTGCAGCGCCGACGGTCTGCCCACGAAAAAGCGCCTGCTTGAGGTGGGGCTCGATGAAGCCGCCGCGGACCTGGAAAAACAGGGAAAGCTCGGCGACCGGGAATGTCCGGCCATCACCGAGCAACTGTGCGCGGGAAACGACCGCTGATAGGCGAGCATTCCGCAGCTCCTGAAAGAGAAAAATGGGGCGTATGGCAATACGCCCCTACAGGATGATACTCTGCTCTTTAATGAAGAACCAAGATCATACGTTGGTCATTACGTGAGGGCGACCGGCCGGTCGCCCCTACAAATGATCAACCATTCGGGCATGTTAATCGAAGAGGACGTTCCATGAAACCACTGCTTGTTGCAATGCTTGTAGGTTTGGCTTCACTTTCATTTGCAGAGGAAAAGGATGTGGCGCTCACCGTTTACTCAAATAACCTGGCCCTGGTCAGGGAGGTGCGGACAATCCAGCTTCCCAAGGGCGCCAGTGAAGTCCGTTTTACCGACGTGGCCGCGGCCATTGATCCCACCTCCGTGCATTTCAAATCCTTAAACGACCCGGGGGATGTTGACCTGATCGAGCAGAACTATGAATATGACCTGCTCAGCCCGAACAAGATGCTGCAAAAGTACATCGATCAGGACATCACCGTTCATACCGAACAGGACGGCCCCTTTCAGGGGCGGCTGCTCAGCGCCTCCCAGAAAGCGATCATGCTGCAGATGAAGGGGGGAACCATTAAAAGCATATCCATCGATCCCATCATCAGCATCGATTATCCCGCGTTGCCCGGGGGACTGATCACCAGGCCGACGCTGGTGTGGCTCATCAACAATCAAAAGGCGGGGGAGCACAAGGCGGAAGTGAGTTATCTCACGTCAAACATGAGCTGGCATGCCGAATATGTGGCGGTCTGCAAAAAGAACGACAGCCTGCTGGAGCTGAACAGCTGGGTTTCCATCGACAATCAATCCGGCGCCGATTATGACAACGCCAGGCTCAAGCTGATTGCCGGGGATGTCCATCGCGCGGAGCCCCCCGCGGTCAGGCTGATGGCCAAAGGTTCGGAACTGATGGCCGATCAGGCCGCGCCGCAGTTTGAGGAAAAGCAATTTTTCGAGTACCATCTCTATACCCTGCAAAGGCGGGCGACGGTCAAAAATAACCAGGTAAAGCAGATCGCCCTCTTCCCTCCGGCGGAGATTAAGGCCGATAAAATCTACTGCTACAGCGGCGCCGTTTACGGTGATGCGGTTCGCGTGACCCTGGCCTTTCAAAACAGCAGCGGGTCCGGACCGGGTATCCCGCTTCCCAAAGGCAAGGTGAGGGTATACAAGCAGGATGATGAGGACAATGCACCCGAATTCGTGGGTGAGGATCTCATTGATCATACCCCGCAGGATGAAAAAGTCCGCATCTACCTGGGCAATGCCTTTGACATTAAAGGCGAGCGAGTCCAGAAAGAGATGAAGCAGCTGAGCGAACGGTCTCACGAGGAAACCTGGCAGATTACCCTGCGCAATCATAAAAAGGAAGCGGTCAGGGTGGTGGTGGAGGAACAGCTGCAGGGAGACTGGAAAATCCGCAAGGAATCACAACCCCACAAAAAGAAGGACGCCACAACCATAGAGTTCGAGGTGCCGGTGGAAAAGGACGGGGAAGCAGTGGTGGAGTATACGGCGCTGTTCAAGTGGTAACATTCCTGCGCGTGCAATGCCGGGGGCGTATGGCAATACGTCCCTACGTGATCCGCACCCTCTGCACGAACGTCCCCCTGTCAATGCCCATTATTGAGGAAATAAGGATCTTGCCGTGGCAATTACGTAGGGGCGACCGGCCGGTCGCCCCGACAAACGATCAATCACTCGCGTGTGTTAATCTTATCCCCTTTCTCTTGACCGGCTACCGCTTCTTCAGGGTCAGCATCAGGATTCCCGCCACCGCCAGCGAGCAGGCAAGGTACAGGTAGCCCAGACGAAACGATCCGGTCGCTGTCTTGATAAAGCCGGTGAGATAGGGACCGACATAGCCCCCGATATTGCCGGAGGAGTTGATCAGCCCGACGGCGCCGGCGGCCGCCATGCCGGAGAGAAAAGTCGTCGGGTATGACCACCACACGCCGAAAGCGCTGTACATGCCGATCGCTGTGATGATGACAAACATGAAATTGAGGGAAGGGTTGCTGACGAAGGCGCCGACACCCATTCCCGCCGCACCGATAACCATGGGCAGCGCGCCGTGCCACCGCTTCTCACCGGTCTTTGAAGAAGATCCCGCCGTGAACAGCATTGCCGCAAGCGCGCAGGTCATGGGAATGACCACCAGCCAGCCGATGGCCAGATTTGACCAACCGGACACCTCCTTCAGCGCCGTGGGCATCCAGTAGTTGAAACCCCAGTAGCCGGTAATCCAGGAAAAATAGATCAGGCAGAGCTTGAGCACCTCCCGGTCACGGAGAGCCTGCCACACAGTATATTTCCTGACGGCCTCTTTGGCGGTTCTTTCCTGGCGGTACGCCTCCATTAGATGCTGTTTTTCTTCAGGGCTAAGCCAGCTCACATTATCCGGCCAATCCGCAAGCACAAACAGGATCACCAAGCCGAAGATGACTGCGGGAATTGCTTCCACGATGAAGAGAACCTGCCAGCCCTGGAATCCGAACCAGTGCACTCCGAGCAGCCACCCCGCGAGCGGGGAACCGATAATCGCTGAGAGGGGGAGCGAGGTGAGCATGAGCGCCAGCGCCCGGGGCCGCTCCGCAGGCACAAACCAGCGCGGGATGACACTGGCGTACACCACCGGGTAGAAGCTCGCCTCTGCGGCGCCCAGCAGGAAGCGCACCAGGTAAAACTGCCAGGCATTTTGGATGAACGCCATGCCGCAGGCGATGATGCCCCAGGTGATCATGATGCGGGCGAGCCAGATGCGGGGGCTCCAGCGCTCGGCGATGAGCGCGCCGGGAACCTCAAACAGGACATAGCCGGAGAAAAAGATACCCGCCCCCATGCCGAACACCGCGGCGGAAAAGCCGAGGTCCGCGTTCATGGTGAGCGCCGCATAGGCGATGTTGACGCGGTCGAGGTAGGCGATGACCGAGCCGATAAAGGTCGGGAGGATGATGTGCAGGTATCGTTTTTTCACCAGCATGTTGCTGAATAACACCCATCTGATTCGTGGCTCAAAGGGGAGGGGCTTTTGACGCCACAACAATTTGTTGAGCAGCTTACGGCACGACCCGGTGCCTTCGCTTAAACCGAACACAGGCAGCTTTGCAGAGGCTTTGATACGGGCTGTTGCTATACGGGTCTGTTGGACAATGGTAGAGAGTCGCTGCCGTTCTACAGGTTCCGAATAATTGTGTTGTGGCTAAAAAGCCCCTCCCCTTGAGCCACATACTATTTAGTAGGCTTTTGGATGATTATGAGGGTCCGCATGACCGGCTGCTACTAAGGATATAGTCGGAAACCGTGCGCATGCGCCGGCAGTACAAGATGCCGATCGCCATCATCCCGGCGATGATGCCGATAGTGTGGGATGTCATGTAAGGCGGGAGATTTGTCCGGAAAAAAGGGAACCCTGTTAAAAATTATTGTCTGCTAAGGATTAGTAAGGAACTATTCCATTTCAGTTCTTGTCACTCATTCAGTTTCTTTCGAATACTTTCCGGCACTCCCTTCTCCAGCTCAGGGTAAGCTTCCAAAATACGCAGGATATCTGCCAGGTCCTTCTGGCGTTTACTCCTTCGGCGATCTTTATCTGAATACGCCCACAACTTACCGCGCAGAACATCTTCCAGGCAAGCTACGCTCATCGTGTACCCCAAAACATCACGCGAACGTGCGTTGACAAGGAATGCCTGGTATCGGTAGTCGGTTTGCAGTTGTATCCGAAGGTCAGAATCCGGGCTGCTCACATTGACACTGTGTTCGAAGTGTTCAACTTTGAGGCCTCTCTTCACACACATTGCACAGACGTCCTCGACATCTTCAACCAATGCCACGATGTCCAGGTCAAGACTTACGACCGGATCAACATAGGCATTCACCGCAAGGCCTCCAATCACGCAATATCGGGAGCCCTTCTCCGCCAGGATATCCAAAAGAATCTGGATTATGTCTGACTTGCCATGTGACACTGAGTTGATAAATTCTTTGCCAGTCATGTACACATTCTCCCTTGGGAGAGAAAAATAACTTTCATTCTATCGGCCTTCAACCAATCTGGCTTTTTTTATTATTCTCTTTGCCATGTATCCCACGGAAATCATAATAGCTTTTACTTATTGAATGGTTAAATCAATTATATTGGTTGTAGTGCTAATGTCAAGCTTCCCTCTTCCCTTATGCACCCACAACCTTCACCCACACACTCCTCGTGCGCGGACCGTCAAACTCGCAGAAGAATATGGACTGCCAGGTTCCCAGCGCCAGCCTGCCCTCCTCAATAAGCACCTGCTGCGCACACCCCATGAGGCTTGACTTGATGTGGGCCGCGGAATTTCCCTCCGCGTGCGCATAGTTGTCGTCGAGCGGAACGAATTTGTCCAGTTCCCTGATGATGTCCCGTATCACATTCGGATCGGCATTTTCATTGATGGTGACGCCCGCTGTGGTGTGGGGAACAAACACATGGCACACCCCGCTGGTGATGCCGCTGTGTTTCACCGCAGCCTCAACCCTGGCGGTAATATCGAGAAATTCAACCCGCCTGCCCGTCTTAAGCTGGATCTGTTCCACCGCGCACCCCGCTTTCGCTCATAATTATAATTACCGGTGGCAGGATACCTATCAGATTTCTTTTATCTTAACACGAAAATAGAATTTGAAAGCCATTGACATTTTGTCAGTGGAAAAGAAGTTATGTCATTTCGAACGCATGTGAGAAATCTTATAAGATTTCTCAGTCGCAGAGGCTCCTTCGAAATGACAACTTACAACCCGCACTGCCTTATGTCGTCCTGCGACTTGATCGCAGGATCCACTAAAATATAATAGATGGATGCTGCAGTCGAGCCGCAGCATGATGCACCCTATATTACATTTTCATGTCTTTTGGCGCAAAGGGGGCGCTAAGCATTTAACATGGTACATGGTTAGCAGGTTTTAAACGCACCCTAACCCTCACCCGGCATACCCCGCTTCTTAATTCTCTTGTACTCCCCGATGAGCGTCCCATCGGTCCGGGTGACAATCAACGTGTCGCCTGACAGGGAAAAAGTGTAATCCTGCGGCATGGAGCTTTTAAACGTTACCTTAATGGTGTCATCATCAATAAACTCATATGTCCCGGTGGCCTGTTGTGTCCCCCAATTGGTGCCCAGGGAAATTTGTCCGTCCTTGAAGAGTTCCACCGTCTGGCCGCCATCCTGCCAGGCCCCGAGTATTTCCGGGTTCTTAAGCTCCGGCGGTTTCCCCCTGCAGGCAGCCGGCAGGATGAAAGCCGGAAGCGCCATCATGAGCATGCAAAATGCTTGAACAGATGAACGAGTAACGGGCACGCTCAGCACCTCCCGGGGCTCGTTCTTTACATACCCGACAGCAACCCCGGATGAAATGTGATGAGGGAGGGCCATGCACGGTCATCGCCGCGTCGCGTATCCGGACGCGACCGAGCAAATCCTTCCCTGCAATTTTTGCAATTAAATTTAAAGCAGTTATACGACCTTCCATCTCTGTTTAAACGAAGTCGGGGTTTATTTCAATTAAAATCTGCTTAAAAAATAGGCCTGTGCATCCTAAAAAAAATGTGACACATTTTGGTGAAATATGGTATATAGCTGGCGGGGGTGGATTTCTATCAACGCAATGAGAAGTAATGAACATGGAAAAAAACAGGGCCGCGCTGGAGGCTCTCAAAAATTCCTACCCTGAGAAATTCGCCTCGGAAGATGCCATATTCAAGAATGTAAACAGGGGAGACCGTATATTCATCGGCACCGCCTGCGCTGAACCCCAATATTTGGTGCAGGCGCTCACCGATTATGCGAGCAGAAATCCCAAGGCGTTTTTCGACGCGGAAGTGTTCCATGTCTGGACCCTGGGAGTAGCCCCCTATACCAACCAGAAGTTCAAGCGCAATTTCCGGCTCAATTCATTCTTTGTCGGCGACAATACCCGCGACGCGGTCAATCAGGGCCTGGCCGACTACAGCCCCCTCTTCCTCTCAAAGGTTCCCGCCCTGCTTCATAAAGGCCTCATTAAATTCGACATCGCCCTGGTACAGACCTCGCTTCCCGACAAGCTGGGATACATGAGCCTGGGCATCAGCGTGGACATCGTCAAGGCCGCGGTTGAGACCGCCTCGCTGGTGGTGGCCCAGGTGAATGCGGCCATGCCCCGGGTGCACGGCGACACCTTCATTCACGTGAGCGATATTGATTTCATCGTGCCCTATGATGAACCGCTGATTGAATTCAAGTCCTCGGTGCCGGATGAGATCGCCGCGCGCATCGGCAATTACGTGTCGCGCCTGGTGCAGGACGGAGACACCATCCAGGTGGGATACGGGAGCATACCCAATGCCATCATGGACAGTTTAAGCAACAAGCGGCACCTGGGGGTGCACACCGAACTGCTTCCCGACGGCATCGTAAAGCTCATGAAAATGGGCGTGATTGACAACTCCCAGAAGACCGTCGGCCGGGGTAAAACGGTGGCTTCCTTCTGCATGGGATCAAAGGAAACCTACGACTTTATCGACGATAATCCCGGCATTGATTTCCGCACCATCAACATCACCAACGATCCCATCACCATCGCCAGCCAGAAAAACATGGTGGCCATTAACGCGGCGCTGCAGATCGATCTCACCGGCCAGTCAAGCTCGGAATCCCTGGGACGGTTTTTTTACAGCGGGGTCGGGGGCCATGCCGACTTCATGCGGGGCGCCACCCTGTCGCCGGGCGGCAAAACCATCCTCACCATGCGATCCACCTCAAACGACGGCAAGCACTCCCGCATCGTGCCCCTGCTCGATGAAGGCGCGGGGGTGACCCTCACCCGGGGCGACATTCAGTACGTGGTGACGGAATACGGGATCGCCTATCTCCAGGGGAAAAACATCCGGGAGCGGGCCATGGACCTGATTGCCATCGCCCACCCCAAATTCCGGCCCTGGCTTATCGAAGAGGCGAAAAAGCAGACGCTCATCTACAGCGATCAGGCGTTTATCCCGGGAGAGCGCGGCATGTATCCCGAGGCGCTTGAAACCTACCGCACCAGCTTCACCGGGCTGAGGATCATGCTCCGGCCGGTTAAGATCAGCGACGAGCCGCTGCTCAAGGACTTCTTCTACTCCCTTTCCGATAAAAGCATGTACCAGCGGTTCATCTCCACCCGCAAGGACATGCCCCATGAGCGGTTGCAGGAATTTGCGGTCATTGACTACACCCAGGAAATGATCATCCTCGCGTTGGCCGAAGGCGACGGCAGGGAGGAACTGGTGGGCGTGGGACAATATGCCGTCAACAGCATCTCCTATACCGCGGAAGTGGCGTTCGTGGTGCGGGACGACTTTCACAACAAGGGCGTTGGGACCGAACTGCTTTCCTATCTCACCTACCTGGCGCGGAGGCAGGGGCTGCTCGGTTTCACCGCGGAAGTACTCGTCGAAAACACCTCCATGATGCAGGTGTTCCAAAAGGGCGGGTTTGATATTGAGAAGCGGCGAAGTGAAAAGGTCTATGAACTGAAACTTGTATTTAAGGAAGCCTGAGCGAACATACCATGAATACCATACAAAATCTCTTTGAGCCAAAAAGCATTGCAGTCATCGGCGCTTCGGCCGACAGCAAAAAGATCGGATTCACCGTGGTGAACAACATTCTTGCCAGCGGCTACCAGGGGAAGGTGTTCCCGGTCAATCCCTCCGGGGGCACCATTCTCAACCTCCCGGTGTACAAGCACATCGGCGATGTCGACGATGAGATCGACGTGGTGTGCACCGTGATACCCGCGCCGCGGGTGTTCGAGTCGGTGCGGGACTGCGCCGCCAAGCGGGTGAAGTACAACCTGATCATCACCTCGGGGTTCTCCGAGGTAGGAAACAGCGAGGAGGAAAAAAAGATCACCGCCTATGCGCTGGACCACGGCATGCGCATCGTCGGCCCCAACATTTTCGGCATTTATTCGGCCGCCTCCTCGCTGGATGCGACCTTCGGCCCGGGAAACATCCTGCCCGGCAATGTCGCCATCGTCACCCAGAGCGGCGCCCTGGGCCTGGCCATGATCGGCAAGACCAAGGTTGACAACATCGGCCTCTCCAGCATCGTTTCGGTGGGAAATAAATCCGACGTTGACGAAGCGGACCTGCTCGAGTACCTGATGCGCCAGGACCGCACCAAGGTGATCTTCATGTACATCGAGGGCATCAAAAACGGCGAGCGATTCATCGCCGCGGTGAACCGGGCAACCCGGCACAAACCGGTGGTGGTGATCAAGTCGGGTCGCTCCGCGCGGGGCGCGGTGGCCGCCGCCTCGCATACCGGCGCGCTTGCCGGCGCTGATGACATTGTTGATGCCATCCTCCGGCAGAACGGGGTGCTTCGCGCCGACAGCATCCAGGACGGATTCAATCTCTGCAAGTTTCTGGCCGGCTCACCCCTCCCCACCACCGACAACACCCTAATCGTCACCAACGGCGGAGGCATCGGGGTCATGGCCACCGACGCCTGCGAGCGCGGTCAGATATCCCTCTACGACGACAGCGAGGCCCTCAAGGCGCTCTTCACTCCGGTCACCCCCAGCTTCGGCTCCACCAAAAACCCGGTTGACATTACCGGCGGCGCCACCAGCAGCGCCTACGACGGCGCGCTCAGCGTTGCGCTCAACACCAACGAGATCGGCGCCAGCGTCGCCCTGTATTGTGAAACGGCGGTTTTTGCGGCGGCGGACCTGCAAAAGACGCTGGAGCAGGTGTACCTGAAGTATGCCGAGCGGGGAAAGCCGGTGCTGTTTGTGACCGTCGGGGGAGAGGACATTGAGAACTGCATCACCGCGCTGAGCCGGAAGGGCATCCCCATCTTCGGGGATGTCTATGAGGCCATCGCCTGCCTGGGAAGCCTGTACCACTATCAGCGCTACCTGGCGGCGCAGTCCGAGAAATGTGAAGAAGCGGCCATCGACATTGAGCCGATCGAGGCCATTTGCCGGAAGGCGGTGCAGGAAAACCGCTACTTCCTTCTCGCCCACGAGGCGCAGAAAATAATGGAGATCATCGGCATCACCGTACCCAAAACCGCGGTCGCCAGAAACCTGGCCGAGGCCATTGACCGCGCCGAAGCCATCGGCTATCCGGTGGTGATGAAGATCGTCTCCCGCGACATCATCCACAAGAGCGACGCGGGGGGGGTGGCCCTCGACCTGGAAAACAAGGACGAGGTGATCGACGCCTATCAGGCCATCATGAGCAGCTGCAAGGCCCACAATCCCAATGCCCATCTCGAGGGGGTCGAGATCGCGGAAATGATCAAGAAGGACATCGAGACGGTGGTGGGCGCCCGCCGCGACCCGGTATTCGGTCCGGTGATCATGTGCGGACTCGGGGGCATCTACATCGAGGTGCTGAAGGACGTGGCCTTCAGGGCATGCCCGCTCTCCCGCAGAGAGATCATGAACATGATCAAGGAAACCAAGTCCTATCCGCTGCTGCTGGGAGTGCGCGGGCAGGAGAAGAAGGACATGGAAACCTTTATCAGCACCATCGTGAAAATCAGTTCACTCATCCAAAAATCAAAAACCATCTCGGATATCGAAATCAATCCGCTCATGGTCTACGAGCAGGGTCAGGGTGCAAAAGCGGTAGACGTGAGAATTTTACTCTCAACCGAGCGAGGGAGCTAGCCATGAATACATTAGTCATTGCTTCACTGCGGGGCAGCGCCGGCAAAACCGGCCTCATCGTGGGCCTCGCAAAGGCGTCCGGCAAAAATATCGGATACATGAAGCCGTTCGGCGACCGGCTGCTGTACAGTAAAAAGAGGCTCTGGGACTACGACGCGGCGCTCATTGCCGACGTGTTTGCCATCGGTGAAGAACCCGAAAGCATGAGCATCGGCTTCGACCACTCCAAGCTGCGCTACATGTATAATGAGCAAAGCATCCGGGGCAAGGTGCAGGAGCTTGCCGATCAGATGTCGGCGGGTAAGGACATGCTGATGGTGGAGGGGGGCAAGGCTATCACCTACGGGCATTCGGTGAATCTCGACGCGCTCTCGCTGGCGCGCTATCTGAACGGGCGGCTGCTCTTCATGATCGGCGGGGATGATGACACCATTCTTGACGACATCATGTTTCTGAAAAAGAACGTGGATCTGACCGGCATCAACCTGGCCGGCATCATCGTCAACAAGGTGCGCAACGTGGGCGACTTCAGGGAGGTGTACCTGCCGGAGATCACCAAGATCGGCATGCCGGTGCTGGGGATTATTCCCTATGAGCGCGCATTCACCTATTTTTCCCTGCGCTACCTGGCGGACCGGCTTTTCGCAAAGGTGCTGACCGCGGATAAGAACCTTGACCGGAAAATAAAGAACCTGGTCATCGGCGCCATGTCGGGAAGCGTCGCCCAGAACAAGCCCATATTCAAGAAGGAAGCCAAGCTGATCATCACCGGCGGCGACCGGAGCGACATGATTCTGGTGGCCCTGGAAGCCGATGCGGCGGGCATCATCCTCACCAACAACATTCTTCCCCCGTCCAACATCATCTCCATGGCGGAAGACCGGGGAACGCCCCTGCTCCTGGTAAACCCCGACACCTATCAGGTGCAGCGGCAGATTGAGCAGCTGGAGCCGCTGCTGACCAAGGATGACGGCGCGGCGCTGGAGCTGCTGACCTCGCTGGTGCGCGACAACGTCGACCTCGCGGCGCTCGGCTTCTAGCCGGTGCGCCCGGCTGCTTCCGGCAGGGCCTGCTGGCGGTTCGCCCGCCCCGCGCCGGCGGATCCCGGCAGAACCGGCGTCCTTTCCCGGTGACCCATGGCACATGTCCGTGAACGTTCAAAAGAGGCCAACCAGGAGCGAATCCTCAAAGCGGCGCTGGAACTCTTCGGCAACCGCGGCTTCGAGAAAACCAGCGTTGAAAACATAACCCGGAAGGCACGGGTGGCCAAGGGCACATTCTATAATTTTTTTGAAAAAAAAGAGGATGTGCTGCTGTACTTTCTCGATCGGGAGTATGTCAAAAGCGAAGCCGAGATCGCCCTAAAAAGAAGCGATCGGGACACCTTCATTGACCAGATCGAGCTGTCGGTTTCCGCCTACATAAAACATATTTTCGCCGGCAGGGAATTCACCAAAGTTCTGATCAAGGAACGGATCGGCAACATTGGAACCGGCAAGAATAAAAATGAATTGCGCCTGATGGAGGAAATCTTCCGGTCAATCGAACGGGCCAAGCACAGGGGCGAAATCAGGGTGGCGGTGGATTCGCGCCGACTGGCCGAGATGATCTTTGCCCTTTACACCATGTACGTCATCTACTGGACCAACGGCTTCATAAAAACCAAGAAAGAGTGCGTCGCCCGCATCAAGCAGGCCGTCCAGTATATTCTGCAGGGCGTGGCATCCATGCCAACATAATCCCCGCTTCACGACAATGGGCTGGTCCCTTTGTCTTCATAACAGGTTTCCCTCCCTTCCGCTCAGCTGTTTTTTTTGCCATCATCCCGCTTCTCTGCCTACAGCCCCCTCCCCGGGCGCCTCTCACCTTTCCCGCACCATGGGATTAATCGCCTCATGCCGGTGTTTTGCCGGCAACTCCCGCCAAAAAAATATATTCAATTCTGCTTGACACGATATGGAAAATCCTATAAGGTGACCGCAGTCATCTTTAAATGACCGCGGTCATTTATTAAAACCATCAGACCTACAGCATTATTCAGCCGGGAGATGAATGTATGTCTATCAAGGACGATTTGGCGGGCATGGTGGGGGAAACAGCTGTTTGTGATGACCAGGAGACGCTTGTGCGCTACTCGCGCGACCAGAGCTTTGTCGACCCCCGCAAGCCTGATCTGGTGGTGTTCGCGGAAACCGTCGGCCAGGTGCAGGAGGTGGTGACATACGCGAACAAAACGCGAACGCCGGTGATTCCCTTCAGCTCGGGGCTGAACCTGCACGGCGGCACCATACCGCGGCAGGGCGGCATCATTCTCAATCTTTCCCGGATGAACCGGATACTGGCGGTTGACACCGACAACTGGTCCTGCATCATCGAGCCGGGCGTAACCGTCAGCCGGCTGCAGGACGAGCTGGAAAAGCATCAGCTCCGGGCAATGCTCCCCTTCGGGGTGCATCCGCAGCGTTCCGCCCTGACCAGCTTTTTGGAGCGGGACCCGGCGGTGGCCGCGGCAAGCTTTGAATACGGCAATGAGCTCATTTTGGATACGGAGCTGGTGCTGCCGACCGGCGAGCTGTTTCGCACCGGCCTGTGGTCTTCAGGAAACACCCCGGGGTCACCGATGGGACCGGTCCGGGCAATGGTCAACCGGCTGTGGACCGGGGCCCAGGGAACGCTGGGCATTATGACCAAGATGAACATCAAGGTGGAATACCTGCCGAAGAAGCGAAAGATAATGCTGTTCCAGTTCGATTCATTTCCCGAGGCCATAGAACCGCTGCGGATGATACAGCGCAAGGAGATCGGCCATGAGTGTTTTTTGATCAACAACTTTAACCTGGCGGCGCTGCTTTGCAAGGACTGGACCGTCCCCGAGCACATTCCCGCTACGATGATCCCATCAAAAGATTTTGATTCGCTCAGAAGCAGCCTGCCTGACTGGCTGATGGTGGTCTGCTTAAACGGCGGCCCGCGCATGCCGGAGAAAAAAATAGCCTATGAAGAAGAGGCCTTAAGAGCCATTGCCTCAATGGCGCGCTTGCAAATCCGCAATGACAGCCAGCTCGAGAACGTTTTCCTTGCAGAGATGCTGCGCCCCTGGGGGATATTGAAAAAATTCTGCTACCGCGGATCGGTTCATGACGTTTCCTTCAAGACGCCGCTGAGCAAGGTCCCCCTGTTTCAAAGAATTGTCATGGAATTTATCAATGAATACAACTATCCCCTGCAGGACATCGGCATCTACGTGCTGCCCATCGAACGGGGGCGCGCCTGCCACTGTGAGGGTGACTTTCACTGCGACCAAAACGATAGAAATGACGTGGCGCGGATCAAGAACCTCTGGGAGGAAGTAAGCCGGCGGTTCATTGATGAGGGAGGCGCCTTCTTTGACCGTCCTTACGGAATCTGGGCGGACCTGGTGTACAGCCGGGCGGGCACCTATACCCAGAAACTCAAGGAGATTAAACGGGAGATCGACCCCAACTATATCTGCAATCCCGGACATCTTTGCTTCTGAAGCGCATCGCACAGGGAGGAACCGCTCCATGACCTATTATGAGAAAAAGCCCCAAAAGAAATTTTTTGAGAAGACGCTTGAGGACTACCGCGAGTCGGTGTGGGGATGCGCCCGGTGCAACCACTGTCAGAACCAGTGGGGATGGAACGTGAAAAGCGCCGAGTTCTCGGAAATCTGCCCGGCATTCCACGAGTACCGGATATTCCCCTACTCGGGCATGGGGAAAATGCACATAGCGCGGGCCCTGCTCGAGGGAGACTTTGATTATGAGGATGCCCCGGAAGTGGCAAAGTTTTTATATACCTGCACCACCTGCGGCGCCTGTGAAATGAACTGCCAGCGGCTGCAGGACAAGGAGCCGCTGCAGGTCAACGAGGTGCTGCGGGCCCTTTTCGTGAAGGATGGGGTCGGCCCCATGCCGGAGCACAAGAACCTGATCAAGAGCGTGAAGAACTACGACAACCCCTGGATGCAGCCGCGCACCCAGCGGGACCGGTGGGCGCGCAAGCTTCCCATAAAAGATCTGGGCAAGGAAAAGGCGGAGACGATGCTGTTTGTGGGGTGCACCACCGCTTTCGACAACACCCAGTGGCACGTGGCGCAGAACACCGCCAAAATACTGCTGAAGGGAGGCGTCGACCTGGGCATGCTGGGCAAGGACGAGATCTGCTGCGGCAGCCCGGTGGCGCGCATCGGCGACCGGGAAACATTTATGAATCTCGCCCGGCGCAACATCGAATTGTTAAACAAAAGCGGGGTGAAGGACATCGTGGCATTCTGTCCCGGCTGCTTCCGGGCCCTCACCCATGATTATCCGGAAGTCCCCGACGCGCCGAAACTGCAAGCGCGCATCTATCATACCTCCCAGTACATCGACAAGCTCATCCAGGAAAGCAAATTGAACATGAAGAAGGATCTAAACATGCGGCTCACCTGGCATGATCCCTGTCACCTGGGGCGGCATCTGGGCATTTATGAACCGCCGCGCCGGATCTTGAGCGCCATTCCCGGCGTGGAGCTGGTGGAAATGGAGCGCATCAAGGACCAGTCATGGTGCTGCGGGGGCGGCGGCGGGGCGCGGACCGCGTTCATGGATTTTGCCCAGAAGACCGCCACCAAGCGGCTGCAGGAGGCAAAGAAGACCGGGGCCCAGGCAGTAGTGACCGCCTGCCCCTTCTGTGAGCAGAACCTGGGTGATGCCTTGAGCAAGATGGATGACGGTCTTGAGCTCTATGATCTCACCGATCTGCTCATCAAAGCGCTGGACATCGAATAATCAGAGCGGGAGAACAAACCATGAATACCGGCAAGGGAAAAGTGATCCAAAAAAAGCTGCCCCGGGAGGTCTATAACGCATTGAAGAGCGTGGTCGGGGACGAGTGGATTTATGAACAGCGATCGGTGGTGGAAACCTACAGCAAGCTTTCCATCGAGGGGTTCAGCTTTATTAAAAAGCATGAGCGGGACCCTCATGTGCTGCCGGCGTGCGTGGTGCTTCCCGCGTCAACCGAGGAAATTCAGACCATCGTGCGCATTTGCAACCGCTACCATGTGCCCTTTATCCCCTTCACCAACGGACAGGTGTTTTGCAATCCCACCACGCCGGATCCCACGCTGATCATCCACCTGTCGCGCATGAACAAGATCATTCACATTGATGTTGACAATATGAATGCCACCCTGCAGGCCTATGTTGATTACGGGCAGCTGCAGGCCGAGGCGATGAAGCGGGGGCTCTGGAACGGGGGAAGCCCCCTGGCGACCGCCCTCTGCAAGCTGGCCTCGCAGTTTGCTTTCGCCGGCCTGTGGCAGACCGATTTAAAGTACGGGCTGTTCAGCCGCAACATCGTCAGTGTTAAAATGGTGCTCCCGGACGGAGAAATTCTCACCACCGGCTCGCGCTGCATACCCAAGGCCGGCGATTTCTGGGAATACGGCCCGGGCCCGGACCTGCTCGGGCTGCAGCGGGCGGGTGTCGGCACCAACGGGATCGTGACTGAAATTACGGTGAAGCTGCATTCCTGGGTGGGAGATCCGGTGTTCCCGGACATTCCCGCGGGGAGGCCCAGCCTGGCCGATGTGCATGACCCGAAATATGACAACCCCCCGGCGCCGCTGAAGAACCACAAGCTCTATTGGGTGGAATACAATGATTTTGAGTCGCAGATCAAGGCGATGCGGGAGATTGCCCATTCCGGCATTGCCATCGGGCTCAATGCCACCGGCGTGTATTCGGCGTTTTACTGCTCGCAGACCCAGGACATGACCGTCGAGCGCTGCAAAACCAAATTCTTCCCCGACTGGAACAGCTACATCATTCTTGCCAACACCAGCTCCGACAAACAGATCGAGTACGAGGAGGAGGTGCTCAGGCAGATTATTGCGGAGCACGGCGGAAAATTTCTTTCCCAAGACTACAAGCCGGAAGTGCTTGAGGCGCTCAAGCCCTGGAATTATGACTGCATCCGGCATTCCACCGGGTATCGCATGAACCGCAAGATGTACGCCAACGCCTGGCTGCCGGTGGGGCCCATGAACAGCGCTTTTACCACCGCTCGCGAATGGAAAAAGGCATTGGAAAAATTCGGTGAGCTTGACATCACCGACCGGGGCGGCGCCGATGATACGCCTTTTGTATACGCGCTGCAGCGGGGTCACTTCTGCCTGTTTGAGACCGACAATTATCCCGACCCGACCCTGCCGGATGAAATCAAAAAGGCCGCCGGGTATGGTATTTACGGGGCGGCAACCTTTATCAAGCATGACCTGGGACCGATGCTCATGGCCTTTGTCAATGTCGAGCCCTTCACCACCATGTTCCCGGAGGCAGGGCCCAACGGACATCTGTTCATGCGGAAGATCAGGAAGGTCTTCGATCCCAACGGCGTGGCCTCGCCGGGACGGCAGGTGTTCACCGAGGAAGAATGGCAGCAGTTCCCCAAGGACGTCAAAGGCCTGGTCAACCAGATGCGGGGAATGCAGGGCCTGCCCGCGGTGGAGTAAGCCGGCTACCGTTTCTGCCGGAGGTAAAGCTAACCGCTGGACATAGCCGTTGCTTCCGGCGTAGCAGGTTCCGGGTGGTATCGCGGGACCAAGAGGAAGCCGGCACGACTGAGACTTTGCCCAATTAGATAGTTGGTATCAGGATTTTGTTTTGTAGATACTTACATGTTCAAGTCTGAGAATTTCTCTCTCAGAAATATATATCACCGGTAGGAGCGGCTTTCAGCCGCGAAGGTATCGCACCTGAAGGTGCTCCTACCAAAATTTCAAGTATCTTTGGTGAGGCTTTTCAAGTCGTTTGCTGTTAAAGCTTTGCATCCCGTTTACGGTATCGCATATGCTTTTTCATTTGACGATAGACGGAAAAATCTTTGCCTACAGTTCGCTGATGCCTCATGAAAATCGCCTTTTCGGCGGTTTTTTTATTATGCGAGATTGATTCCCATTATCGTCGATGTGCGCTGCAAACCTACGCATATGCACGATAACGCTTGTCGTCGTATTACTAACCTTTCAACATGAACAAAGGGGGAACGATTATGGTGAAGAAAAAATTGATTTTGATGGGTACCTTTTTATTGTTCGGCCTCGCACTCTCCTGCCAGGGTTATGCGGAAGAATTAACCGGAGGGGTAACCCTGGAGAAATATCTGGAGATGTATAAGAAGGTTGCAATCGAAGACCCCGCCTATGTGACCCAGATAGAAAACGAGCGCAAGCAGCACGGCATTTCCGCCCGGGAGGTGCAGATATCGAACCTCTATTACATGAAATTCATGCAGTTCAAGACCTGGGATGTCGCCTTCGGCAGGCTGCCGCTGCTCCGGGAGGACGGGCAGGTACGGGAGCGGGTGGTCACCCGGCAGCAAATGACCATGCCGGCGGAATCGGGGATAGAAGTGAAGGGCAATTTTAACTTTCTGTCACCCAATGAGGTGCGGGGGATGAAGGCGCTGATGATCACCTATTACGATCCCAAGAAAGAGAGCGACTACTGGATGTATGTGCCCTCTTTGCGCAAGATCAGGCGCATATCAGCGGCTGACCGGGATGACTCCTTCTTCGGGTCGGACGCTACCTGGGCGGATGCAGCTGATATAAAGGCGGATGAAGAGAAGCACAGCATGCTTAAAGAGGCTGCGTATCCCACGCAATGGGACACAAAGATATATGATGAGCCCAACACCGCTTCCTGGGAACATGTTTTTGATCCCGCCTGCGCCGGCAAGCTCGGGGCAGAGCGTGATAAGTGCACCGGTACGCAGCACCAATATCCCTTCGCGTTTCCCCTGAATCCCGGAAGAAAACCGCGAACTGATAATCTCGGACCGATGTGCTACCAGGTGGAAAGCGTCCCGCAATGGCCCACCTACTATGCCAAAAAGGTCACCTGGTATCACAAGGACTATAAACTTTCCCTCTGCCAGGACTACTATGATGAAAGGGGCCGGCATATAAAATATTTTAAACGAACCTATATCAAGATCGGCGATCAGCCGGGCGTGCCCGGACCCACCTGGTCCCAGAACTGGTGGTTCATCAAGACGATTACAACCGGACATTCCACCTTTCATGATGTCATAAGTCAGGTGGCTAACACTCCTAACGTAAAGGAGTACATGTTTACACAGTCGTATATTTTAGGCACAGGAAGATGATGTCTTAATAGTGGGCTCATTTCATCGTCTGTCCCGTGGAGACGGCTACCCTCGCCGGGACTGACCGAAGGGGGGATTTGAATGATACGACAAGCGAAAACTATTTCCCGTCTGACCTTGCATTTCGTATTTGCTACAGCCTGCATGGCGCTGCTATGCCTGTGCCGGCAGACATGCGCCCTGGAAACGGGGATTCCCGGACTTGAGATATGGGGATATGTGCAAAATGATTCTGCATTTCACACGACCCGGCGGGACCCGCTCATCTACTTCAAAGAAAGAAAGGTGGCCCCCGGCCTGGGGAATTTCGGCCATCCCGCGGCTTTTGCGATAAACGGGCTGTCGCGACAGAATACGGTCGACCACCGCGGCAGCATCATGAAATTTGAAAACAGCTTCAACATGAAGATACTCTACACACTGATGGACCGCGATAATAAGAGAGTGTCGATTTTCGGCCGCCTCTATACGCTGGTCGATTCAGTCTATGACATGACCAATAGTATCGGCTGGGAATCGGGAGGGCTTCCCGGGGCGCGGCACGGCAGCGGCAATCCCGGCCGGTTTTACAGAAATGACATGCACTACCGGACCGAAAAAAGAATACCCCGGGAATTCTATATTGATGTTAACCTCCCCCAGATGGACCTGCGCATCGGCAAGCAGATGATTGTCTGGGGGGAGATTGACGGCTTCAGGCTGCTGGACCTGGTGAACCCTTTTGACTTGCGCGAGTTCATTCTCGATGATTACGAGGACAGCCGCATTCCCCAGTGGAGCCTGGATCTCAAATGGAGGTTTTTGGAAAAGCATCCTGACCAGTACCTGGAGTTTGTTTTTATTCCCGACTTTGAATCAAACGAGATAATGAAGGAAGGAAGCCAGTGGGCGGCGGATGAAATCTCTCTCTATTATGCCGGCCACCGCGCTTTCAGCTGGGTCGACAACGTTAATTTATTTGGTCCAACCTATCACTACAGAAACGTCTACAGCAAACCGGCCCAGACTTTTGAAAATTCCAACTTCGGGATTCGCTATGGCGGGGTAAAGCAGATGAAGCGCGGCGCCCTGTCCTACACCTTCAGCTACTACTATACCTGGGATTACAACTGGGCCCCGTATGTTGATGGCTGGTTTATGCCGCTCATCGGCAATGTCAAATCGCACAACGCCATCCCGGGCGTAACCGACCTGTTCCTGCTTGCGCCCACAACTCTGTCGAGGGAACATCGCCGTCTGCATATTTTTGGCGCCACCTTTAACAAGGTTATCGGCAAGTGGGCCTTCCGGGGTGAGGCAGCCTATACCGACGGCAAGGCCGTTGCAGTTAATCCCCTGACCGACCGGTCGGGACAGGATTTTGAGTCCAAGGAAAACACCCTTGACTACTGCCTGGGGTTCGACCGGACGGTGTATACCGACTGGTTCCTGAGCGGGCAGATTATTCAGAATATCGTTCTCGGCTCCAATCCGCATATGGTTACCGGATTGTCTCTGCACGAGCGGAGAAACGTTGACACGTATTTCACCTTTGTGGTGTCCAAGCCCTTTAAAAGCATGAACGACCAGGCGGGTCTGTCGGGCCTCATTGCCTACAACACCCTGGGTCAATGGTGGATAAATCCCAAACTGTGGTGGGAGATGACCCAGAACATCAAGATAACCCTGGGTGCTCAAATTTTCGAGGGCCAGCATTATCAGGCGCTCGGTGAGTTCAAGCGCAACACCAATATGTACACCCAGGTGAAATACAGCTTTTAGTAGGGATGGCAGACGGTGTGATTTCACACTGAAAGGAACGCGAACATGACAAAAAAAACCTACAGCAGGACCATTGCTGAATTCATCATCAAATTCAGGATCATCCTGCTTATTATCGTTGTCGGGCTCTCCATCTTTTTCATGTCCCGGTTCGCCGGCATCGCGGTTGTCACCAACCTGGATGATTTTGCACCCTTCGGCCACCCCTACGTCAAGGTGCAGAAGCTGATGGAAAAGTGGTTTAAGGGCGGCAATATGATCCAGATAGAGGTGGAGGTAAAAGAAGGCGACATCTTAAATGCCGACACCCTGAAAAAAATCCTGCGCATCAACCGGGACGTCATGTTTTTAGAAGGGGTGATCGTCGCCCGGCTCCATTCCATTGCCGATCCGAAGGTCAAGATGACCAAGGGATATCCCGACGGATGGATCAGCAAGCGGCTGCTGGTCATGATACCCGAAACCCCGGAGCAGAAGCAGGAGCTGAAAGAAGCCATTTTAAGCGACGAGCTTATTTATGGCCAGTATGTTTCAACTGATTTTAAAGCGGCGATCATCCGGGCTGATTTTAAGGAAGACATCGACTATAAAAAACTATTTCACGATCTGTATGACATCCAGCAGCGCGAGACCGATGACAATACCGTTATCAGCATCTCCGGCAGACCGATAATGCTGGGGTGGATCGATCGCTACCAGCATAGCCTCATACCCCTGTTCGGTGGCTCCCTCCTGGTGATGGCAACTCTGCTCTATCTCTGCTTCAGAACCATCCCGGGTGTCATACTGCCCCTGGTTACAGCCCTTATCAGCGTGTCCTGGGGCCTGGGGCTGCTGGCTATACTCGGCTTCTCAATGGATCCCATGGCTGCGGTCATACCTTTTCTGATCCTGGCCATCGGGATAAGCCATTCCGTGCAGGTGGTGAAACGGTATTATGAAGAATGCACCAAGGGTCACACCTCAAAGTCTGCCGCTGTGGAGTCCATAACCGCACTGCTCGCTCCCGCCCTGGTGGCAGTCACTACCGATGCCTTCGCCTTTCTGACCATGATAACCGTTAAAATCCGGATGCTGCGGTTGCTGTCTATCGTCGGCACCCTTTCCCTGGCCAGCATTACCTTCATGGTGCTCATATTTCTGCCGGTCTGCTTTTCATTCCTGCCGACACCGAAACAAAACACGGTGCGGCGGGAAGAAGAGGCGGGAGGATTTCTGAACAAAGTGCTGCTCTGGGTATCGAGCCACTCCACCAACCCAAAAGGAGCATGGGCATTCATGGCGCTTCTGGCAGTGCTGGTGGTGGTGGGAATCATAGGGACAAGCAGGATGCAGATTGGCGGCCAGGCGCCCGGCGCGGGGGCATTCTACATGAGTTCCCCGTACGCGCGGGAGACGGCAAACATCGCCAAGAAATTCCCCGGGGCCGTATCCTATTCACTGATCATCAAGGGCTCTGCGGAGAATGACATCCAGAGGCAGGATGTGCTGAAAAACATCGAGCGGCTTCAGGATCATCTCAACCTGGACCCCAAGGTCGGCGGCAGCCTGTCGGTCATCGATTACTTGAAACGGATGAATGTGGTTGTCCACGACGGCGATGAGCGCTATTACCATCTGCCCCGCATCGGGGATCCGGACATCGGCTATTATGAGGACACGGAGATGGTGCAGCGGGCGGTGGGAGAGTACCTGTTCATGTACAGCCTGGGCACGGCAGGGGAATTTGATTTCCTGGTGGACTATGAATATAAAAACACCAACATCAACCTGTTCTTAAAAGACATGGAGGCCCAGACCATCCGGGATATTATTGCGAAGACCAAGGACTATGTAGCCAAACACTGGGACGCGCCGGGCGTGACGGTGGAGATCGCCGGAGGCCTGGCCGGTGTGGTCGGCGCCATCAATGAGGAATTAGGAACCGGGCTGATTACAAACATGATCCAGATTACCTCCATCGTCTTCATTTTTTGCGCCCTGCTGCTCCGCTCCCTGGTGGGCGCGACGCTTATCATCATTTCGCTGTATACCAGGGTGCTGGTATGCTACGGGGTAATGGGTTTTGCCGGCATCCCTTTAAGCCTCTATACCATGCCGGTGGCCTCCCTGGGCATCGGCATCGGCGTGGATTATGTCATCTACGTTATTGTCCGCATGCAGGAGGAGCTGCTCGCAACCAAGGGGGATTATGTAGCAGCCAGCCGGATCGCATTAGCCACCACGGGGAGGGCGGTTTTCTTCACCATGATGGCGGTGGTGCTGGGATGCGTAATCTTTATTTTCTCTCCCCTGAAATTTCACATGGAACTGGGGCTGATGGTGGGCACGATCATCTTTTTAAACGGATTGGGGTCCATTATCTTTGTGCCCAATCTTGCCTTTCTGATAAAACCAAAGTTCATGCATCGTTACGTTAAAAAGTAGAACACGAAGCTATGGCGACTGACAAAAAATCTCATGCAGGAGTTTTCACCGTGAAAATACCAGCTTTAACCATATCAATGGGTTTGGTCTTTCAATTGATGCTCATACCCGTCAATGCACAGGACCCGTCCCAAACTGCTGATGTAGCAGCGTCTCAGGCAGAATCATCCGCCGTGGTCATGAACACCAGCATTTTCGGGATGTGCTTTCCGGATCAAAACAACGGATGGCTGGTGGGGAAAAACGGGACCATCGTGCACACCGCGGACGGGGGCAAAACCTGGTCGCTGCAAGATAGCGGCGAGAAGCTCCATTTATATGACGTGAGCTTTTGCAATGCACAATACGGCTGGGCCGTCGGAGAAAACGGTTATATCATAAATACCATGGATGGTGGAATAACATGGAAGCCGCAACAGAGCGGGATTACCGGAAATTTACGGGGAGTCCAGTGTATCGATGCTAATACCGTGTGGGCCGCCGGCCATCAGGGAGCCTTGCTCAAAACAGTGGACGGGGGGAAAACCTGGCTGTGGCAGGAAAGGGCTCAGAATTTACTCGGTCAGTTAAACCGGCAATTTCTTCCTTCACTGTTCTGCATCCGGTTTAGCGACGCGCTCAATGGATTTGTTGTCGGACATCCCGGCATTATCCTGCACACCGCGGACGGAGGTAAAACCTGGCAATTGCAGTCGAGCGGAACCGACGCGGTATTATACAAGGTGGCACTGCATGACAAGAACAGCGCATGGATATCCGGCGGAAAAGGGGTGATTCTGCGCACCGCCGATGGAGGTACAACCTGGGTGAAGCAGCAGAGCGGGGTGGAATTCATGCTCAACAGCATAGCTTTCGCCGGTGAGATGAAGGGATTTGCTGCCGGCTATAAATGCCTCCTCCATACCGAAGACGGGGGGGATACCTGGTCAAAATTTGAGATCCCTTTACCCAGGTGGTTTTGTGCCATCAAATTCAGCGACCCGCAACACGGCTGGGCAGCAGGCGATGCCGGCACCATTTATACTACCGATGACGGGGGCAAGAACTGGAAGCTGACAACCGCCATGCTGCGGTGAAGCATGGAAACCAACATCCCGGGAACCCCTGGGACGGGATAATAACGCTGTTTGAAACGGGAAGCACTGCGGCGCTAAAATACGTTTCATGACGGGGGCATCTATAGAAAAGCCTTTCATATGTGTGGAAAGGCTTTTCCATGCAGAGCCGGCATATATATCCTTATGGCGCTTATGTATTGACACCCGGTTGAACTTCCTTTATATCTTATCCCTTACCCCCGAAGCACCTCCGTTTTTTCCTGCCGCGCTTTAAACGCAACGGGTGCTATCCTTTCAGGCAAACGGCTGGGTAAACGAATACAAACCATAGCATGCAAGCGTTTATGAAAGAGGATAAACATCAGCCGCGTGGTTTGCGTTTTGTTGTTCCTGCCCTGATCACGCGGATCAAACGATGTCATCCCTTTTCGAGGAGATTCCTTGGCCCGGCGCTGATCATCGCCTTCGCGTTCGCCGCCCCGTTGATAGCCGCGCGTTCTGCTTCCACGGCTGACACCGCTTCCGGTTCGGGGACAGCCCAGGCAGCTGACGACCGCATGGCGTATCTCGTGGACCGGGTAATCGCCAGCAGCAAGGAACATCTGGGCAAGCCCTACAAGTTTCGCAACGAATACGGCAGGGCCATAATTGCGGCGGATTCATATCCTACGTGTGGACGCTGCACGGGGTTGCGCTGCCGGTCTCATCACACGACATCGCACAAAAGATGGAGCGGGTGCCGCTGGAAAAGGCTGAGAAGGGCGACCTGATGTTTTTTAAAGGCCGCCACTCACTGCAGCAGCGGGTCAATCACGTCAGTATGATCATCGACAGGGAAGGGGGACGCATCCGCATGATCCACAGCTGTTCGCGGGGCGTGGTCATCGATGATTATCCTGCAGAATACTATACCAAACGATTCCTCTACGCGGGGCGCATCCCCGGCCTGCCCCGTGAAACGCGGCTCTCAGCGGCGGATTCCGGGGCGGCCGGTGTGCCGGCTTCTTCCGCGCCGGCCGGCAAGGAAGGTATTTCCATCATCGGCGCGGGCGATAGCATGCTGGGCACAAACTATCTCTCCGCCGACCATCTGCCTCCCCACGACGGCGGTGACCTGCTCACATTTGTAGTCTCCATCCTCAAGAGCACAGTCAACGGCAGGGGGGATTCTCCACCCTGTGCTTATCTATTGACACCCGGCTGAACTTCCTTTATATTCTGCACCTTACCCGTACGCACATCCGGTTGACCGTAATGAGCTCAATCACATCGAACGAGCGCGTCTTCAGGCAGACAGCGGTTCAGCCTGACACTCATACTTTCATGAGAATGAGGACATTGTGGATATCAGCAACGAAGAAAAACTCTCGCTTTTAAAGAAGATGCTTCTGATTCGGGCGTTTGAAGAAAAGGCCGAGGCTCTTTTTAAACAGAAGCGCATCCCCGGATTTGTTCATCTTTCAATCGGGCAGGAGGCATCCACCACCGGCAGCTGTGCCGCCCTGCGGCCGGATGATTACATCATCTCGACCCACCGCGGACACGCCCACATACTGGCCAAGGGCGGCGATCCCAGGTTCATGTTTGCCGAGCTCTTCGGCAAGGCGGCCGGCTATTGCAAAGGCAAGGGGGGCTCCATGCATATTGCCGATTTTTCCAAGGGCATCCTCGGGGCCAACGGCGTTGTGGGAGGAGGCTTCCCCATCATGGTGGGCGCCGGCCTGTCCATCAAGATGCGGAAAAGCGACCAGGTGGGCATGGTGTTTTTCGGCGACGGGGCATCCAATCGCGGCACCTTTCACGAGGCCTGCAACATGGCTGCGGTCTTCAAGCTGCCGGTGATTTTCGTCTGCGAAAACAACGGATACGCTTCCACCTCGCCGGCGGAAAAAATGGTGGCGGGAGGTTCGGTGGCAAACCGGGCCAAGGCCTATGGCATTCCCGGCTACATTACCGACGGCAGCAATGTCCTTGAAGTGACGGAGGTGGTGCGTGAAGCGGTCGCATTTGCCCGCGGTGGAAACGGTCCCGCCATCGTGGAAAATGAGACGTACCGGTATAAAGGCCATTTTGAGGGCGACCGGCAACAGTACCGCACCCAGGATGAGATTCATAACTATAAAAAAGACCGGGACCCCATCCAGCAGTTCGAACGGGTTCTCAAGGATGAGGGCACCCTCTCTGATGACCTGGCGGAACGGATACGGATGGAGATCATCAACCTCATAGAGGAAGCAGTGCAGTTCGGAATGAATGCGCCCCTGCCTGAGCCAGAGGATGCATTAAACGGACTGCTGGTAAATCCATAGGGAGAACCATACCATGGGCTTGAGAGAAATCACCTGTGCCCAGGCCATAGCAGAAGCGCTGACCGAGGAAATGGAACGGGATGAACGGGTGTTCGTCATCGGAGAAGACCTGGTCTGCAACGGCGGCATTTTCTGCCAGTTCCGGGGCCTGCCGGATCGATTTCCCGGCCGGATTATTGACACGCCCATTTCTGAAACCAGCCTTGCCGGCAGCGGCGTGGGCGCAGCGCTGACCGGGATGCGGCCGGTGGTGGACATGCACTTCGCAGATTTCGTCACCGTCGCCATGGATGAGATTGTCAACCAGATGGCCAAGGTCCGCTACATGTTCGGCGGCCAGGTAAAGGTACCCATGGTGCTGTGGGCCCCTGACGGAGCGGGCCTTTCCGCCGCCGCCCAGCACTCGCAGAGCCTGGAAAGCTGGTTTGTGCACACCCCGGGGCTGAAGGTTGTGGTGCCGTCCGGGCCGGCGGATGCCAAGGGCCTGCTCAAGGCGGCCATTCGCGATGATGACCCGGTCATCTTTTTTCAGCACAAGCGCCTGTTCCGCCAGACCGGCCCGGTGCCCGATGACGACTGCCTGATTCCCCTGGGAAAGGGTGCCGTAAAACGCCAAGGCACTGATATAACTCTTATCACCTATTCCCGCATGACCTACGAATGCATGGAGGCTGCTTCACAGCTTGAACAAAAAGGCATACATGCCGAGGTCATCGACCTGCGTACCCTGAAGCCCCTGGACTTTGATCTGATTGCGCAATCGGTAAAGAAAACCCGCCGTGCCGTCGTGGTGCACGAGGCATGCCTTACCGGCGGTTTCGGCGCCGAGGTGGCCTCGCGCATCGGCGAAGAGCTGTTCGAATGCCTGGCGGCGCCGGTGACGCGGGTGGGCGCAAAAGATGTGCCCATACCGTTCAGCCCGGTGATGGAAGAGTATGTTTTGCCCCAGGTGACTGATATACTCGCCGCTGTTGACCGGGTTTTCAAGCGCTCGCGATAGATCTACATGCCCACACTCATCAACACCGTTACAGGAACCATCACTTCCGATCAGCTCGGAAGCGCGCTGATGCATGAGCATGTGTTCGTGCAATACGGCGGACCGTCCCCTGACTCCCTTCCTTCAGGTCGCAAATTTAACGCGATTGCAGAACGCTGTGCCGGCTTCGGCAAAGGAATACGAACGTATGGCGTGTCGACGGTCGTCGATCCCACCACCGTGGATCTGGGCCGCAATCCCCTGCTTCTGGCGGAGGTGGCGGCACGGACCGGGCTCACCATCATCTGCGCTACCGGCATTTACAGCACCGGCGCCTACCTGAAAATCCGGCGGGAGCTGGGCGGGAGTATCGACGCCGTTTCAGAGCTCTTTATAAAGGAGCTGACCGATGGCATTGATGATACCGGGATAAAGGCGGGCGTTATTAAGGTGGTCACCGGGCACCCGGTGATCATTGAGGAGGAACGCGAGCTGCTGCTGGCTGCTGCCCGGGCCTCGGTTGCAACCGGTGCCCCGATCATCACCCACACCGAGGGGGTATTGGGTGTTGAGCAGCAGGACATACTCAGCGGTGCAGGGGTGCCGGCTTACCGCATCATCATCGGCCACAGCTGCCTATCGCGGGATTTCCAATACCACACGCGAATCATACGAGGCGGATCGTATGTGGCGTTCGACCGTTTCGGGATGCCGGACATGCCCGATGAAACGCGCGCGGCATCGCTTCAGAAGCTGCTTGACGCCGGATATGCTTCCCGCCTCATGGTTTCCCACGATTCGGTCTGGTACTGGGCAAACGGGCCGAGCATCGGCGCCGGTGCCTACCGGAACTGGGTGCCCACCAACTTCTTCCAGCGGGTCATCCCCATGCTCCGCTTCGGCGGGGCAACCGACGAGCAAATTGAAACCATGCTCACCGAAAACCCGCGGCGGGTCTTCGCGGATGAAGTGCTGCATTAACCTTCTGGTACGTTGCAGGGACCTGAAGGTTTTGCCTGAAAACCAGTTGGGGCGACCGGCCGGTCGCCCCTACATTCAAATGAGACTTGTAAAAGGGGTGTGTTCTTTCCTAAGGCGCAGCAAGAAAACCATAATACCGGCCCATCCAGTAGGGCAGCATGAAATCGAGACCGATGGCCTCATTCAGGCCTGTGGTGTTCACCGCCCCGTCACCGGTTTGGAACGGATCCTTCTGCCAGATAAAATAGCCTGTCGGCTCGCGCAGATGCACCGGCACCACAAAATCGCTCACATCCCCGTAGAGCAGCACCGGTCTCGGAGGATAATGGTCCTCGCCGTGAAGCGGCGAGCTCCAGTTTCGCAGCGGCCGCAGCGACAGCTCCCGCAGGCTGCGCGCTGCTTCATCCAACCGGGAGAGATCACCTGAGGCAGCGGCATACAAAAAGATAAAATGGGTGTTGCGGTGGTCCCGAACGTACCGCCAGACATGCTTTTGCATGTAGTCCACCACCGTATCCCTGCGCCGCTGGTCCTTTTCAAGAAGGTGCACGGTAAAGCTGCGGGCGAACCTGAGGTTGTAGGCATAATAACCGTCAAGCAGGCTCCCGCGGTTAAACAGAGCTGCGAGATCCCCATCGTTCAAGCTGAAAACGCGGGTAAATGTCCGTGAATAAATCCGGTCAATGCGCCGGTATCCATCACTCTCCATACCCTCACGCTGCTCCAGGGCCGCCCGGTATACCGCCAGCAACTGCAGCCGCAGCAGCCCGGTCACAAAGCTTGCGGTGGTCCCGGTTTTGCCCTCCTGGTCTCTGATAACGAATCCGGTAGACTTCAGCCGTCCCCAGACCGCGCGGATCACTTCCTGCAGGATGTCCCTGACCTCGATCACATCGAGGGCCATCTCGCCGCTGTAGTCAGAAGGGTCAAGCTCCGCCAGGGCAACACCGATGCCATACAGGATCCCGGTGAGCTGGTCCCGGGTGGCCCGGCTGTAATAGATCATCACCGGATAGCAGGCAGCCGGGTTGCCGATGTCCGGAACATCAGCGGAGCTCTCGTAGACATAGCCGTCGTCGATCCGTTCTTCCCATGCCTCGGGGTAACGCCACTCCGCCGCCCGCGCAGCGGGAAAGGCGCAGCGGACAAGCACGCCCGGCGTGCCGCTTATGTGGGTGAGGATATGCAGGCCGCGCGCGGCTTCAAATATCGCCTGCAGATCGCCTGGCAGGCCGGTGGCACGAAAACGGTAGACCGCGCCGGCCAGGTAAAACCCGGTGAATATGGCGCTGTCGCCGCCGGTTCCATAGAGGGAGGGAAATCCATCTCCCGTCCCGGCATACCTGGCCTCCCAGAGAATGCCATTAACCGAGTGATACTTCTGATAGTTCTCCTCGAGCGCGACCGCCCGCTCATACAGATCCCGGTTGCTGACCGCATCCGGGTCCAAGTCCAGGAGATAGCTTAAATCCTGCGCGCTGACCGTTGCGGCCGAAAAAATCCCCTGAGAAGCAGGGGAGAGGACCCCCAGCGTCTGGCAGCCGGCCAGCGCAACAATCACCAGCAGACGCACAAAAAGCTTTTGCACGCTTCCTCCCCAAGGCCGCAGCATTTTCAGCTGCAGAAGAACACTCACCACATGACGACGTTATTCCAAGTCAAAATCCGAAGGTGCGATCATAGCTGGACTTCATCGTCTCCTCTTGTACCTCCCAACTATCTCAGCGGAGGCGAGTTGGTTTTCCTTCACCTTTTTCAGAAACTCCTTCTTGCTCACGGCCCCCAGGTCGCGAACCTTTAAGGCATAGATGGTGAAAAAGTAGCGGTGTGTCCCCGAGGGCGGGCAGGGTCCGCCGTACGGCTTTTTCCCGAAATCGTTTGCCACTTCCTGTGCCCCGGCCGGCAGCGGACCTCCCTGCGGCAATTCAGATGCGCTGGCGGGAATATTGTAGACAAGCCAGTGGATGAAGTCCCCCATGGGGGCATCGGGGTCAAGGCAGGAGAGGGCAAAACTTTTAGTGCCTTCCGGCGCTCCCGACCAGGCAAGATGCGGTGACATGTCCTTCCCGTCACAGGTATGGATGGAAGGCATGGACTGATTGTGTTGGAAATCTTTGCTGGTAAGATCCATGGCGTGCCCTCCGCTGATACAGAAAAGGGTGATCATGAAAGCGCTGATGCTGCAAAGGCAATTCTTGCTTAGACTGACAGCACTTCTGTTGTTCATGTGATCCCTCCTTTGCCTGCGGTAAGCCGAGAACCTCTTCATTACTTTCTTGACCAGGTAACGTGGTACACACCGGCGCGAAGGTCGCCGTAGTTGATTTTGTCCGGGACAATTTCAATCACCCGGTAATTAAACTCGGCCGGGAGTATTTTCATCCCGATCTTTTTCATGGTCTCCATCGCTTTCATCTTCTTCAGCGCATCCTTGAATCGCCGCGGGTTGGTCTTCATGCTGTACACCTTCGCCTTTCCCCATGCCTGCACTCCCCGCGATCCCCAAAAATCCTTGTTGGAATCATAGGGCGCGGCAATGGAGAATGCCACGTTCTTATTTTCCTTGAGGTTGTTGAACTTGCCGCCGCCTTCGGAGAGGATGTAAAAGGTGAGGCCGTGCAGGCGATATTCAAGGGGAGTGGCGCGGGGGAGATCGTCTTTGCAGGTGCAGAGATGCAGCACATGCTGCTCCTTGAGAAATTTAAGCAGAACCGCTTCAAAGGCTTTTGGCGAATTGAATTTCCTGAGTTTGATTTTATCTTTTTTCAGCAGGGGAAGAAAGCTGGATGGGAATATCGGTTGCCGTATGCGTGCCATGAGATGCCTCCTTTCAAGATGATAATGGATTTAGGATGTTCCCCTTATCCCGACCCTCTCCTTTGAGCGTAGAGGGGACCAACGTTTATCCTCCGTTCCCCGCCGGGGATAGGATTGAGGTGAGGGGAATTAATGGATGATCGAGGGGTCCTTTGGTTCCGGCGCTTCCTGGATTGCCCCGAAGGTTTTTTCATATTGCTCAAGGCTTGCGGTCAAAGCACGTACCACCCGCTTGAGATGGCCGGGGCTGATGATGACCCGGGCGTTTACAATCCCGTGCGGCGGAAACGCGTTCACAAAATCGAGGATGAACTCCTCCCGGGTATGGGCAATGAACATGTTGTTCGCGTAGACGCCCTTTAAAACCTCATCAGTAAATTTTACCTTCATCTTGATTTGCTTTTCCTGATCAGCCATTATTGCCTCCGGGTACAGGGTGCAGGGTGCAGGGTGCAGGGTGCAGGGACTCCTCCCTCTTATGGTTCCATGGCGATGCGGAATCCGCGGGGATGACTGGGAACGACGGGAAATATGAATCCGCGAAAGGCGCAGCGCATGGTGTTCGCGTCATTGGACCATGATCCACCCCGTATTGACCGGTCAATCCCTGAGAAGGCTCCGGCAGGGTTGCTGGCAGGAGAGCTTGCATAGTAGTCCCAATCGAACCAATCCTGGCACCATTCCCAGACGTTGCCCGCCATATCGTAAAGTCCGTATCCGTTGGGCGGAAAACTGCCCACCGGTGCGGGATGAGCGAATCCGTCATCCACGCTTTTGTCGCTCCATGGGAAATCGGTATGTCTATCAGCGAAATTGCACTGGCTTCCATCCGGTGGTTCATCGCCCCAGGGATATTTCCTGCCGTCGAGCCCGCCACGGGCCGCCTTCTCCCACTCGGCCTCGGTGGGAAGCCGGTAGGTTTTTCCTTCCTTGGCGGAGAGCCACCGACAGAATGCCTCGGCATCAGGCCAGTTTATAAATACGACGGGATGCTCATCGCTCGGCGCATAATCTCTGAGCTGTGACCACTTATTCCACCGGTGATCAGTTGCCTCCATGAACTTTTTCCATTGTCCCACGGTTATCTCTTTTTCACCGATGTAGAAGGGATCCAGGTACACCACATGAACCGGGCCTTCAGAATCGAATCTTCCTTCTTCGATGGGTGGACTTCCCATCGTAAAGTTCCCGCCGGGGATCAGCATAAGCTTGATGCCGATGGAGTTGGTAAGGTCGACAGGACCGGTGTGCTGGGTGAAACAGCCCCAGGGTGCAAACAGAAGTAAGAATACGATCGTCCATCGCACTGCGGCTGTAATCATTGAGAGGTGTACTGGTGGATACAATCCTTCAGATCTATTCACGGCAGGTGGGAGCGGCTTCATCCGCGATCTCATCGAGCAGACATACAATCCCGCCACATCACTTGGGACTGAATGATAGTAAAAAAGGTGAGATATGTAAAGCTGTAAAAAGTTGTCGCCGGAGGAACATGAATAACCCCGGTCCCGATGATGAACCCGACTTGTGCTTGACAGCCGAAGTGTCCTTACCTATACTGGAGCTGAATAAAACTACTGTTGATTGTACATGGAGGAAACACAATGAACTCGATACTGCATCGGGGGTTTTTTACTGTATTGTCTGTGCTGCTGGTCTCCCTGCTGATTGCTTCAGGATGCGCCTACCTGAGGGGCAACGGCGGCGAGTCAGAAGAAACAGTGGTTGCCGGGGAAGAGACGGAATCCGGATCTCTTTATTATGATTTCGGCGACGTTCCCATCTATGCCAAACTCGCGGTGGTTAAGAAAAAATCCTTCGTGTATCATGTCCCCGGATTTACCGCAGGCGTCCTTGGTCTGGCAGGACGGGTGGATGCCGATACGCTTGAACAGTTTTTTAAAAAGAGCATGCCCAAAGACAACTGGAAACTGGTCTGCTCCTTTAAATCGCCGCGCAGCGTCCTGTTTTTCACCAAGGAGAAGAAAAGCTGCATCATCAACATGACCGAGAAGCGGTTCAGGACCGAGGTGGAGATCTGGGTAGCCCCGAATATCGAGGAGTAACCGGGCAAGATGAACTGCTGTGACTACTGCCTGTTCGGTAAGATATTCTAAAAAAACCGCCGGTTAACAATTGCATAAGCTAAAACTCCCCGGTCAATAAAGCCGGGGATTTTTTATGCGTTGCAGATCATCCGCCTCTGACCGTTGGCTGGAATTTGTTGGAAGCCGGTTATTAAAATGTTCTTGTATTTTCCTTATATTTATGGTTTAATATACTATAAGCGACAGTATTTATTAATTAACATGATATTGATATTGAAATAAAAGGTGTTATTAGGCGCTATCCGACAAGAAATGACATAGAATATAAGCGGAGGGAATCGGAATGATGAGGAAGATTTTTATAATTTATATAAGTATGTTTGTGTTCGCCCTCACGGCAGGAACGGTATCCGCTCAATTTACCGGCTCATATAATGCCGGGCCGTCTGCCATGAATTTGTCAGTGGGTTCATGTGAAACGAGAACCATCAGTGTTGATGGCAGCAGCTGGGGCACGTCACGTCTCGTATCCGGCGGCATGCTTGTCACCAATTCCGACAGTACCAAGGTTGCTATCACCACTGTTGCGTGTTACGACGGCGAACTCACACCGGCCCTGTGGGATGCAGGTGTGTTTAAAGTTCCCAATCCGGATGGATATCCCGGCGGATACTTTGTTGCCGCCAGCAATTTGGGGGCAGGTGTAACGCCAGCAAGCACTATGATGGTTTGTGATATGACCTTCTGCAGCACGGCGGCCGGCAGTTCCACAATCACCATCGATACCGTTCCCGATTTCGATACCTGGGTGAACCAGGTGGGTACGGTCTTTGATCCGTATATCAATTCGGCGGTGATTACGATAACCGGCGTGGGTCAGGTGTGTCAATGCGGTATTAACGGTCCGGCGGAAGTAACCGCAGATGATGTTAATCCGGTAACCGCACAATATTCCGCCGCCGGCAATGCAAATTGTACGAATGCACCGGTTTATGAGTGGTCAGACACCTGCGCGCTGGGGGATGTCAACCAGACCGGGCTTTTAACCGTTCCGGCCACCACGGTGGGTGAAACCTGCACCATAACCATAACTGATACCGCCAATGTGGACGTCAATACCGGAGAACAGGTGAGCTGCAGCACGGGTGTGAACATTACCGGCGGCTCACCACCCGCCGCATGCGCCGTTGAGATAGCACTGGGCCGGTCATGTCCGGGGAAAGCAATAGACGATCCGGCATATAATCGCCCGGGACGACGGGGCCTTGCTGCGACCTGTGATGATGTGATTGACTTTACGGTGTGCTCTGACTGTGTACCGTTTGATCCGTCTTGTCTGGTGTGGTCCGTCGATCCGGCTGCATCTTATTTGAGCATTGAACAGATAGACAGCTGCTGTTGGAGGATGAGCATAGGGAATTCCTGCAAGCAGCTTGATAAGATCGAGGAGTATCAGGTAACGGTGACGGACACCTGCAACAATACGTCGGATTCGGTGGTGATTGAGATCGGGAAGGTGATCGTGGATGTGGGAGATACGACGGTGCAGCCGGAGACAGAGTCGACGACAGTGAATCTGGATCTGATCAACCCGGAACACCATGTAAGGGCGCTGCTTACGGATATCGCAGAGTGTGCGGGTGGTGAGGACAACCTGGTATGCACGGGGTGCATGATAGATTCTAACCGGGCGCTTGATTTCACCTGTTCGGCCAACGAGCTGCCGGACGGGAGCTGTCGGGTGGTGCTGTACTCGACCAATCCGGCAGCGTTGATCTTGCAGGGTCGGGGGACGGTAGCGCAGGTGATTTATCAGGCAGGAGATGCGAATGTGGGAGATTGCGTGTGCTTGCGACCGGTGAATATTCAAATATCAGACCCGTTCAATGAGGATTTATGTGCCTGCCAGCAGACGGGTGAGGTGTGTTTCAAGACCTGTGGGGACATTTATCCGCAGGACTGCATTGGAGGCCCTTGCGCTGACACGGACTGCGGTGACGGGGTAGTAGACATACTGGACATACTGGAGGGGCTGGACATTGTTTTGGGTTTGCAGACGGCCACCGTATGCCAGATTGGGAACGGTGATGCCCCCAACGGGGTGCCGCCATACTGCGGTAATCCCCCGGGAACGCCCAACTGCGAGGGTGATGGCGACATTGATGTGTTTGATGTCTTGGTCATGATTGACAAGGCCCTGGGTAAGATGAACTGCTGCGACTATTGCCTGTTCGGAGAGATATATTAAAGAGCAATAGCGAATCGTATCATTCAAAAAGCAAAACCCCCGTGGTACCGTACCGGGGGTTTTTGTATATAAACGGGCACCGATCCATACCCATGGGCTTCTTTGGTTCGATGCAGTAAATGCGCTTTCTCTTGGCTGTATCACGGCAGCATGTGTTATGATTGCTGTGTTGCCATACGGTTCGGCATATGTTTTCGGGAATTATGACATGAACGTTCTGTTTATTGCGGTGAACACATGCCAGGTAGACATGCCTACCCTGCCGCTGGGGCTGGCCTGCGTTGCCACAGCCACACAAAGGGCGGGTCATGAGGTGTATCTGATTGATCTCACCTCGCCGGAGAAATGGCATGAGGCGCTGGAACAAGCCATCAAGGATTTTCAACCGGACATCATTGGTGTTTCCGTGAGAAATATTGACGATCAGGCAAGACCCGCAACTCAATTTTTGCTGGATAAGGTGAAAGAGGTTGTAAACGCGTGCAGAACGCTCGCAAAGACCCCTCTTGTGGTCGGGGGAGCGGGCTACAGCATCTATCCTGAGAGCGTGCTTGCGTACCTTGACGCTGATATGGGCATCAGTGGAGAAGGTGAAATCGCATTTCCTGCGCTTCTTGAGTACATACAGAAGGGGCGGGGCGTCTCTGAAATTCCGGGCCCGCATCTGCCCGGCAGGGGCATATCGGTCAAAAACCGCATCGTGGAGAATCTGGATGATCTTCCCTTTCCTGATGAGCGGCTGTGGCTTTCGCCGGAGCGCGTTACCGAGGATGTGTGGATCCCGGTACAGACCAGGCGCGGTTGTCCCATGGACTGCAGCTATTGTTCGACCGCCGCCATTGAGGGACGGAAGCGCAGGGGACATTCACCGCAAACCGTGGTTGCAATGCTTGAACGTCTGTTCAGGACAGGATACAAAAAAATCTACTTCACTGATAATACTTTCAACATTCCTTCTTCCTATGCAAAAGAGATCTGCAGCCGCATACTCGCCGCCGGGCTGAAAATTTCTTGGATGTGCATTCTTTATCCATGGGAAATGGAGGAATCCCTGGTCAGTGATATGGCGCAAGCCGGATGCCGGGAGGTGAGCCTCGGATTTGAAAGCGGAAACCAGGAGGTACTTTATTGCATGAACAAGAAATTTGACCTGCGGAGCATAACCCGTACGTCCCGCCTTTTGCACAAATACGGAATCAGGCAAACGGGTTTTCTCCTGCTGGGAGGGCCGGGTGAAACGCGTTCGTCGGTAGCAGAAAGTCTTGCCTTTGCTGATTCGTTGCCGCTGGATGCAGTAAAAGTGTCGGCGGGAATCCGCATGTACCCCCATACCCCACTGGCGCGACTGGCTTGTCAAGAGGGCGTCATCGCGCCCGACGATGATCTGCTGCATCCGCGTTTTTACCTGGCGGAGGGGCTTGAGGGGTGGCTGGATGAAACGGTGGCGCAGTGGATGAACACGCGTCCGCACTGGATCAAATAATACTATCAGCTCTCTATAGATTCTGTTGCCCTGTCTTGTACCAGCGCAGCACAGGTTATGCAGTATTTCGTTTTAAAACGAAGATGGCATCTGCTTGCGGCCGATAATTTTTTGCCTGGTCATCCCACAGGTATTTTGTTTCGCGCGGGGAAACAATTTCGACAATGCCGGTCACACTGTATTTGAATTGATAATTCTTGAACCAATCTAATAGGGTCATGTTTGACTCTTCTTTTCTCAGCCAAGAAGTGGGCGTTTCTACGTAGATGAGATAATCCGGTTTGTTGCGTTCGATGTCGTTTATCATTTCCTGCTGCATTCTCAATGCATGCTTGTGATTTTCCATTAAACTGTAAGTATAAATATAGCTTGTTGCGGCGCGTCTGTGTGCATAAAAGTAAATCTGGGGTTCGGAGCCAAGTACCGCAATGGTGCTGTCCGCGGCAGTGCGATTTCTTATGTAGTCAGCAATAGCGATGGATTCGGGGAAAGGGTTGGGGAAATACATATATCTGCACGCTATGACGGGATTTAAGCTGAAGAAGAATAATCGCTGAGACATGACGCTGTGGAAAAAGCATACAAGAAATATAAGCGGGGGGAGCAACTGCACTCGTTGACGGTTGGCAAAACGCATCTGCGCATACTTCACAGCAATTCCTACACCGAGCGCTACCGCTGGCAAGGCGAGGATAAAATAATGTTCGCGAAAGTAGAGCCCCGGGCACACAGCGAGGAAGGAGCAAATAAGAAATCCGCACATAAAGAGCCATCGGGTTTTCAGCTCCCTTTGCAACAATACCGCAAGCATTCCCGCGCCGGCCAGGATCCACAGCAAATAAAAACCGTCAATAATGAGAGGCACTTGTGAGACAAGTGCTGAAATGCCGTTGGCGAGGGGCTCCGAAGTGCCATATTCAAACGCATACGTAACGGTCCAGAACCAAAATTTTGGAAAAACACCCAGCAGGTAAAGTATAGTGCACGTTGCCGCATAGGGGAGGATGAGACCGGATAAGAAGAACAGGGATTTTGCTATCAGGGGTCCTGCCGGAACGCGGCTCTTTTTTATTTGAGTGGCCAGCAAGTATACCAGGGTAAAGATCCCAAAAAATATGCCCGGCTGTTTCATGGTGAAAGAAAGACCTAAGAAAAAACCGCTCAGAAAAAAGGCAAACCCATTGTCAGCGTCAAGTGCTTTTAGCAACAGCAGTATTCCACCGAGTGCGGGCAGCAGCACAAAATGCGTGGCATGTGCGGAAGTTCCCAACACACTTGGACTGAGGGAAAGTATCCCGAATGTGGCACAGGCAACTGCTCCGGCACAGTCATCAAAGAGCCGCCGTGCTAGAAAGAACACCATCAACATCGTGCTTAGATTTACCAGAAGCAGGCCGATATGAATGGCCTCAATGGTTTGTCCGAACAGGGCCATGATCAGGGCATAGGCAGCGTACGTGCCCGGGAGCTTCATGTTGGCGGCAAGATCGTATGGCGGGATGCCCTGAAGCATCAACTGCCCCATGTAGGCAAATTCCCCTTCGTCACGCTCGAGGGGGATGCTTAAAAGCCTTAAGCGAATTATCGCAACCAACAGCATGGACAGGAGCACGAGCCCCCAGGTCATAATGCGGTGATATCTGAGTGATGTATCGGGACGGTTCGGTGGTGCGGGCGGGTTTCTCGATTCTTGCCCCTGCTTTCTTTTATTTGCTCGTTTTGACGTGGGCATAGAGGTCAGTAAATCCTCCGCTGCGATGTTCTGCCGCACATAAAATATGGGCCAAGCGAAACATCCATCATTCAAACTCCTCCGATTCCTCGGCGGTGTAAAAAAGGTAGCGGTCTTCATCGGCGATGCAATCCCGGTTGCCGCCCAGGAGATATTCCTCCGCCTTTTCTCTAAACGACTCCGCCTCCTGCTGCATTCTCGCGAGCTTTTGGTTCACTCCATGCTCGCCCAGAATGGATGTGGCGGCCTGGAACAGCATGTCGCTGCCGTATAACCGCTCTCCTTCATGCAGAATTTTGCATGCGATCATCCGCTTGAACGTGTCAAATGCCGCCTGCTCCCGCACCCGCTCCAGCTTTTTTACGATATAGTCAATCTCTTCCCGCATCGCGGGATTGATCAGATAGCGGTATTTTTCACGGTAGACCGCGTCATCGAGCTCCTGCATTGCTTCATCGGGCACCCGGTCATCCAGTATGAAAACGAGGTCCAGGTCCGATCCCTGTATCATTTTGCCGGTGCTGCGCTCGGGGCGGGGAACATCGTGGGCCATGCCATACACGATGTCACCGGCAATAACGACGCACAGGTCCTCGTCTCCAATGCCGGAGTGAGCAAGCCGGCCGGCCAGCGCGACAACCATGCCGCGGGCAAGTTCACGCTTGTGGTTACTGACCTCCCGGATATGATTATTTATTTCCTGCGACCGCCGCTCAAGGTCCTCCGCATTGCGTGCGAGGCCAATGACCGAATAGGTTAAAAACTCCCGCATGATTGATGGTGAAAGCCGGGCGAAGCCGACAACCTTCTGATCAAGCCTCAGGAAGCGCTTTCCGACGTTCCGGACGGTCAGCCGGGAAGCATGCATGCATGTCTTCCAGAGCAGATACGGATCCCCGCCGATCAAACCATGCAGTTCCGCTCCGGTCAGCGGGCCCTTCTGCTTAATATGGTTGCTGATTTTGCGTTCCATGGACCGTCGTGTGGAAGTGGCGATAGTGAAGCTCTGAAACACGTCCGTGAGGCATGCTGCGCGTGATGCTCAACCCATGAGGTTGGTGAGGGGATTGCGGGTGAATGCCAGGTCGGAAACCTTTTCATAGGGGGTACTGCGCATATCCATGATGGAATATCCCCTTTTTTGCACCTCGCTTTCCCGGGCAAGCACCTCCGCCGCCGCGGCCTCGTCAAGCACATAGATCATGGCGCCGCCGCCTGCCGCGTATTTCTGACCATAGCTTATGGGGACATCACAGCTCACCGCGCCGAGTATGGATTCGGCCACCGGCCCGGTTTTTCGCGCACCGTTGGCCAGCAGCACAATCTTCCGCGCCTTGTACACCAGCTCGGCGCCCATGGAGATGGCGTACCCGGGGCTTTTCTCCTTTGAGGGAAAGTGGCCGTCCTTGACCGCGTTGGCAACGGTGTTGTCATCAAGCTTTACCAGGAGCACCCGGTTGCCTTCAAAGGGGATGCCGCTTTCATGAAAAGCGACGTGACCCCTGCCGCCCACGCCGATGATGTGCAGGTCGATGCCGCCCGCCGATTCTATCTTTTTTTCATACGCGTCGAGGATCTGCTCCTTGATCAGTTGCAAAATGCCGGTGGCGTTATTCCTGATGCCGACGGCCTTTCCCTTATCCGCACCCTGCATGACATACTGCCCGGTGTTTTTGGCCAGGGCGGCGACCAGATCGCGCTGCTCAATCAGCGTGCCCCAGGGAACATTGGTTTCAAGGAATTTTTTCTGAAGCAGGCCGAACAACTCCGAAATCATGAAATAGCTGTATGACTCGCAGTGGAGGGCACGCTGCTGCGCATTTTCGCCGGGCAGCCCGACGTATTCATCCAGGTTAAAGCTGCGGATGCGCTGCGGATCGATCCTTCCCGCGTTACAGGCCTTCGCCAGATGCTTGTAGAGGCCGGTGGGTGAATTGCCGGTGGCAAGCCCGAGCACGTAGTCACGCTGTGCCGCCTGCTTTTCTTTGATATCCGCCTCGACAATATCGGCGGCAACCCTGCTCATCTGGTCAAAATCTTTTGTCACATAAATGGTGAGCGGCATGTCAGTATTATCCTCGCTAGCTTGTGAAGCGGCTGAGCATCTCCCCGAACCGATGCATGAGATTCTTCGCTGCCCTCAGAATGACACCCGGAGCGTCCACAATGGTAAACAAAGCCACTTGACCCCCATCATGATAACGCCGGGCTGCCGGCTAGCTCAGCGCCTTTTTGACGATGTCGGAGAGTGCTTTACAGTGTTTCTCGGTTATTTCCTTGGTCGGTCCCTCCACCATGACGCGGCACATGTTCTGCGTTCCGGAATAGCGGATGAGAACGCGGCCCTGTTCCTTTAGCTCGGCTTCAACCTGCTTGATTGCGGTGACGATCTCCGGCACCGTGGAAATGTCCGGCTTGCGCTGCACGTCAACATTAATCAGCTTCTGGGGCAGGACATCCATGAGCCGGGCCAGCTCGGACAGCGGCTTGCCGGTCTTGAGCATGGCGGCAATGAGTTGCAGGGCGGTGAGGATGCCGTCGCCGGTGGTATGGTGGTCAAGGAAGATCAGATGACCCGATTCCTCGCCCCCAATCACCGACCCGCGGCGCTGCATATCCTCGAGCACATACCGGTCCCCCACCTTGGCGGCATGATGCTTGAATCCATATTTTTTGCAGGCAAGGGTGAGCCCGAGATTGCTCATGATGGTGCTTACCAAAAGATCATTTTTGAGCCTTCCCTCATCCTTGAGCGCCTTGGCGCAGATGATCAGGATCTGGTCGCCGGTGATTTCCTGCCCCTTCTCGTCCACGGCAATGAGCCGGTCCCCGTCCCCGTCAAACGCCAGGCCGATGGCCGCCCCGGTTTCCAGAACCGTTTTCTTGAGGTCGTCGGTGTGCTGAGATCCGCATCCGGCATTAATGTTGAGGCCGTTGGGCGTGTTGTGGATGGCGGTGAGATCGGCGCCCAGTTCGGTGAAGGCCTCGGGGGCGACGGTATAGGTGGCGCCGTTGGCGACATCCATGGCAATTTTCATTCCTTCCATGGCAAGGCTGCGGGGGAAGGTGTTCTTTAAAAATACAATATATCGTCCGTGCACGTCGTTAAGACGGTAGGCATGGCCCATGTGCTTGGGCGGCGGCACCAGCTCCGGCAGTGTCCCGCCGAGAATGAGCTTTTCGATCTCGTCTTCCTGCGCGTCGGACAATTTGAAACCGTTTCCGGAAAATATTTTAATGCCGTTGTCCTGGTAGGGGTTGTGCGAGGCGGAAATGACGATGCCCGCGTCGGCGCGCATGCTTTCCGCCATGAAGGCGATGCCGGGCGTCGGCAGCACACCCACCAGGTAGGGTTCGCCCCCCATCGAGGTGATGCCGGACTCGAGGGCGCTTTCCAGCATGTAGCCGGAGATGCGGGTGTCCTTGCCAATGATGATGCGGGTGGTGTGGTCCTTTTTCTTCAGGATATGGGTGACCGCCTGGCCCACCGCGAAGGCCATGGCGGCGTCCATGGGATGGCGGTTTGCCTCACCCCGGATCCCATCAGTTCCAAACAGTTTTCCCATAGGTTCTCCTCCGGTTTGAAATTATGTGCGGCGCGGCGGGAAGATGTCCAGCGATGACAGCATTGCCGCCGCCCGGCTGCACAGCATGTCGATGATCTGTTGGAGCCACGAGGTGCCCCCTTGCGCCACCGCGGGCGGCAGCGTCTGGATGGCCCTGATGTAATCCTGCGCGGCGCCCCCGCTGCTTTCCTGCATGCCGGCGCAAAATCGGTCGCGTGCGGCGATCAAGGCATTATCCTGCGGCTCGTCTTCAAACAGCGCGCAGATGCGGTCGTTGTTTTCGCGCAGGGTCCGGCGGGCCGCGTTGCCTTCCGGAACTTTCTCAACCAGCGCCTTGAGCCTGGTCAGCCGCTCGGCTTTGGCCATGGCCAGCTTTTCAAGCGCGCCGGCAAAGATGAGGTCCCCGAATTCCTGCTGCTTGAAAAACGGCTGGCGGACATGCCGGTACCATTGCTCAAGCGCCACTAGGTTGGCGAGGTATATAACATTATTTCCCACAATACGGGAGAGATTTTTATAGGCGTGGGCGGCAAAATCCTTCACCCCGCCGGGATGAGTCCGGGCAATGACCAGCTTCCGGTCCTCCGGCACATCATCGCGCACCACCGAGCCCGCGGCGACCACCGTGCCGTAGCCAAGTCGCGCCGGCCCGACCACACCGCCCTGGCCGCCGAGAAAAATGGCCGGCTGATTGAGCATCACCCCCCGCGGCACGTCGCCGAACAGGGATGCGGTGGTCTTGTTGCCGTCGGGGGTGTAATTAAAATGAATATAAGAGCTGCCCACCTCGCTGTGGTCCTTGCGGCTGGTGCCGCCCGCCATCAGGCAGTCGCAGAAATTGATCAGGCTGCCCAGGGTTACGAAGGGAAACAGGATGGTCTGCTTCAGCCCCACGCAATGGGCGCCGTTGGCCTCCTCTTCCAGGATGCATCCCTCGCGCACGTGGGCGCCCGACGCCATGTTCGCCTTCCGGAGAAAGACCGCTTTGTTACAATAGCCGGCCTTGAGTTCAACCTCGGGGCCCAGCTGGCAGTTGTCGACCGTTACCGGGCCTTCCCTGCCGAGCACCACCCCGCCCGCAATGACCGTCTTGGCCCCGTAGATCCGGCAGCCGGGATAGATGATGACACCGCTGCCGGAAATCCGGTCAACCGCCACCTCATCGCCGATGTCCAGGGTAAGCGGATTGTGTATCACCACCCCTTTGTCCATGAGCTGCACTATTTTTTCATATGCCCGCGGCTTCAGATCCATATGCCTCCCCCCATTGCTATGCGGTTGTGTCTCAGATCTCCTGCTGTCCTGCCGGGTTTACACGGCACCCGCGCGGCGAGCAGTTTTGTGGGGATATCCAAAAACCTGCTCACGGAAGAAATCGATAAGCGCTTTTTGCCTCCGGTATTCCTGCTCCTGGTGCGGTATGAGCATGTCCTCCTGCAGGTGGAGTATGGACATTTCAATTTCCATGATCGGCCCGTAGGAATTTTCCAGGTACCATGCGTACATGAGGCCGAAGAGCAGTCCGGGAGGCAAAAACCCGTCATTATGGTTGAGGGTAATCCGGTACGTTCTAGAGTCCCCGGGATGGGGAACCATCCTCGCCAGCACCAGGTAGTCGTGCAGCTGCTGCGGGCTTAAAAAACAGTCGCGTGCGCCGGGAGGACGCAGACGAATTTCAAAGCAGCGAGATCCCCAGCCGTCAGGTCCGGCGGGGGTGATCCAGCGGCGCTTTTCGATGTACCGGCCGAGGAGCGATTCCCCCAGGGCGATGAGCATGTTGCCCTTGAGCCGCTCCGGATGATAGAGCAGCTGGCGGTGGAGTTTTATATAACGGTCAAGGGGATCATAATAGCCGAGCACATTGTCCCATTCGATGCTGCGATGCCATTGAGCGGCAGGGATAATCCGGGCGCCGGCAAAAAAGTTGAGGTGCTCAAGCCGCATGTCGCGGTTTTCCCATACCAGATCGAGCATGCTGCCGCGCAGATGCGCGGGCCGGAAGTCCTTGCGGGCAAGCGACCGGCTGAACGAGGACCAGTAGTCGCACAGCAGCTGTTTGCCGCGATGAGGGCGCCGGGGATTCTCCCCGGGTGCGTGGCCAACCCCGCCTGACTTCCGGCCGGCGCGGCGGTGACGGTTGGCGAACAACAGCGTGCGCACCGCCAGGGTGAATTTCTTCGAATCATGCTGGATGACCCCCGCATCCTTCAGGTGCTCAACCGAAAATATGGTTGCCTCCACCGGATGGGCCCCTGCGGCTTCAACGTGCCGGCGATCGAGATAAATGGGCCGCTTGCCTTCCAGGGCGTAGTTCCTGAGGATGCTTCCGGGTATGTGCTCAAGGTTTGCGCTCAGCACGTAATCAAACAGGCCGGCCCTGCCGCCGGGGACATTGCGGTCATAGGCATCAACCAGCTCGGAGACGCGGAAGCCCCGCCGCCGGTCGGTACGGGTCATGTCGGTTTCACCTTCCTCGACCCAGAAATTGGCCGCAAGAATTTTCAGCGCGGAACGGTTGCCCCTGATCGCCGCGGCAATGCCGGGGAGCTGCAATACCGGGATGCTGCTGGTATACAGGCTGCCGGGGGCGAGGATGATCAGATCAGCCTCGCGCACCGCCCTGATGACCGCCGCGGGTACCGCGGGGTATGTGTGAAATTCGGCATGAACCGTTTCAACCGGGAAGCCCCGCCGCGCGGTTGACGACTTGCTTTGCCCGTGCACCTCCACGCCGTTGGTGTAACGGAAGACCAGCTGCCCGGGGACGGCGGTTGCAGGGTGGAGCCTGCCCGGCTGCGAGCCGATGGCGCGCGCTATCAGGTCAATCCCGGCCCGCAGGGCGGCCATTGATGGCGGGCGGTCACAGCGGCCGGCCTCTTTGAAAACGGCAGCCGTCAGCAAAATGTTGCCAAGACAGTGCCCTCCCGGCGGCACGGTCGGACCTTGCCCGCCGGGTGTCATGAATGATCCCAGCATGCGCAGCAGCTGCGTCAGCGGTTTGGGGCATGCGCCGCGCAGCGACTCCGGCGCCGCCAGGAGCGGGTCCGCCATCTGCCGGTAATGGAGCGATCCTTCGGGAAATCGGTGGTTGAATATGCGATGAATCAGGCGAAGCAGCGCGCGCCTCTGGCTGCGGTCTATGCCGTAGTGCGTTTCCAGACGGTCCGGCAGGATCATTGACAGGCACAGCTTGCGCAGGTCGCCGATGCCGATCATGGGCAGCTGCTTGAGAAATTCCCCGGTGGAGCGGCCGTCATCGGTGGTGCAGACCACAACGTCGAGCAGGGGAAACAGCTGCTTCAATCCGATGGCGGCATTGTTCGGCCAGTCGGCGAGCTGGGAATTTCCCCCGATGACCGTTGACAGACCGGTTCCGCCTCCAAACACCACGGTGCGCACCGCGCTGCATTCGCAGGCCCGCGCCTCTTCCGCCAGGTTCAGCAGATCGGTAGATCTGGTGGCGTATGCGGTGTCGCTGTTGAGAACGGCTTCCAGAAGTTCTTCAATCGGGAAATGATTCCCGGATCTTTTCATGATGATGTGCGCTCTCCGGCGCCGTCGCTCCGCAACATTGCAGACAATGCATCCGTCCTCAATGCCGGCAAGGCGTCTGTCCCTTTGTTTGTTGAAGCATGCGTGTACGTATATATCATAGTGGCATTTCGTCGAAAAGATAAAAAAGCGCCGCCCCCTGCCGTAATAAAAAATGGGGACACTGTCCGCCATAGCCATAGGGCAGCATCCCTTCTCTTTTCACCGGGATCAGTGTGGTGATTATGTCTTCCGGGATGTCCCGGCCGCCCCGGACCGTGCTGCCGTCAGATATTCCTTCAGGGCAACCGCCTGGTTGCATGCGGTCTCCCGGGCGGAAAACAGGAGGGTGAGTGTTTTCCTGGCCGCCAGATCACGAAGCTGCTGTACCAGCTGCGGTTTCTCATCCAGCTCGGCAGCATAGCGCTTTTTGAATTCATTCCACCGGGAGGGGTCGTGGGCGAACCATTTCCTCAGATCGTCGCTCGGCGCGATATCCTTCAGCCACAGCTCCGCATGCAGATTCTCCTTGGTCATGCCCCGGGGCCACAGTCGGTCAACCAGCACCCGGATGCCGTCATCCTTTTCCCGCGCATCGTAAACCCGTTTGGTCTGAATCTTCATGGACCCTCCTCGCGCCGGCCTGGTGATCAGTCAATCCGCGTCACCTCGCCGCGACGGTGTCATAAGTCCTGTTTTGTCATTTCGAGGGAATCCGAGAAATCTTCTACGATAATAAAATCAATTATATAAGATTCCTCACATTCGTTCGGAATGACAACGCCCTCTATTATGACACACTCTCGACAGGAGCGGGCACGATCCCAAGAGAGCTGTTTGAAGCGGGCCCATCCGGCCCGGTACTGCTCGCTTACCGCTCCGGCAACCATAATCCGTGCCGGACACGCCTGCTGTAAAACTATCCTTTTCAGCGGATGCTGTCAACCCGCGCGCGACAGTCACTGCCGGTAAGCCGCGGGGGTTATCCCCAGTTTTTTCATTTTGTGCTGCAGGGTCGAGCGCTTCATGCCGAGCTGCTGTGCCGCGCCTGCAGGTCCGGCAATGCGCCCCCCTGTTTTGCGCAGCGCCTTTTCGATGTGTTCTTTTTCCGCCTCCGCCAGCGTCCGGGCTTCGTTTTCCTGCTCCGGGGACCCGCTCAAAATAGTTTTGATGTCCCGGCCGGTCACCGCCTGCCCGGGTTTCAGAATGATGATGCGCTCGATGAAATTCTGCAGCTCGCGAACATTACCGGGCCAGCCGTAGCTCATGAGCATGTCCGTTGCATCCGGCTGCATGTGCGGCCGTATCCGGTCCAGTTTTTTGCAGACGCTTTCACCGAAGTAGCGTCCGAGCAGCGGGATGTCCTCCGGCCGCTCCCGGAGCGGAGGCACGTGGAGGGGGATGATATTGAGCCGGAAAAAAAGATCATCGCGGAACAGCCGTTCCTCAACCAGCCTTTTTAAATTCTTGTTGGTGGCGGCTATGACGCGCACATCCGTCTTGATCGGCTGCACCCCGCCCACCCGTTCGAAAATGCCTTCCTGCAGAACCTGCAGGAGCTTGGCCTGTGCACTGAAGGGAAGCTCGCCGATTTCATCCATAAACAGGGTGCTGTTGTTGGCGATTTCAAAGCGCCCGATTTTCCGTGCCGCGGCTCCGGTAAATGCCCCACGCTCATGCCCGAAGAGTTCACTTTCGATCAGGGTCGGAACCAGCGCAGCGCAGTTTACCTTGATGAATGTTTTGCCTTTCCGCCGGCCGAGATTATGAATGGTCCGTGCGATCAGTTCCTTGCCGGTGCCGGTTTCCCCGGTTATCAACACGGTGGTATCGGTTTGGGCGATAGTGCTGACTGTATCCATAAGCTGCTGCATGACAGCCGATTTGTAGACTATTTGGAGAGGCTCATCCAGCGAGGCGATCTCCTTTCTAAGATAGGCTTTTTCCTCCGCCAGGCTGTCGGTCAGCTGCTCGAGCCTTTCATACGCCAGCATGTTGTCAATTGCCAGAGCGATCTGCTGGGAAACATTTTCCACCAGGTCAACCTCTTCGCCGGCAAGGGGAAAGTCGTTTTTATAAAAGAGTTGCATGGTGCCGATCGGCTGGCCGCGCACCAGAAGCGGGGTGCAGATAAAAGACCGCAGCCCGACAGCGTTAAGCAGTGCTGCCTCGGGCAACCGCGGCTGCTTCGCAATGTCGACAATGATGGTCTTCCTTTCCTGCAGGACCCTGGCCGGTATTTCTGCCCCGCGGGGCGCCAGGGTGTTGTCATTGAGCATGGGTATGTTGATGCCCAGGGCGGGAGAAAAGTAGTCCCAGCTGGTTATCCCCCCTATGCCTTTTATAATAATACTGATGCGATCAAAATTCAGCAGCGGCTGCAGTAGGTTTGCAATCTCCTTAAACAGGCCGCCGCGGGTGCGCTGATGAATAATGGTGTTGGTGATCTTCAGTATGGTTTGATATATGTCCGGTTTACCGGCTGACATCTTCCTCTACCTTTCATGTGCTTTACTTCTTATTGCATGCCGCACCCGAAAAAAGCAAGCATTAAGTGTGCCTTTCTGCCCATTAGCCGGCACTTCTGCCCACCGGCAATCATATTGCCTTTTGATACCTACGGGTATTCAAAAATATATCTATTGTAAATTAAACAGTTAAAGCAGTTGCCCGGTTGGCACCATAATTGAAATACTTTATTCAGGTCAATCAGGTGACCCGCGAAAGTAGCATGGAGCTATTTTTGTGAATAATCATAATAATATAATTAACCGCAGTCCAACAAAAGGAGGTGCCAATTCGCTCAATCGGAAGGGGATGAAAGCGCGGAAGGTAAACACCATTTAATTATTTAAAGGAGATTGTTTATGGAGAACAGCAGAATACTGCCGGAGTTTGACCTGTTGTTGCCTGCCAGTATTGCCGAGGCGGTTAAAATGCTCTCGCAATATAAGGACAAAGCTTCGGTCATGGCCGGCGGGACGGACATCATTGTTTCCGCCACCCAGGGATTTGCGACGCCCTACGTCATCAGCCTGGCAAAAATTAAAGATCTTGACTTCATTGACTATAATGATGCGAAGGGCCTGCGGATCGGTCCCATGACCACGTTGCAGAAAATTGCCGACAGCCCGATTATCCAAAAAAAATATCCGGCCCTGAGCGCGTCGGCCGCCACCAATGGCACACCCCAGACGCGCAACCTGGGGACGGTGGTCGGCAATATCCTGCGCGCTTCACCCTCGGGTGACTGCGCCTGCGCGGTCCTTGCCCTCGGGGGAACGCTGGTGCTGCAAAGCGCTGCCGGCACGCGCGAAGTGAGCGTTGATGAATTTTTTATCGGATACAAGAAGACGGCAAGAAAACCGGATGAGCTTGCGGTTGAGCTTAAGCTTCCGCCGCCGGCTACCGCATCGGCCTTTAACCGCATCACCCGAACCACCCTTGATCTTTCCAAGGTAAATTGCGCGGTTGCACTGCAGATGAACGGCAAGACCTGCACCCAGGCCCGGATCGCCATGGGAGCTGTTGCGCCGACCACCCTGCGCCTGAAAAAAAGCGAAGAGCTGCTGAAAGGGCAGAAGATAACCGACGAGCTTCTCAAGAAGGTGGCCGCATCGGTTGCGGGCCAGATAGTTCCGATTGATGATGTCCGGTCAACCGCTGAATACCGCAAAGACGTGTCCGGCGTCATTCTGAAGCGCACCATTCAGGCGGCGCTCGCATAATAATAAAGGAAAAGGAGAAAACAGTATGACCAAACACCCCATCACCCTGTATATCAACGGGCAGGAATTCAATGTTTTCGTGTCCGGCCATCATACGCTTGTGCAGGTCATTCGCGATCAGCTCAATTTGACGGAGGTAAAAGTCTGCTGCGGCCGCGGCGAATGCGGCGCCTGCTCGGTTCTGGTTGATGATCCCAGCGAGCCCTCAGGACGAAAGGTTATTGATGCCTGCCTGGCGCTGGCCGCGGCTTATGACGGCAGAAAAATCACCACCTCATTTGGTCTTGCCAAGGACGGGGTGTTGAATCCCGTACAGCAGGCCTTTGTGGAAGAAAGCGCCGTTCAGTGCGGGTTTTGTACCCCGGGCATGGTGGTTAAAGGCACGGCGATACTTGAGAGAAACCCTGCCGCTACCGAGGATGAGATCCGCTTCGGCCTGGAAGGCAATATCTGCCGCTGCACCGGTTATGTGAAGATAGTTGATGCCGTTCAGAAAGCCCGGGACGCAATGTCTGCAAACAAATAAGCATGGAGGTAGTACAAATGGGTACATGTGGAAGCACATGCGGTAGTTCAAATGAGGTTGTGGGGAAAAGAATCCCCAAGGTGGATTCGCGCGAAAAAGTCCTCGGCAAGGCTGAATATGCCAGTGATTTGCGCATGAAGGATATGCTGTTTGGAAAAATTGTCCGCTGCTGGGACTATGCTCATGCGAAGGTAAAGAGCATCGATTTTTCCGAAGCCCAAAAGGTGCCCGGCGTGGTGAAATGCCTCGGCCCGAATGATGTCACCAAAAAGGGCTATAACTCAACGGTCATGAAGCTGTTTGTGCCCGAGGCGTTCTGCGAGGTCTTCGGCGAAATTTCCGAGATGCATATTTTCACCGACCATGTAAAGTATCAGGGAGACGGCGTATGCGCCATTATCGCCGAGAGCGAAGAGGCCGCTTCGAGAGCCGCTGAAAAAGTCAAGATTGAGTATGAGCCGCTGCCGGTCTACCGGACCATCGAGGAGTCGCGCAAGCCCGATGCCGTTCAGTTTACGCCGCTCAAGCCGGGAAATCTGGCAGGCGAGTTTGACGAACGGGCGTTTCCCAACAAGCAATATGGCTGGCCTGATGCGGTGACCGGCAAATGGGGAGAGGAGCTGGAGGCGGAGTGTGACCTGGTGCTCAAAGAGACGTTCTATGTGCCCAAGCAGAAGCAGTGCCAGATGGAAAACCACTGCGCCGTGGCGCTCTATGATGAGCGCGGCCGGTTGAACTGCTGGTCATCAACCCAGATGCCCAAGCCGGTGCAGACCCTGCTGGCGGAGCTGTTCGAGCTGCCCATGTCCCGCGTGCGCTATATTCAGACCACGGTCGGCGGCGGTTTCGGCGGCCGCCTGGGCATGGTCATCGAGCCCCAGGCCTGCGCCCTGGCCATGGCGGTTCCCGGACGTCCGGTCAGGGTTGAATTCCTGCGCGAGGAAGACTGGCTTGCTTCGGAAACCCGCTGGAACGGCGATTTTGACATGAAGATGGGTTTCAAGAAGGACGGCACGCCGGTTTTTATCCAGGCTGCCATCCGCGCACGAAAGGGCGGCTATTATACCCATGGCAATGGCGCGGTTTTTTGCGCGGCCGCATTCATCCACGGCATGTACAAGTGGCAGACCATGGCGTGCACGGGGGAAAGCTATTTTACCAACGGGGCGCCCTGCGGCGCCTTCCGCGGCTACGGCAATCCACAGACCACCTTCTGCCAGGAGCAGATGATTGAAATGGCCTGCGAAAAGCTCGGCCTCGATTCCATCGAATGGCGCAGAAAGTGGCATAAGTCGATCGGCGATGAGACGTGGCTGAAAGGCGTCTGCTTTGCCTCCGACGGGCTTAATGACTGCATCAAGACGGCAGCCGAGTATTTCAACTATGAAGAAAAGAAAAAGAAATACGCCAAGCCCCAGAAAGGTCCGATCCGCCGGGGCGTGGGCATGGCCGTCATGGAGCATACCTCCGGCGCATACCCCATGCTGCTGGAACATACCGTCTGCACGGTGCGCCTGAATGAAGACTGCTCGGTGGAAATTATGCAGTCGGTATCCGATCTGGGCACGGGCGGCCATACCGCCATCACCCAGATGGCGGCCGATACCCTCGGTTTCCCCATTGAGGACATCCATCTGCGCAGCGGGGACTCAGACCTGAATGGCTTTGATATCGGCGCGCATGCCAGCCGGACCGTGTACTGCGGCGGTCCCGCCACCATCGAGGCCTGTGCCAGCGTGAAGCGGCAGCTCCTGGAGCGTGCGGCCATGCTGCTTGAAGCGAATGTGGCAGATCTTGAAATGGACAACAATAAGATCATATCAGTGAAGGGGAATCCCCAGAAATCGGTTGATGCCCGGATTATCGCCAAGCAGGGAGTCGCCAATTACATTGATCTTGCTACCGGCAAGCCTATCGGCACCCCCGGCCAGATTCAGGGCTATTCGAGCTACTTTGCCAAGCATTGCTCGCCCCCCTATGGCGCCTGTTTTGCTGAGGTTGAAGTCGACACCGAAACCGGTCAGGTCAGGGTGCTGGAGCTGGTGAACAGCCATGATATCGGCAAGGCGATTCATCCCCCCTCGGTGGAAGGCCAGCTTGAAGGCGGCGCACAGCAGGGCTTAGGCTTCCTTCTCTGGGAGGATATTTATTATGATGAACAGGGCAAGGTCCTGAACAATGATTTTACCGATTATAAAATGCTCGGGCCCTCGGACATGCCCAAGGCCAAGATCCTGCTGGTTGAATCAGCCCCCGATCCCGTGGCGCCGATGGGCGCCAAAAGCTGCGGCGAATCGGCGCTGATGGGCCCCATCGGCTCGGTTGCCAACGCGATTTATAATGCGATCGGCATTCGCTTCAAGGAAGCTCCCGTAACGCCGGAGAGGGTGCTGAAGGGCATCAAGGAGAGCGGCAAGAAATTTGATTGATGCTGCGCGTGCGATGATGAAGGGCCGCTTTCCTGATGCAGGAGGCGGCCCTTATTTTTGGAGGGCGGTGTGCAATGCACTGCATGCGGACATGGCGGCCGTTCAGGAAGGCAAAGAGCAACCGGGTATTTGGGTTGACATTGTGCGCGCTGCGGTCATATAGTACCGGCGTTGTGCATTAATTGTGCGCGAGCGGTGCGGAAGCCTGCGCCGGCATACTAAATACCATGGCCTATCTTCATCAGGAGGGACAGCGATGAACGTACTTGGTTTTATGGCCAGCCCGAGAAAAGGCGGCAACTCAGATGTGCTGCTGGACCGGTTTTTGGAGGGTGCGCGCTCACAGGGCGCTCAGGCGGAAAAAATCTATCTGTATGATTGCAGCATTGAGTACTGCCAGGGCTGCCATCTCAGGTGCTGGTCCACCCCGGACTCCTGTTCCCGGTGGCAGGACGATGTGCACCTGCTGCATGACAAGATGATCGCGAGCGATCTGCTGGTTTTCTCCTCGCCGGTCTACATGGGCACGCCTCCGGCAAAGATGATTGCATTCTTTGAGCGGAGCATCGACCAGAAGAAGGTCAACCTTGAAACTCTCACAGTGGAAAGCAACACACTCCGGGGCAAGAAGGCAGTAGTGCTGCAGGTCAATTTCTTCAATGACCCGGCATACCAGCGGCTGCCCTCGGCAGTGTATGAAAGAATACTTGTTGAAATATTCGGGATGAACATCACCGGAAGTCTCGGCGTCGAGGGGGTTGCAGAGCCGGGAGATATTGCGTCAAAAAAAACGGCATTGCAGGAGGCGTATGATCTCGGCGCACGGTTGTGCGGCAACAAGTAGCTGGCTTAAAGATCCAGCAGGCCTGCCTCGTCCTCGAGATGGGCCACGCCTACGATTCTGCTGATGGGCAGGACGAAAGCGATCCCCATTCCCGGCTTGCCCAGATCGCTGGCCCGAACTATCTCTGCAAGTATGCTTTCGGTCCTGTCCGAGTAAGTAACCGTCAGCACAATTTCTTTCTCCGGTTCGATCGGGATGCCGAGCAACTTTTGCTTTTCATGAATGCCGGAACCACGGCCATACATGATGGTTCCCCCATGAGCGCCGGCCTTCATTGAAGCCCCGAGCACCGTATCCCCCCAGCCCTTTCGTACAATGGTGACAATGAGAGAGATGTTCGGCATGTTTTTACTCCTTTCGGTTTTTTTTAATGTTTAAAATAAAACCAAGCACCAGGACCGAGATGATGGGCGACAATGCGATAAGGGCGACCAGGCCCAGCCCGTGGAGAATGGGGTCATGATCGCCCATGGAAAAAGATATGCCGAAGGCAAGGGCAAGAAGAAAGGTGTTTGCAAGCGGTCCCGTAGCCACTCCGCCCGCGTCGATCGCAATTGAAACAAAATCTTTGTCACTGAACCAGATAAGCGCCAGGACCAGCAGGTACCCCGGTATGAGGATAGAGAGCAGCGGGATAGCGTAGATAATTCTCAGCATGCCAAGATCGACAATGAAGGCTACACCGGTGCAAATTCCGTAAAGCACCGTTGACTGACGAATCGATCCGCTCGAGGCCTCTTCGACCTGGTCGGCCAGGATCCGCACCGACGGCTCACCCCACGCGGTAAGAAACCCGAGTAGAAAGCCGATGGGCAGGAGTAACCAGCGCTGGGGCATCGTTCCCAGGGCCTCGCCCATGAAGCGGCCGAAGGGGAGAAAACCGACATGCACGCCCTGAAGAAAAAGCAGCAATCCGGCGGACGCAAGCATAGCGCCATACAGTATGCCGGCAACAGACCTGCGCGGCAATTTCAGAACCAACAGCTGGAAGAGCACAAAAAGAAAGAGCAGCGGCAGGACCGCCGCGGCCACGCTCAGCAGTGTGCTCTCAACATCGGCGAGAATGTTTATTTCTCTCAATGCAGCAGTATTCCCATTATCATGACCGCGATTATCGGACCTATGGAAGCGAATCCCAGCAGGCCGAAGCCGTTGGATATGGTTGATCTTCCCGCGAGAACGGAGCTGAAGCCGAGAGCCAGGGAGATTACCACCGGGGCGGTAAGCGCGCCGGTGGTTACGCTTCCCGAGTCATAGGAGAGAGGAATGAATTCCGCGGGTGCAAAAAAGGAAAGAATGATGACCGCTGAATAGGCGGCGATCAGCAGGTAAACCATGGAGAAGCCCAGGACAATACGCGCCATGGCGATGGCAACAAAAAAACCAACCCCCAGGGCCATTGTGTAAATAATGACGTTCCCTGAGATCGAGCCCTGCGACAGCTGCTCCACCTGCCTGGACAGAACCAAAACATCAGGTTCCGCGGCGGTGGTCACGAAGCCCAGCAGGAACGCTGTTATAACGATGAGCAGCATTGAACCCCTCCGGGGCAGCTCTGATCCGATAAACCTTCCCATCGGAAGAATTCCCATATCGATACCTGTGTAGAAGAGCACCAGTCCACCCACAGCCATGAGGGAACCGATCAGAAACTGAAGAAACAATGAGGCAGGCGCTCTGACGACCGTAAGCTGAAGAGCGCACATGACCACGATCAGGGGCGCGATTGCCTTGACGACTTCAATCAGTTTTTGCCTGAACAATTGCGGCATATCTGCATTAACCTTCGATTACCTTCCCGTAACCAGGTGTGCTGCACAGCTAATTAGTCGATCCTGAAAAACCTCATATTGCAGCTTTGTTGAGACGAACCTGAG
>JAEAMF010000216.1_pt1 | contig 92637 bp, 75 predicted proteins | sample 8958721 | NCBI WGS metagenome assembly JAEAMF01 (sample SAMN16933255, study PRJNA681124) | bioreactor sludge metagenome | isolation source: anaerobic bioreactor treating anionic surfactant - SDBS | place: India: Bengaluru | collected 2019-02-28
GTAACAATCGGCAATACAAAAGAATTTTACCAACTATTTTTGACTATTAAACCAAATAAAAAAGGCTTCGAAATAATTCCGAAGCTTTTTTTATTTTTAAGTAAACGTATTGTTAGAATTTCCAACCCAAAGTAAGGAAGAAATTATTTGTAATGTTTTTCACGTAAGAAACTACAGAATTAGGAGTTGTTACATCAAAGTCTCCTGAATAATATCCTGTGTTATAATTATCAAATTCATATCCTGCCAAGAAAGGATTTTTGTAATCTGAACTTACATTCTGATAAGCTGCATCGATGTAGAACGATCCGAAATCGTATCCGATCCCTGCACCGATTGTACTTCTATCACCCAATATAAAATTGCTGAAGTTGGTGTTTGCAACAGTTCCTGTATTAGAAAAAGCACTGACTGTTGTAGTATCAAACGGACTTGAAGCATAAGAATAACCTCCTCTTAATCTTAAAGCCTTGATTCTATATTCTGCACCCACTTTAATTTCTGATAGATTTTTGTAGCTATCACTGAAGAAATTGTTCAATTCAGTTTCGGCAGCACCCTGAACTTTATATCTTGGCTTCGTTAAACCTAAAGTATAATCTACGTTAATAGCAAAATTTTTATTTGGAACAAAAGCACCACTTAAAGTTGCTTTCATTGGCGATCTGAACGTTCTGTCTTCTACAAAGTTGTCGTAGTAAATACCATCTCCACCATCATAATAATCTCTGTAAGCTCTATCAATCGTCCACCACGTTGGTGTTTCTATGGAAGCTCCTAATCTTAACTGATTATTAAGTTTACCAATTACCCCAAAAGTACCGGAAAAACCGCTGGATTTTTCTGAATATGGAGTATACTGCTTATCGAAAGTAGTTACCGATTTATCTAAATCTAAACCAAAAACTGCGCTGTCATATTGTTCTAAATCTACACCATGCATATTTAAGCTTGCTCCAAAATACCATGTATTGTTATAATTTGCACCAACCCCTACATTAAATTTAGTTTGTGTACCATATCTGTTGTAAGCATGACCTAAATAAGACATATTTCCTACAACATTATTTCCGTTTTGATCTACTAAATTTTTAGCAATGGAAACATTAGAATTACCCGGAGATTCTACATAATTTTCTATAGATGTTGTTGAAATATTGGCAGCTATATTGATAAACTTCCAAGGTGTTTCTGTCATTAACTGAAATGTGGCAACACCGTTCACGTTTCCAACATTAAATTTGTTGATGTTGTAATTGATAGAAGAACCTCCTAAAGTAGAAGTATTTTTATTATTAGTGAGAGATAATGTACCAGAAACATCTCCTGCAATAGCTACCCCTACACCTGCAGGGTTGGTCATAAGAGAAGTAGCATCACCGCCAAGAGCTCCGTTTGAACCGACCATTGAATTAAATTTAGAAGAACCGACCAATGGCGTATTAGAATACACATCAATAGAATTTCTGATTACCGAAATATCCTGAGCCTGCACAAAAAATGCTGCAGAAACACTCATTATGACTAAAGATTTTTTTAACATTATTTTATTAATAGTTATTTAGTTTTGAAAATTATCTACCACCGGATCTGAAACCGCCGCCTCCGCCGCCTGATCTCATTCCACCGCCGCCTGAAGAACCTCCAGATCTGAATCCGCCGCCGCTACTGCCAGAGTTGAAGCCTCCCGATCTGAAACCGCCGTTATCACTTGGTCTTGGCTGTGACTGTTGGTTGTAATTTGGTTGTGTTTGGTAACTTGGTCTTTGCTGATAATTAGAATTTCTTGTTCCCGACTGATTTCTGAAGCCACCATTCATTGTTCCTTGTCTGAAACCACCATTAGATGTACCTTGTCTGAAACCACCGTTATTGTTATTTCTGAATCCTTGGCTTTGTCCGTTTCTCATTCCTGAGCCGTTTGCATTTCTGAATCCAGAACTGTTTCCATTTCTAAAACCAGAAGCGTTTCCATATTTGTTGATACCTACGGTATTATTGGTAAATCCTCTTCCATTTGCACCACTTCTTCTATAAATTGAATTACCTCCCCAATATCCTGCTCCATACCAATTTCCGTAACCTCCCCAATACGGGTTATATATTCCCCAGTAAGGTGAGTTCCAGCCCATTCCCCAATAAGGGTTCCAGCCGCCCCATCCCCAAGAATTTCCCCATCCGAATGACATTCCGAATCCGAATCCGCCATTCCATCCCCAACCATTATTCCATCCCCATGGTGAATTCCAACCCCAAGGCGAACCCCACATTCCCATTCCCCAACCCCAAGAGTTGTCGTAGATATTGGTCTCATTTCCTGCAAAATTACCCCAATCAGAATCTGTAGCATTGCTATTGTTTGCATTACTCCAATTATCAAATCTGTTGTTATATTCTGATGAATTGATCTGTGCGTTTTCTACAATGCTAGATTCAGGATAATATTCGTAGTATTCTCCTACTCTGTTTCCCTGATCTCCGTTAATAATTACTCCTTCAGGAAGCGTATCTTTATTGGGATCATAATATACTCCGTCAGTCTCGCTGTATCCTCCAACCTGAGCGCCGCAAGACATTAATAGTAAACCACTTGAAACAGCCAAAATCCCTTTAGATTTTAGCATCCCAAATAAATTTTTATGTATATTTCTTTTCATGATAATGTATAAATTTTTAAATTAAATTATATTTGCATTTTGTACCAAAAATGTACCAAATCATTGGTAACAAATATCTATCAAAAATAGATTTTTATTTTTAGATTACAATAATAGAGAAAAGTTAAAAAAATTAAAAAAAAATTAAAAAAAATAAATGGCAAAATTAACCTCAAGAAGCGAAGATTATAGCAAGTGGTATAACGAATTGGTTGTAAAAGCAGATCTGGCTGAAAACTCCGGAGTGAGAGGATCGATGGTTATAAAACCTTACGGCTATGCAATCTGGGAAAAAATGCGTGACGAGATGGACAGAAGATTCAAAGAAACCGGTCACGTTAATGCTTACTTTCCGCTATTCGTGCCCAAAAGTTTATTTGAAGCAGAAGAAAAAAATGCAGAAGGTTTTGCCAAAGAATGTGCTATTGTTACTCACTACCGTTTAAAAAACGATCCTGATAATCCCGGAAAATTAATCGTTGATCCGGACGCAAAATTAGAAGAAGAATTAATTGTACGTCCTACTTCCGAAGCAATTATTTGGAATACTTATAAAGGATGGATTCAATCTTACAGAGATTTACCTATTTTGATTAATCAATGGGCAAATGTTGTTCGTTGGGAAATGAGAACACGTTTATTTCTCAGAACTTCAGAATTTCTGTGGCAGGAAGGTCACACTGCGCATGCTACAAAAGAAGAAGCTTTAGAAGAAGCGGAGAAAATGAATAATGTATATGCAGATTTTGCAGAAAAATTCATGGCTATGCCTGTAGTAATGGGTGTAAAAACTCCTTCTGAAAGATTTGCCGGAGCAGATGACACCTATTGTATTGAAGCATTAATGCAGGACGGAAAAGCACTTCAGGCAGGAACTTCCCACTTCTTAGGACAAAATTTCGCAAAAGCTTTTGATGTAAAATTTACCAATAAGGAAGGAAAAATAGAACACGCATGGGCAACATCTTGGGGAACTTCTACGCGATTGATGGGCGCTTTGATTATGACACATTCTGATGACTTAGGATTGGTATTACCTCCAACTCTTGCTCCGATTCATGTGGTGATTGTTCCTATCTTTAAGGGAGAAGAACAATTGAAGTTAATCAGCGAGGTTGCATTAGAAATTCAGAATAAATTAAAGTTAAAAGGTATTTCTGTAAAATTTGATGATGACACCCAAAACAAACCAGGTTGGAAATTTGCCGAATACGAATTGAAAGGTGTGCCTTTAAGAATTGCAATGGGACAAAGAGATTTAGAAAATAAATCTGTTGAAATCGCAAGAAGAGACACTCTCACGAAAGAAACACGACCATTGGAAGGCTTAGATTCTTATATTGAAGATCTTTTGAAAACCATCCAGCAAGATATGTACAACAAGGCTTTGGATTTCAGAAAAGAAAATATTACCAAAGTTGATACTTACGAAGAATTTAAGAAAGTATTGGAAGAAAAAGGAGGTTTTATCTACGCACATTGGGACGGAACTGACGAAGAGGAAGCACAAATAAAAGAAGAAACTAAAGCAACAATACGTTGTATTCCTTTGGATGACGATGTAGAAGAAGGTGTCTCTTTAATTTCAGGAAAACCTTCAGCCAGAAGAGTTTTATTCGCAAAAGCTTATTAAAATTTTTCTCAATAAAACAAGTAAATCTTTAAAAATGCAATCAATTTTTAAAGATTTTTTTTTGAAATCAATATTTGGATAGATTTTTGTTTAAATTTATAACACATTAATTTCAAATAATTTATTATGTCATTAAACATTATCGATTTAATCAAAGGACAGCTTGGTTCTGCATTAGTAACGCAAGCTGCATCGCAATTAGGTGAAAGTGAATCTGGAATCTCTAAAGCAATTAGCGGCTTATTACCTGCAGTTGTCGGAGGTTTAGCCAACAATTCAGACAACCCAACAGTTTTGGATGCAATTTCGAGTGCTCCTTCACAGGGTGTCTTAGGAAATCTTTTAGGATTTGCATCGGAAAATACTTGGGTACAGGGATTATTAGCCTCAATTTTTGGTGACAAGCTGAATGGACTGGTAAATTCTATTGCTACTTATGCAGGAATAAGTAATAATTCTTCGGCTTCATTACTTAATCTGGTAACGGGAGCAACTGTAGGATCAGTAGGAAAATACGCTGCAGACAATAATCTTGATCAATCAGGAATATCAAGTTTATTGAATGATCAGAAAGGAATTGTTTCTTCGCTATTACCTGCAGGTCTTTCTTTAGCATCTTTAAATGTTGGAGACTGGGCAAAAGGATATAAATTTGATAATGACAATGACATGATCAAACCAACACCTACCACTCCTCCTCCACACGCAGAACAAAAAATTGAGGTAACAAAAAGCATTGCAGACGGCGGGACTTTCCCAGACCGACCAACTACTTCAGAAGGCGGATCAATATGGAAGTGGCTTTTACCACTTTTATTACTGATTGTTGTCGGATATTTCCTGTGGAAACAATGCGAGAAAAAGGAAGCCACCACTACAACAATGGTAGGAGATTCTACGATGGTTGATAATGATTCTTCATCAATGTCGACAGATACTGCGAACACAATGACAACCACAAAAACCGATGAGGATATTGATTTGAATGGTACAATGCTGAAAGGTTATAAAGGCGGAATGGAAGATCAGATGATTACTTTCCTAAAAAGTGGAGCTTATACAAACGCGGCCGATGATGCGGCATTAAAAGACAAATGGTACAATTTCGATCATGTTAACTTTAAAATCGGAAGTTCAACCGAATTAGAAAGTGGTTCTCAAGGTCAATTAGAAAATTTAGTAGCCATTTTAAAAGCATATCCTGATGCTAAAATAAAAATTGGTGGTTACACAGATAAAACCGGTGATGAAGCTAAAAACAAAAAACTTTCTGCTGACAGAGCTAATTACATTAAAGATTGGTTATCAAAACAAGGTGTAGGAACACAAGTAATTGCTGCGGATGGATACGGAAGTGAATTTGCAACTGTAGACGCAACTGCAACCAATGAAGAAAGAGCTGTTGACAGAAAAATGGCAGTAAGGTTCACAAAATAATATTTATCTTTAAAAATATAAATTAAATCCCGAAAGTATTTTCGGGATTTTTCTATTAAACACTTTTCCATTTCATTTATTTAATTAAATTTGTTAGTCATTTCTAACAAAATGAAATCTTAACATGAAAAACGCTTGGCGAAAAGATAAAACATCAAATTCATTACCGGAAGTATTTTCTTCTATTTCAATACCCAAAAAATCAGGATTCTGGCGAAAATATCTCGCATTTGCAGGTCCAGGTTTAATGATTGCCGTAGGATACATGGATCCTGGAAATTGGGCAACAGATATTGCAGGAGGCGCACAATTCGGGTATACTTTACTGTCTGTAATTTTAATTTCTAATATTTTCGCGATGGTTTTGCAGCATTTATCTGTAAAATTGGGTGTGGTTGCAGAAAGAGATCTTGCTCAGGCTTGCAGAGATCATTTCAAACCGACCACTAACTTTATACTTTGGGTATTTTGTGAAATTGCGATTGCAGCCTGCGATTTGGCTGAAGTTATCGGCTCTGCAATTGCTTTAAATTTGCTTTTTGGAATTCCGTTAACTTGGGGAATTGTCATTACTACAATCGACGTTTTAATCATCTTACTACTTCAGGCAAAAGGTTTCCGGTGGATCGAAAGCATTGTCGGAGGTTTAATATTTGTTATTCTCGCCTGTTTCGGATACGAAATCATCATATCTAAACCCGAAATAAATGCCATTTTAGGAGGTTTAATTCCGCAGAAAGAAATCATCACCAATCCCGCAATGCTTTATATAGGGATAGGAATACTCGGCGCTACCGTAATGCCGCACAATTTGTATCTACACAGCAGTATTGTTCAGACAAGAGATTATACAAGAGACAGAAAGGGTAAAAAAGAAGCTATAAAATTTGCGACTTTGGACAGCACCGTTTCTTTATTACTGGCATTTTTCATTAATGCAGCTATTCTAATTTTAGCAGCAGCAACATTTCATACATCGGGAAATCAACATATTGCAGATATCAATGATGCCTACAAAATGCTGACTCCTATTTTGGGTGCATCTATGGCAAGTATTGCTTTTGCGATTGCTCTTTTGGCATCCGGACAAAATTCTACATTGACAGGAACTCTTGCCGGACAAATTGTAATGGAAGGTTTTCTCAACATAAGATTAAAACCTTGGCTAAGAAGATTAATCACCAGATTAATTGCTGTAATTCCGGCGTTGATTGTAACCATCATCTATGGAGAACAGGGAACTACAGATCTTTTGGTATTGAGTCAGGTCATTTTATCTATGCAGCTGAGCTTTGCCGTAGTTCCGTTGGTCATGTTTACAAGTGATAAAGGAAAAATGGGAGAATTTGTTAACAAGCCTTTCTTAAAAATCTGTGTCTGGATTATTACTTTCATCATTATCATCTTAAATCTTTACTTATTATGTCAGACATTTTTCGGTAAGTAAGTTTATAATAAATTCTGCTTAAGAAATTCATCATCAACTAATTTTTCAGGAGCTTTTTCCCGCTTTCCGTTGCAATCTTTTTTTTCAAAAAAGGATTTCCACTGCAATCGGGGCTATGCGATTTGTCATTGTTTACCATTTAGTAAAACAACATCTGCCTAAATGTCCATATTTTTTCTTTGGCAAAATCTTTGACAAATAGGTTTTATAAATAGTTATTGAAACATGGAAAATCAGGATATCAACGAAGAAAACATCAATAATCAGGAAGAAAACAACACTCAAACTGAAGAAACAACACAGGAAAATGTGACAGAAAAGCCTACTGCGGAAGAACTTTTGGCAGAAGAAAAAGACCGTTACATCAGATTGTATGCAGAGTTTGAAAACTATAAAAAGAGAACTTCAAAAGAGAAGATGGAATTCTTCACATATGCCAATCAGGAAATGATGGTTTCTATGTTGGGCGTTTTAGATGATTTTGAAAGAGCTTTAAAGGAAATCGCTAAAAACGGTAACGAAGCAGACTTACAGGGAGTTGAGCTGATTTACAATAAGTTTAAAAGTAAACTTACTGAGAAAGGTCTAAAAATAATGGAAGTAAAAGCAGGTGATACCTTTAATGTAGATTTCCATGAAGCGATTACTCAAATTCCTTCACCTTCAGAAGATCTGAAAGGTAAAATTGTAGATGTAATAGAAACAGGATATACTTTAGGTGACAAAGTAATTCGTTTTGCAAAAGTAGTTACAGGAAACTAAAAATATAAGCAATAAGCAATGGTTTATAAAGTAATAATACATTACTGATTACTCATTACTAATTACCCATAGAAAATATGTCAAAGAGAGATTATTACGAGGTTCTTGAGGTCAGCAAATCTGCGAGTGCCGACGAAATAAAGAAAGCATACCGAAAAATGGCCATAAAATATCATCCGGATAAAAATCCTGGTGATAAAGAAGCTGAAGAAAAATTTAAAGAAGCTGCGGAAGCTTACGAAGTATTGAGTGACGACAACAAAAAAGCCCGATATGATCAATATGGTCATGCAGGAGTTGGCGGCGCAGGTGGCTTCGGCGGTGGCGGTTTCGGTGGCGGAATGAACATGGAAGACATCTTCAGCCAGTTCGGTGATATTTTCGGCGGTGGTGGTTTTGGAGGATTCGGCGGTGGCGGCGGTGGTCGTCAGCAAGTGAAAGGTTCTAATTTAAGAATCAGAATCAAGCTGAATCTTGAGGAAATGGTAAATGGTACTCAAAAGACTCTTAAAGTAAAAAAAATGAAGATGGCAGAAGGTGCCACTTCAAAAACCTGTCCTACATGTAACGGATCCGGAGTTCAGATGAAGGTGATGAACACAATGTTCGGACAGATGCAAACACAGACAACTTGCGGTACTTGTCAGGGAATCGGTAAAGTTGCCGACAAAATTCCTGCAGGTGCAAATGCACAAGGTTTAATAAAAGATGAAGAGGAAATCTCTATTAACATTCCTGCAGGTGCAAGAGACGGCATCCAGCTGAATGTAAGAGGAAAAGGAAATGACGCACCTTTTGGTGGCGTTCCCGGAGATTTACTTGTAATCGTAGAGGAAGAAGTAGATAAAACCATCAAAAGAGAGGGTGATAATCTTCATCAGGAGCTTTACATCTCTTTCGCTGAAGCAGCTTTGGGAACTAAAAAAGAAATCCCTACTGTAGGCGGAAAAGTAAAAATTACTGTAGACGCAGGAACACAATCCGGAAAAATCCTGAGATTAGCAGGAAAAGGTTTACCAAGTATAGACAGCTACGGAAAAGGTGATATGTTTATCCATATCAATGTATGGACTCCACAAACGCTGAATAAAGAACAAAAAGAATTCTTCGAAAAACAAATGTCGAGCGGTGATATGGTTGCAGAACCATCCGGAAAAGAAAAAACTTTCTTCGACAAGGTAAAAGATCTATTCAACTAAAAAAGAAAAAGAGGCTTATAAAAAAGTCTCTTTTTTTCACTTCAAAATAAAAATACTTAATTTTACATATTAAAAGGTAGAAACTCAATATGAACTATCAACTTCATCTTCGCACACCAGATTCTAAAGGTAATCTTGTTTTTAATACAATTGTTTTTGATGCTTTCAAAGTAAATATTGTAGAAAGATATTATGGTATGGTTCCAAAATCATGCGATGTGTTATTTAAGGTAAGAACTTTAGATGACCAGCTTATTAAGAGAAAAGACGGGCATGTAAAAATAAGAATCAAAGACGAGGATTATAATACATACAAAACTTTGATCAAAGTTTTCAGCACCTACGAGTACAAAAATAAACTCATCAGCAGAAATGATGCGCAACAGGATTTTGTGCATTTCATCCTGAGATTGGTGATTATGAATTATAATTTAAATTAAAAAATCTTTTTAAATAAGCTTAATAATTATTTTGGTTGAAAATATTTACTTTATTTTAAAGTAAATATTTCAGCTTATTATTAAGATAAACCAACACAAAACTTACGGGAATCAGAATAGCCAGAAAAATCAATACTTTGAATGACGATTGCATTTCTGTGTAGAAAGTTGATTTCATAATCATTGGATGCACTACATAAATTGCAGTTGAAAGATTCGCCAAAATTTTAGAACTTGTCTTTATATAGATATTTTTGAAGTAAAGAAAAACTAAAGGACACGCAAAAAGCAGTGAAAATAAAATATCCGTATTTTCTGAACTCACCCAATAATAATTGAAAAACGCTTCTCCGAATACAAAAAGAATTACTGCGATCAACAACAGATAGGAATTGTTATATCGTGACAGATCAATTTTATGTTTGTTAATTAAAAAACCTATCGTCAGGAAAGGAAAACAAACAAATAGAAAATTTCTGTACAGTAAATACATATTCAAAACAACATCCTGTTCTTTATCAAAGTAATGAAGGTTTCCTAAAACTTGTACGCAATAGCCTGTAAAAAATAAGGTTACCGCCAAAAAAATTAATATTCCTGAACTCTTTTTTCTTAAGAAATAAAGAAGAATTCCCGAAAAAAATGTACCGATAAGGTACCATAAATGGTGATAACCAAAAATGATAGTTAGAAAAATCTGATCACTGTCTTTCCAATAGGAAATATACAGCAACATCCAGATCGCATACAGTATAAATGTTCTGAAGAGCCATTTTTTAAGCTTTCTAATATCATCTATATGGAAGAAATAAAAACCGGTAATCACTAAAAAAACCGGAACTGCTATTCTAAACAATCCGTTTACGAATACATAACTTAAAGTCGGTAAAGTTTCCTTAAGAAAATTCATGTGAAGAAAAACGACAAAAAATGCCAATACAATTTTTAAAACATCAATTGTCAGATTTCTACCCATAACTTTTAGAAAGCCTTTTATGAAGAGCTTTTTTGCAAAAATAGAGGAAAATTCAATATAAAATTAAAATTCCTGCCTCTTCTGAAGCAGGAATCTCTATGAAAAAATTAATCAATTATTTTTTTGTTGCTAAAGAATATACTTTTTTTCCTCCGGTTATCAATACCAAAGCAATAAGACCTCCCACAATACCAAAAATCACCTGTTTTAAGGTTTCATGAAATGATGGTAATGCGTGGTGAAGATATTCAATATTATGATCGAAAATTCCGCCTGCAACCAATATTAGCGCAATAGTTCCAATTACTCCCAAAGCTTTTATGACAAAAGGAAGCGCTTTTACAAGCAAGTGTCCCAATTTACCAAAAAAACCTTTGTCGTTACTTTTTTTAATTAATTTGAAACCTGCATCATCCATTCTTACAATAAGAGCAACAATTCCGTAAACTCCGACTGTGGCAATAATAGAAACAACAGAAACCGTAACAATCTCTACAAGCAATGGATTAAACTGTGATTTTAATGCATCGTAACCATCTTTTGCAGCAGCAAGTGCAATGATAACAATCTCAAGAGAAAGAATAAAATCTGTTGTAACGGCAGATTTCACTTTTGCATTCTCTGCAACCTCACCTTCCTGTACAACATCGTCGGATTCTTCTATTACTTCATGTCCTTTTTTCTCTCTGTGAAATAAAAACTCTACAATTTTTTCTACGCCTTCATAAGCCAAATAAAAACCACCAATAATCAAAATAATTTTAATGGCAGGTGAATAGAGCCATTCCAGAAGAAAAACAATAGGAACGATAATCAATTTATTGACAAAAGAACCTTTCATAATTTTCATCAAAACCGGAATTTCTCTCGAAGAAAGAAAACCTGTTGCTTTTTCGGCATTTACAGCTAAATCGTCCCCTAAAATTCCTGCCGTTTTTTGAGTAGCAATTTTACTTGTAACTGCAACATCATCCATCAAAGCAGCGATATCATCTAAAATCGCAAAAAAACCTGAAGCCATATTCTTTTTAATATTTTTTTAATAGTCGTTAAAATCCAGACAAAAATAATGTTTTAATTTGGGATTGCAGATTCTTTTATAAAAGTTTAAGCTTAAGAATTGTAAATTGATGTTGCGTCAAAAATCCTACCGAATATTATTTTTAAATCATAACTTTATAAATCAACAGGAATTTAAAGCTCTGTTATTTTCAGCGTGGAGAGATTCTTAATGAATGACAAGCAAAACCCTAAAAACTAAAGTTATTATAATCATCTTAACGAAAAGAATAATCCTATTTAATATTTTACTAATTTTATTGTATGAAAAAACTCATTCTCAGATACCATTTTTTTGTTTTAGGATGTTTGGGTTTTGTATTAAATTCTTGTAATTCTAAATTTCGCGTTTGGGTGGGAAAAGACAGTCAGAAAATTTACAATTTAAAATATGGTGAACACAAACGTCAGAAAATGGATATTTTTCTTCCTTCTGAATATCCACAAGATTCACCTGTAATCATCATTGTACACGGTGGAGCATGGAAATATGGTCGAAAAGAACACATGATAAAAATTCAGAAAATGCTTTTTGAGAATAATATTCCAAGTATTAACATGAATTACAGATTAGTCTCTAAACACTTCACGTACAGAGAACAGCTTCAAGACATCAATTCGGTTGTTGAAAAATTTAATGAATTAGCAGAAAAAGCCGAACTTTTACCCGACAACTATATTCTTTTAGGCGAAAGTGCAGGTGGACATTTAGCTTTGCTTTATGGTTACCAGAATTCAGATAAAATCAAGAAAATCATTTCTTTAAGTGGTCCTACAGATTTTTATTCACCAGAATATTTAAATTCATTTTATTCAAAATATACATCGGGAACTGTTCAGAAAATGGTAGGAAGTAAGTTTGACCGTAAAAATCTTTCCGAAGAATTTCAAAAAGCCAGTCCAATTGCGAATATTACCAATGTTCCGACACTTTTATTTCAGGGAAATCAGGATTTTTTAGTGAATCAAAAACAAGGTTTAGCTTTAGATTCTGCATTGACGGCAATGAACGTCCCTCACAAATTGGTTTTCATGGAAAAAACAGGTCATGCTCCGAGATTTTTCAACAAGAAAAAAAGAGACAGCATTATTTATCCCAACATTCTGGAGTGGATAAAAAAATAACCCACTTGTTTGAGCGGGTTATTTTATATTTTTTTAAGTTAATTATTCTTCTTTATCAATAAGATCATCCAGAGTTTCGTCTTCCAATTTCGGATTTTCTTTTGGAGCTCCCAATATAAATTTAAGAATTACCGGAAGTGTTGTAATCAATACAATAATGATGATGATGTATTCTAATTTTGTTTTCAGATCGATACCAAATTGTACCGCAAAAAGCTCATTAAGATAATGCCCTGCAAAAATTAGAAGGAAAGACCATAAGAAGCCACCGATAATATTGTCTCTAAGGAAATCTTTTTTATCCATCTTTACGATACCCGCAATAATTGGCGTAAAAGTTCTTACCACAGGTAAAAATCTCGCCATGATGATTGCCAAAGCTCCGTTTTTTTCAAAAAAATCGTGCGCCTGATAAAGGTATTTCTTTTTAAATAAAAATGTATCTTTTTTGTTGTACAAAGCAGGACCTGTTTTGTTTCCAAACCAATATCCTACCTGATTTCCAACGATTGCAGCAAATGCCACAGCAGTTGCCAGAATTGTGGTATCTAACAATTCACTTCCTGTAGAACCGAAAGTTTCTTTAATAATTTCTACCGCATAAATTCCCGATACAAACAACAAAGAATCTCCCGGAAGGAAAAATCCTACAAACAATCCTGTTTCGGCAAAAATAATGAATAATATAAGCCAAAACCCACCCATTTTTATATAAAATTCAGGGTTTAATAAATCTCTCCAGCTATTGAAATCTTCCATAAGTAATGATGATGAACAAAAATAAGCTTAATAAAATTATGCTGAAAATATATTAGCATATTTTAACAGAAATGTAAACATGATATTTTATAGATCGAGATCATCGTCTGAAACTGCAGTTCCGTCTGCCATTAAAAACGCTTTCAGGAAAGGAGTAAGATTACCATTCATAACGGCATCCACATCTGATGTTTCGTGACCGGAACGTACATCTTTCACCAGTTTATACGGATGCATTACGTAGTTTCTGATCTGGCTTCCCCACTCTATCTTCATCTTTCCGGCTTCAATTTCGTTACGTGCTTTTAATCTCTCTTCCAATTCCATTTCGTACAATCTGGATTTCAAAAGCTGCATTGCTTTCTCTTTATTTTGCAACTGAGAACGGGATTCTGAGTTTTCAATAATAATACCTGTAGGTGCGTGACGAAGACGAACCGCAGTTTCCACTTTGTTTACGTTTTGTCCACCTGCTCCGGAACTCCTCATCGTTTCAAATGAAATATCGGCAGGATTAATATTAATTTCAATAGTATCATCTACCAAAGGATACACATATACCGAAACGAAACTCGTATGACGTTTTGCATTAGAATCAAAAGGTGAAATTCTTACCAGTCTGTGAACTCCGTTTTCTCCCTTCAGGTAACCGAAAGCATATTCTCCGTCTATTTCCAAAGTCACGGTTTTTACTCCGGCAACTTCACCTTCCTGAAAATTAAGCTCTTTTAATTTGTATCCTTGCTTTTCCGCCCACATTGTGTACATTCTCATCAGCATTGAAGCCCAGTCGCAGCTTTCTGTTCCACCTGCACCTGCTGTAATCTGGAGAACGGCAGAAAGCTCATCTCCTTCATTGGAAAGCATATTTTTAAACTCAATATTTTCGATCTTTTCCAGCAGTAGCGGAAAACTTTCATCAAGTTCTTTTTCGGAATCGGGATCTTCTTTGGCAAATTCCATTAAAACCTGAAGATCTTCAAACTGAGTGTGAATATCTTCATAATCTTCTACCCACTTTTTCTTAGAACGCAGTTGCTTTAGAAAAACCTCAGCTGTTTTAGGATTATCCCAAAACTCCGGAGCTGCAGTTTTCTCATCGTCGTTAGAAATTTCTATCTTCTTCTTATCGATCTGAAGATATTTATGAAGGTCTTCAATTCTTGATTGGATTTCTTTTATCTGGTCGCTGTTGATCACGAATATTTCTTTTTTGCAAAAATATGATTTAAAGTTGAGAGTTTATAATTTCCTGATTTTTGGTTGAGTTAATTTCATCAAAATCATTCGAAATAATTACATAAAAGCATCTTTTCTGAAGACTAAAACAAAAAATATTATTAATAAATGAAACAAGGAAATTAGAAATATAGTTTTTTTGTTTTGGAAGCGATCAAGCAAGAAACCGTATACCGGAAATTGTAACAGTCCAAGAATAAAAAACAATGTTTTGAGACCTTCGGACACAAAAATTCCCACAATCCCCACCGGAAATAAGATCAAAAAAGGCAAATAACTACCATGACCTCCTCCTCCAAAAAAGATTACCAAGAAAGCTAATGGAATTGTCAACAAGGAAAAAATTAGAGTATACTTCATTTATCTCCGTTATGCTGAAAACCGATTGCTCTTGCAGGTTTTTCTACGGCACGATACGTTTCCAGTTCTGTTTTTAAAGCATGAATTCTCATTTGGAAATCATCCGGATTATTGATGATAACATCTGCCAAAAATCTTGCAATCTGTTCCAGATATTCTTTCGTAAGCTTGCTTGCTGCATCTCGAAGTGCAGAATCCAGAATATTCTGGGTAATTATCAGCTTTTCGTTTTTGTTTTTTTGATATAGATTTCTGATTCTTTTTTTCAGACTTTGTGTAAAATCGATGAGCATGGTATTGCTGAAAGTCTTCATTTTAGAAGCAATGTCATTCCAGAAAGGGATTTTATCGGCTTTATTATGTTTCAGAATTTTATATAAAAGCGAATCTTCCTCAAGACCTTTTGTCATCATATATAAAATAATTTCAGATCTTTCTAAAGCATTGGGAGGAAAAACAGGAACCAGAACATCAAATCTTCCGGGCGCGAGAATTTCTTTATCAATCTGTGCAACAGATTTTGCAGAACCGATCATCAAAATATTTTCCTGCTCAAATTTACTGATATAGTGTAAAATAATTTCCTGCGCTTCCAGATTGCATGACGCAATATCTTTTTCTGCTTTTGTTTCGGTCATTATTTCATCAAAATCATCCATAAAAAGCAAGACCTTGTCATCATCCATCATTTTAACCAGAAAATCATTAAAATCGGTCTTGTTTCCATCTAAATAATACGTTCCCAAATAATGTTTTTTCACTTCTTTGAAATGATAATTAATGATTTCAGCAATTTTATTTGCCCAAAAAATCTTACCACTTCCGGGAGGTCCGTAGAGAATAATTCCTGCAGGTTTCTGAATTCCCCAGTCTTTGATCTGCTTTTCATTTAAAAAAGGTTCCAAAACGCTGGAAATATAGAAAAACAAATCTCTGTATCCTATGAAATCACGCTTTTGCAGACTTGTTTTATATCCGAAATAATCATAAACAAATTGGTAATTACCTCCTAATCTCTGATCTATTCCGTAGCTGGAAACCGAAGAACGAAACATACCGTTATCAAAAATATTCGGGTCGTTTTTAGTAATTACTTTCTTTATATCTTCTTTTGGCTGATTGATAGTTTTTGCAATCTGATCGAGCGTTTTATTTTTATCTAAATCTTTCTCATAGTCTCTAAGAAAATCTGCGTTTTCACGAGCAAATTTTTCAAAATCTTTTTTTACCTCAAAATTGGTTGAGATACAATCTGCCAAATCAAGATCAAAATCCTGAATAAAAAATTTAATGCTTTCCGGAGATATACTGAGCTCTTTTGCAAGTTCGTTTAACTTCATAAAATCATCTGTTAATTCTATCAAATTTAATATTTTAATATTAAAAAATGTTTTAATTTCTACCCAAGTTGTAACATTTCACAAAAAAGAGAGACTTTTTAGAGTATAAACAAACTACATGGAAAAAGTTTTATCAGTCAAAAATCTGACTAAAAAATTCAAAAGAGTGGTTGTCAACAACATCTCGTTTGATGTGGAAAAAGGCAACGTATACGGACTTCTCGGTCCCAATGGAAGCGGTAAATCGACTACTTTCGGGATGCTTCTCTCTACTATTAACCCGACAAGCGGAGACTGGTTCTGGTTTGGAAAAAAGGGAACAGACTCTGAAACACTGAAAAAAATAGGAGCCATTATAGAGCAACCCAACTTTTATCCTTATTTAAGTGCAGAAACCAACCTGAAAATCGTTGCCGAGATCAAAGGAACTCCATTCTCAAGAATTGATGAAGTTTTAAGTACTGTCGGACTTTTAGAAAGAAAAAAAGATACTTTTAAAACATTTTCTTTAGGAATGAAACAGCGTTTGGCAATAGCTTCATCGCTGCTGAATAATCCTGAAGTTTTAATTTTGGATGAGCCTACAAACGGTTTAGATCCTGAAGGAATTATCCAGATCAGGGAAATCATAGGAACAATTGCCAAAAAAGGCATCACGATCATTATTGCAAGTCACCTTTTAGATGAGATTGAGAAAATATGCAGCCATGTAATTGTTTTGAAAGACGGAAATGCAATTTACTCCGGAGCTGTAGACGGAATGACCAGCAATCATGGTTATTTTGAACTGAAAGCCGATAACAATACTTCTCTTTTAAAAACTTTAGAAGAACTTCAATGGTTTACTTCAGTAAAAATTGATGGTGAGATCATCAAAGCTCACGTTCGTGATGACGCTTCAATTTCGGCATCCGGTTTAAATCAAAAACTTGCAGAAAAGGGCATTTTCTTATCTCATTTGGCTAAGAAAAAACAATCGCTAGAAAATCAATTCCTTGAACTTGTAAAAAACACCAACTAATCATGATGAAACTATTAAAATTAGAATATTATAAAAATCTGAATTACAGACCATTCAAGATTTTCACCATTTTATATTTTGCTATTCTTATTGCATTTCTTTTCATTGGTTTGGCAGATCTTAAATTGTTTGGCAGCACTATCAATTTAAAAGAACAGGGAATGTATGATTTTCCCGGAATTTGGAATTTCACAACATGGACTGTTGGACTACTGAAGATTTTTCTGGGATTGATTATTGTATTTTCAATCTGTCAAGAATTCAGCAACAGAATGTTTAAGCAAAATACAATCGACGGACTAAGCAGAGAAGAGTTTATTGGCTCAAAAATGCTTACCATTACCATTTTTACGGTAATTTCTACGGTGCTTGTTTTAGGAATTACCATGTTTTTAGGATTTCAGTATTCTACAACAACAGAATCTCCAAAGGTGTATGCAGAAATATTCTTCATTGGAAGTTACTTTTTGAAGCTGTTTACATTTTTCTGTTTCCTTATGTTTCTTTCCATTTTATTGAGAAAATCAATTTTTGTTTTTCTTGCATTTTTTGTACTTTGGGTAGGAGAAGCTATTATCGGAGGAATCGAAACTTTTTCTAAAGTAAAAGGAATGCAGGGTCCACAGAGAAATGAAGTTCTTCAGAACGATTTTTTCTTTAGCAAACTCTTACCTCTAGAAAGTATGTCGAGCTTAATTCCTAATCCGATGTTGAGACTGAATATGGCAAAAATGATGGGTTTAAAATATGAATTCACCTATCCTACGGAAAGTCTGATTGCCTGTATTGTGTGGTGTGCAGTTTTTATCATTGGTTCTTATTTAATCTTAAAGAAAAGAGACTGGTAGTTTTTAATGACCAGATTTAATAATTATTCAAATTCGAAAGTGATTCATTATTGAGTCACTTTTTTGTTTACATTTAAACCAATGATTTCACGAAAAAAAATATACTATGTTCCGGGTTTAATAAGTGCATTATTGATTCCTGTTTTATTTTGGTATTTTGGGAATAGAAAATATGAGGAAATCAACATCTCAATATTAGAATTTGGAATCCCAGCAAAGTATGATCCTAAAATTCCGGTTGATCAGCAAAATACTCTTGAGCACATAAGAAATTGGAGTTATCACAAAATAGTAGTAAAACCTAATGAAGCAAGAGGAAATTCTAAATTCTATATTTCAGAAATAAAAAGATTACAACAAGAAAACAAAAGGGAGTCCGGAATTGAATTTATTTTAAATGATGAAAATACCTACGATGATTTTATTTCTTTACTTAATGACATGAGGCTTTCTCAACAAGAATCTTATGGAATTGATTTAGAAAAAACTGGTCACTTATTTGTCGTTCATTTCTATAAAGACCCCAATAAAAACATTGCTATTTGTGGAGGGACAATAGGTGGAGATCCGAACTATAGAGAAAGCAACTATTATACAGGCTTCACAAAATTCAAATTTCAATTGGGTCAACTTCCAAAAGAAGCATTTTACATCATCTTCGGGTTTTTAATCTTCCTGAATATCTCCATGTTCAGCGTTAAAGAAAGGTTTTTAAACTAAAAAAGTTGCCTTTCGACAACTTTTAGAATTTATTTTTTCGCTTTCGGAAGCGGGTTTGCATTTCTGGCTTCTTCAAAAAGCCCCGGCTCGATATGACAATAGCCACCCGGATTTTTATCCAGATAATCCTGATGATAATCTTCCGCTTTGTAGAAATTTTTCAAAGTAATGGTTTCTACAACAACCGGTTTGGTATAATTTGTTGCTAATTTTTGAACTTCAGCTTTTACAACGGCTTCCGTATTTTTGTCTGTAAAATAAATGCCGCTGCGATAATTATCTCCCACATCATTTCCCTGTCTGTTTAAAGTCGTTGGATCAATGGATTTAAAAAAAAGATCAATCAGCAGTTTCAGATCCACCTGATCTGCATCATATCTCACTTTTACAGCCTCGGTAAAACCTGTTGTGTGACTGATTACCTGCTCATAAGTCGGGTTTTTAATATTTCCGTTGGCATATCCGACTTCAGTTCCTACAACTCCTCTTACCTGCTGAAAAAGATGTTCGGTTCCCCAAAAACATCCTCCAGCGAAATAAATCTCTTTTACATTTGCTCCTGAAGCAACATTTTCATTCTCATTTTTCATTTCTGTTGATTTCGTTTTTTTTGAATCTCCGCAGCTTGCTGCAAATACAGCAATACCAAGAAACATTCCTAGTAGTATGAATATATTCTTCATTTTTTGTTTGTTATGATTTATCATTTTTGACATTTTTTCTAACACTTTATTTAGATGCAAATTTCACGCTAAAATTAAATTTAATCTTAATTAATTTTTGTCACAAAATAGCTATTAATCATATATACGAAAATCGAGTTATATTAGTTTTGATTAAAGTTTAAATAAAACTATTATACATGCAGTTTGTCATTCCGTAGGAATCTAGACAGCGTAATTAAATTTTAAGCGATGCTGAGATTCCTCCAGAATGATAATAGGGACTTTGAAAAACTTTACAAATCATATGAGAATTTGATGTAAACTAAATAGTAACATTTAAGTTTTGCTTTATAACCAGTTTTATTTTAATAAAAAAAACAATTCAGAACATCTATAAATTCCTAATAACAATATCTTACAATCACTTAAAAATATTAAATTTGCATTCTTATCAAATATTTGATATAATAAGCTATATAAAAAATGACTTCACAGGAAATACGCCAACAGTTTTTAGACTATTTTAAAAGTAAAAACCACCTCATCGTTCCTTCAGCGCCTATCGTGTTGAAAGATGATCCTACTTTGATGTTCTCCAATTCTGGGATGACTCAGTTTAAAGATTATTTTTTAGGATATAAAGAACCCAAAGCTCCGAGAATTGCTGATACTCAAAAATGTCTGAGAGTTTCCGGAAAACACAATGATTTGGATGATGTTGGTCGTGATACTTATCACCACACCATGTTTGAAATGTTGGGAAACTGGTCTTTTGGCGATTATTTCAAGAAAGAAGCCATTTCTTGGGCTTGGGAATTGTTGACAGAAGTGTACGGAATTCCTAAAGAAAATCTTTATGTGACGATTTTTGAAGGTGACGAAAAGGAAAATCTGGAAAGAGATACTGAAGCTTATGATCTTTGGAAACAATTTGTTTCTGAAGACAGAATCATCAACGGAAACAAAAAAGATAATTTCTGGGAAATGGGCGCAAGCGGACCTTGCGGACCTTGTTCTGAAATCCATGTAGATTTGAGAACTCCGGAAGAGAAATCTAAAATTTCTGGCTTGGAATTAGTCAATAACGATCATCCTCAAGTTGTTGAAATCTGGAATCTCGTATTCATGCAGTTTAACAGAAAAGCGGATGGCTCTCTGGAAAATCTTCCAGCAAGACACATTGATACCGGAATGGGATTCGAGCGTCTTTGTATGGCTTTGCAACAAAAAGAATCCAACTATGATACCGATGTTTTCACGCCGTTGATTGCTAAAGTTGAAGAACTTTCAGGGAAAAAATATACAGGAATTTTAACTGATGAAAAAGATATTGCGATCCGTGTTGTGGTAGATCACATCAGAGCGGTTTCATTTGCAATTGCAGACGGACAGTTGCCTTCCAACGGAGGAGCTGGTTACGTTATCAGAAGAATTTTGAGAAGAGGTATTTCTTATTCTTACAGATTTTTAGATATGAAAGAACCTTTCCTTTTCGAATTGGTAAGTGTTCTTCAAAACCAAATGGGAAAATTCTTCCCGGAACTGGAAAAGCAGGGAAAACTGGTTACAGAGGTAATCAAAAGCGAAGAAGAATCTTTCTTAAAAACCATTGAAACAGGATTAATTCGTGTTGAAAAATTAATTCAGCAAACGATCTCAGAAGGTTCTAAAGTTCTTCCGAGTGTTGAAGTTTTTGAATTGTATGACACTTACGGTTTTCCGGATGATTTAACGAGAATTATTGCAGAAGAAAAAGGTTTAACCATTGATATTGAAGGTTTCAATGCAGAAATGGAAAAGCAAAAACAGCGTTCCAAAAAAGATTCTGCTTCTAAAGTGTACGATTGGGTAGTTTTAGAAGAAAAACCTGAAAATTTCGTAGGTTACGATCAGATTGAAGCGGAAACTTATATTACAAGATACAGAAAAGTAGAAAATAAAGATGGCGAATTTTATCAGGTGGTATTGAGCAACTCGCCTTTCTATCCTGAAGGAGGTGGACAAATCGGTGATAAAGGTATTCTTGAAAATGCCGTTGAAAGCTTTGAAGTTCTGGAAACAAAAAAGGAAAACGGATTGATTATTTCTTTAATCAACGGACTTCCGAAAGATGCAGGAGCAGTTTTCTATGCAAAAGTAAATGCAACCGAAAGAAAAAATTCTCAGGCAAATCACTCTGTAACGCATTTGTTACACGAAGCTTTAAGAGAAGTTTTAGGAACTCATGTGGAGCAAAAAGGCTCATTTGTTGGTCCGGATTATCTGCGTTTCGACTTCTCGCATTTCAGTAAAATGACGGAAGAAGAACTGGCTTTGATTGAGGAAAAAGTGAATACAAAAATTAAAGAAAATATTGCGTTACAGGAATTCAGAAACATTCCGATTCAGGAAGCGATTGACAAAGGTGCAATGGCATTGTTTGGTGAAAAATATGGTGACAATGTGAGAATGATCCAGTTCGGAAGCTCGAAAGAACTTTGCGGTGGAACTCACGTAAAAAATACAAGCGAGATTGGTCATTTTAAAATTAATTCTGAAAGCTCTGTTGCGGCAGGAATCAGAAGAATTGAAGCAATTTCAGGAGACAAGTCTAAAGAATATTTCAGGAATTTAGAAAAACAGATGATGGATATTTCTCAATTGCTGAAATCTAAAGATCCTGTAAAATCAATCGAGAAATTAATGGAGGAAAATGCTGCATTAAAATCTGAAGTTGACGCTCTGAAAAAAGAAAAAGCAAAAGGCGAAATCGGAGAATGGAAAACTGCTTATGAACACAAAGGCGACAAACAGCTTCTCGTAAAGAAAACGTCTCTGGATGCAGGTTCGGTAAAAGATATTGTGTTCCAGCTGAAAAAAGAAATCCCTACTTCGGTAACGATTGTTTTATCAGATTATGACGGAAAACCAATGATTACAGTCGGAATTTCCGATGATCTGGCTGCAAGTTATCAAGCAGGAACCATTGTAAAAGATTTGGCAAAAGAAATACAAGGCGGCGGCGGCGGAAATCCGGGCTTCGCAACTGCAGGAGGAAAAAATCTTGATGGGTTGGAAAATGCGTATCAGAAGGCTTTGAATCTTTAATTAACTTCTAATAAATAGTACCGCTTTGCGGTTTTTTATAATGAACAATCCCTTTCAGTTTTGAAAGGGATTGTTTGTATTTAATCCTCCCGTCACTGTCTCCGTCACTTCGAGTAGGTTTTATAAAAACCGTATCGAGAAGTTTGTGACTGGAAGACCAATTTTGTTCTTCGGTTCACGGGTTCTCGATACATTTTTCTCCGTTTCACTTCGAAAAACACTAGAAATGACGATACAGGTAAATTACTTATCAAATTTCTTTTTCGCAAGATTCGGCAGGTCTTCATACCTTCCTTCAATGAGTGCTAATTTCTTTGCCTGAGACCATTTCTTAATCTTTTTCTCAAAAACAATTGCTTGTCCGATATCCATAAACTGACAAAAATAGACTAACTGCAAAGGTCTTCTTGAGAAAGTGTATGAACCAAAATATTTGCCGTCCTGATGTTCATCGAAGCGTTTGTAAACATTTTCGGTGACCCCAGTGTAATAGGTGTTATCAGCACAAAGTAAGATGTAGACAAATGAAGTTTGCATAACTAATTGTATTAATAAATTTTGTTCAACAAACGTCACTTCGAGTAGATTTTTGAAAAAAAATCGTATCGAGAAGCCTGCGGATCACGAGTGGTCTTTGTTTCATGGGTTCTCGATACATTTTTCTCCGCTGCGCTGCGAAAAACACTCGAACTGACGAACGACTGACTAGGCAACCTTGGGTTAGGCACGCCGTCACTTCGAGTAGGTTTTGCAAAAACCGTATCGAGAAGTTGGTGGTTCACGAGTCGTCTTTGGATCACGGGTTCTCGATACATCCCGATTTCATCGGGACACTCGAACTGACGGAGCGACTGACGATTCGCCTGACAGTGCTAAAATAACACAGCTATCGTGTAGACAAGTCGTCACTTCGAGTAGGTTTTGCAAAAACCGTATCGAGAAGTTGGTGGTTCACGAGTCGTCTTTGGATCACGGGTTCCATACATCCCGATTTCATCGGGACACTCGAACTGACGGGTGACTGACGGGACGACTTATTTACATTGGATCTGTCGGCAAAGTTTCCGGAAGTCCGCTTGGGGTGTCGTAGATGATGTAGTCGTTGTATTTGGCTTCGTTGGTTTCATAGGAAAATATCCTGACTTATGCCTGCATATTTGGTGAGCAATTGGTAGAGCTTGTTGAGTGCTTCGATACGGCTCTCTGTCGCTACATCACGGTCAGAAATACCTTTTGCCTGCGCATCTATCGCAACATCAAGGGCATCACGCTGTGTAATAAGGGTGGTTATTTTCTCTGAAGTAAGACCTTCGTCAGCAAGTTGGGAAAGATATTTTTCGGCAGTACTACTCATGATTTTGGCAACGCGCACGATCTCTGCATCGCTTTGCTGACTGATTCCTGCATTACCGAACTCCTTGTATTTGGCACTGTAGAGTCCGAAAACATTTTCTGCCATATTAAAAATACTGCGCATGGTTTTTTCGAGTGCATTTCTGGCGGCATCTTTTTGTTCGGTAAGATTTGTTTTGATGGCTTCCAGCTGTTCATCGTTCGGGAAGTTGTCTACGGTGTGAAGTGCAGTTGTCAATTCGGTCTTTTTTGTGGCGTTATAGCCACGGTCTGTAAATTCTGTGATGTCTCTGTCGATCAAACCGATCAATTCATCTGCCTTTTGTTTCAGTACAGAATCTGCAAGTCTGAAGGTTCGTACTACCTGATCTTTTTTCATAATAGAATTATTTTTTGTGTTTAACAATTTTGATTAAAGTTTATTTTTATCTTGTTTGTTTAATTTACTCTTCTTTTCAAAACAGCTGTAAAGTGTTGAAATATAACAAATTGTACTTGATTGCCTCTTCGAACGGGTTGAACGCTCCTTCGAACTCGTTGATTGTCTCTTCGAAACGGTTGATTACCTTAACGAAACACTTGAACGCCTTTACGAAGTGGTTGATTACCTTAACTGAATGCCTGAATGCTCTTTCGAAGTGGTTGAAGCGCTCATCAAACTACTTGAGCGAACCAACGGAACGGTTTACCGTTTTTTGAGATGGGCAATGGGTTGAAAAGTGTTGAGTTGGATTTTGGAACCGGGAGTGCCGGAAGCCTGCGCATAAACTGCGGGATTATTTTTATAGATCATCATTTTGTTTTTTGTTGTTCTTAAAACAAATATAAAAATATTTTTGAATACAATGGGATTGGGATTTTATTTTTTTAAAATGAGAAAACCTCGCCCTCCGCGAGGTTTTTGTTTTGTGATACCAACAGAATCACACAGGAACTAAACATCTAATCTTCCTGTATCTATATTAGATATCTACTATATAGTTATTCCACTTTTTTGAGATTTAGTTACTAAGTAATTTATAAAGGAGCTGCTGCATACTAAAATATATAAAGCATCCTCTTGATAACAGCTCGAATTATCCATCAGAGCATGTCTTATTCCTGAAGAGTCACTAGTGTAACCATAAATTTGTTTAAAACCTCTTTCTAGCGAAGGATGAAGGTCTATCTTTCCTTTTATTTTATCTAAAGCAGCGCCTAAACTATCTTTACTATTGTTAGAAATTACTTTTGCTACTGCTTCTACTGCACTGATTGATTCTTTAATTGAATTTCTGTAATCCGGATTTTTTTTATCCGATAACATTTCTAATGCTTTATTTAAATGTATGTTTGCTCCCCTCAGTGATGTGAAATTTTCTGAATTTTTCACAGCATTTTCTACTTCATTAATTTCAATGTTATTTGTTATAGGAGCTATTTGATTATTTACTATTTGGTAGCCTGAAAATTCCTCCCTCAAAATGTTATTACAAGCATCTATAAATTCAGTTATATCGGGAATAAACTTTTCAATATGTAATAGGAATTCAATAAAATCATAAATCTTGTACCATTCCCAACTAAAGAAATTGACTTTTAATTGCTTAATAAATGTAGATTTATAATCAGGAATACTGTCGATAGATTTTTTATAGAAATTATGATATATCTGTTCTGCAAAATCTTTGAAACGCCCTAAGAAATGGGTGTCGCGAGACATCATATCTTCAATTATTATTTTGTATACAACATTCCAAAGTCTTGATTTTAACTCATCATCTATATAATCAATCTGTATTTGTTTTTGTTCTGGTATGATACCTATCCTTTGGGAAAATCTCGCCATTATCTATTTTTTTAATTGTATTTAACATTAGAGTTATAAATCGGGATTATAATATTTACCTAAAATTTCGGAAGGCTCATTGTCACGAGAATTAGTTTGGAACAATATCATAATGATATAAGTTCTGCATCTAAACGTTTCTTAATTTTATCATTCTCATTTTTTGGAATTCTGTATAAACTTTTTGCAATAAAGTATAATATTTATTCCAAGTATTATTACCTTTCGTTTTGCCAAAATATGGATGGAATGCATTTATAAAATGTTCAGAATCATAAAACTTTATTTTATTGAATGAAATATTGTTATCAACATAATTTTTCAATTCGCTTAGGTTTTCAACTTTCATATTATAACTGTTTCAAATTACTTTTGTCAAAACCCATTTCTTTTGCCATTATTAAAATTTTAGAATTTGGGATTCCAAAACATATATAATATGGATGGTTTTCAAAGAAAAAATACCGGTAATCATATTAATTCATCATTTGAAATTATAGTATTAATTTTGACGAAACACTTTGAACCTCTCTTTTTCCTTTATTAAGGTAACAAAACTTTCCATTTGAATTCTTAACTCAATCATTTCTTGCGGTATTTCCTTATTAGCTAGATTCGGATTATATTGTGTTTCAATATTATTTTCTAATTTTTGAATTTCTTTTATATAACAATCAAGTTCAATAAATTTTTGCCTATGTTAGAATTTAAATCAATGGCAGCTTCATAAGTTACAATATCAAGATTCGTTTGATTTTCACTTAAAAATTCAACAGTTTTTAAATATTCGTTGTATGCTAAAACATGTAATTCCCTCAATTTTTCAGAAGCATTAAAATGAAGTCTATGATTTATTGCTGTTGCATATTTATCTAAACAAGTACGTAATTGTACAAATGTTTTTCCATAAATTTCGATTCTCCAATTAATTACTATTAGATAAAAAAGAAAAAGTGAAATTATAATTAAACTTATCCCTACAAAAAAACCATATTCATTACTATCTTCGTTAAATATTTGTTTGTTAAAAATTGATATTAAAGCTAAATACATATTTCCATTCACCAAATTGATTCCGGAACCAAATAATATAGATGCAACAGTAAAAACTATTCCTCGTCTAAATATTTCTAATGTAAAATATTTCGTTTCTAATTTTAAGGGAGTCATTTATTTAAATATTTTTTGAAATAAAGTGCTTCAAATTGTTCTTCTTATGATGAATTGTTTAAATCCGAAATTATAATTTCGCTAAAAATAAATAATATACTTACAAAAACCAACTCTATTTCCAATCCAAACGAAAAAAATAGTTCTCGATACAAAATTATTCTTCCAATAATTTTTACTCGAACTGACGGACGTCGAATAGTAGAAAAGTTATTTTCCTTTCTTAAAGCCTTAAATTATCTTAAATAAATGCCCATTTATCCTCACTCCGAGAATTGAAAAATCCAACAATCAACTGTATTAAAAGCAAATACAGCTGATTATTATTTTTAACAAAAGATTATATTTTCTGTTATGGTTTTGTAACCTTCTTATCAATAGTTTTGTCTTATTAATAAAAAACTCAATGACCAAACTTCTATTTCCGTTCTTTTTATTTTTTGCGGTGTTCTATTTCGGGCAGACTTCAGTGAAGGTTTTCAGTAAAACCGATAAAAAACCGATTCGTGATGCAGCCGTTTACTGCGATGACAATCTTTTGGGAAAAACCAATTTTGACGGCGTTTTATCTTTTAAAACAAAATGTAAGAAAGTTGAAATTCTGGCAAGTAATTTTGAAGATGTCACCGTTGACGTGAAAAAATCAATGGAAGTGGCAATGCAACCGTTATCTGAGAAACAGAATAATATTGACCGGGTAATTATCACCGATAAAAGTGATCCGCGAGCTTTGAAAATTCTGGATGAAGTCAACAAAAGAGAAAAAGAAAACTCACCAAAGTCTTTAGACACCTACAATTTCAAATCGTACAGCAAATTTTCGATTGATGTAGATAAAGATTCTATTGATACTTTTACAAATTTCCTGGCCTCTAGGAAAGATTCTCTGTCGAAGGTTGACAAATCCGAATTTAAGCAAAAAGAAAGCGAAAAGAAAGATTCTTTAATCGGCGAAGATCTACTCGATGCAACTCAGGAAAGCCAGATGTTTCTTTGGGAAAAAGCTACTGAATACAAATATTCTCAGAAATTTGGAGAGAAAACCAATATCATCGACAACAGAATGTCGGGTTTTAAAAATCCGATTTATGAAGCTGTTGCCATTAATCTCTCTCATCTTAACCGAACTCCAAGACAGATAAGACCGGAAAACAGAAAGCTTTTTAATTTTTATCTTTCAGATACTTTGCAACTGGACGGAAGAAAAACCTACGTTATTAAGTTCAAAGAAATTACCGACAAGAAAAAGCAAAATCCGAGGAAATTTAACGGAAAAATCTATGTAGATTCTGAAACGTATGCTCTGAAAAAGTTTGAAAGTGCAAGTAAAAAGAGAAATGAAGGCGATATTGTTTCGGTCTGGAAACCGATTAATAACAAATGGTTTTTAGACTATGAAGACATCAAACTGAAAATGGGCGATCAGTCTTTTAATATTTCAAAGAAAGAAAGCGTAAAAACCGATTCGCTGAAAAAAGGTGAAAAATTGAGTGACAGAAAAAAGTATAACCAAAAGATCTTCGGAAATTATCTCTATGTAAAGAATCGGTTTTTCGATTTCAAAATTAATGAAGAGCAAAAAGCCTCAGAATTTAAAGGTTATTCGCTTGAAATGAAAAACTCAGACGGAAGTCTGCTTCAGCAATACAGAACCGACAGTCTCACTGCAAGAGAAAGCGCAACATATACCAAAATCGACAGCTTTGTGCAGAAACATGATTTTGAAAAGAAACTGAGTTTTTTGACCCAATTGATGCGGGGAAATCTACGTTACAAAATGATTGATTTTGATCTGACCAAATTTATCAGCTACGATAAATATCAAGGTTTCCGTTTGGGAGCCGGTGTAAAACTGAACGAAAAATTCAGTAAAACATTTTCTCCGGACGGATATTTCGGATATGGCTTTAAAGATCACACCTGGAAATACGGTTTAGGTCTTGATATGAAATTGTCTTCCAGAAGAACTTCTATTTTCAGAATTGATTATGTAGATGATGTTTTTGCGGCAGGAAGATTCAGCAACAATATGTGGGACATGATGATGAAAGTGAATGATCTGAATCTGGATTTGCACAACGCTAATTTTTATAAAAATCAAAAATGGGGAGCATCTTATCTGTATGACATTTCAAATTCTCTGAGCTTTAAAATTGCCGTTAATAAAGAAAAACAGGAAGCTCTCTTTGATTATCAGTACAAAAATCTGGGAAACCGTTTTGACAATGTAAGCACTACTCTATCTTTGAAATTTTCTCCGAATGATAAAAATATAATGACTCCAAGCGGAAAATACACCTATGAAAAAGGTTTTCCTCAAATTTATATGAATTTGGAAAAAGGAATTGATGCTTTAGGTGGAGATTTAGATTATTATCGAGCAGATGCATTGATTATTCATCAGTTCAGATCGAAATTGGGAACAACCAATCTAAAACTTTTTGGCGGAATTTCATCCGGAACTGCTCCGATTTGGAAAAACTTTGAAATTGCGGGTCAGAATGACAGAAATCCTGAAAACTGGTATTCAAATATCAACACGCCCAACAATTTAGCGTTTGCAACGATGCCTTCAGGAACTTTCTTTGCCGATAAATTTGTAGCATTTAAAGTATCACAGTATCTTCCTTTCAGATTTAAAACAATCGGAAAAAGGTATTCAAATATCGAACTGGAATATCAATCTGCCATCGGAGATTTTAAAAACCGAGGCGATCATCAGTTTGATTTTCAGGTTCTCGATCATTATTATCAGGAAGTTGGTGTGATGTGGAATCGGTTTCTGGGAAGAAGTTTCGGGGTTGGTTTTTCTTACAGATTGGGATATTATCAAACTTCGGAATTTAAAGATAATTTTGGTATTAAGTTGAGATTTAGTGTCCTGAATTAAGAGCCTGAAATATAAACAGAAACTTGCGGGTTTCTGTTTTTCTATTGTATTATGATGCTCAAAAAACTTTTCTACCAAAAGAAATATCTGTAATTTTGATCCTACAAATTTGTTATGAAAAGGATTTTTATTGTTCTGTTTCTGTGGGCTTTCGTTTTTGGTTTTTCACAATCGAGGCTTACCGTAATTAATGAAGCAAAAGGAACTCCTATTTCTAATGCAGTTGTTTCCTGCAATGATAAAATTCTCGGAAAAACAGATGATAACGGGTTTTTAGAATTCAGATCAAAATGTAAAAGTGTTCAGATAACGGCAGAAAATTATTTTAAAGAAAGTGCTTTGGTAGAAGACGAAATGACAGTAACGCTCATCAATGCTTCATCAAAAACACAATCCATAGAAACTGTAATTCTCGAAGACAAAAGCGATCCCAAAGCTCTTGAAGTATTACGCAAAGTCAATCAGTTTTTTAAACGAAATTCTCCACAGAGCTTAGATTCTTACGCTTATAAATCTTACGAAAAAATTTCTTTAGATATTGATCAGGACAGTATTTCGGCATTTAATGAAGTTTTTAATAACAATTTTAATCTTTTTAAAAAGCAGAAAACAAAAGACTCCATCAATGATGTTTCGGCAAGAAAAATCTTCTCAAAAAGTAAACTGTTTCTATGGGAACGAGCTCAGGAATATCTATATTCCAAGAAATTCGGTGAGAAAGTTAACATTCTGGACAATCGCATTTCAGGATTGAAGCAGCCTATTTACGAAATGATTGCCTTGCAGGGAAACAGAGATAAAATTCCGGATCAGATAAAAACAGAAAATCGCGGTTTGTACAGATTTTATCTTACCGACACCATTGAAGTTGACGGCAGGAAAAATTTTGTGATCCGTTATCGTGAAGTGAGCTATAAAAAAACGGTTAAAAGACGAAAGTTTAGCGGCTATCTTTATATTGACACCGATACTTACGGCATCAAAAAAATCGAGAGCATCAGCAAAAATAAAAATGAGGGAAATATTACAAGTCTCTGGACTTTTTTCAACAACAAATGGTTTCTGGCAGAAGAAAGTGTAAAACTGAGAATGAGCAGAATGAAGATGGATAATTCTGATGAATCTCCTGAAAATACCGAATCCCAAACAAGAAAAAATAAAAAGAGCTTCGGAACTTATGCTTATCTGAGTTCTAAATACTTTGATTATCAATCGCCTATTGAAGAAAATCCCAAAGACTTCAAAGGCTACACTTTTACCGTGAAAAATGCCGACGGAAAAACACTGCAGCAATATCGTACAGAGCCTTTATCTGAAAGAGAGAGAAACACTTATTTTGTAATCGACAGTCTCGGAAAAAAATACAATATTGACCGAAAAGCAAGAATTTTAACAGGTTTAATTAACGGACAGGTACGTTCCGGAAGTTTTGATTTTGATATTGGTGAAATTGTAAATTACAGTTTGTACGAAGGTTTCAGATTGGGATTGAAGGCTAAACTGAATGAGAACTTTAATCCTTATTTCTCTCCGGACTACTATTTTGCATACGGTTTGGAAGATGAAAAATTCAAATACGGAATCGGGATCGATATGAAAACCACGCTCGAAAAAAATTCTTTTTTCCGAATTGAATATTATGATGATGTAAATTCTTCCGGTGAGTTTTATCGCAGACTCTGGACGTTCAGAATGCGGATGATGAACTACGGGAACAACATTAATAACGATAAATATTATCGCTATGAAGGTGCATCTTTATCTTATCTGAATGATGTTTCTAATGGTTTAACACTTGCTTTTGCTGCCAGAAGAAATACGGAAGAAGCAAAATTCGACTACAATTTCAGAAACAGCGGAGCAAAGTTTGAAAACTTCAATATGCTTTTTACACTGAAATATTCTCCCAATTCTACCAACATCATGACTCCGCAGGGAAAATCGCTGATCGATCAGAAATATCCGGAATTATATTTTAATTTTGAGCAGAGTTTCAAAGCTTTGGGCGGAGATTTTAATTATACGCGTTTTGATGCATTGTTTGTACAAAACTTCAAAACCAGATTGGGAACTACCGGTGTAAGATTGTACGGAGGTTTGGTTTTGGGTGAAGCTCCGATCTGGAAACACTTTACAATGAATGGTTTGGCAACGCCAAGACGGGATATTAATTTTAACCTTACTTCTTATTTGGGATTTGCAACTCTGGAAGGCGGAAGGTTTTATAATGATCGTTTTATTGCCTGCTATTTCACCCATAAACTTCCTTGGTATTTTAAAAGTATAGGGCAGAATGTGTCGAGTTTAGATTTTGTATTAAGAGGAACAATTGGAGATATGAAACATCCTGAATATCATGATTTTAAATTCAAAAAATTAGATCATTTGTATCAGGAAGTTGGATTGGAATGGAATAATTTCCTTTCTTCGTACTTTAATTTGGGCGTTTTCTACAGAGTGGGATATTACACAACGACCAATTTTAAGCAGAATTTTGCCTTTCAGTTTAAATTAAAACTTTTAGAGTTTTAATTCCCCTCTCTCAGAGGGGTGGCGAAAAATTCAATGAATTTTTTGACGGGGTGTTTAAAGACAAATTAAAATTATTTAAAAAAGAATCAATGAAAAAAATAGAAATCAAAGCTGAACAGTTTTTTGAATTACTAAGATTAAAAGACACTTCTATGTGGTCTATTTTCGCACAAATGATTGACGGCGAAGAAAAAGAAATGATTTTTCTGGATAACGAAGATAAAATCCTGTTCAATTATATTTTACCCGACAACAAAGAAAAGCTGGAAGAAGACCGAATCAAATTTTCTAAAGAATTTGCCGAAAAACAGGCTCATCTTAATTGATAATTAAATTATCTTAAAAATTTTTAACATCTGCGGCACTTTTTTTGCCATAGCAGATTTGATTCACAAAGTATGTTTATACTTCCCAAAATGCTTGAGAAATAAACAACTTTCATTAATCAAATCTAATCGTTAGAAATTCTTTATGAAAAAATTGTACATTTTGCTGTTATCTTTAGGATACATCAGCATTTTTTCTCAGTCGAAAATTATTGTCAGAAATTCTGGTGACCAGTCAGCAATTCCTAATGCAACCATTTTATGCAACGATAGAGCTATAGGAAAAACAGATGTTTCTGGTACTCTCAATTTTAAAACAAAATGCAAAAAAGTAGAAGTTTCTGCAAGAGGATATTACGAAGATGATGCAGTGGTAGATAAAGTGATGGAAGTTTTTTTGAGTAAAAGCGATCCCAAAACTAAAAACATCCAAACCGTAATTCTGGAAGACAAAAGTGATCCGAGAGCATTGGAAATCCTTAGGAAAATCAATGAAAATTACAAGCAGAATTCTCCACTAAGTTTAGATTCTTATTCATTTAAATCTTATGAAAAAATCTCTTTAGATTTTGATGAAGACAGTATAAAAGCATACAATTCCTATATTGCCAACAGAATTGATTCTCTGAAAAAACTTCCGCAACAACCCATGAAAGCTCAGGAAAGAAAAGATTCTCTGGAATCGGTTAACCTGATGAAATTGGTCGGTAAAAGCAAAATGTTTCTTTGGGAAAGAGCTTCACAAAGTTTGTATTCAAAAAAATATGGTGAAAAAACCAATATTCTGGATAATAAAATTGCAGGCTTAAAAGAACCTATTTACGAATTGATGGCTTTCAGATCCAACAGAAATGTAATTCCGAAAGAAATAAAAGAAGAAAACAGAAATCTTTACCGCTTTTTCCTTACAGATTCTATTGAGATCGAAGGAAGACAAAATTATGTGATCCGTTTTCGACAGGTTGACTATAAAGAAGCCGTAAACCGCAGGAAATTCAACGGGTATATTTATGTAGATAAGGAAAGCTATGCTTTGAAAAAAATAGAAAGCAACAGTAAAATAAGAAGTGAAGGAAGTATAACCAGTATCTGGAAACCTATCTCAAACAAATGGTTTCTTGTAAAAGAAAATTACAAACTAAAGATGGGTTCCACATCTTTTGATACCGAAAAATCTGATAAAAATAAGACAAAAGAGGAAAGAGAAGCTGACAAAAATAAAAGAAAGAAATTTGGAAGCTATGCTTTTGCAACAGCAGATTATTTCGATTTTAAAACTCCAATAGAAGAAAAACCAGAAGACTTTAAAGGCTACACAATTGATGTAAAAAACTCTGACGGAAACTTAATTGATCAATATCGCACCGAAAATCTAACTGATCGTGAAGTAACAACGTACTCAAAAATTGACAGCTTGAGCAGCAAATATAAATTGGATCAAAAAGCAAAAGCTTTAACAGGCTTACTGAAAGGAAAAATCCGGGTAGGTATTGTAGATTTTGATTTGGCGAGAATCATTGGTTATAATAAATACGAGCATTTCAGGTTCGGAGCAGGAGCAAAACTGAACGAAAAATTCAACAAATATATTTCTCCGGATGCTTATTTTGCTTACGGAATTTATGACAAAGAGTTTAAATACGGAGCCGGAGTTGACGTTCGTACAACTTTAAATAAAAACTCATTTTTCCGTGTGGAATATTTCAATGATGTAATGGCTGCAGGTAGATTCTCAGAAAACTTATGGAACTTCAGAATGAAAATCATGAATTCCGGAGTTGCATTGAACAATGGAGTTTTCTATGGGTATGAAGGCTTTAAAGTAAGTTATGAAAATGACATCACCAATGGATTGACCGTAAATGTTTCAGCAAAAAAAACTAAGGAAGAATCTAAATTCGCTTACAATTATAAAGGATTGGGAAGTCAGTTTGATATTGCTTCATCTACAATCACTTTAAAATATTCTCCAAACTCGAAGAATATTATGACGCCTACCGGAAAATACACTTACGAACAAAACCTTCCAGAATTATACCTGAATTACGAACAGGGTTTTAAAACGTTAGACGGAGATTTTAATTTCAGCAGATTTGATGCACTTTTTGTTCATAATTTCAAAACAAAACTGGGTGTTACGGGAATCCGTGCTTATGGTGGGATCATCACAGGTGACGCACCGATCTGGAAAAACTTTACGATGAATGGTTTAGGAAACGGACAAGGCGGACTGAATTTTAACTTAACCTCTTATCTTGGTTTTGCAACGATGGAAGGAGGAAAATATTATAATGACAAGTTTGTAGGTGCTTATCTTACGCACAGACTTCCTTGGTATTTTAAAAGTTTTGGAAAGAACGTTTCAAGTTTCGACTTTATCTATCGTGGAACAATTGGCGATATGAAAAACAAAGAATTTCATCAGTTTGAATTTGAAAAACTCGATCATTTGTATAACGAATTGGGTCTGGAATGGAATAATTTCCTTTCATCTCAATTCAATTTAGGCTTTTTCTACAGAGTGGGACATTACAACACTCCGAAATTTAAAGACAATTTTGCCATTCAGTTTAAATTGAAATTGCTGGGATTCTAATGTAGACAATGAGTAATTGGTAATGAATAATAAAAACCGAAGCAAATATTTTGTTTCGGTTTTTTATTGGAAATTCTGTGATACGCTTAGGAAATTAATTTTTCTAAACAACAAAAGATATTTTATTTAATTATATTTAAAGTTCAAATCAGAAAACTTGATCGTATTTTCAAACATTTTTTCTGAATTAATATAATTTAATTTGAATAAAAACATGAAAAAACAAACCTTATTTTCTTTAATAGGATTATTTGTTTTCTTCCTTGGAAGCGCACAAAATTATAAAAAACCTTTGGTTTCAGCTATTAAAGAAAGTGATCTTCGAAAAGATATGTACGAATTGGCTGCAGATCAGTTTTGGGGACGAGAAGCCGGAACATTGGATGAACTGAAAGTATCGATGTGGCTTGCAGATAAAGCCAAAGAAACAGGAATGAAACCTGCAGGAGACAACGGAACTTTTTTTCAGTTTTTTGATATGTATAGACATCAGATTATTCCGCAAAGCAGCTTGAAAATCGGTGACAATCAACTTAGATTGTGGAAAGACTTTCTGGTTTCTGAACCTGTAAATGCTAATATTGATTCTGAAATTATTTATGCAGGAAATACCGAACCCGAAAATTTATCTCAATTTAATATAAAAGGAAAAATTCTTGCCATTCATGCTTCCGATAAAAATATCGATCGGGAAATGACGCTTTTTGTGAGAAGATATCCCGGATTTGTAAGAACTAAATATTATAACAAAGCTTTTGAATTGGGTGCAAAAGGCATAATCTTCATTACAGACGAAACTTCCAACAAAAGCTGGGTTGAAGTTCTTCCGCAAATGACAAGAGGAACTTACGGAGTCGAAGGTTTAAGAGAAAAGATTCCAAACAATATTCCTGTTTTGTGGATCAAAAGAGAAAATGCAAACTGGGTAAAAAGCAACCCTAAAATTTCATTAAACATCATTACTGAAACTTATAAATATCCTTCTGTTAATATTATCGGGAAAATTGACGGAACTGATGCAAAGTTAAAAGATGAGTATGTATTATTAAGTGGTCATCAAGATCATGACGGAATCCGTCATCCGGTGAAAAATGACACAATTTACAACGGAGCCGATGACAATGCAAGTACCTGTGTAGCGATGTTAGCAATGGCAAGAGCATATAAAAAGCAACCTTCGAAAAGAAGTATTCTGTTTGTATTTCATGGCGCGGAAGAAAGAGGATTACTGGGTTCAAGATGGCACGCTTCGCATCCTGTAGTTCCTAAAGAAAAAATAGTTGCTGTTCTGAATGGCGATATGATCGGAAGAAATGATAACAATGAAGCAGCCTTGTTAGGAGGAAATGCACCTCATAAAAACTCTGAAGAACTGGTAAAAATGGCTGAAGATGCCAATAATGAAAATACGAAATTCACCTATCTGAAAGATTGGGATTCGCCGAACCATGCAGAATATTTTTATTTCAGAAGTGATCATCTTCCGTATGCGAAAGCAGGAATTCCAGCGATATTTTTCACAAGTGTTTTGCACGATCAATATCACACTCCGCAGGATGAATCTGAAAATATTAATTACAAAAAACTCTACAAAATGACGGAATGGATGTACAGAACTTCTTGGAAAGTTGCCAACGAAACTGAACGCCCGAAAGTAATTCCGAATTTTACCTTGGAAAGGTAACAAGAATTTTTTTACAACAATTATCACATTGCTTTGTCATTCCGTAGGAATCTAAACCGTTTACATTTCTTTGCATAGATTCCTACGAAATGACAAGCTTAATATAGCATTTAAGTTTAAAATATATCCGCTAAAATAATTATCATCAATTATTCAAAAACTCATCAACTGTTTTCTTTGCTTCCGCAACATCATGAACTCTCAAAATTTTCGCACCTTGTTTTAAAACTTTCATGTGGAGCTTTTGCGTTTCCTCATTAATATCCAAAGCAGATTTTCCTAAAGGTTTATAAATAAAAGATTTTCTTGAAATCCCAATCAACAAAGGGAAATTTCCAAAATCGAAAAACTCAATCTCATCAATCATTTTCATTTGATCTTCGACAGTTTTACCAAATCCGAAACCGGGATCCAGAATAATATCTTTAATGCCTTTCTTCAATAACTCATCTGTTTTTCTGGAGAAATACTGATTTACAGATAATGTAATATCTGCAAACGAGATTTTCTCGTGCATGGTTTCATAAGAATTATTGATATGCATTAAAACATAAGGAAGTTGAGATTCTGTAACTGCATCAAGCATTTTTTCATCAAATTGTCCTCCGGAAATATCATTTACAAGATCAATTCCTTCATTGAAACCAAATTTTACTGTTTCTGCATAAAACGTATCGAGAGAGATTAAAGCTTCGGGAAATTCTTTTTTAATCAGTGAAATGATCTTTCCAATTCTTGCGATTTCTTCCCCACTACTCAGAAATGTAGCATTTGGTCTTGTAGATTGCGCACCAATATCTATTATTGAAGCACCTTCATTCAGTAGTTTTTCGGCATGTTGCAGTGCAGATTTTTCATTATTAAATTTTCCGCCATCCGAAAAAGAATCGGGAGTAAGATTTAAAATTCCCATAAGTTTGGGAGAACTTAAATCTACCAATCTTCCGTTACAGTTGATTGAGTGAAACTGTTGGAGGGAAGAAATAGTAGAAGACGAAAGATTTACATTAATTATAGACATCGTGATTCATCGAATTAGTTTCTGCAAAATTAAACTAAAACTTTAAAAATTTAATGAAATTAATTTTCACAAATAATAATAGTGAACCCGTTTTACTATCAAACTCCCGACTCTAAAACGCAAAATTTTGTATATTTGAACTATTAAGAGAATTTATGCTAAAAACTTCAATACAGTTCGAGAAAATCATCAACGAGTGTCGTGATCTTTTCAGTAAAAAATTACAGGATTATGGTGCAGCCTGGAGGGTTTTGCGACCTAGCTCTATCACCGATCAGATTTACATTAAAGTCAACAGAATCCGTACTTTACAGATGACTGATGTAAAGATGATTGACGAAAGTGAAGAAGGAGAATTTATCGCTGTAGTGAACTACTCTATCATTGGTTTAATTCAGCTGGAAAAAGGTTTTTCAAACGATTTTAACGAAAACAAAGAAGAAATTTTGCGTCTCTACGACAAATATGCTCAGGAAGCAAAAGCTTTAATGGAGAAAAAAAACCACGACTATGGCGAAGCGTGGAGAGATATGAGAATCTCATCAATTACCGATCTTATTTATCAGAAAGTCCTAAGAACCAAACAAATAGAAGATAATAAAGGGAAAACTCTTGTTTCAGAAGGTTTGGATGCCAATTATTTTGATATGCTGAATTACGCCGTATTTTGCCTGATAAAATTCTCTGAAAAAGAAAACAATTTAGAACATCAAATTATTTAAAATGATTAAAGGTTTATTACGTTTCATTGTTGCCATTATTTTCATCCTTTCGGGGTTTGTAAAAGCGGTAGATTTGGTAGGATTTTCATTTAAAATGGAAGAATATTTTGAACCTTCCGTTTTCAATATGCCATTTTTCGTGAAGTTTGCATTGCCACTTTCCATCTTTGTAGTGGTTTTGGAACTGCTATTGGGTTTTATGCTTTTATTAAAATTAAAACTGAAATTTACACTTTCTGCATTAATTGCACTTTGTGTATTCTTCGGTTTTCTGACATTTTATTCTGCCTATTTCAATGTAGTTACCGATTGCGGATGTTTTGGTGACGCCATTAAATTCACACCTTGGGAAAGCTTTATTAAAGATATTGTTCTTTTAGTTGCGCTTATCATACTGTTTTTATTATACCGAAAAGAATTTCAAAAAGGTGAACTTGAGCAGACAAAATCAAATAATAAATTCAAATCTGTAGCATTAGGAATTTTCTCCGGAATTATGATTTTTATTATGGCTCAGGGAATTATGAATGAACCAATTATCGATTTTCGTGATTATAAAATCGGAACTGATTTGAAAGCCGAAAAAGAAAAAATTGCAAAAAATCCTTCGGAATATAAAACTTTTTATTCTCTGAAAAATTCTAAAACATCAGAAATTGTAAAAGTAAATCAGGACGATTACATCAACCAGACAAAATATTGGGAAGAAGGTTCACCATGGAAGATTGAAGAAGGGAAAAATGAATCAGTTTTGGTAAAACAGGGTTATAAATCTGAAATTGCAAAATTTAAAATTGAAGATCCTACAGGAGTTGATCTTACCAATGAAATCATTACTGCTCCGAAAGCAATTTTAGTTTTTTCTTATCATCCGAAAGAAGTATCGCAGGATCTTCTTCAAAAAGTGGAAGCCAAAGTAAATACTGACAAAACTGCAGTTATCTACGGAGTTTCAACAATACCCGATACATTCAAAACTATAAAAAATGCAATGATGGACGGAACTGCCATTAAAACCATTGCAAGAAGTAATCCTTTTGTTTTAATTTTGGAAAAAGGAAATATTGTAGACAAACAACCTGCTAAAAACTACATCGATTAGTCATTTTGAAGATCTTTAGCAGTTAAACTTTATATAAATAATTTAACATTTTAAAATACAACAATGCAAAAATCAAATAAATCAATTGCAGGTTATCACTTATTAATGATTCTTTCGTCTGTAGACGGAGAATTTGCTCCGGAAGAAGGAATGTTGGTACAGCAATATCTGGCTGACGAATTTCCATTTAAAATGAATTTAGATAACGAACTGGAAACCATTGCTTTACTCCAACCTGAAGAATGGAAAGATCATTTTGAATTTCACGGACGTTGTTTTTTAGAAGATTCTACCGAAGAAGAGCGTAAAAGTTTTATTCAGTTTGCAAAAACTTTAATTAAAGCCGACAATATCGTTACTGAAGAAGAACACACTTTTTATAAGTTGCTTAAAAATCTTTGGAATCTGGCTTAAACTTTAAAAACAAAATATACTGATGAAAAAAATTTATTTAGGATTAGTAGCAATGAGTATTTCAACAACATTTCAGTCACAGAAATTTCCTGATTTGAAACCTCCTGTTGCAGAAAAACAGGAACACATCAGAGAAATACATTCTGATAAAGTAAACGATCCTTATTACTGGATGATCGATTATTTTAAAAAAGGTAAAGATTCTACAAAAGTGGTTGATTATCTGAAGGCAGAAAACTCTTATTGGGAGGGAATGATGAAAGACACAGAACCTTTCAGAGATCAGCTTTTCAAAGAAATGAAAGCCCGAATCAAGGAAAAAGACGAATCTGTTCCTACTTTTAAAAACGGTTATTATTATTACAGCCGGACAGAAACCGGAAAACAATACTTCAAATATTGCAGAAAAAAAGGAAGCCTTACTGCTCCTGAAGAAATTCTACTCGATGTAGACCAAATGGCAGAAGGTCATGCTTATTATTCTGCATCAGGTTTTAGCATCAGTCCGGATAATTCAAAAATAGTTTACGGTGTAGATGATGTTTCCAGAAGACAGTATAAATTGTTTTTAAAAGATCTTTCCACAGGAAAAACGACAGATTTAGGAATAAAAAATACTACAGGTTCTGCAACTTGGGCAAACGATAACAAAACTATTTTTTATACTTCAAACAATCCTGAAACGCTTTTAACAGAGAAAATTTTCAGACATTCATTGGGAACTGAAGCATCCAAAGATGTTTTGGTATACGAAGAAAAAGACAAAACCAATTACATCGGTGTCGGAAAATCTAAGAACGAAAAATTCATCATGATCTATTCCGGAGCTACAACATCTTCTGAAACAAGATATATTGATGCCAACAAACCCAACGAAACATTCAAAGTATTTCAGCCAAGAATGAAAGATGTTTTGTATGATGTAACTCCGTTGGAAGACCGTTTTTTAATAACAACAAATAAAGATGCTTTAAATTTCAAAGTTGTAGAAACGCCTTTAGATAAAACTGGGGTTGAAAATTGGAAAGATTTTGTTCCGCACAGAAAAGATGTTTTGATGGAAGGAATCAGCGAGTTTAAAAACTACTTGGTTTTCAGTGAAAGACAAAACGGACTATCGCAATTGGTAATCTATGACAGAAAAACAGGTAAAAAAGAATTCCTGAAATTTGAGGAACCTGCTTACACCGTTTATCCATCCGGAAATCCTGAGTATAATACGGATAATTTCCGATTTGGGTATACTTCGATGGTTACTCCAAGTTCTCAGTTTGAGCAAAATTTAAAAACAGGAAAAAGAGTTTTATTAAAAGAACAGGAAATTTTAGGCGGATACAATAAAGCTAATTACATTACAGAAAGACTTTTTGCAATAGCTAAAGACGGCACAAAAATTCCGATTTCTATTGTTTATAAAAAAGGATACAAAAAAGATGGGAACAATCCGCTCCTACTCTATGCTTACGGATCTTACGGAAATTCTATTGATGCCACATTCAGCAGTACAAGGCTAAGTCTTTTAGACAGAGGTTTTGCATATGCAATTGCCCACATCCGCGGTGGTCAGGAAATGGGAAGGCAATGGTATGAAGACGGTAAAATGATGAAAAAGAAAAATACTTTTACAGATTTTGTCGATGCCGGAGAATATCTTGTAAAAGAAAAATATACTTCACCAAAACATTTGTACGCACAAGGTGGAAGTGCAGGAGGTTTATTAATGGGAGCTATTGTAAACATGAAGCCAGAGCTGTGGAACGGTGTAATTTCTCAGGTTCCGTTTGTAGATGTTGTTAATACAATGATGGATGAAACTATTCCGTTAACGACTAACGAATATGATGAATGGGGAAATCCGAGCAATAAAGAAGCTTATTTTTATATGAAATCATATTCTCCTTATGAAAATATTGAGAAGAAAAACTATCCGAATATTTTGGTTACCACTGGTTTACACGATTCTCAGGTACAATATTTTGAGCCTGCAAAATGGGTTGCAAAATTAAGAGATTTAAAAACCGACAAAAACGTATTATTATTAAAAACAGATATGGCTTATGGTCATGGCGGTGCATCAGGAAGATTTGACTACCTGAAAGATACTGCTTTGGTATATGCTTTTATGTTTAAATTGGAAGGAATTAATAAATAATTATAGATAAAACTATGAGAAGAAAAATAGTTGCAGGAAACTGGAAAATGAACAAAAACGTCATTGATGCACAACAATTAATGATTCAATTACTAGAATATAAAAAAGAAAATTCTACGCAATGTGAAGTTTGGATCGCTCCTCCATCTTTGTATTTAATGATGGCAAAAGATATTTTTGAGAAAGACGAAATCGGAGTTTTCTCTCAGGATATGAGTGAGTTTGAAAGCGGTGCTTATACGGGCGAACTTTCTGCAGATATGTTGGAATCAATCGACGTAAACGGTTCTTTGATCGGACATTCTGAAAGAAGACAATATCACGGTGAGAACGACGAAAGCTGCAATAAGAAAGTAAAATTAGCTTTAGATAAAGGTCTAATTCCCGTTTACTGTAATGGTGAAACTTTGGAGCAGAGAAAAGCCGGACAACATTTAGATATTGTAAAAACTCAGACTGAAACTGCACTTTTTACACTTTCAGCAGACGAAATCAAAAAAGTAGTGATTGCTTACGAACCGGTTTGGGCAATCGGAACAGGTGAAACTGCAAGTCCGGAACAGGCTCAGGAAATTCATGCTCACATCAGAGGCATTATTGCTGAAAAATACGGACAAGAAGTTGCAGACGAAGTGTCTATTCTTTACGGTGGTTCTGTGAAACCGGATAATGCAAAAGAAATTTTCTCGCAACCGGATATTGATGGTGGATTAATTGGCGGAGCTGCTTTAAAGCTGGAAGATTTTTCTAAAATTATTGAAGGATTTAATTAATAAATTTTGGTTACATCCAAAGGAATTATATTTACAAAACGGGCTAAAATCCGTTTCTATTCAACAAAAAAACACGTCGATTGACGTGTTTTTTTGTTTTATTTTGATGAGAATTATTTCTCCTTTTTAGATCTTTGTAAAACTTCATCTACCATTCCGTATTCTTTCGCTTCGGTAGAAGTCATCCAGTAATCTCTGTCAGACGCTTTTTCTACCCACTCGTAAGTTTGTCCGGAATGTTCAGAAATGATGTCGTACAATTCTTTTTTCAGTTTCAACATCTCTCTTAAGTTGATTTCCATGTCAGAAGCAACACCTTGTGCGCCACCTGAAGGTTGGTGAATCATCACTCTTGAGTGTTTCAGAGCAGAACGTTTTCCTTTTTCACCTGCAACCAATAAAACAGCTCCCATAGAAGCAGCAATACCTGTACAGATTGTTGCAACATCTGGCTTAATGATCTGCATCGTGTCATAAATTCCCAAACCTGCATAAACGCTTCCCCCAGGAGAGTTGATGTAAATCTGAATATCTTTTGAAGGATCTGCACTTTCTAAGAACAAAAGCTGAGCAGTTACAATGTTTGCAACCTGATCATCGATTCCTGTTCCCAAGAAAATAATTCTATCCATCATTAGACGGGAGAAAACGTCCATTTGAGCAACGTTCATCCTTCTCTCTTCCATGATGTAAGGTGTAAGGTTTGTAGGACCATACATTCCCATATACTGATCGGTTACCAAACCGTTGTTTCCTAAGTGTTTTACAGAGAAATCTCTGAATTCTTTTTTAATGTCCATATTTCTATTGGTATATTTTTAAATTTAATTAAGATGTAATTTACAATTTTTATTCCTAAAATTTTATAAGACTTTTTGGCAGGAATTGTTATTGAGTTATCAAGTTTAAGTAAAACATATTTTTGTTAACTGTATGTTTGTCATTCCGCAGGAATCTAAATTAAGGTAGTCTTAAATTCAGATTTCTGCGGAATGACAAAGACTTATATTAATACGATAACTAATATAAAGTCTCCTAATTTATATTAGAAAAATAATTCTATAAAATCTAAACCTTGCCTAATTTCTATCTATTCACATAAACTCCTTTGATGGGAGAATATCCTAAAATCTCCGACAACTTCATTGAGGCCTGTTTAAGCAAAGTTATTTTTCTAATTGATTCAAAATACTGAGTTTCATTATTCATTTGATTTGGAAGATCTTCACCAATTTTTTTAATTAAATAATCAATATATCTGAATTTATGAATCAGAATATCACCTTCTACCTGACTGCTGATTTTATCACCATAATTCGGCGGAAAAATATTTCTTGATGCCCAATTTTCCAGATCGTTCAATGGCATAATGGCATCCACAACTTTGGAGGTAATATTTTCATCCATAAAAGTCACAAAAAAGTTTCCTTTTCTTAGCTCTTCATTCTGAATTCCTTCTTTTATGCTGTCGATGATAATTTTGTTAAGTTCCAACTGAAATTCATAATTCTCCTCTTTGAAATGATGAAGAATTTCTTCAATAACCGTAATGTCGTACTTCTCGTTTTCTTCATTTTCTCTGTGAAGAACCACATCCCCAAAATTCAGCATCAGATTCACCAGATTATTTTCCTGTTTCAGTAAATCAAACATGATAGGATCTACCTGTTCCACACTTTCGGGAACAATTTCCAATTTTGGCTGAAGATTTTCTTTCGGAAGATTTTTAGGCGTTTGGTTTTGGGTAATCTGCTTTTGAATATCCAGTTCATTAAACAAACTTTGCTCAGAAAGTCCGAATTTATTGGAAACTTCTTTCAGATAAACTTCCCTTTTCAAAGCATTTTGTACAAATCCAACAGATTTTACGATATTTCTGATCGCTTCTGCCTTTTTTATAGGATCGTTTCCTGCTTCTTTTAGAAGAATTTCAGCTTTAAAATCAATAAAATCCATCGCTTCATTTTCGATGAATTTTTCTACATATTCCTGCGGATGTTTTCTCGCAAAAGAATCGGGATCGTCACCTTCAGGGAAAAGCAAAACACGAATATTCATCCCTTCCGTCAGCAACATATCAATGCTTCGGAAACTCGCTTTAATTCCTGCATTATCACCATCGAAAAGAATTGTTACATTTTCGGTAAGTCTTTTAATTAACTTGATTTGCTCAGTCGTAAGAGAAGTTCCGGAACTCGCCACTACATTTTCAATTCCTGAAAGATGAAGTGAAATCACATCCATATAACCTTCTACCAAAAGACAGATATTTTTTCTCGAAATCGCCTGTTTGCTTTGGTTTAAACCATATAAAACGTTCGATTTGTGATAAATTTCTGTTTCGGGAGAGTTGAGATATTTAGCGGTTTTAATATTATTCTTAAGAATTCTCGCTCCAAAACCTAAAACTCTACCCGAAAAACTGTGAATAGGAAACATTACCCTTTCACGGAAACGGTCAATTCCCGAAGGAGAATTTTCAGGAAAAATGGATAGTCCGGATTTTTCTAAAATTTCCTTAGAATATCCTTTATTTAAAGCAAATTCTGTAAAAGCATTTTTCTTCTCAGGAGAATATCCCAACTGAAATTTTTTAATAATCTCATCTTTCAATTCACGCTCTCGGAAATATGACAGACCAATGGATCGCCCTTCTTCATTTTCCCAAAGAATATTTTGGAAGTATTCATTGGCAATTTCATGAATCTTGTAGAGAATATCTCGTTCAGACTGCGCATTTTTTGCTTCTTCAGAAAATTCTCGCTGATCTTCTTCAATTTCGATTCCGTACTTTTTAGCAGCATGACGAAGCGCTTCCGGATACGTGAAATTTTCGATTTCCATTAAAAAAGAAATCGCAGTACCTCCTTTTCCTGTCGAGAAATCTTTCCAGATCTGCTTACTTGGAGAAACTACAAAACTTGGCGACTTTTCATCATGAAACGGACTCAAACCTTTAAAGTTGGATCCCGCTCTTTTCAACTGCACATATTCACCAACAATCTCCTCTACCCGGATTGTTGAAAATATTTTATCGATTGTCTGCTTAGAAATCATGGTGTAAAAATACGGAAAATAGAAGTTTCATTATATAAATGTAAGAGTTTATAATTATTTTTGTCTCAAACTATTTTATGCAATTCAACATTACAAATATTGAAGACTGGCAAACTGTTGTCGAACAAATACTTCCTGAATTTCACCATCCTATTCTATTATTAAAAGGAAATTTAGGTGCAGGAAAAACTACCTTCACACAGTTTCTACTTAAAAATTTAGAAAGCACTGATGAAGTCAATTCACCTACCTACTCTATTGTTAATGAATACAATACACCAAAGGGAAAAGTATTTCATTTTGATCTTTATCGTTTAAAAAACATTGAAGAAGTTTTTGATATTGGTATTGAAGAATATCTGGACAATGCTTATCTGTGCATTATCGAATGGCCAGAAGTGTATGAAGAAGAACTGTACGGACTGAAATATCACACCATGAGTATTAATAATAACGGCGAAAGCAGAGAAATCAGTTTCGAGTAAATATTATGTATCTTTGCCGTAATAAATCAATTGTATTTTAATTTTCTGTAAGTCATAATTTGAATTTAAAATGAGTACTACAAATATTTTTACTCCTTTTTCCGAGGAAGAACTAATGCCAAAGGAGGAAAAGTTGGAAGTGATAAAGAAAGGAAAACAATTCAGCATCGGAATTCCTAAAGAAACCTGTCTCAATGAAAGACGTACATGTATAACACCCGATGCAGTGCAGGTTTTGGTACAGCATGGTCATGAGATTATTATAGAATCCGGTGCAGGACAAGGTTCTTTTTTCAGTGATCTTCAGTATTCAGAATCGGGAGCAATTATTACGAAAGATCCCAAAGAAGCTTTCAGTCAGGATTTAATTTTAAAGGTAAATCCGCCTACAGAAGAAGAGATTGATTTTTTTAAACCTAATACTTATCTGGTTTCTGCACTGCAAATTAATTTGAGAGATAAAGAGTATTTCCTGAAACTGGCAGAGAAAAAAATTAATGCTATTGCATTTGAATTTATTGTAGACGAATACAAACAATTAGCTTTAGTAAGACTCATAGGCGAAATTGCAGGAACGGTTTCCATATTATATGCATCAGAATTACTGGCATTATCCAACGGATTGATGCTTGGTGGAATTACCGGTGTAAGACCCGCAGAAGTTGTCATTCTGGGAGCGGGAATTGTAGGAGAATTTGCGACAAAAGCAGCCATCGGTTTAGGCGCAAGTGTAAAAGTTTTCGACAATTCACTTTCTAAGCTTAGAAGACTTCATACTTTGGTTGACAGTAGAGTTCCTACTTCAATTATCGATCCTAAAGAATTAAGCAAAAGTATAAGACGAGCAGATGTTGTAATCGGCGCACTTCCAAGATTGAATATGCAACCCATCGTCACAGAAGAGATGGTTTGCAAAATGAAAAAAGGCAGCGTAATTATCGATATTGCGATTGACAACGGTAAAGTGATTGAAACCTCTGAGCTTACCACAATGGAAGATCCTTATATTGTGAAACACGGTGTGATTCATTGCGGACTTCCCAACCTAACTTCAAAAATGCCGAGAACAACGACGAAGGCAATCTCAAACTTTTTCCTTTCTTATATTTTGAATTACGATGTAGAAGGTGGTTTTGAAAATATGCTGATCCGCAAAAACGAAATGAAACAAAGTTTATATATGTATAAAGGCAGACATACCAAAAAAGTGATCTGCGACCGTTTCGGATTGACTTATCACGACATCAACCTTTTAATTTTCTAACGAAATCGCCGTTTCTGGTATGAAAAAAATCAAGTTTTTTTTAATTGGTCTTGTTCCGGGACTTATTATTGTATTTTTTGTTCTTAATAAAAAAGGAGTAAGCTGCAGCGGATATTTACCCAACAGCAGAGTAATTGCAGAAACTCTTTCTAAAGATTTTAAATATTCTGAAAGCTTCAAAGCTGAAATGACTGCATTACAACTCAACGAAAAGTTTATAAAAGACAGCATCATCACAGAAGGAAATGTAGATTTCGACAGAAGTCATGCCCAGAAAAAACCTTGTCCTGATTATCTGATTTCTTATCCGAAAAACAACCCGAAATATGAAGTTGTTTTTGAGAAATGTGCAGAAGAAGCTCAATTATTGAGTCTTAAAAAGATAAAATAAGCTATTGAGATGGACGGTAATTACTACATGATTCACGATTATCTGATTTTCGTTGGAGTTTTTGCCATATTCGCTCTTATCACAGTAAGCATTTATCTATATAGTCAGAATCAAAGCTTCAAAAAGAAAAACATTAAACTTTCTGAAACAAATAAACTCATTGAACAGCGACTCAACGAAGTTCAGCTGGAACACCTCGGTACAAAACTGAATCCCCATCTTTTTAAAAACATTCTGAATTCAGTACAATCTCATGCGTACCAAACCTATATGTCGCTTGATAAATTGGCGAATGTTCTCGATTATATTTTATATGAAAGCAACAACAAATTTGTAAGTCCAAAAGAAGAATTCAGTTTCGCTTTAAGTTTGATTGAAATTAATAAAATCAAGATTAATCCACTTTTTGATTTCAGAATTAAATCCAAAATTGATAAGTCAGATCCGATGTATGAAGAAAAAGTTTTTGCACCTTTGATTTCCGTAGATCTTATCGAAAATGCCTTTAAACATACCGATTTCCTCTCTCAGGATTCCTTTATTTCGATACAGCTTGAATTGGAAAACAGAATCTTCACAATGAAAGTAAGCAACAAAGCTTCTCTGAAAAATGTTTTGGAAAAAGAACACAGCGGTTTTGGCAGCCAATCTTTGGATCAACGTCTGAAAATGATTTACAATAACTTTTATAATCTCAACAAAAGCTCAAAAAATGGTATCTTCACGGCAGAATTAAAAATAAATTTAGGTGAGTTCTCCGATAAAGTGCGTTATACTCGATGATGAAATTTTAGCAATAAGCTATCTTAAACTTCTTTGTGAGCAAATAGAAAACGTAGAAGTCATCAAGGCTTTTAATGATCCTAAAATTTTCCTGAAAGAAATTAACACCCTCGACTGCAACGTCTGTATTCTGGATATAGAAATGCCGGGAATGAATGGTTTGCAGGTTGCCGAATTAATTTCAGATTCAAAAAAAATCATATTTACAACTGCTTACAAAGAATATGCTGCAGAAGCATTTGATCTGAATGTCGTAGATTATGTAAGAAAACCCATCAAAAAAGAAAGATTAATTCAGGCATTTGAAAAAATAAAAGAAATTAACACCAATTCTACTAAGAAGAATTTTATAGAATGGAATACCAACATTGGGAAAACCGTTATTTTCACACAGCAGATCTCATATATCAAAACTTCAGAAATAGACAGTCGTGATAAAGAAATATTGCTAAAAGACAATTCTGTTATTGTTTTGAAAAACCTAAATTTCAAATCACTTCTGGAAATGCTGCCTTCGAAAGATTTTGTACAGATCAACAAAAAAGAGATTATTGCTATTTCGTCAATCAAAGTTTTTTCAACCAATGAAATTGTTACCAATATTAGAATAAATCACGAGAATTTCCTCAAACTCCAAATTGGCGAATCTTACAGAAATGCATTGTTAGAAGTATTTGGGAACTCGTAATCTTATTTCATTACATTTTTTATAAGATTCATTACATTTAAATAAAATCAATATTGTAGTTTATTTAAATCTTTTCAAATTTGTGCAGAAATATTGGGATTATGAGTTTGGCAAAATACAGGAATATTATTTTTTACGTTGTTACCGTTGCGGTTTTTTCGTGTTTAATGTATTGGTTTTTGATACAAGGACAAACACTGGAGGTAGGTGAAAAAATTATTATTAAAACACACAACGGTTCTACTTGGGAGAATTTTTTAGAATCATTTCAGACCAATCTTCACCATCCTTTAGCGTTATTGCTGTCACAGATTGTCACCATCATTTTGGCAGCACGACTTTTGGGCTGGATCTGTATTAAAATAAAACAACCGAGTGTAATTGGTGAAATGATCGCCGGAATTATTCTGGGACCATCACTTTTAGGAATGTATTTTCCGGAATTTTCTGCTTTTCTTTTTCCTAAAGAATCATTGGGGAACCTACAGTTTCTAAGTCAGATAGGGCTCATTTTGTTTATGTATATTGTAGGAATGGAACTGGATCTGAGTGTTTTAAGAAAAAAAGCACACGATGCTGTTGTGATCAGTCATGCAAGTATCATCATTCCGTTTGCGCTGGGAATTGGGCTCTCGTATTTTATCTATCAGGAATTTGCTCCGGAAGGTGTTCAGTTTACTTCTTTTGCTTTATTTATTGCCATTGCGATGAGTATTACTGCATTTCCCGTTTTAGCAAGAATTGTTCAGGAGAGAAATCTTCAGAAAACGAAATTAGGAACCATTGTCATCACTTGTGCCGCTGCAGATGATATTACAGCCTGGTGTATTTTGGCGGCGGTAATTGCGATTGTAAAAGCAGGCTCGTTTACCAGTTCCATCTACGTGATTTTGATGGCAATAGGATATGTATTTTTAATGATTAAATTGGTAAGACCTTTTTTGAAAAGAATTGGTGATCTTCAGGCAGAAAAAAGCGCGATCAATAAACCCATGGTTGCTATATTTTTCCTAACGTTGATTTTATCGGCATATGCAACAGAAGTTATCGGAATTCATGCTTTATTCGGAGCTTTTATGGCAGGTGCAATAATGCCTGAAAATGCAAAATTCAGATCCTTATTTATTGATAAAGTAGAAGACGTTGCTCTTGTACTTCTCTTACCGCTTTTCTTTGTATTTACAGGACTTCGCACACAGATTGGATTGCTGAATGAAAGTCATCTGTGGATTACAGCAGGAGGAATTATTTTAGTAGCAGTTGTTGGAAAATTTGCAGGAAGTGCTTTGACTGCAAAGTTTCTTGGTATTAACTGGAAAGAAAGCCTTACAATCGGCGCATTGATGAATACAAGAGGATTGATGGAGCTGATTGTTTTAAATATAGGATATGATTTGGGTGTTTTAAGTCCTGAAATCTTTGCAATGATGGTAATTATGGCTTTGTTTACTACTTTTATGACAGGACCTGCTTTAGATCTAATTAATTATATTTTTAAATCTAAAAATGATGAAGACCATATTAACAGTGATAATGACTCTAAATACCGTGTGTTACTTTCTTTTGATAATCCTGAATCAGGAAGCACACTTCTGAAACTCGCTAATGATTTCACCCATAAAATGAATGGCAACAAGAGTATTACAGCGATGAATATTGCTCCAGTTGACGAAATGCATACTTATGAAATCAATGAATATGAAAACGATCAATTTAAAAATGTAATAGAAACTTCCAATGACCTAGATATTGAGGTAACAACACTCTTTAAAGCTTCAACCGATATAGAAAGCGATCTTACAAGCATTTCAAATAAGGGAAATTATGATTTACTGCTCATTATGCTTGGCAAATCGATGTATGAAGGCAGTTTGCTGGGAAGACTTTTAGGTTTCACTACAAAAATCATCAATCCTGAAAAATTACTAAATACAGTAAAAGGTAAAAGCTACATCTTCAACAATTCTCCTTTCGATGATTTTACACTTCAGATTTTAGATAAAACCAATATTCCGGTGGGAGTTTTAGTTGATAAAGGATTTTGTTCCGCCGAAAAAGTATTTATCCCTATTTTTAATTTAAGCGATTTTTACTTGCTAGAATACGCAAAAAGATTAATCAACAATAACAATTCTCAGATTATTATCTTGGACGTTGCAGGACAAATAAGAAATAACATTGAGGTAAAAGAACTTATAAGAAGTATAGAACAAGTAGCACCCAATCATATAACACTGTACAATGAGAAGAAAATTGAAAAAGAATTTCTGAATTCTCAAGATCTAATGTTGATAAGCAAAAAAAGCTGGCGCGGTCTTATCGACTCAAAAAGTCTCTGGCTTTCGGACATTCCTTCTACGTTGATTATCAGTAATCCTTAAATTCACTTCTATAACAAAATTCATCGTTCAATTTTTAATTCAAATTAAAAAAAATCATTACCTTCGCTTTGTGATTAATAAAAACAGAACATATTATTATAGAATTTTAAACTCAGATTTGGGATAGAGATTCTTGTTATATAACTTAAAAACCTCGTCCTCGGATGAGGTTTTTTTATTTTTAAATTAGAAAAAAATGAAAATTAGCATTATTGGTGTAGGATTGATTGGAGGTTCAATCGCATTAAAATTGAAAGAAAAAAAACTCGTTAATTTCATCTACGGAATTGATAACAATAAAGATAACTTAAAAGAAGCAATAGCTTTAAATATCATCGACGAAGAAGCAGATTTAGAAAACGGAATAAAAAATTCTGATTTAGTCATAATTGCAATTCCTGTTGATGCTGCAAGAAATATACTTCCGAAAGTTTTAGATTTAATATCAGAATCTCAAACTGTTATGGATGTAGGTTCTACAAAATCAGGAATCGTAAATTCAGTAAAAAATCACCCGAAAAGATCTAGATTTGTAGCATTTCACCCGATGTGGGGAACAGAAAATAATGGTCCAAAATCTGCTGTTGCAGAGAGTTTCTCGGGAAAAGCAGGAGTAATCTGTAATCACGAAGAGTCTGCAAATGATGCTTTAGAACTGGCTAAAAACATCATAGAAAGTTTAGATATGCACTTGATCTATATGAATGCGGAATCGCATGATGTACATACAGCTTACATTTCTCATATTTCTCATATTACTTCTTATGCACTTGCCAATACAGTTTTAGAAAAAGAAAAAGAAGAAGAAACAATCTTTCAACTCGCAAGCTCCGGATTTTCGAGTACGGTTCGTCTTGCAAAATCTCATCCTGAAATGTGGGTTCCAATTTTTAAACAAAACAAAGAAAACGTTCTCGATGTTTTGAACGAGCATATTTCTCAGCTCAGAAAATTCAAATCTGCTTTGGAAAAAGAAAACTTCGAATATTTAGCCGAGTTGATAGAAAATGCCAATAAAATAAGAGGAATTCTTGATAAAAATTAAAATTTCATCATCAATCCTACTCCATTTCGATTGTTGAGAACATAATAACTTGGCGTAAATTTTCTTATATCGGAGTTTTTGTAAATTTCGACTGCTCTTCTCATTTGCGAATGCCCTGAAAGCTTCATTACAACACCCGCTCCCATTCCTACTAAACCTATAATTAACGGAATGGGAGAACCTTTTGGTTCTTCTTCGCCAAAAGAATAGGTTTTGTTGGCAGAAGAAAGATTGAGAGCTCCTCCTACTACAAAACACGTTGCTCCTCCTACTAAAAATGCTGTTCCGAGATTATTTAAAGATTTTCCGCTCTTGTACTGAGGATCCTTTCCCTGCAATAAAAAGCTTTGAATTTCTTTCTTATCAGTAAGTTTAGGTTTTTGTAAAGTCACGATTGAAGATGCAGAATTTTCAGATTTTATTTCTGGAGATAAAACTGTTGTCTCGGTTTTCTCTTCTATGTTTTTCACAGAATTGTCGTATAAAAATTCCTGTTGTCCATTTTGAAGATTTGTATAGACAACTTTTCCTCTTTCATATTTCAAATTGCGATATTCAATTTTCTGATCTGTTTTTGTAAGAATTGTTCCTCTTGATGAAGAAACCGGAATATTTACCTGAGAATACGCAACTATAGATAGAAATGCAAATGCAAGGATGTATATTTTTTTCATAATCTGTTAATTATTACAAAAATATTCGTTTTTATTTATATCTCAAAATAAAATGGTTTCTCTTGGAAATTAAGCCGTAAATTTTAAACAAAATTCAATATCTAAATACATTTCTTGATAAAAAACACTTAAAAAGAGATGCGGATCTTTTATTGAAAACGCACGCATCTTTCACCAAAAATGTTCTGAAATTTTTAATAAAACACCAGAACGTTTTTAAGCTACGTAAAATTATCTTAACATTCAGTAACATTCACTGCAATTGCTAAACCACCTTCAGATGTTTCTTTGAAACGATCATTCATCGAAAGAGCTGTTTCCCACATGGTTTGTATTACCTCGTCTAGACTTACTTTTGCTTTTGCAGGATCACTTTCTAATGCAATATTGGCTGCTGTAATGGCTTTCATTGCTCCCATTGTATTTCTTTCAATACAAGGAATCTGTACTAATCCTCTGATTGGGTCACAGGTTAAACCTAAATGATGCTCCATGGCAATTTCTGCTGCCATCAAAACCTGACCTACAGTTCCACCTAGAATTTCGGTAAGACCTGCTGCTGCCATTGCTGATGAAACTCCGATTTCCGCCTGACAACCTCCCATTGCCGCAGAAATAGTTGCATTTTTTTTAAATAAAGTTCCTATTTCTCCTGCAACTAATAAAAATCTAACAATGTCATCATCAGTTGTATGTTCTGTAAAAGCCTGTGCATACATTAAAACAGCCGGAATTACCCCACTCGCTCCGTTAGTTGGCGCAGTAATAATTCGTCCGAAGCTTGCGTTTTCTTCGTTTACTGCAAGCGCAAAACAGGCAATCCACTTATTGATGTTGGTAAAGTTTTCTTCGGCATCAACAACTTGCTGAAACCATTCGTCTTTATTTTTATAAATTTTATCTCCTAGAAGTTTTCTGTTGATTCCTGCAGCTCTTCTGGTAACATTGAGTCCGCCTGGTAAAACACCTTCTTTATTAACCCCTTTATAAATGCATTCTTTGATGTTTTCCCAAATATTAAGGGCTTCTTTTCTTGTTTCTTCCTGCGTTCTCCAACTTTCTTCATTGATTAAAATAAGATCTGACATTCTGGAGAAACCTAATTTATCACAATATTTCAAAATATCTGAGCCGTGATGACAAGGATATAAAGTACGTACACATTGCTTTTCAATAGAGTTTTTTTCCTGACTGGCAATAAAACCCCCACCAACAGAGTAAAAATCCTGAACAAGCTCTGTACCGTCTTCAAAAATTGCTTTGAAAATCATTCCGTTGGGATGAAAATCTAAAGACTGAGACATATTGAGAACCAAATGATGTCCGTAAACAAAAGGAATTTCCTTTTCGCCACCTAAATTTAGAATCTGGCTTTCTTTGATGCGGTTGACAATATCATCAATTTTGGATGTGTTGATGGTTTTAAAATCTTCCCCGTTTAAGCCTAAAATTCCCGCAATATCAGTTCCGTGACCAATTCCTGTTTTGGCAAGCGAACCAAAAAATTCCAGAAAAACTTCTTTCACTTCAGCAATTGATCTTTCTCTTTTTATAATTCTGATAAATGCCGAAGCAGCATTCCAAGGTCCCATTGTATGAGAACTGGAAGGACCAATTCCTACTTTTATAATTTCAAAAACCGATATAGATTCCATACGTGATTTTCATTTTCATGAAAAGCAAATATACACGATAAATTCTAAAGAAATGAAATCTAAACAAGTGCCTGTCAATGAATATTTTATTAACACTTAATGACATAAAAAAACCTGAACTCTGCACCCAATTTCGCAGCCCGACTTGAACGGAGCTCTTTTTGCCGGAGCAAAGCGGAGGCAAAAAAGCGGGAGTGGAAGGCGGAAAAGCTGCCCAAATAAAAAAGTAATTAAAACGAAACTACCATTTCAGGCTCTCCTCGTGTTGAGACATATCTAAACCCATTTCTTCAGATTCTTCGGAAACCCTAAGTGTAATAATACGATTGGTGATTTTATACAAAAGCAGAGAACCGAAAAATGTAAACGCGGAAACCAACAACAACGCAGCCATGTGATGCATGAAAACTCCTACTCCGCCGTGAAGAAGACTTGCTTTTTCGCCGTGAGCAAAAATCGCAGTTAAAATCATTCCCATAATTCCTCCAACTCCATGACAGGCAAAAACGTCTAACGTATCATCGATTTTCTTTAAAGCTTTCCAATTCAACATCAAATTAGAAACGATTGCCGAAATGAAACCGATAAACAAACTCTCCTGAATGGTTACAAAACCGCAACCCGGAGTAATTGCCACTAAACCCACAACCGCACCAATACAAGCTCCCAAAGCAGAAACTTTTCTACCGTTTATTCTGTCGAAAAAAATCCATGTCATCATTGCCGAAGCTGAAGCGATTGTTGTAGTTCCGAAAGCGATTGCAGCAGTCGCATTTGCACTGAGAGCAGAACCTGCATTAAAGCCAAACCATCCAAACCAAAGCATTCCTGTTCCCAGAATTACATACGGAATATTGGAAGGTTCGTGATGCGGATTTTTTCTGTTTCCTAACACAATTGCACCTGCCAAAGCCGCAAAACCTGCACTCATGTGCACAACTGTACCTCCTGCAAAATCTTTCACTCCGAAAAATTTATTTAAAAGACCTTCCGGATGCCAAACCATGTGACACAAAGGTGTATAAATAAACAGGCTAAAAAGTACCATGAATAAAAGATATGAAATAAATCGAACTCTTTCTGCAAACGAACCCGTAATCAAAGCTGGAGTAATCACCGCAAATTTCATCTGAAACAATGCAAATAAAATAAAAGGAATCGTGGAAGCCATCGTTTTGTGTGGATAAATACTTACATGATTGAAAAACGGATAGGTAAAAGGATTCCCAATAATTCCGTAATGTTCACCATTTATTTCAAATCCGATAGAATCTCCGAACGATAATGAAAAACCAACAACGATCCATAAAATCGAGATTACTCCCAAAGCAATAAAACTCTGGAGCATTGTGGAAATCATATTTTTCTTTCCTACCATTCCGCCATAGAAAAATGAAAGTCCGGGAGTCATGAGAAGAACGAGTCCGGCTGCAGCTAAAATCCATGCAACATCAGAACCTACAATATTTTCCTGTCCTAAAAAGTCACCTGTATTTGGAAAATCTACACTCGGTTTCCAGAAAAGTCCGCCAATAGCGACTAAAGAAATTATGATAAATGAAACTTTCCATTTTAAACCAACTTTCATACATTTTGTTTTTAACCCCTTCAAAAATATAAATAAATTTTTAAAAAAGCATTAAAAATAAAATACACCCCTATAAAAAATATATTTATTTAAATTTAAACAAAAATTTCATTTAACAATTTAGAAACCTCTTTGTATTTTGTAGCCGGAAAAAGATGGGTTCCTCCTTTTACAATATAGTTTGGCTTTGAATTTTTTATCGGGAAGACAATATCCCGATCTCCCAAAATCTGAATTACATTCGGGTTTTCTTCAAATTTCCACTCTGAAATTCTTTCGACAGACCATTTTAAGTAATAAGGATCCCGAACTCTGAAATATTGGGTAATTCTTGGATTTTTGGGATCAAACATCTTTCTTACCACAGAGTAAAAAGTTGTGGTACGATCACTGAAAAAACTTACAGGCATCAACTTTGGAATTCTGGTAATCTCACCTGCTTTTATTAACCTTGATTTTTCTTTATCAGATTTAATACTTCCCAAAATAACAACTTTTACAGCTGGTTTCAAACGGTTGATTTCCTGCACCATAATTCCGCCAAAAGAATATCCTAAGAGATAAAATGGCTCTGAATCATCTATTTTTTCTGCCATTCTTTTAACATATTCTGCGAAGCTTTCATCTTTTTGAGGAATCACCCAATCGATAAAGACAACTTCATGCTGTTCGGGAAATTTCAGTTTCTCTAAAACTTTAAAATCTGCTCCCAAACCACTTACTACATATATTTTCATTTGTACTTTTTTAAATTTTTAATTTAAATCAAACTATTTTATTTAAATTCTGTCTGTATATTTTTGTTTGCAAAGTTTTTTTAATCAGAAAAGTACGCACAGCTTAAAAAAAAACACGCATCGATTTCATACGACTAAAATAAAAAAATGGACAACTTTACAAAAGCTGTCCATGATGATTTATGATTTTTTTAACCTTATCTAGGTCTTTCGTTATCAACTTTCTGAGTAGATAATTTGAACTGAATATCCATCTCATCCTTGATGAAATAATCTTTTAATGAACTTTGATAGAACACTTTGAAATCTTTTCTGTTTAAAGAAAATCTTGAAGATTCTATTTCTACCGTAAATTGCGTGATATGAGCGTTTGCAGGGAACGAAATTGTTTTTCTGACACCTTTGATGGTAACATCTCCTACGATGGTAGAATTGTACTCGCTGTTAGCCAAAGGAATTATTTTCTTCAGGTGAAATTTTGCTGTAGGAAATTTTTTAACGTCAAAAAAAGTATATCCTTTCAGATCATTGGTTAATTTCGTCTGGTCAGCACCAGATAAATCTGCAACTACAAGACTTCTCATATCAATTACAAACTCTCCGTCTACCAATACTGTTTTGTCAAAAGTAAACTTTCCGCTTTTCAGTTTCAGGCTACCATAATGGGAAGTTGGCACGGTTTTTACCACCTTATGTCCCCACCATTTGATCTCAGATGTAACGACTTTTGAAATTTTATCTCCTTTCTTTTGAGCAAATGCAAATGAAATGCTCGCACACATCATCACAAACAATAATAATCTTTTCATTCTTTTTTATTTACAATTCAACAAAAATAAAAAAAAGTGTAGAACTTCTACACTTTTAATAATATTTTTTTGATTAAATTATTTCGCTGTCACTTTTACAAGCATATCGATATCATCTTTCACAAAAACATCTTTCATTGTAGATTTGTAAGCAACATCAAATTTTTGTCTGTCGAAAGAGAATTTATTTGATTCTAAACTCACTACTCCTTTGTTGTAAGCTACTTTTGCAGGGAAAGAAACAGGACTTGTTTTTCCTTTTACCGTTAAATTGCCTGTAACTAATTTATTGTATACTTTATCGTTGTTTTTCTTAACAGATGTAATTTTGAAACTTGCTGTAGGGAATTTTTCAACTTCAAAGAAATCTCCGTTTTTAAGGTGACCATTCAGTTTACCTTGGTATTCTCCTGAAAGATCTGTAGCATTGATAGAATTCATATCTAAAACGAAATCACCTCCTACAAGTTCATTTCCTTTCATTATCATATTTCCGGATTTTACTTTCACAGTACCATCGTGAGAACTAGACTCTGTTTTTGCAACTTTATAACCCCACCAGTGAACATCTGATGATACTACTTTTTTTGACTGTCCGAAAGACAAACCACTAGCTAAAACCGCTAACAAGAATATTTTTTTCATGAATAAAATTATTTAATTATTATTTGCTGCAAATGTAATTATCTTATTCATTATTTTATATTGATCTACATCAATTATCACAATTTTTTTCATGACTAAAATCATCCATAAAAAAACTCCGAATTTCTTCGGAGCATTTTTTAGTCTTTATAATAAGCAGTGTAGAGTGCAACACCATCTATGTTGGTACTGTCTTTATTAATAAGATAAATCGGAATATTTTTCAACATATCTTCCATCTTATCACTGATCTTGAATTTTTCGTAAAATTTATCTTTATCAATATACTTTCTTATAGCTTGTGGAATATCTCCGGTAATCAACAAACCACCTGTAGCTTTAAGCTTCAAAGTAAGGTTGTTGGCTTCTCTTGCTAAAAATTCTACAAAAGTATCTAAAGCAATTTTACAGATCATCACATCATCATCAATAGCAGCTCTGAAAATTTCTTCTGTGAAATTTCCGTCTCCGTTATTAAGTTTGTCTGAAAGCCATTCCGGTTCCGGATGTCTTTTTACATCTCTTAAGAATCTGTAGATATTAAATAATCCTGTTTTAGAAAGTACATTTTCCCAGCTTACAATTCCGTAAATATTGTTTAAAAACTGATAAAACTCTACCTCAACGTTGGTTCTCGGAGAAAACTCTGAGTGACCGCCTTCTGTAGCAAAAGGTCTCAGATATTTACCATCAAAGAAATATCCGGCTTCACCCAGACCATTTCCAGGAGCAAGTATCGCAACATTTCCCTTTTCTAAATGACCACTGCTGTAGATGGCATCAAGATCACTGTCTTCCAGCAAACCGATACCGTAAGCTGCTGCTTCCTGATCATTCAGCATACAAACATCTTCAAAACCGAAAGTAGTTTTATACTCTTCAACGTCAAAGCTCCATCCTAATCTTGCAGGGCTGCTTTTTCCGTTTAAAACAGGACCGGGAACAGAAATTCCAAGACGTTTAACGTTTTCTAACTGCTCTTCCTGTATAAACTGTTTCAGAATATCAGAAAAAGAAGAATAATCTTTGGTAGAATATTTTTTTTGAGTTTTAGTTTCAATTCCACCATTTCCGGAGATATAATAAGCGATTGTGGTAATATCTTCACGAAGGTTTGCACCAATGATAGAAACATTATGGTTATTGCTGTTTTTTACTCCCGGTAAAAAAAGTGGAAATTTTGGATTTAAGTTCATAATCGCAAATTTTATCAAATATAATAATTGTTTTGGTAATTCTGGCTAGGTAAAAGAAAACCTTTTCAAAAAACAGAAAAGGTTTGGTTTATAATTAATTATATAACTTAAGATTATTTCCCTAAAGGAATATTATAAGAAAATCCTGCTCCGATGCTTCCCACATTATAGTCCTGACCGGCTACATCACCGTTGCTTCCGGAAAATACTTTCTGATATTGAAGAAAGAAATTCCAGTCTCTGTTGTGGTATCCGATTTCTGGTTTTAAATAAAAACCTCCATCTGGTCTGTCTGCTGCGGAGTTAGCTGCTACTTTTTCGTCACCTACCAAAAATCCGTAACCAAGATCTGCCCCGAAATAGAAACCTGTCTGTTTAGGGTAAACTCTGAACAATGCAGCTACCGGAACTACACCCACATCATTATTATTGTATCCGTTATTTTCTTTTCCAAAATAATGAGTATAACCTGTTGCGATACCCAATCCAAATCCGGGAGTAACTAAATTCTGATATGCTACATCTACACCTACTGCTGCAGAAACGTTATCTGAAGGAACTGCAATACCTGCTGTTGCTCCTACCTTTATCATATTATTCATCTGAGCACTTTGCGCACTTACTAAACTTGCTGTTAAAATTCCAGCACCTAAAATGGCTTGTTTAAACATTTTCATAACTCTGATTTTTTTAATTTTACTGAATTGGGAGATGTAAAAATCATGCCAAAATCACTTAAAATTATCGCTACAACCATGCAGTTATCTTACAAAAAACTAATAATCAAACACTTAAAAATAAAATAATTTAAATAACTGTTTAATTTTATATGATAACAAACAATAATTAATCGTTAATATTTGTTTATATACTTTAACCTCTACTTTATTTAGTCATCAAAAAATAAAAATCAGGATTATGGTTGCTTCATTAGTCAATAATAAACATCTTCTCTGGCGTGCAGGTTTCGGACCCGGAATTGAACAGATAGATGAGCTTAAAAATAAAAATATTAAAACTATTTTACAGGAGATGTTCAGAGAAGAAAGTTTCTCACCAATCACCTATCAAACTCCTGATCTGGAACCTCTGGAATATAATGATCCTAAAGAGAATTCCGAACAGAAAAGAAAACTACTGAAACTTCATCAACAGCAGAACAATGAGCTTAACTTCAGATTTCTGGAAAAACTTGCGACAAGCAATGAACAATTGAGAGAAAAAATGGCTTTTTTCTGGCACGGACATTTTGCAACTAGAATTAATAATCCAAAATTCAATAAGCAACTTTTAAATACACTCCGCGAAAAATCTTTAGGAAATTTCAGAGATCTTCTTTTTGAAGTCAGCCGTTCTCCTTCGATGCTGCAATTCCTCAATAATCAACAAAATAAAAAAGACCATCCCAATGAAAATTTCGCAAGAGAAGTGATGGAACTCTTCACAATGGGAAGAGGAAATTATACCGAAAAAGATATTCGTGAAGCGGCTAGAGCTTTTACAGGTTGGGGTTATGATAAAGATGGAAATTTCATTGAGAGAAAAAAACTTCACGATACGGGAACAAAAACTTTTTTGGGAAAAACAGGAAATTTTACAGGTGATGATGTTTTGAATATTATTTTGGAGCAAAAAACAACGGCAGAATTTATTACTAAAAAGATTTACACGTTTTTCGTCAATGAAAAACCAGATTTAAGTATTATAAAAAATCTGAGCCAAAATTTCTATCAGTCAGGTTACGATATAAAAAAACTGATGAATGAAATATTTTCCAGCTCTTGGTTTTATGATAAAAAAAACATCGGAAACAGAATAAAATCGCCTACAGAACTGTTTGCAGGAATGATGAGAATATTACCCATGGAAATTCAAAATCCTGAAAATATTATGGTTTATCAAAAGCTTTTGGGTCAAATGTTACTCTATCCACCAAATGTTTCAGGTTGGCCAAACGGAAAATCCTGGATCGACAGTTCTACTTTAATGTTGAGGCTTCAGATTCCGCAAATCTGGTCAGGTTTAAGACCTATGGAATATGCTGCAAAAGAAGATGATGATATGGATATGGGAATGAAATCCCGCGAAGCTTTAAATAAAAGTTTTAAAAATCCTAACATTATGATCGACTGGAGCAAAGTGGATCAATCATTACATAATAAAAAAGCTGAAGATTACCTGATTGTAAATCCTGATTCTTTGGATATGAACGTTGTAAAACAGTTTTCTGATCAAAGTTTAAAAATGAATGTCATCAACTTAATGTCGACACCGGAATATCAGTTAATGTAATCAGATAGAAGATAGTAGTTTTTAGGTATAAATAATTATTTGAAACTACAATCCAATATCTTTAACCTAAAAACGTAATTCTATGATTATCAAAAGAAGAGATTTTTTAAAAATAAGTTCATTAGCAACGGCTTCACTTTTTGTACCGAATTTTCTACAGTCGATGACTTTGGATAATGCGCTGAATCCAAGTCAAAAAATACTCATTATACTGCAGTTTACAGGTGGTAATGATGGTTTGAATACAATTATTCCCACCAAAAACGACATTTATTTTAAAGAAAGAAATAATATTGCGATTAAAAATTCTTTAGCTTTAAATGATGAAACAGGAATCAATCCGGCGTTGTCTTATTTTAAAGAACTATTTGATGGTGGCGAATTATCCGTTATGAATAATGTTGGATATCCAAATCCCGACAAATCGCATTTCAGAAGCATGGATATTTGGCATTCTGCGAGTAGAAGCGATGAATTTCTGGAGACAGGATGGCTCGGAAGATATCTGGATGAAGAATGTTACAAATGCGAACATCCCACTCAGGCTCTAGAAGTTGATGATATGCTGAGTTTGGCGTTAAAAGGAGAAAACAACAAAGCTTTTGCCTTTAAAGATCCCAAAAAACTGTATCAGACAAGTCAGGAAAAATATTTCAAATCTCTTCACGAACAAGATCATCATCATGATGATGAAACGGTTTCTTATCTGTACAAAACTCTGGGATCAACAATTAATAATGCTGATTATATTTTTGAGAAAAGCAAGGCGAAAAAATCAACTCAGGAATATCCAAATTCAAAATTGGGGAAAGATTTTAAAACTGTTGCTTCATTAATAAAATCCGACATCAATACGCAGGTTTATTATCTTTCAATAGGAAGTTTCGATACGCACGTCAATCAAAATGAAAGACAGGAAAAACTGTTCGGAGAAATCAATGATGCAGTAAAATCTTTCGTTTCCGATATGAAAGCCAATGGATTGTTTAATGATATTTTACTGATGACCTTTTCAGAATTTGGTCGTCGTGTCGCACAGAACGCAAGTAAAGGTACCGATCACGGAACAGCCAATCAAATGTTTTTCATCAGTGGCGGATTAAAAAAGAAAGGAATTCTGAACGCTTTACCCGATTTACAAAACCTCAACGAAGGAGATTTAATATACACAGAAGATTTCAGGAAAGTATATGCAACCATTCTCAAAAACTGGCTGAATGCAGACTCTTCAAAAGTATTGGGATGGAAAAACGGAATCTATGATTTTATATAAAAAAAGCCTTACAAAAAAGTAAGGCTTAGAAAATATAGGTTAATTATTTAGTTGGGTGAAGGAATTTGTTTATTAGAATCCTTCACTTCTTTTTTTTCTGTAAATTTCTTGATCAGAAATTCTATAACAAGTGGCGCAACTAATGTAAGTACGGTTTTTAAAAGTCTTGATTTCATATAAGTTTATTTTTTTATAACAATTACAATTTCTGCGCCATATTTTTTTACCATCAATTATTCTCTCTCTTCCTGAATTATAAGATTCTCATAATTCTTAAGACCACTTTTAAATTTCTCTTCCATTCTCAATCTTAAATTTCTTGGTTTGTGAACAATAAGACAGTTTCCGAAGCCTAATAAAAGCCGTTCAAGCTCATAATTGATCTGAACGCAAATCTTGAAAATTGCTCCCTCTTCATTTTCACTTACAATTTCCTGGCTTTTATGTAAAGGTTTGGTTTTGATGTAAGGTGTATTGGAAGCATCAACAAAAAACACTACATTTCTGGGTTTCATTGTTTCAGAGACCGTTACTCCTACAATATCTTTGAAAAATTCATCTCCGTCGAGGTCTTTGTCGATGTAAGCGATACTTTCCTCAGTTTCGATAGATTTCATTCTATCTAATGCGAGATTATACATTTTTCCTTTATGAAGACAAATCAGAAACCAACGGTTGTTATATTCTTTCAACAATTGCGGATGTACAACAAAATTGCTGGATTCTTTTGCCGTAAAACTTTTGTACAAAATATTTAAAACCTTTTTATTCAAAATCGCTTCGTACAGAATATCAATATGTTCCAAACCCTTTAACTGTTCATTTTTATCTAAATGAATGATGGATTTCTGGTTGGTAGAATGAATGGAGTCTTCTAGCTTTTGTATCACTCCATTCATATCTTTGAACATCGAAAAATCTTTGAACTGCTTTAAAATCTGCACCGCATTGTTCATCGCTTTCAGATCACTTTCGTTCACAGAAATATTGTGAATGCTGTAATCCGGATCGCTGTATCGGTAGTATTTTCTTTCATAAACCTCAATCGGCGCTTCATATCCGAATTTTTCGCTCCGCATATTCTGCAGATCGAGCTGAACCGTTCGTTTGCTGACGAAAGATTCTTTTCCTTCAAATTCAAACAAAGCTTCGGAACATTCATCAATCAAATCTTCTAAAGTATATTGTCGATATTTGTTTTTAAGACATTTGTCTAAAGTCTTGTAGCGGATAAGAGCGTTTTTGTTGGATGACATAATTTGAGGTTAAGGTTGAGTCTAAAAAAGAAAGTTAATTCCCCTCCTTTGGAGGGGTGGCGAAAATTCGCAGAATTTTTGACGGGGTGGTTAAAATGAACAACCACTTTGTCATTCCGTAGGAATCTCAACATATTTTTATAATTAATTACTTAGATTCCTGCGGAATGACAAACTGGATGGATGACAATATTATTTTCTCGTCAAAGCATTTCCTTCAAAAGAAACTCCGTCCCAGCCGAACTCCATAAAGTTCCGGATATTCTGATGATCTTTTCCTTCAGGATTTTTCAGCACATCTTCTCTGTAAAACTCTCCGAAAAGGTAAAGTGTTTCCTGTTTGGATAAATCATTCAGCTTTGCAAAACTGAAAACTTTACAGGAACCTTTATTTTGATCTGCTTCATTTACCGTATTTCCGTTAGTGAATTTTGTTGGCGTAAAATCGTAATGTTCATCAATAAAAGCAATTACATCTTTAAACTGTATTTCTTCCGGTGATTTTTCTAATTGTTCGAATAGCATATATTTTTATTTTTAAATATTAAATTGAAAAGAATCACAAATTCGTTTTATGAATATTCATGATTAGTAATAACTTAATTTTTAATGGTTTGTTTGTCATTCCGTAGGAATCTAAACGTCTTAATTTTCAACGTGTTTTAGATTCCTCCAGAATAACAAAATGACTGTTGATCATATCGTTATGATTAAAAATAGTCATCCATAATTTCTTTTAATACATTAGAACCATTAAATAAACACTTTTGAAAATATTTTAGATCAAACCACAAAAAATCTTGATCTTTAAAAACTTATCTGCTCTAAAATATCCTCGGCGATTTAACTAAAAACTACTTGACTGATGTATTAAAAAACTTTTGCGTCTTTTTTGGTTAATTCTAAATTCAAAAATAATTAAAAAAAAATAATCTACGCAAAATTATTGCGCATTAAGGTAATTACTTTGCAATATCAAAACTAAACAAAATGAAATTTAACGGAAACGATTTAATACAATTAGGATACAGATCAGCAAAATGGTTCAAAGAAGCAATTACTCATATCAACGAAAATAATTTGGATGAAAACCAAATCATAGAATATCTGGAACAATTCAGACAGCCGGAATTAATTCCACTTCACGAAAATCCAAAAGACTTTGTCATCAACATCAGAGCCGAACACGAAAGTGAAAACGATAATGTAGAAAAAGTAATTAACACCATGAAAGTTTTGATGAAAACTCCAACTTTGGAAAAAGGTGCAATAATGCCCGATGCTTGTCCTACAGGTCCGGAAGGTCAGATTCCCGTTGGTGGAGTTGTTGTTGCAAAAAACGCGATTCATCCCGGATTTCATAGTGCAGATATTTGTTGTTCGGTGATGTTAACCGATTTTGGAAAAGCAGATCCTAAAGAAGTTTTGGATGCAGCACATTCAATCACACATTTCGGTTATGGTGGTAGAGATAGAGGTTCGCAAATGCCGATGTCACAGGAATTAATGGATGCTTTCAGAGAAAACAACTTTCTTAATGATGAGAAATTAATCAGCATTGCCCGTTCTCATATGGGAACACAGGGAGACGGAAACCATTTCTTATTTGTAGGAACTTCAAAAAACACAGGAAATACTATGTTGGTAACACATCATGGTTCAAGAGCTCCGGGAGCAGCTTTGTATGATAAAGGAATGAAGGTGGCAAATAAATTCAGGATGGAAATTTCGCCTGAAACGTTAAAAGAAAATGCATGGATTCCTTACGAAACCGAGGAAGGAAAATCTTATTGGGAAGCTTTGCAATTGATAAGAACTTGGACAAAGGAAAACCATACTTCGATTCACGATGCTGTTTTAAACAAAATGGAAATCGAGAAGCAAGATCGATATTGGAATGAACATAATTTCGTTTTCAAAGACGGAGATTTATTTTATCATGCAAAAGGTGCAACTCCGTTAGATGATAAATTTTTACCCGATATTACAGGACCAAGATTGATCCCACTGAATATGTCAGAACCCGTTTTGATTGTTCAGGGAAAAACTAATGAAAGAAACTTGGGTTTTGCGCCACATGGAGCAGGAAGAAATTTCAGCAGAACACAACATAAAAAATCTTTGGCTCATAAAACCATTGAAGAAGTTTTTGCAGAAGAAACCAAAGGATTAGACATCCGTTTTTTCTCCAATGAAATTGATATTTCTGAGCTTCCGACCGCTTATAAAAGCGCCAAAAATGTAAGAGCGCAGATCGAAGAATACGGATTGTGTGAAGTTTTGGACGAAGTGATGCCTTACGGATGTATTATGGCGGGAGATGTGCAGAAAAATGCGCCGTGGAAGAAAAAGAAAAAATTCAGAAAAGCATAGGAATTTTGGTCATTTCCTTTCTCTAAAATCTTCACATGGTTTGTCATTCCGCAAGAATCTTAACGTCGTCAATAACTTTGCATAGATTCCTGCGGAATGACAAACTTAATGACTAAATTTCAATTATAAAAAACAAACAATGACACCAAAAATATTAGAAAAACTAAAAGAAATAGAAGCAAAAAGAAACATAGAAATATTGCTTGCTGTAGAATCCGGAAGCCGAGCGTGGGGTTTTGCATCTCCCGACAGCGATTATGACATACGTTTCATATATCGACATGAAAAAAACTGGTATCTTTCGCCTTGGGACAAAGATGAAACCATAGAATTTATGACAGAAGACGATCTTGACGGTTCCGGATGGGATCTGAGAAAGACTTTTCATTTGCTCTTAAAGTCGAATGCGGCATTGTTGAGTTGGTTCTACTCTCCTATCGTTTACGTGAAAAATGAAAAGTTTTATGAACTTTTCAAACCTTTGGCGGACGAATGTTTTTCTCCGATAGCGGTTTCTTACCATTATCTGAGCATGAGCAAAAAATATCTCGAAACCTGCAGAACCGATGAAGTAAAACTGAAATCTTATTTCTACTGCCTTCGAACAGCCTTGACCGGAAAATGGATATTGGAAAAAGGAACGGTACCACCAGTTTTGTTCAGTGAATTGCTGGTTTTAGTTGATGATTTCACAAGAACCAAAATAGAAAATCTTGTCGCTTTAAAAGCAACAAAGGGAGAATCTTATGATCATCCGAATGATTGGGAGCTGTTTGGGTTTTTGGAAGCCATGATAAAAGATAATGATGAAAGAGCGAAAAGTTTGGGTGCAGGGAAAACGGACAAAAATAAGATAGAGAGGGTTTTTAGGGAAATATTGTTATATTAGATTTAATGAAAAAGTATCTGGATTTACTAATAAAACATAAAGAAAAACATCATACATCTAAAAACTACAATGCAAAAACAGCCTCGATGTTTTCGTACATGAGAATGGAATTTGGGTTGGAAATAGCGCCTGAAATCGAATACTTCTATACTTGTTTTGATGTAAATGATGATGTATTGCAAACTTTACTCTATTCAAACTTTAAAGACATTACTCTTTTTTACAATGAAGAGTTTGTTGAGTATGTTGTTGAACGGTGGATTAGTCTCCATGGAATTGACGAAAATACAAATCAGAATATTGAAGACGCTTTTTCAACCGGTAGATTCGAATTTTACTTTAAAAATAATGCTTTTAATAAGCATATTCAGGAAGTAGATTTTTTACAAATCTGTTTTGAAGAACTCGGCTCTGATGCAGATCTATGCTTCTCAATTGGATCCTATATAACAGGAGATTGCGGAGGCAATATTTATTTAATTTTAAATGGTGATTACAGTGGATGCATCACAACAGATTTTGGATATGAAAACTTTTCAGAAAATGCCTTGAATTTTTACTATAGTAATTTAGAAAAAGAAAATACTTGGCACTGCCTTGATCAATACAGAGATGTTATTGAAAAAATTGCTAGTAATGTTTAATAATATAGAATGTTAATTGAAACCTTAAAATCCCGCAACCTCCTCCTCTTTGAAGTCATTTCCGGAAGCCGCTCTTTCGGGCTCGCAACAGAAAACTCGGATACAGATATCAAAGGAGTGTATTATTTACCAAAAGAAGATTTTTTCGGACTCAATTATATTCCGCAGATTTCTAATGAAACCAACGACATTACGTATTACGAAATCGGAAGACTGGTAGAATTATTACAGAAAAACAATCCGAATATTCTGGAAATTCTGGCAAGTCCTGAAGATTGTATTCAATATAAAAATCAGTTGATGGATTTGCTGAAACCTGAAGATTTTCTTTCTAAATTATGTAAAGATACTTTTGCAGGTTATGCCATTTCGCAGATCAAAAAAGCAAAAGGACTCAATAAAAAAATTCTGAATCCGATTGATAAAGAAAGAAAATCAATTCTTGATTTTTGTTATATTTTAGAAAATAACGGCTCCATTCCATTGAAAAAATGGCTTTCAGAAAACGGAAAAACTCAGGAAAAATGCGGATTGGTCAACATCGACAATACCAAAGGAATGTTTGCACTTTTCTATGATGAATCGGGAGATTTAGGCTATAAAGGAATCATACAGAATGAAGAAGCCAATCAGGTTTCTTTATCATCAATTCCGAAAGGTGAACAATCAGTTGCTTTTATGTTTTGTAATCTCGATGCCTATTCTACATACTGTAAAGATTACCGTGAATATTGGAAGTGGGTTTCCGAACGCAATGAAGACCGCTACAACGTGAACCAAAACCACGGACAAAACTACGACAGCAAAAACATGATGCATACGATTCGGCTTTTGCAATCCTGTGAACAGATTTTCAAAACCGGTTCTTTGAACATTCGTGTGGAAAACAGAGACGAATTATTAGACATCAAAGCCGGAAACTGGTCGTATGATGAAGTGATGCAAAAAGCTGAAACGCTGATAAAATCAATAGAACATTATCATTCGATTTCCAAGCTTCCTGATTCTCCCAATCTTGGAAAAACAACAAAAATTTTAGTGGAAATAAGAGAAACGTTCTATTCTTAAAACAAAAAACCGTCTCATTGCTGAAACGGTTTTGTTTTATATTATAGTTTAAAAAACTATCTGATGATTTTGATATTAATCGCAGAAAAACCTTTTGGAGATCTTTCTTTCTCGAAAGATACTTTGTTTCCTTTTTTGATGATATCGATACAGTTGTTGCTGTGGAAAAATACATTTTCTTTAGAGTTATCTTCTGTGATAAATCCGTATCCTTTATCGCTGAAAAATGTAACGATACCAGATTTGATAGGATCTTCCTCCTGAATCGGAGCTGCACCCAACTGAATGTTATCCAAATTGATCGCCTCTGTATTAGAGTTATCGGGAGGTGTACTTGTTAACTGACCGTTTGCATCTACGTACATGATCATATCATCAAGACTTTTTCCTTTGTCATTGCTATTTTTTCGGTCTTCGCGACGCATCGCTTTTTCCTTTTGCTTCTGTAATTTTTTCTTAAAGTTTTCTTTTTTTGAGAAAGAATCCGCCATATATTATTGTATATTAATTGTTATTTTTCGATTTCATTTTGATGAACTGTGATCTTTCAATCTTTACGCTCATCAAAGGGTATTATCAATCATCATAAAAAGATTTCTGTTGAATTCTTCTGATGATTCTGCTTCATTCGGATAATAAATTTTTTAGGATTTATAATCGTTACCGGGAAGTGGGTGATGATGTTTAATCATGTTATGCTTCCTGAAAAGAAGTAAAAAGGTGTTCTGAATTGCTGATCAGTATTGCAGATTCATTTTGTCGGCACAGCTATTCATTCAGAAAAAACGAAAGTGAATAATTGGCAGTCAGAATAAAGAAAACTGAGAGATAAAGAGTATTCTAAACTATTTACGGTGAAAAAGCAGAAACCTTTCTATTAATTATAATACAAATATACGACAAATCTACGGAATAAAACGACAATTATTTAAATTATTGAATTTCAGTTTATTTTACATGAAGCTCTCTTCTAAATTTCTCACATTAAAATGGTTAATAATTGTGACCAATAAAAATAATTCCGACAATAAAAATAAGGAAATGCTGAATATGGCCGTATTTAAATTTTGTCTTAATTTATGCAACAAAATATCTAATTTTTGCAATTTCATCTAAAAAAAATGTGCGTAAATTTGCAATATCAAATAGCTTAGTCGCTGAAAATCAGTTATTATGAATACCGTTCAAGAAGTTGTTTATTTTAAAAATATCTACGAAGTTTGCAGTTATTTAAATGTATCCCCACCAAAATGTGCAGATATTTGGTTGGATAAGATAAAACAGGTTTGGGTTTCTCCCAATCTTACTGTTGCGCCGTTGAAGTCGGATTTGTATGCCATTAATCTTTTTATAAACGGGAACGGTACTGTAAAAGTTGCGCATTGGGAACGGGAAATGGAATTTCCGAGTGTCTATTTGGCACCGCCAAGACAGGCAGTTTCTTGCGATCTGAAAGAAACTATTCTGGAAAAATACAGTCTCTTTTTTACAGAAAATTTCGTGGAAGAGTTTCCGTTTTTGAGTCAATTGATCAAGAATTATCCATATTTTCAATTAGATAAATCAATACCTATCAAAATTTTGCCCGAAGAAATTGAAGATCTTTTTACACTTTTTGAATTTTTTAATAAAGAATATAACAATTACAGTCCTAAAAACAGAGAAATTCTTGCAGCCTGTTTACACATCATTTTGTTGAAAGTAAAGGATTTATATGACAAGTATTACTTTGAGCAATTTGTTGAAGCCAAAAACCATTCGGAAGAGAATATGGTGTTGTCTTTTCTTAATTTACTGAATAAGGAAAAGAAAATGAAAGATTTTGGATATGAAAAATCAGTGAGCTTTTATGCCGATTCTTTAAATGTAAATGCCAATTATCTAAGCAGAAAGCTAAAACAGGAAACCGGAAAAACCATCAAAGAACACATACATAATCTGATGATTCATGATGCAAAATCTCTGCTGAAACAAACTAACTTATCAATAAAAGAAATTTCATATAGATTAGACTTCAATGAACCTGCTCATTTTGTAAATTTTTTCAAGAAAAACGTAGAAACTACACCCAACCAATTCAGGAAAACGATATCACAATAGAAATTATTTGAGAAAAAGCGTTTTCTTTTTATTCCGCTGAATTCAGCCATTTCTTTTACACAGAGTATCAATAGAGTATATTATAGTTATTGTTTAGTAGCTGTAAAGGATATTTTTGTGTCCATTTTTAAATAAAAACACTTCTGTAAAAGCACACAATGTATACTCTAATTTTTAAAAATTCAAAAAAAACTAAGCTATTTAAAATAACACTTGCACAATTATGAAAAAGTATGCCTTTATCATTTCTTTTTTTTCGAGTTGCTTTTTTTTGTCGCAAGAAAGTTTGTACGATACCATAAAGTTATACACATTAAAATCTGTAAATGCAGATAATAATTATAAGAAAAGAGAAGCGCTGGAGTTTGCAGAAAAAGCATTAAAAGCTTCAATAAAAAAGCTGGATAACAAAATGATTGTGCAAAGCTATATCTTCAAAGCAGATCTGTATGCAAGATATGGTTACCATAAGGAAAGTTTTGAATGTATCAACAAAACATTAACATACGATTATTATAATGAAAATAAATATTCTCAGGCAAGAATAAAGCTGATTAAATCTATCAATTACAGCAAGTTGGGCTTAGATTCTCTTTATTTAAAAGAAAATAAAGAAATTCTCGCGCTTCTGAATCCCAACTCTGAAGTAAACAATGAGATAAAAATTCTACTAAGGGCGATTAGCAGGATTGAAGATTATTATGAAAAGCATCAAAATAAAAAAGTTTCTGAAAGCTATTTTAAAATGTATGAAAACATTATCAAAAGGAAAAAACCAGATGTTTTTGTTGCAGAATATTCTAATTATCTTGGTAACAAAGGGCAAAGGCTGTTGGAGAAAAAAATATATGATTCTGCTCTATTCTATTTCAGAAAAGACCTTGATTTTGTGACCAAGAAAGGAGAAACTGCTCCTTATTATCAAATGAAAAATCTGGGAGATTATTATTATACAATCAAAGATCATCGAAAGGCGCTGGAGCATTATGAAAAATCGATAAAGATGATGGAAAATGCAGAAGATAAAAATTCTGAATATTCTGATGTATACAAAAGAGTTTCCGAATTATATGGCATTATTGGCAAAAAAGATAAAGAAGTAGCCTATCTGAAAAAGTATACAAGCTTTTTAGACACAATTGCAAAAGAACGAAAACCTGCTCTGGAAAATGCAATTCTAGAAATTGTAAAACAAAAAGAGTTTGAGCATCAAAATACAAAAAACAAAATCTGGATTTATCTCGCCTTATTTATTTTCATTCTCACAGGTTTGTTCCTTTATCTAAAAAACCTTCATCAGAATAAAAATAAATTACAGGAAGAATTTGACTTTCAAATTTCTGAAAAGGAAAATATGCTTCAGGAGATCCGAATAAAAAGCAAAGAAAATCAAGAAAAAATCAAAATATCTATAAATGATCTGGTGGAAATGGCAAAGCAAAATGATTTGGCTTTTTTAGTGAATTTTGAAAACACATTTTCTGAATTTAGAAAAAAGATTACAGATATATCGCCAGAGATTAACAACAGCGAATTGGAAATATTAGCTTTTACCTATTTAGGATTTAGCTCTAAAGAAATTGCAAGGTACACCCACAAATCTTTAAGAACAATACAAAACAAAAAATATATCATTCGTAAAAAACTTACTATAGAAGGACATATTTTTCTTAACATTTGGGTAAAAGAAGTAATATTAAATTCATAACCATATAAAAAAAACATCAAGAAAGCAATCGAATTTTATTAATTCAAGATCGAGCATTTTCTATTCTGATCCTATTTCAATTTTCCTGAACAATTAATCTAAAAAATATTTTTAATAACACAATCAATTTTTTAACTATGAGAAAAATAATTATACCTTTTGTTCTTATTGGAAACATTGTTTTTTCACAAGTAGGAATTAACACCGATACACCGAAAGCAACGCTTGAAGTAACAGGTTATCCAAGCGATGCATCAAAATTAGATGGAGTAATAGTTCCGAGAATTACAGGAGATCAACTCGCTGCAAAGACGTACACTGCAGATCAAACCGGAGCCACCATCTATGTTACAGCTTCTGCAACTTCATTAGCAGGACAAGTGATTAATGTAAACGAGGCAGCTTTTTATTATTTTGATGGAACGAGATGGATTAAAGCGGGTTCAGCTTCTGCCTCATCTTCAGTCAATTTATACAATACAAACGGTTCGCTTACAGGAAACAGAACTGCCAATTTGAATGGAAATTCTCTTAATTTTTCCGGAACAGGAAATGTAGGAATAGGTGGAGTAAATCCTTTGGCGAAACTAAATGTAAACGGATTCATCCAGTTTGGACCATCAGATTCTAATTACGGAGTGGGTCGTGTTATTAACGATGCATCTGGTGAAAAATATGGTTTAACGCAGTCGGGCTTTTTTCCGGCATCAGGAATTGACGGCGCTTCACCGGGAACACGCATTTACACTTCAGGAAGAAGCGGTGTAGAAGGACATATCTCTTTTGGAAAATACACAAGTCCTACTGCTTACACAGAATTTGGCAGATTCAATTATAATACAGGATATTTTGGTCATAACACCTACAATCCAAAAGTTAGTTTTGAAGTTGCTGCTTCCCCAAATGATTTAAATAGAATCGATGGATTAATGGGACCAAAACTTACAGGAAATCAGCTAAAAGCTAAAAACGATTTATATGAAACTGCGCAGGCAGGAGCGATTGTTTTTGTAACGGCAGCAGCAAATCCTACCACTGCAAAAACGATTAATGTAACCTCTTCGGGATATTATTATTTTAGTGGAACTGTTTGGGTAAAAATGTAAAAACGGGAAAGAAACTTTAGTACCAAAGACTTTTTAGCCAACTGTAGAGCAAATTCCACCCAAAACACAACTAAAAAACCACCGAAATTCGGTGGTTTTTATACTATTGATTGTAATAATCTTAAGCCTCATTCAAAGGCTTGTGTTCTCCCGGTTGGTCTTTACCTTCTGGGTTTACCTGTCCTTCATTTCTTGGTTTTTGTTCCGGTCTTGGTGGTCTTGGCAACAAAACTTTTCTTGAAAGTTTCATTTTTTTACGGTCATCGTAACCCATAAATTTCACCTCTACTTCGTCACCTTCGTTGTAAGGAACTTTATCCAGACGTTTCCATTCGATTTCTGAGATGTGCAACAAACCTTCAGTACCTTTAGCAATCGCTACGAAAGCACCAAAATCCATCACCTTCACTACTCTACCTTGGTAAACTTCACCTACAACTGGTACAAAAGTAATTTCGTTGATTCTTGCAATCGCATCATTGATCTTCTCTCTGCTTACACCGGAAATTTCGATTCTTCCGATTTCTCCAATTTCTTCAATAGCGATCACGGTATCTGTATCTTTCTGTAACTGCTGAATAATTTTTCCACCAGGTCCGATAACAGCACCGATGAAATCTTTAGAGATCTCAAGCATTACCATTTTCGGAGCGTGAGGTTTCACATCTTCTCTTGGTGCAGCAATCGTTTCGGTAATTTTATCTAAAATGTGTAATCTTCCGTCTCTTGCCTGTAGAAGTGCTTTTTCCATAATATCCATCGATAATCCCTGAATTTTGATGTCCATTTGGCAAGCCGTGATTCCTTCTGTAGTTCCTGTTACTTTAAAGTCCATATCTCCCAAATGATCTTCATCACCCAAAATATCAGAAAGAACGGTGAATTTTCCAGATTTTACATCCGTTACCAATCCCATTGCAATTCCTGAAACAGGTTTTTTAATCTGTACCCCTGCATCCATCAATGCTAAAGTTCCTGCGCAGACAGTTGCCATAGAAGATGAACCGTTAGATTCTAAAATATCAGAAACAATACGGATGGTATAAGGATTTTCTTCCGGTATCATATTTGCCAAAGCCCTCTGAGCAAGGTTACCGTGACCTACTTCTCTTCTTGAAGTTCCTCTTAGAGGTCTTGCTTCACCTGTAGAGAACGGCGGGAAGTTATAGTGTAAGAAAAATCTTTCGTCGTAATTTACCATTACGCTGTCTACCATGTTTGCATCTTTTACAGAGCCTAGAGTTACAGCCGTTAAAGACTGAGTTTCTCCTCTTGTAAAGATCGCAGAACCGTGAGCTCCGGGTAAATAATCAACCTCACTCCAGATCGGGCGGATTGTTTCAGGATTACGACCATCAAGACGGATTTTTTCGTTCAAAATCATCTGACGCATCGCTTCTTTTTCCACATCGTGGTAATATACTTTTACGAAAGGCGTTACTCTTTCCAATTCTTCAGCATTATCTACGTACTGAGCCAAAAATTCTTCACGAACCGCTTTGAATTTCTCTGCTCTTTCTTCTTTGCTTGAAGGAGATTTTGCTACTTCATATACTTTATCATAAGTTTCTTTCCACACTTTCTCACGAATAGCTTCATCGTGATTTTCGTGGCTGTATTCTCTTTTTGGGAATGATTTACCTACTTTTTCAGCCAATCTTTCCTGAGCTTCAACTTGTTTTTTTATCTCAACATGAGCGAACTGAATTGCTTCAAGCATTTCTGCTTCAGAAATTTCTTTCATTTCCCCTTCCACCATTACGATAGAATCTTTGGTTGCTCCCACCATAATATCTAGGTCGGCAATTTTAAGATCTTCATAATTAGGGTTGATAGAAAGTTCTCCGTTTATTCTTACCACTCTCACTTCAGACATCGGTCCGTTGAAAGGAATATCTGTAATTGCAATTGCTGCAGACGCCGCAAGACCTGCCAAATCATCAGGAATCGACTGTCCGTCGTAAGAAATTAATGAGATCATTACCTGTACTTCTGCATGGAAATCTTCAGGAAATAATGGTCTTAGAACTCTGTCTACCAAACGCATCGTTAAGATCTCCTGATCTGATGGTCTCGCTTCTCTTCTGAAAAAGTTCCCGGGGATTTTTCCACCAGCGTAAAATTTCTCTCTGTAATCAACAGTTAATGGTAAAAAGTCTACACCATCCTTTGCTTCTTTGCTGGCTACAACGGTTGCTAAAAGCATTGTTCCGCCTACTTTTACGACTACAGCACCATCAGCTTGTTTAGCCAATTTTCCTGTTTCAATTGTGATTTCTCTGCCGTCTGCAAGAGTAATCGTCTCTGTAATTGCTTGAGGTATACTCATAAATTGTTTTGTGTTGCACTCCGTATTGAGTGCTTTAATTAATTATATTTCGTCTAAATTCAGTTGCAAATTTAAGGTTTTTGTTTTAAATAGAAGATTTTAAAGTTGATACGAAGCGATTTCTTTGTTTAAGCTCACTTTTGTCATCAGTTTTTCTTTGTAAAAATCCTGTATCCGAGTCTCCATTCTATATAATCAGCTTTATGAAATTTGTAAGATCTTAAAGCAATCCCTACCAACATATTCTTCCCTATCATATATTGAAAACCAACTCTCTGGTAAAAAATAGTTTTATCGTAACGTCTGTCTATTTCTTTTTTAAACAGATAAAATCCCGGTTGTATCTGCACCGCAAATTTTGAAATCGAAAGTCGGTAAGACGGGAAAATATTGAGTAATAAATTATCTCTTTTAAATCTCTTTTCAGTTTGAATTGCTCCGTTTTCATCCTGATAAAAGCGGTTGTTATAATCTTCATCATACAAAAGACCAACACCCAATCCAAGAGAAGATTTGTAGGTAATCTGTCTGTGATAAACGGTTTCAATTCCCCAATTCTGGTAATGTTCACCCTGAAATTTCTTTACCATATCGACATCAAAATCCTCAAAACCTTTATCTTTCCCGATAAAAATAGCGTGTCGCACTCCTCCGAAAACATTCACATCCCAAGTTGAATATTTATCAAATGATGACAGAGAATCTTTAGCATCAATCAATCTTTCATCAAAGTGGTAGGTAAGCGAAAGTTTGGGAGAAAAGGTATTCATTCCTTTGTTCGGATGCTTCAGTGCGCCATTTGAAAAGTGATTGAAATTCAATCCTAAACCTAAATCTAAATGTTTTCCTAAGTAATATTTATAATTGGCTCCGAAATTTATATAAATACTTACAGACGAACCAATTGTCTGATTAAGATAGCCTTTTTCCAAATCATAAGGTTTCCATCCGAAAGCAAAACCTGCACTTGTTTCATAATTCCATGAATGTGTCGGTGTTTCTTTAAGAGCACCCCCGAATGTACCGTAAACAGCAAGAGGACGTCCCATCTCACTATTTTTAAGAAAATCAAAAGCAATAATACCACCTCCGTAATAAGGTCTTCCGAATCTTTTGTGCCATTCTTTACTGCCATCTGTCTGTACTGTAAGTTCTGCAGATGCTCCGATAAAATTTCTATGGTCAAGAGCTTTTAAATAATCATTGGTGCCTAAAAATTTACCCATCTGCAAACTCACTGTTCCGCGAAGATTAGATTTAGGGATTGTATCTGCTTCCTGAGAAAACGCCAAACATGATATCAATAAAAATACAGAATAAAAATATCTCAAAGTTTTAAATTTAAATGAATTAAAAAAAAGCAAATGTAAATTATTCTTAGAAAATTGAATAAAAAATAAATAATACGTAAAACGTTCTGAGTTTAATGCACAAAAAAAGCAACTTCTTTCGAAGTTGCTTTTATTTTTGGAATCGGATAGATTATTTTCTTAAACCAAGTTCAGCAATAATTGCTCTGTATCTTGTAATATCTTTTTTCTTAAGATAGTCTAATAAACTTTTTCTTTTACCTACCAATTTCACCAAAGATCTTTCAGTATTGAAATCATGACGATTTGCCTTCAAATGCTGAGATAAGTGGTTGATTCTGTAAGTGAAAAGAGCTACCTGTCCTTCAGCGCTCCCTGTGTCTTGTGCAGATTTTCCATGTTTTGCGAAAATTTCTGCTTTTTTTTCTGTTGTTAAGTACATTCCAATATTGTTTAATGATTATTATGTAACGGGTGCAAAAATACAACTATTTTCCTATCCAGCAAAACATTATTGATGCTGTAAATTAAAATTGATAGAAAAATATGTTAAAAATTTCTTAAATAAATTATGTTATCCCATTAAAAGGCAGTACTTTTGCAATAGCATTAAGATGAAAAAAATTCTACTTCATATATTACTTTCTACGGTCTTTATTACCAGTATTTCTGCTGTAAAAGCACAGAAAACCAACGCTCACGATAAAATAAAAAGAATCTTATACTTCAATCCTCAAGTAGAACCAGATCTGGAGGAAATTAAAGATCCTACCAACAATGCATTTTTCAGTACCGTTTCAGATAATGTAAGTACATTTAAACGAAACAGAATGCTGAGATCTGAAGTGCAGGTTTCGTTCGACAGTATTGATGCTAAAACCATTTCAGAATACAGTAAAAACAACGATGTCGATTTTGTTATTGTTCCGAAAGTAAAATATTTCAAAGTAGGATTAGGCAAATATGTATTTTCTAATCAGGTCATTGTAAGCCTGAAACTTTTTGATGCTGAAGGAAATTTCATTGCTTCATCAGATTACGATACCTACCGCAAAAATATGCGTCTTCTGGGATCTACCGAAAACTCAATCAAAATAGGAACAAACGGCGCCATGAAAAGCATCCTTAAAGAATTGAGAAAACAAAAACCTTCTACCGAAGCAGGTTTTTAACCTTTAATAAATCCTTAAATTTTCCTTATCGTTCTCTTTTCTTAGAAATTTGAATTATTTTTGCATATCCAAAAAATTCAGGTTTTGAATTATACTAACGAACTTACTTTTAACCCGGCCGATATTGCAGAACGACTGAGCGAACTTCCCGCTGATGAAAGGCTATTGGCTTTTTTGAAAGTTCCTAAAGAATACAAAGCCGATGTTTTTTCTCATCTTGATCCCGACTTTCAGGAAGAAACCATCCGAAGTATTGGCAGCGACGAAGTCTCCGAGATTCTGAATGCAATGACTCCCGATGACAGAACCGCACTTTTTGAAGATTTTCCTGATGAGTTAATTAAGTATTCCATCAATCATCTGAATCCACAAGAAAGAAGAATTGCTTTAAAGCTTTTGGGGTACGATTCTGATTCTATTGCGCGACTGATGACTCCTTATTACATCCAAATCCGAAAAGAATGGACGGTAAAAAGATGTCTCCAACAAATAAAAAAAGTCGGAAAAAGAGTGGAAACCATCAATCATCTGTACGTTGTGGATGAAAGAAACCGACTGATCGACGATTTGGCATTGGGAAGTTTATTGTTGGTGGAAGATGACACTTTAGTTTCCGATCTTACAGATAATCAATTCGTTGCTATAAAAACTACGACTTCAAAAGAAGATGCGGTAACCTACTTTGAAAAATATGACCGTACTGCGCTTCCGATTATAACAGATGCGGGGGTTTTGGTAGGAATTGTAACCATTGATGATATTTTGGATCAAATTGAATCTCAAAACACCGAAGACATTCAGAAATTCGGGGGTGTTGAAGCATTGGATGACCCTTATATTCAGACGCACTGGTTTGAGATGATAAAAAAACGTGGTCTCTGGTTGATTGTTTTATTCTTTCTTCAGCTGATTACTGCTTCTGTAATGGGATATTATGAAAATGAAATCGAAAAAGCAGTTGTTTTAGCACTTTTCATTCCTTTAATTATATCTAGTGGCGGAAACTCTGGTTCTCAGGCTGCAACATTAATTATCCGTGCAATGGCACTTCAGGAAATCACCATCAAAGATTGGTGGAGAGTAATGAAGAAAGAGCTTGTGACGGGTTTGGTTTTAGGAACTTTTCTTGGCGTAATTGGTTTTTTCCGAATTATGATTTGGCATAAAATGGGCTGGTTCGATTATGGAGATTACTGGTTTTTCATTGCACTCAGCGCAGGAATGTCACTTTCGATGATTGTACTTTGGGGAACTTTATCCGGTTCTATGGTTCCTTTTATTCTTAAAAAATTCAATCTCGATCCTGCTACTTCTTCTGCTCCATTTGTGGCTACATTGGTAGATGTAACGGGATTAATAATTTATTTTACGATTGCCGGACTTTTCTTAACGGGAAAACTTTTGTAATTTTAGGCAAAGTCTAAAAGTTATTTATGAAAGTTATTTCTTTAGTACCTTCAATTACTGAAGCTTTATTTGATTTAGGATTAACCGAAAATGAAATCATCGGACGAACAAAATTCTGTATTCATCCCGAAGAAAAAGTAAAAAACATTAAAATCATCGGCGGAACAAAAAATCTGAATATCGAAAAGATAAAAAGTTTAAAACCCAATTTAATTTTAGCCAATAAAGAAGAAAATGTAAAAGAACAGGTAGAAAGTTTGAAGGAAGATTTTAAAGTGATTGTTTATAATACTGAAACCATTGAAGACAATTATTATCTGGTGAAAAATTTAGGACTGCTTTTTAATAAAGAAGAAAGAGCGCAGGCTTTTAATCTTAGAGTTTATGAAGTTCTTCATCTTGCAAAATTGAAAGATCCAGTAAAAGCCGCCTATCTGATTTGGAAAAATCCTTATATGACGGTAGGTTCAGACACTTTTATTCACAACGTTTTATCTGAAATCGGCTTTGAAAATATCTTTAAAAATACAACCCGTTATCCCGAAATTAAGGTTGAAGATTTAGCAGAAGCAGAGATTATCATGCTTTCTTCGGAGCCATTTCCTTTTAAAGAAAAACATATTGCAGAACTGAAAGAATTTTATCCTGACAAAAAAATAATGATTGTAGACGGAGAAGCCTTTTCCTGGTACGGAACACATATTGCGAAATGTGAGAATTATTTTAAAGAACTGATTGCTGATTTTAATAATTAATTAAACATACACTTTGTCAATCAGGAGGAATCTCAATAGCGTAAAAAAAGTTTAAACATTTAGATTCCTACGGAAATCGAAGATTCGACGAAGTCAATGACAAACTTTGTGAGTGAATTGTTTAAAAAAACTACCCACAAAAAAACTCCGACAATAATCGGAGTTTATATTTTCAATTTAGATGAGATTACAAAATCTTAGAAACTTCATTACAAAGCCATTCAAGCAATTCTAAATCTTCTTTGGTAAAAGGATCAATCGTGTGAGAATCTATATCGATCTGACCAATGTTTTCTCCGTTTTTGAAGATCGGAACTACAATTTCTGCTTTCGTATCAATAGAACAGCTAAGGTAATTATCCTGTAAATGAACATCCGGAACAATGAAAGTCTCGTTAGAAACTGCAACCTGTCCGCAAATTCCTTTTCCGTAAGGGATAATAACGTGATCTGTTTCTGCACCCACATAAGGTCCTAGTTTCAACTCGTTTTTATCTCCATTTTTGAAATAAAAACCCGTCCAGTTGAAATAAGATATTTCCTGATCCAGCAAATGGCAAACTTTTTCAAGTTTTTCTTCGGTATTATGTTTCGGGCTTTCAAGAATAGACGAAAGTCTTTTTTTTAATTCAGACATTTTAAATTTGTTTTAAGAAAATTGTTTTAGAGAAAGTTCTTCTTTGTAACCGAACATTCCTCGTTCTTTTATCATTTCAGCAACACCTTCCGGAAGCTGCTTTTCCCAACCGCTGATATTGCAGGATATTTTCCTTAATATTTCTCTGGAATAGATCTCCAAAAATTCGGGATTGTAATTCTTAATATCTACAATACGGTTGTTGAGTTTGAAATATTTGTATAATTCTTTCAGACTTTCCGCTACTTTCAGGTTTTCAGAATTTAAAAGTTCGTGAGTTTCCGGATCTTTATATGGATACAGATACACTCTCATTCCGTTTCGGAAAAATTTACCGAAAGCTTCCAAAATTCCACCGGAAAGATCTTTGTAATATTTCTCATCGAATACCATCAACATATTGTTTACTCCCATAGCAACGCCAATATCTCCATTGGTATAATGAGAAAAATAGTCTATTAATCGGTAATATTCTGAAAAGTTTGAAATAATTACTGTATACCCTAATTTACCAAGAACGTCTACTCTATCCAAGAAATCTCTCTCGTCAATATCTCCGTCTGCGCGCAGGTTTGAGATGGTAATTTCTATTAAAACCTCAGTTTCTTCCTGTGTACAGATGGCATCTTTCAGGAACATATCCATCCCGTTTTTGAGCATATCTATATTTACTCTTGTTACGGGTCTGAAACTTCCTCTTACTGCAAAAATATTTTTTTTGTACAAAACATCCGCAGGAAGCATATTGTTCCCCTGAGAATTGAAAATCACCGCATCGGTCATATTATTTTTCACCAATTGCAGAGACATCAATCTGTTGTCTACATAAGCGAAAGCTGGACCGCTGAAATCGATCATATCAATCTCCAGATTATCTGTTGCTACATCATCATAAAGAGATTCTATCAATCTTCTTGGGTTATCAAAATAAGTAAATGCGCCGAAAATAAGATTCACTCCCAAATTTCCAAGAGTTTCCTGCTGTAAGGTAGCATCGTTCTCTTTGAATTTTACGTGAATTACGATCTCATTATAATCTTCATTTTCTTTTACCTGAAAACGGATTCCTACCCAACCGTGACCTTTTACCGTTTTATCAAAATTGATGGTAGTAACGGTATTTGCATAAGAAAAAAACTTTCTGTTTGGGCTGTTCTCTCTGGAAATTCTTTCTTCAATTAAAGCTACTTCATAGCGCAGCATTTTTCGAAGTCTATTCTGGGTTACATATCTGTTTTTAACCTCTTTTCCGTAGATGGCATCACTAAAATCTTTGTCGTAAGCCGACATTGCCTTAGCAATTGTACCGGAAGCTCCTCCTGCTCTAAAAAAGTGTCGTACAGTTTCCTGCCCTGCTCCAATTTCTGCGAAAGTACCATAAATAGTAGGATCTAGATTAATTGTTAATGCTTTTTGTTTAGGAGTTAGTTTCTGATACATTAGGACATTAAATTTTTCGTAAATTTACCAAAATTAAAACAACCTCAAAAGAAATGAAGTTGAAATTTTTAGGAACCGGAACTTCTCAGGGAGTTCCCGTCATTGGTTGCAGTTGTGAGGTATGCCTCTCCAAAAATCCGAAAGATAAACGTTTCAGGGCTTCTGCATTGGTAACAACCGACGAAAATAAAAAAATCCTTATCGATTGCGGACCAGATTTCAGGCAGCAAATGCTTGTTAATCAGGAAAATAATCTGGATATTGCCCTTCTTACTCACGAACACAACGATCATGTGATTGGTCTTGATGATATGCGACCATTGATTTTCAAAAGTGGGCAAAATATGCCTCTCTATAGTAGTGAAAGAGTAGGAAATGAAGTTAAAAATCGTTTTCCTTATGCTTTTGCTGATGAAAGATATCCCGGAGCTCCCGCATTTGACCTTCATACTATCGACAATAAACCTTTTGAAGTTCTGGATATTGAGATTACCCCTATTGAAGTTATTCATTACAAGATAACAGTATTTGGATATAAATTTAAAAACTTAGCATACATTACAGATGCAGGTTTTATTTCCGAAACCGAAAAGCAAAAACTAAAAAATCTGGATGTACTTATTTTAAACTGTATCCGAAAATTTGAACCACATCCTGCCCATTTTATATTGGAAGACGTCATCAATCTCTTTGAAGAACTGAAACCTAAAAAATTATTTTTAACACATCTGAGTCACCATTTTGGTTTGCATGATATTGAAGATAAGTCACTTCCTGAAGGAATACACCTTTCCTACGATGGTTTGGAGATTAATTTTTAAAGAAAAGTTTGCAAAAAGCTTTTGAAGATTGAAAAAAGTTCCTATATTTGCACACCAATTTAAAGGAAAACATCAAGCCCAGGTGGCGGAATTGGTAGACGCGCTGGTCTCAAACACCAGTTCTTAGGAGTACCGGTTCGATCCCGGTCCTGGGTACAAAACCGGAAAGAAGTGATAAGTCACTTTGTTTCCGGTTTTTTTTTTGAACTATTTTCATGAACGATATAGTTTTAGCAATATTCCAAAAAATAGTTTATCTGAAATAAACATGGTCTTTCATACGAGTTTTAAATTCCAAAAAATGAAAAAATTTCTAAATTTTGGAATTCTTTCCCTCTAAAAAAATACTTAAATATTTAAAATACAGAATCTTAAAAAACACAGCACATCTGTTGATTATTGATTAATATCTTAAATTATCAGATATGAAAAATTTATTCTTTTTATTTATTCTTTTTTTAGGGGTAAATAACCTTTACGCAACAGGAGAGCCCTCAACGTACTTTCAAATTTATGTTCCTCCGAATAACGATGCCGTACAAAGAAACGTCTGTTTGGTTGTAACCGCTATATATGATAATACTGAATTTAGTATCATCGATGATGGCGCAGACGGAGATACGGATGATTCTAAAACCGGAGTATTAAAAGCCGGGCAGAGTTACGTCCTGTATATCAAAGACAATGGGATTAACGATGATGCAAGATATGCTTCCGGAGGTGTTTTAAAGTGGGACGGAGACTATTTTATCGTAAAATCCAATAAACTGGTTTACGCTTCCCAAAGTACAAACAGCGACTGGCAGCACGACTGGGTTCCGAGTGTTGATAAAAGTTCTATCGGACAGAAATTTATCGTATACGCTCCCATGATTACCTCTTCTAAAAGAGATATTAATGTATTTGCCTATCAAAATAATACGGTAATAGACTTTTATAAAATTTCTACTCAGGCAAAAACAAATACAGGTTTTACGGATGTTGATGCTGAAAATGCCGTTAAAGTTTTTTCTAAAACACTAAACGTGGGTCAGGATTTAATTTACAGTTTTTCGGAAGGAAGGGATGCGATGATTTCTGGAGAAACCTATATGCTGGTCGCCAATAAGCCTGTAACCATGCAGTACGGAGCCTTATTCGGAAACGAGCGTGACGGAGGAGGATATGTTCCTACCTCCAATGGAAGCTCTTCCGGAGAACTGATGTATTTTGCTGTTCCTTATCAGTCGGGAGGTGAACAGGAAATAAGAATTGTGAGCTGGGACAATGCCAATACCGTGAAACTAGATCGTTTTGTAAACGGAAACTGGGTGCCTGTACAAACCTTCTCCCTCAATCGATTAACAGCGGGAGACTGGGTGGGAAAGACCAATGGAAACGTTTCTTATCCTACCGTATTTCGGGTTACCTGTTCCGAAGGAAAAAAAGTCTCTGTTTTTGAAGGAAACTGGTTTGAAACCGGTTCTCCGGGAACCTCCGATATGGCAACAATGGTTTCTTCCGAAAGCGGAACAACGGCAGGAAAAAAGTTCCTGACCTATATTGCTCCTCCGGGAAATGAAACCAATGTAACCAACCCCTTAACAGGATCAAAGTATAACGGTTCCTTTTCTCACCTGTACTTATTTTCAAAAACAGGAGCTACCGTTACCGTAAAAGATGCTTTAACGAATGGGACAAAATTTAATAAAACATTTACCATTACTCCCGAGAAATATGCAGACTGCTCCATAAGTCTAAATGAATGGAAAGCATTTTACAACGGAACAGGAACGGCTTCCGGATCGGAAAGACCTTATCTGATCGTGGAAAGCAATAATGATATTGCGGTGATGAACAGTAATTTTAATGATAACTGGATGTGTTATACCGGAAGTTCTTTAGGACATTCTTTTACCCAGACAGGCAGCGTAAATGACGACACGCTTATCCCGACTGAGCAGGCAACCGTAGTTTCCCAGGTTAAAACGGGTGGAGAAGTAACAAATCCTTCGGTAGAAGTTATTGTACAGGAAGGACTTAAAGTAGTAGAATCGAAAATTATTAATCCCAATCAATCCCAAACACAGGGTGTTGTTACGGAACTTAATGACAAAACAAAAGTAGAATATAATAACTTACCGACATTACAGCCGAACTCTACGTATCAGATTGAAACCAAAGTGGTGGCAACCGTAGGTGCCAATAACGGAGAGCTGGTAGGAACCACGCTTAATTCCACCGTTGAAACCGTGATAACAGGAAAAGTGAACGGAGAAACACAACAGTCAACCATTGCGAATTCGGTATCTGTGCAGACAACTAATACTTCAAAGCTGATATTTTCACGTCTTGAAAACCCGTTGTTTGATTCATTTACCTCCAACTCATGGACCATCAGTTGGGTAGATATCAACAATGATGGTTATGATGATATATACATTACAGATATGGGACTTACTGCTCCTAACCGAATCTTTATGAATAATACAGCCGGAGGCTTTACAGCAGGGCAGGTTTTACCTGAAGACGGGGTTTCTATGAGCAGTACATGGGCAGATGTGGATAATGACGGAGACGAAGATTTATTGGTTCTTAATAATACCAGAAATCCTAACCGTTTTTACAGAAATGATAACGGTACATTGGTCGCAGACAATACCAAATCTTTTACTCAGGATGTTTCCTATTATCATGGCGGTGCCTTTGCAGATTATGATAATGATAACAAAGCAGATGTATTTATGTGTAATTATTTCCCTACAAAATACAATGAGCTGCACAGAAATACAAATAACGGAAGCTTTGTAAAAGAAGTTACAGATGCCATTCCGCTGGAAGCCAATTCTTCTCTTGGACCAACATGGGCAGATTATGATCAGGACGGACTGATGGATTTATTTGTCCCTAATGGAAGCGGAAATAAGAACTCTTTATTCCATAATGATGGAAACGGAACCTTTTCCAAGAAAAATAACATCATTAATCAGGAAGGTGGAAAATCTGTAGGAAGCTGTTGGGGAGATATAGATAATGATGGAGATTTGGATTTATTCGTAACCAACTCCAACACAACAACCAATTTCCTGTATAAAAATTTAGGAAACGGAAATTTCCAGAAAATAACCAATTCTATTGTTAATCAGGGAGGAAGTTCTCACGGATGCAGCTTTTCAGATATTGATAATGACGGAGATTTAGACTTGTTTGTAACCAATGACAGAATCAGAAAATTCCTTTATTTTAACGACGGAAACGGAAATTTTACCGAAAACAGAGACGAAGCAATTACCTATAATTTCGGACTTTCTTTCGGACATGCATGGAGCGATTACGATCATGACGGCGATCTGGATCTTGCCGTGGCAACCCATTCTAATCAGAAAAACCACATTTTCGTCAATAACGGGAATACCAATAAATGGCTTGAAATTAATCTGAAAGCCACAGAAAGCAATGGTTCAAATATTTGTAGAAACAGGCAGCAGAACGCAGTTGAGAGAAGTAAACAGCCAGAGTGGTTTTGGAGGACAAAGCAGCTATACACAGCATTTTGGATTAGGAAACGCCGCAACCATCAATACCATCACCGTTAAATGGGCAAGTGGAATTATTCAGAAACTGACGAATATTTCTGCCAATCAAATACTCGAAATCGTAGAGCCTCAACAGACAAAAGTTTCCGGTATCGTTTATTTTGACACGAATAACGACGGGGTGAAACAGGATAGCGAACCTACCGTTTCAAGAGCGGCTATTAAAGTGGTGCCTACCAATGCCAAAGTATATTCCAGTGATGCGGGTACATTCAGCTTTTATACCACTCAGAATGATGTTGAGCTGAGAATTTTAGAAGAGAACGGATTAAGTGCAGGGTCTAAAGTATTCGATCTGACCAATTATCAGCCTTCCCAAAAAATATTTATCGCTGCAACGTCAACCTGTAACGATACAGATTTAAAAATAAATATGGGAGGAACGGCTATCCGAAAAGGATATACCAATAACCAGTTTAAAATTGTAGTAAGCAATCAGTCCCGTAATATATCCAATTCAAGCATTTTAAAATTTACAGTACCTTCCTCTGTAAATATTATCAGTCCGTCCTTACCGATTGCGCAGCAGGAAAGCTTTGTTGAAAATTCAAAAAATTATACAAGATATTCCTGGAGCATGGGATCTTTAAATCCTTTTAACAATAAAGTCATTAGCTTTATGACCGGTACAGACGCATCCGTTTCAGTGGGTGATGAATTGGATTTTAAAGGAGAAATTGTAAACTCATCGGCAGACTGCAATATCGATGATAACCTGCTGATGCAAAAATACCCTATTTATGGAGCGATAGATCCTAATGATATTCTGGTTTCTCCGAAAGGCTATGGAACAGAAGGATATATATTACCCGATCAGTTGCTTACCTATACCATCAGATTTGAAAACGTAGGAAATTTTGCTACTCAGAATGTATCCATTATAGATAACATTCCGCAGGAATTGGACATCAATACCTTTAAAATGGTGTCTGCAAGTCATGATAACGTATCTGCGGAAATTATAGATAACAAGATCACGTTTAAGCTTGAAAATGTATTTTTACCGCCTACTTCAGAAGATTCAGACAAATCTCAGGGGTATGTTACTTTCTCAATCCTGCCTAAAAAAGGATTAAAAGAAGATACAAAAATTAAAAACAGTGCATTCATTGCATTTGATGACGAAAACCTTCTGAAAACCAATACGGTAACCAATACCATTCAGTCTAAAGCACAGGAACAGGAAATGACAGTCGTACATCTATATCCAAATCCTGTAAACGATGTTGCATTTATAAGACTGGAACACAGAAAAGGTTCAGAATACACAAGAAAAAAAATAATAAAAGCTGAGGTTATTGATGTGAACGGAGTTCTTATTTTAGAAAAGAATTTCAGTGCCTCAGAAGAAGTGAGAATAGATCTGCCTTTACAGATTAAAGGATATTATCTGCTGAAAGTTACAGATTCAGATAATAAAGCGTATACAAAAAAAATGATCGTTAAATTTAAAGAATAATCTTTCAGTTTTTAGACTCATGCTATTGAGTCAGCATAGAAAAAGCAAAATTTAAATAATTGATTTCAGTCAGACCATTCGAATTTTTCGGATGGTTTTTTTGTCTATTATCTTGACAATCCTAAGGAAATCCTCTCCAAATCTTCAATTAAATCTTCGACACTCCTTCAGAATCAGATATAAATGCACCAACTAAATAGTTGCTGCATTTATATTTTTCATCTATACATTCATATATTATAAAATCAAAAATAATACACTAAAAAAACCAGCAGCAATAATTGCTACTGGTTTCATAAAGTGAATTTAAAATGATCTAAGTATTATATAATTTTACTTTTTTATAAACTTAAAAGTCTTCACATCATCTTTAGTAAATACCTGAATTAAATATATTCCTTGCACTAAAGAATCAACATTAATACTTCTCTCCCCTTTTTGTAAAATTTTCTCCGTAATCTTTCTTCCTTCAGCTGAGAAAATAACTACTTTGTTTATTCTTTCCTCGCCACTGAAATTAAGAACTTCTCTAACAGGATTAGGATAAATCTGCATTGATGAAGTAGAAGTTATTACATTACCAACACTTAAAGTTGCATTGTATGCGAGTACAGCTAATGAAGCAGTTGATTCGCAACTACCTATTGTTTGTGTAGCGTAATACGTTGTATTATTTACAATCAAGGTTGTCATTGGTAAACTTCCTGTGTGATTGGTAGCATCAATAGCAGAAGCATACCATTTGATACCTTGTCCGTTTACTACTAAAGCACTCAGTGTATCACCAGCGTTGAAACTTTGAATCGCAGCTCCGGTTGGTGCGCCAACAACAGCCGATTGCGTAATAGTCACCGTTCTTGTTGTTGAACAAGAGTTAGCATCCGTTACCGTAACTGTATATGTTCCTGCAGAAAGTCCTGTTGCCGTTGCGCCAGTTCCGCCTGTCGGTGACCACGAATAAGTGTATGGTGCAGTTCCGCCAGAAACTGTTATCGATGCTGAACCATTAGATCCGCCATTACAGCTTACATTCGTCTGAGAAATCGTTGCCGATAATGCTGTTGGTTGGGTTACTGTTGCATTTACTGTTCCGGTACATCCGTTCGCATCGGTGATCGTTACCGTGTAAGTTCCTGCCGATAAGCCTGTTCTGTCTTCAGTGGTAATTCCACCACCCCAGTTGAACGTGTATGGTGCGGTTCCACCTGTAGCTGTTAAATTAATTGCTCCGTTTGAAGATCCGTTACATGATACATTTGTTACAACTGTGGTTCCTGAAACTGACGTTGCAGGTTGGGTTACTGTTGCATTCACTGTTCCTGTACATCCGTTCGCATCTGTGATTGTTACCGTGTAAGTTCCTGCAGCTAAGCCTGTTCTGTCTTCAGTCGTGATTCCACCACCCCAGTTGAATGTATATGGTGCTGTTCCGCCTGTAGCTGTTAAATTAATTGCTCCGTTTGAAGATCCGTTACATGATACATTTGTTACAACTGTGGTTCCTGAAACTGACGTTGCAGGTTGGGTTACTGTTGCATTTACTGTTCCGGTACATCCGTTCGCATCGGTGATCGTTACCGTGTAAGTTCCTGCCGATAAGCCTGTTCTGTCTTCAGTGGTAATTCCACCACCCCAGTTGAACGTGTATGGTGCGGTTCCACCTGTAGCTGTTAAATTAATTGCTCCGTTTGAAGATCCGTTACATGATACATTTGTTACAACTGTGGTTCCTGAAACTGACGTTGCAGGTTGGGTTACTGTTGCATTTACTGTTCCGGTACATCCGTTCGCATCGGTGATCGTTACCGTGTAAGTTCCTGCCGATAATCCCGTTCTGTCTTCAGTCGTGATTCCACCACCCCAGTTGAACGTGTATGGTGCGGTTCCACCTGTAGCTGTTAAATTAATTGCTCCGTTTGAAGATCCGTTACATGATACATTTGTTACAACTGTGGTTCCTGAAACTGACGTTGCAGGTTGGGTTACTGTTGCATTTACTGTTCCGGTACATCCGTTCGCATCGGTGATCGTTACCGTGTAAGTTCCTGCCGATAATCCCGTTCTGTCTTCAGTGGTAATTCCACCACCCCAGTTGAATGTATATGGTGCTGTTCCGCCTGTAGCTGTTAAATTAATTGCTCCGTTTGAAGATCCGTTACATGATACATTTGTTACAACTGTGGTTCCTGAAACTGACGTTGCAGGTTGGGTTACTGTTGCATTCACTGTTCCTGTACATCCGTTCGCATCGGTGATCGTTACCGTGTAAGTTCCTGCGGATAATCCCG
>JAEAMF010000217.1_pt1 | contig 92575 bp, 91 predicted proteins | sample 8958721 | NCBI WGS metagenome assembly JAEAMF01 (sample SAMN16933255, study PRJNA681124) | bioreactor sludge metagenome | isolation source: anaerobic bioreactor treating anionic surfactant - SDBS | place: India: Bengaluru | collected 2019-02-28
AAAAGTTCAATCCGGCCTTGCACACCGCTTGACGACCATAACAGTATCTACGGGTGTGTGAGCGCGCCAGCTGCCGGTCCAGCGCATTCGCGAAATTCCGGCTGTCGGCCTGGCTGAAGGCGGCCGGCCCGCCGGTATCGACGCCGCTGCCGCGCAGCTCTTCCATGAAGGCGCGCATCGTGAGTTGCTGGGCGATCGTGTCCTTGGTGTACCACTCGCCGCGTGGATTGAGCGGCAGCCCGCCCTTCTCCAGCACCTGCGCCGCCAGCGGGATGTCGCCGGTGACGACGATGTCGCCCGCGTTCACGCGCGCGACGATCTCGGCGTCGGCCACGTCCGGGCCGCTTGGCACCTGCAGGGCGCGGATGAAGCGCGAACCGGGCACCCGGATCAGCTGGTTGGCCACCAGCGTGACGTCCAGTTGCAGGCGCTCGGCCACGCGAAAAAGAATGTCCTTGATGACGCCCGGGCAGGCGTCGGCATCGACCCAGATATGCATGATGAAGAAGAGCTTGTCGGCAGGAGACCGATTGTACCGGCAAGCCCTTCCCTTCACACCCGGATAAGTGCTCAGTCCTTCCTGCGGCGGCGGCGGGCGGCGGCGGTCAGGCCGGCCATGCACAGCATCGGCAGCACCAGCGCGGCGGTCGAGGGTTCCGGCACGGTCGCGGTGATGCTGAAGCGGTCGCCCGCCTGCAGGCCGGTGGTGTCGAGCAGCCAGTCCTGGCCGGCAGCGCCGAACACGTCGCCGAACTGGAACTCGGCGTACTCCGGCGTGGCGAAGTGGATCACGGCGGTGGTGGCGCCCGCATCGATCGCCTTGATGCTGCCGAAGGCCGGCGTGACGCTGCCGGGGCTGGCGAAGCGGATGCCCTGCAGGCTGAAAGTGAAGCGGCCAAGGTCGGACCCGGCCAGGTTGCGCACCAGCGCATCGAAGCTGAGCGGACCCTGCAGGTCATCCGCTTCCAGCACGAAGTTCAGCGTGCTGCTGCTGAAATCCCGCAGGTCGAGGTTGAAGGCCACGCTGCCCGCCCCGCTGAAATCCTCGACGGGGTTGGCGCCGGCGCTGCCGGTCAGGAGGGCGGCGTTGGCGGCGCCGGACAGCACCAGGGCGCCGGCGAATGCACACAGTTTGGTCAATTTCATGGGGTTCTCCGTTTGCTCTGGAATGCGCTCATAAAGGGCCCAGGGCCCATGGACCGGTAATCGCGAAGGTGACGCCCGGGGTCTGGATGTTGACGAACAGGTAGCGGCCGGTCGGGTCGAAGCAGGCGCCGGCGAATTCGTTGCCGCGCTGGTCGCCGGCGAGCGAGGCCAGCTTGCCTGCGCCCGTCAGCTGGGCGGCGCTCAGGTTGATGTTGTTCTTGGCGAAGATATAGGCGTCGCCCGCGCCGGTCAGGCCCATCAGGCGCTGGCCGAAGCCGAATGGGTCGGTGGCGGCGGTCGAGGCATCCTCGCAGATCAGGATGGCGTTGCGCGGGCTGACGGTCAGGTTGTCGCCCATGTTGCCCACCAGGGCGCTCGGGCTCGAGTAGATGCACTTGAGCACCTGCGTAGCCAGGTCGAGTTCCCAGATGGTGCCGCGCGACACGGCGCCGCCCGCGGTATCCATCACGTAGACCTTGCCTTGCGCGTACCAGATGCCCTCGCCGCGATTCATGCGCGCGGCGCCTTGCACCCAGCCCTGCACGAAAGGACCGGCGGCATTGGTGATGCGCACGCCGCTCGGCCCGGTGGCGTCGCCGCGGTTGGCGTCCGGATCGGCGATGTTCACCCACTCCAGTTCCACGGTGGCGTCGACCGGCATGGTGGCAAGGTTGACGTTGTTGACGCCCTTGACCTTGGCCATCTGCAGCACGCCGCCCAGGGCCAGGCTGCCGTAGGCGCCGGTCCGGATGTCCGGGACGTAGCGGTAGAAGCCCGACTTGCCCGAGGAATCCTCGGTCTGGTAGACCATGCCGGTGGCCGGATCGACGGCGGCGGCTTCGTGCGCGAAGCGCCCCATGCCCTTGATCGGCTGGCCGGTGGTGAGCGCCGGGTCCGCATGGACTTCGAACACGTAGCCGTGTTTCTTGCCGGAGGCGCTGACATTGTCCGAACCGACTTCCTCGCAGCTGAGCCAGGTGCCCCAGGGAGTGATGCCGCCCGCGCAGTTGGTCTGGGTGCCGCCCAGGCTGGGCGTCATGCTGACCCAGTTCCCGTCGCGGAACAGCAGGTTGGTGGTGCCGCCGCCGAAGCGGTTGCTCACGCCCGTACTGACGGCACCGCTATCGTAGACACCGACCGCATCCAGGAAGTTGCCGGGGGAAGTGCCGCCGATTTCGTGGTTACGCACCAGTACCAGCTCGGTGCTGCGGCCCAGCTTACGCGACAGGACCACGCCCATGCCGTCGTGGCCGCCCGGACAGGACTTCCCGTCGCTCATCCGGTCGCCGCGCCAGCCGAAGCTTTTATACGTAAAGCCGGCCGGCAGCTGCAGCAGCGGCAGGCCGGTCGCCAGGTCCTTGACCGGGGAGATCGGGCCGTAGGGGCTGTCGACCAGGGTGGTGGCGCCATTGGCCGCCATGGCCTGCTGCGCCTGCAGTGCGGCAAAGGCGCCGATGAAGGGCAGCGCTGTCGAGCCGGCCAGGCCTTTGAGCAGGTTGCGCCTCAGCGGCGAGTTCGGTGGGGTGAGGTCCTTGTCGGTCATGCTTGCTTCTCCAATGGGTGGTGAACGGCGGGCTGGTGCTCATCCGTGCGTTGCGAGCCGATGCATTAAAACAAACAAAGATGTCGGTTCGATGACAACAAAATGGCAACTTTTAGGATTGGAGACGCGCGCCGGCCGCTTCCGCCAAAAGGCTTTAGAATCCCTGTCTTCTGCTCAACAGTTCTTGCTCGACAAGACGCAACATCATGAACAAGCTGGCGCTCTATTTCCGCCTGATCCGAGCCGACAAGCCGATCGGCATCCTCCTGCTGCTGTGGCCGACCCTGTGGGCCCTGTGGATGGCGTCCGACGGGGTGCCGGACATGACCGTGCTGGCGATCTTCGTCGTCGGCACCGCCTTGATGCGTTCGGCCGGCTGCGCCATCAACGACTATGCCGACCGCGACTTCGACAAGCACGTCAAGCGCACCGTCGACCGCCCGCTCACCAGCGGCAAGATCCGCGCCTGGGAAGCGCTGATGGTGGCGGGGGTGCTGGCGCTGCTCTCCTTCCTGCTGATCCTGCCGCTCAACACGCTGACCAAGCAGCTGTCGGTGCTGGCCCTGATCGTGGCCGGCACCTACCCCTACTTCAAGCGCTTCTTCGCGATCCCGCAGGCCTATCTCGGGATCGCGTTCGGCTTCGGCATCCCGATGGCCTGGGCCGCCGTGCAGGACACGGTGCCGGCGGTGGCCTGGTGGCTGCTGGTGGCGAACGTGTTCTGGGCCGTCGCCTACGACACCGAATACGCCATGGTCGACCGCGACGACGACCTCAAGATCGGCATGCGCACCTCGGCCATCACCTTCGGGCGCTTCGACGTGGCCGCGGTCATGCTGTGCTACGGCGCGGCGCTGGCCATCGACCTGGTGTGCGGCTGGTACCTGGGCCTGCGCTGGTGGTTCGTGGGCGGCGTCGTGGTCGCGGCCGGCATGGCGCTCTACCACTACACCCTGATCCGCGATCGCGAACGCATGGCCTGCTTCAAGGCTTTTCGTCACAACAATTGGCTTGGCGCCGCACTGTTCATTGGTGTCGCGCTAGACTATGCATTCAGGTAATATTGCACAAAAAGCATTCAACCCTTCTTTGACGAGGCCTATCATGATGGAAAAGATCCCTACCCAAACCGGTACCCGCGACCAGATGCTGTCCGACCTGAAGACCGTGATCCAGGACGCCGAAGCCTGGCTGCGCAACGGCGGCCAGTTGACCGGCGACGAGCTGAAGGCCGCCAAGGCCAAGTTCGAGCAGACCCTGTCCACCGCCAAGGAAAGCCTGGGTGAATACCAGCACACCGTGGTCGAAAAGACCAAGGAAGCGGCGCGCGTCACCGACGAATACGTGCACGAGAACCCATGGAAGTCCGTGGGCCTGGGCGCCGCCGTCGGTGTCGTGATCGGCATGCTGATCGCCCGCCGCTAAGATGAGTATCACGGCGGCGGTGAGAAGGATCGGGGCCAACGTGCTCGACCTGGCGCGCACACGCCTCGAGCTGGCCGCCATCGAACTGCAGGAAGGCGCCCAGCGTGTGTTCGGCTACCTCGCCTGGGCCGTCGCGGCCGCGGTGCTGGGGCTGTTCGCGCTGGGCCTGGTCATCCTGTTCGTGCTGGTGCTGTTCTGGGACACCCACCGCCTGGCGGCGGTCGGCGGCATGGCCGTGCTGTTCATCCTGGGCACCCTGTTCGCTGTCATGAGGCTGCGCGCCGGCCTGGCGGCGCGTCCGCCGATGCTGCCGGCCACCCTGGCGGAACTGCGCAAGGATGCGGCGGCCCTGAAGGGAGACGACCTCCATGGCGTCTAAATCCCTGGAACTGGCGCAGCGCCGCGAGGCCCTGGTTGCCCGCTGCGCCGACCAGCGCGCCCAGGTGGCGCAGGAAGTGGCCATGCTGTCCTCGCCGCAGACGCTGGGTTTGATCCCGGCCTATGCGGCCAGGCACCAGAAGACGGCGCTGATCGTGGCCGGCGTGGCCGCGGGGCTGTTCCTTACCAAGCCGAAATGGGCGGTGGGTACGGTGACGGCGGTCGTTTCGGCCTACAAGTTCGCGCAGAAGCTGCTTCCGGTATTACGCTGGAAGGGCTTCGAGGTCCACTGACCCGTAGGGTGGGCGGGTCTCCCGCCCACGCGGTGATCGTTATCGGCTCCGGTTTCGGGCTCGATGATCTTGCTGATCACTATCACCGCGTGGGCGGACAAGCCGCCCACCCTACGAATCCTTGCCCAGCTCGTCCCCGAGTTCGCGGCCGCGATCCGCCGCCGCCTTCATCGCCGCGACGATCGCGTCCTTCACCCCCGCCGCTTCCATGCTGGTAATCGCCGCATGCGTCGTGCCGCCCTTGGAGGTCACGCGCTGGCGCAGCACCTCGACCGGATCGCCCGACTGCGCCGCCAGCTGCGCCGCGCCGGTAAAGGTGGCCAGCGCCAGCTGCCTGCCCTGCTCCGCGTCCAGTCCCATCTCCAGCGCCGCCTGCTGCATCGCTTCGAGGAAGTAGAAGACATAGGCCGGGCCGCTGCCCGACACCGCCGTCACCGGATCGATCAGGCTCTCGTCCTTCAGCCACACGGTCTGGCCGACCGCGCGCATCACCTTGTCGGCCGCCGAGCGCTGGGCCTCGTCGACTTCGCTGGCGGCCACCATGCCGGTAATGCCCATGGCGATCAGCGCCGGGGTGTTCGGCATCGAGCGCACGATGCGGGTGTAGCCGCCCAGCCAGCGCGACAGGTCGGCGATGCGGATGCCCGCCGCGATCGACAGCACCAGGGGCTGCTTATCTGGAACATTCGCGAGCAGCGGCTTGAGGCTGGCCGCGACTTCGCGCATCTGCTGCGGCTTCACGGCCAGCACGACGACGTCGGCGGCGCCTACCTGCACGTCGATGCCTGCCGCCGTGCTCACGCCGTACTGGCTGGCCAGGCGCTCGAGCGCCTCGGTATTGGGGTCCACCACGTGCAAATGGGCGCCGCCGGCCTGTCGCCCGGCTTGTCCGGCCTGGCCGGCGATCAGGGCCGTGGCCATGTTGCCGCCGCCGATGAATGCAATCTTCATGCTGTTCCTTTTTTATTGCTCGTAATGGCGGGCGCCGAAAATGGCGCTGCCGATGCGGACGATGGTCGCGCCTTCCGCGATGGCCGCTTGCAAGTCGCCCGACATGCCCATCGACAGGGTGTCGAGCGCCAGGCCGTCGGCGCGCAGATCCTCGAACAGGCCGCGCAGGCGGGCAAACGCTGCGCGCTGCTGCGCCGGGTCATTGCTCGCTTCGGGAATCGCCATCAGCCCGCGCAGGCGCAGGTTCGGCAAGGCGGCCACCTGGCGCGCCAGCTCCGGCAGTTCCGCTTCGCCGGCACCGCTCTTGCTGGCTTCCCCGCTGATGTTCACTTGCAGGCAGATGTCGAGCGGGCCCTGTTCCAGCGGGCGCTGTTCGGACAGGCGCTGGGCGATCTTCAGGCGATCGACCGTGTGCACCCAATTGAAATGGGCGGCTATCGGGCGCGTCTTGTTGCTCTGGATCGGACCGATGAAATGCCAGCTGACCGGGGCATCCGGTTGCAGGCGCGCCACTTCCTGCATCTTGTCGAGCGCTTCCTGCAAGTAGTTTTCGCCGAAGGCGCGCTGGCCCACGGCCATCGCTTCGACCACGGCTTCCGCAGGGAAGGTCTTGGAAACGGCCAGCAGCTGGACCTCGTTCCTGCCCCTTCCGGCAGCGCTACAGGCGGCCTGGATTGTCGCTTCGACAGCTTGCAAGTTCCCAGCGATTATGGACATAATGATTTTCTACAGGAAATATTTTGAGTTACACGCAACGCAAAGGAGGCATCGAAAACCGTAGCGAGCGGAAGGAGTTTCGTCAGAGAAGCGCAGCCGTACATCCAGTACGGCGAGCATCGCAGGACGAAAATCCGACGCGCAGTAGGTTTGCGATGCCTCCCACCACAGGATTATAAATGGACATCTCGGAACTGCTTGCCTTCTCTGTTAAGAACAAGGCATCTGACCTGCACCTCTCGGCCGGCCTGCCGCCGATGATCCGCGTGCACGGCGACGTGCGCCGCATCAACCTGCCGCCGCTGGAGCACAAGGACGTGCACGGCATGATCTATGACATCATGAACGACGGCCAGCGCAAGCAGTACGAGGAAGTGCTGGAGTGCGACTTCTCGTTCGCGATTCCCGGCCTGGCGCGCTTCCGCGTCAATGCCTTCAACCAGGAGCGCGGCGCGTCCGCGGTGCTGCGTACCATTCCATCCAAGATCCTGTCGCTGGAAGAGCTGAACGCGCCGAAGATCTTCAGCGAGCTGGCATTGAGGCCGCGCGGCCTGGTCCTGGTAACCGGCCCCACCGGCTCGGGCAAGTCGACCACGCTGGCGGCGATGGTCAACCACCTCAACGAAAACGAATACGGCCACATCCTCACCATCGAGGACCCGATCGAATTCGTGCACGATTCCAAGAAGTGCCTGATCAACCAGCGCGAAGTCGGCCCGCACACCCTGTCCTTCAATAACGCACTGCGCTCGGCGCTGCGCGAAGACCCGGACTGCATCCTGGTGGGCGAGCTGCGCGACCTGGAAACCATCCGCCTGGCCCTGTCGGCGGCGGAGACCGGCCACCTGGTGTTCGGCACCCTGCACACCTCCTCGGCCGCCAAGACGATCGACCGTATCGTCGACGTGTTCCCGGCCGAAGAAAAGGAAATGGTGCGCGCGATGCTGTCGGAATCGCTGCAGGCCGTGATCTCGCAGACCCTGCTCAAGACCAAGGACGGCTCGGGCCGCGTGGCCGCGCACGAGATCATGATCGGCACCCCGGCGATCCGCAACCTGATCCGCGAAGCCAAGATCGCGCAGATGTACTCGAGCATCCAGACCGGCAGCAGCGTCGGCATGCAGACGCTCGACCAGAACCTGACCGACCTGGTGCGCCGCAACGTGATCTCCAGCGCCGCCGCCCGCGCCGCTGCGAAAATCCCCGAAAACTTCCCGGGCTAAGCCTTTCAAGGACACACCATGGAACGCGACCAGGCATCCAAGTTCATGTTCGACCTGCTGCGCCTGATGACCAGCAAGGGCGGTTCGGACCTGTTCATCACGGCCGGCTTCCCCCCGGCGATCAAGATCGACGGCAAGATGACGCCGGTCTCGAGCCAGGCACTGAGCGGCACCCATACCGCCGACCTGGCGCGCGCCATCATGAACGACAAGCAGGCCGCCGGCTTCGAGCTGACCAAGGAAGCGAACTTCGCGATCAGCCCGGGCGACCTGGGCCGCTTCCGCGTCTCGGCCTTCATGCAGATGGGCTGCGTCGGCATGGTGCTGCGCGTGATCACCACCACCATCCCGAAATTCGAGGATCTCGAGCTGCCGGAAACCCTGAAGGACGTGATCATGACCAAGCGCGGCCTGGTCATCATGGTCGGCGCCACCGGTTCGGGCAAATCGACCACGCTGGCGGCGATGGTCGGCTACCGCAACGAGAACAGCTACGGCCACATCATCACCATCGAAGACCCGGTCGAATTCGTCCACCCGCACAAGAACTGCGTGATCACCCAGCGCGAAGTGGGTGTCGACACCGACAGCTTCGAGGCCGCGCTGAAGAATTCGCTGCGCCAGGCGCCGGACGTGATCCAGATCGGCGAGATCCGCGACCGCGAGACCATGGAGCACGCGATCGCGTTCGCCGAAACCGGCCACCTGTGCCTGGCCACCCTGCACGCCAACAGCGCCAACCAGGCGCTGGACCGCATCATCAACTTCTTCCCTGAAGAGCGCCGGCAGCAGTTATTGATGGATTTGTCGCTCAACCTGAAGGGCCTGATCTCGCAGCGCCTGATCCCGAAGAAGGAAGCCAAGGGCCGCGTGGTGGCGATGGAGATCCTGCTGAACTCCCCGCTCATCTCCGACCTGATCTTCAAGGGCGACGTCCACGAGATCAAGGAGATCATGAAGAAGTCGCGCGAGCTGGGCATGCAGACCTTCGACCAGGCCCTGTTCGACCTGTACGAGCTTGATAAGATCTCGTATGAAGACGCGCTGCGCAATGCTGATTCGGTGAACGACCTGCGCCTGAACATCAAGCTCAACAGCAAGCACGCGAAGAACCGCGATTTCTCGACCGGGATGGATCACCTCGGCATCGTTTGAAACAGCCGTGATGTTGTTTTTCGGAAAAAAATATTTTTTCTAGGGAAATGTCTGATATTTGCATTCTCAAGAGAAAAGCAAAATTTTATCTGCATAAACTTACAAATTTACGTATAAAATCTTCTTAATTGTAAAATGTAAAATTTGTTTCAAATTTGTTTCTCATTGGAATCAATATAGTGAGCTGATATGCTCCCAGGGTGGCGGCCAACGCCGCCAGGCTCACTAGAAGGTTCTCATGAATACTCAGACCCACGATGTCGAGGTCCTCGCTTTCCGGCTCGGCCAGGAAGAATACGGCGTCGACATCCTCAAGGTGCAGGAAATCCGCGGCCAGGATCCGGTAACCCGCATCGCCAATGCCCCCGACTTCATCCAGGGCGTCGTCCAGCTGCGCGGCGTGATCGTGCCGATCGTCGACCTGCGCCGGCGCTTCGGGCTCGCGACGCAGGACACGCCCTCCACAGTCGTCATGGTCCTGCACATCGGCGGGCGCGTGATCGGCATGGTCGTCGACAGCGTGTCCGATGTGATCCGGCTTGCTCCCGGGGACATCCGGCCGGCGCCGGAACTGGGCAGCGCCTTCGACACCGAATTCCTGCTCGGCCTCGCCACCATCGACGAACGCATGCTGGTCCTGCTCGACATCGAGCGCCTGATGTCCTCGGAAGAGCTCGGCCTGATCGAGCGCCTCGCCGCCTGACCCCAACCCACACCGGAGTTTCCCCATGTTCAAGCGCATGAAGGTAGGCACCCGCCTGCTCGCAGGCTTCCTGACCCTGTCCATTCTCGGCGCCATCGTGGCCGCCATCGGCATCTACAACATGGCGCAGATGAACGAGCGCACCGAGCGGCTGTACACCCGCGAACTGCTCGGCATTTCCCACGTTAAGGAAGCCAACATCAACCTCGTGATCGTCGGGCGCGCGCTGCGCAACGTCATGCTCGCCTCGAGCGAGCAGGAGCGCCAGGCCGCCATCGCCGCCATCGCCGCCGCGCGCGGCCGGCTGAAAGACCATCTCGACCAGGGACGGCAACTGTTCTTCTCCGAGAACGGCAAGCGCATGTTCGCCGAGGTCGACAGCGGCACGCGCGACTATGAAGCCGCCGTCGAGCAGGCCCTCAAACTGGTCCAGGCCGAAGGGCTGCAGGAAAACCGCGCCGCGGTCGACTACCTGCTGGCCACGGTTGCGCCCCGGGCCGATGCAATCGACGAGCGCATGACCAGCCTCACCCGCATCAAGGAACGCAATGCCGAGGAAGCGGCGCAGGATGCGAGCGCCCTATACGAATCGAGCCGCGCCATGATGCTGATGCTGGTGCTGGGCAGCGCCGTCTTCGGCGTCGGCCTGGGCGTCGTGATCACCCGCGGCCTGACCCGCCAGCTGGGCGGCGAGCCGGCCTACGCGGGCGACATCGCCAGCCGCATCGCGGCGGGCGATCTCAGCGTCGACGTGGCGCTGCGCCAGGGCGACCGCTCCAGCCTGCTGTTCGCCATGAAGACCATGCGCGACAGCCTGGCGCAGATCGTCGGCGAGGTGCGTAACGGCACCGACGCGATCGCCTCGGCCTCGCGCCAGATCGCCAGCGGCAACCTCGACCTGTCCTCGCGCACCGAGGAACAGGCCAGCTCGCTGGAAGAAACCGCCTCCTCGATGGAAGAGCTGACCTCGACCGTCAAGCAGAACGCCGACAATGCGCGCCAGGCCAACGGCTTGGCGAGCTCGGCCTCGGCAGTGGCCGAACGCGGCGGCATGGTGGTCTCGCAAGTGGTCGACACCATGGCCTCGATCAACGACTCATCGAAGAAGATCGTCGACATCATCGGCGTCATCGACGGCATCGCGTTCCAGACCAACATCCTGGCCCTGAACGCCGCCGTGGAAGCCGCGCGCGCGGGCGAACAGGGCCGCGGCTTCGCGGTCGTGGCCTCGGAAGTGCGCACCCTCGCGCAGCGCTCGGCAAGCGCTGCCAAGGAGATCAAACTCCTGATCGACGATTCGGTAGGCAAGGTCGACGCCGGCGCGCGCCTGGTCGACCAGGCCGGCGCCACGATGGACGAGATCGTCGCCAGCGTGCGCCGCGTGACCGACATCATGGGCGAGATCTCGTCGGCCAGCCTCGAGCAGACCGAGGGCATCGAGCAGATCAACATGGCGGTCAGCCAGATGGACCAGGTGACCCAGCAGAACGCATCGCTGGTGGAAGAAGCGGCAGCGGCGGCCGAGTCGCTGCAGGGCCAGGCCGGCAAGCTGGCCGAACTGGTGTCGGTGTTCAAGCTCGATGCGCGGGCGCCATCAGTGGCTGCGCCTGCCGCGCAGGCCAGGACGGCGACGCGCCTGGCGGCGCCTGCCCTGAGGGCGGCCCGTCCGGAGCCACGCAAGGCCGCCGTGCGCGAGGAGGAATGGGAAACCTTCTGACGCCGAATCCGATCTTCGACGCCCTGCACCGCGCCGGCCAAGACCTTCAGGCCGGACTTCACGTAGCGCCGGCCCCGTTCAGGCCACGTTCAGCCCCATCTCCCGCACCATCTCGGCCGCCTGGCGCGCCGAGATGGTCGCACCCGCGAACTGCTTCGCATTCGCCAGCTTCAAGCCGCCGATATCGGCTTCGCGCAGGTCCGCGCCCTCGAAGCGCGTGTCCCTGATGTGGGCGTCGCGCAGGCTGCCGCCTTCGAACACCGCCTCGCGGAAGTCGCAGCCCGCTAGGTCTGCATCCGCGAAATCCAGCCCCACGAGTTTCGCCTTGCGGAAGGACATGCGGCGCAGGTCGGCGCCGACCAGCAGCGTGTCTTCGAAGCTGAGCGCCAGGTGGCTGGTCTCCTCGAACAGCGCGCCGGTCAGCTTGCAGCTGCGGAAGGAGGCGGACGCCAGGCGCGCGCGGCGCCAGCTGCTGTTGTTCAGGTCGGAGGATGCGAAGAGCGCGTCGACCAGGTCGGCGGACTCGAAATCGGCGTGCCCGCCACGGCAGCGCTGCCAGCGCGTGCGCGCCAGCCTGGCAGCGTAGAACGAGGTCTCTGCCAGCAGGCAGGAGCGGAACACGCAGTCCTGCAGGTCCAGGCGCGACAGGTCGAGGCTTGATAAGTCGCAGTCCTCGAACACGAGGAGGCTGCCGGAAGCGAGGGAGGATTCGATGCGGGCGCGGTCGAGGGCTTCGCCGCTAAGGGTGATGGTGGGGCGGGACATGGCAAGGATGCGGTGGTTCGGCCGGACAGCATACACGCCCGACCGCGCCGCTGCATCCCTGTTTGAAGTGCTTCTCTAAACGCCTTGATCAGCCGCCTGGGCCGGGGCCACCGGGACCGCGGCCGCCGCCAGGACCGCCAGGACCCCCGAACATCATCTGGCGGCGCTGTCCGCCGGGGCCGCTGAAGCCGCCGAAGCGGTAGCTCAGGCCGACGAAGGCGGTGCGTCCATTGTTGCGGTTGACCCTGTATTCGCGCAGGCGGTCGGTCTCGGTGATCATCTCCGACTTCTGCGAATCGAACAGGTCGTTGATGTTGAGGTTCAGGGTCAGCGCCGGCGTCAGCTTGCGGCTGTAGTTGAACATGGCCCAGTAGCTCGGCTCGCGGTAGCCTTCGCCGAACAGGGTCTTGCCCTGCCCGGTCAGCATCAGCGTGAAGTTGTTGCTCGGGTCCAGCTGATAGTTCATGTGCCCGCGCAGGGTGAGCGAGGTAGCGCTGCGCTTGTCATCCCTAACGCTGCCCAGCACGGTCTGTTCCGAGTAGCCGACGTTGCCGTTGAGCCTGAGTGTCAGCTGCGGAGTAGCGCGGCCGCTGAAGCTGAATTCCAGCCCGCCGGAACGGGCGCTGCCGGCGTTTTCCCGGGTAGTCAGGAGCACGTCGTTGGCCAGCACGAAGCGGCGTTCGGAAATCAGGTCGGCGTCACGGCGTGCGTACAGGCGGACGTTGGTGTCGACCTTGCCCAGCTTGGTCTCGAGGCCGAGCTCCAGCGAATCGGCATTGGTCGGCTGCAGGTCCGGATTGCCAGACGAGACATTCTGCTCGTCTCGGTACACCACGAACGGGTTCAGGTCGCCCGCGCCCGGTCGGCGGATGCGGCGCGCATAGCTCAGGCGCAGCGTGGTGTCGTCGGACAGGCCATAGGTCACGAAGGCGCTCGGGATCGCATCGAAATAATGATTGGTCGCGCGCATGCCGGTGGTGACCTGGTTCATGTCGAGTTCCGCGTATTCGGTGCGCAGGCCGCCCAGCACACCCCAGTCCTCGTTGACGCGCCACTGGTAGGTGCCGTACAGCGCGTAGGTCGTATCGTTCAGCTCGAAGCGGTTGGTGCGGGACGTGCTCACACGCTCGGCGCCGGTGACCGGATCGAGATCGAAGAACACGTTGTCGAACACGTTCTCGTTGCGCGCCACCTTGTAGCCGACCTTCAGCACGCCGTTCTCGCCGGGCAGCTCGTAATCACCCGTGAAGTCGGCGATACGGGTCTCGGTCGCGCCGGTCTGGTGGACGACCGGCGTGCCGACCCGCACCGGACGCACGGTGTAGGCATAGTTGTTGCGCGACCCGCTGTCGGCGTCGCTGCCCGACAGGCGCAGGTCCATCTGGAATTTTTCGCCCGGGGCATCGCCCTTGTGGTCGAGGCGGCCACCCAGACCGTAGTTGCGCTGCTTGCTGGCGCGCAGGCTGCTCTGCACATATTCGGAGTCGACGACGCCGGCGGCGTTGGTGTTGCTGTAGCGATTGTTCGATTCGCCTGTCCTGTCGACTTGCGAATAGTTCGCGGTGAGGCCGACGACGTCCTTGTCGCCCCAGTTGTAGGTCAGACCGCCGTTGGCGCTGGTATTCTCGTCTTCGTTCACGCCGTTCGAGAACGAGGTGCTGCGCGCGATCGCGCCGGTGACGGGGTCGATGCGCTCGCGCAGGAGCTCGCCGCTGTTCTCGTTCTTGCCTTTGCTGCGGGCCAGGTTGCCCTGCACGCTGTAGCGGCCTTGCGTGTAGTTGCCGAAGACACTAGTCCGGTAGCGGCCTTCGGTGCCGATGTTCCCAGTCACGGTTGCGAAACCGCCGGGACTGCGCTCGCGCCGCATCACCAGGTTGATGATCGGTCCGCCGCCGCCTTCGTTGCCGAACTGCGCGCCCGGGTTGTTGATGACCTCGACCGAGTCCAGGTCGCCCGCCGGCAACGCATTGATCGCGGCCGCGCGGTTCTCGCCCTGCATCATCGCCGAGGGCTTGCCGTCCACCAGGATCTGCACGCTGCGGCCACGAAGCGTCACGTTGCCTTCGCCGTCCACGGCCACCGACGGCACCTTGTTCAGGGTGTCGGCCACGGTGTCGACCGAGGTGGCCGGATCGGCCTTGACGTCATAGCTCTGGCGGTCGATGCGGTTCTGGCTGCGGGTCGCGCTGACTGTCACTGTGGACTCGACCGGCGTTTGCGCCGGCGGCGCAGCAGTTGCCTGGGCTGGCTGGGCCTGGACCGGCGCCTGCTGCTTCGCCTGCTCCTGCACGGCAGCGGCCTGCTGCGCGCTCGCCGCGAACGGGGCGAGCAGCGTACCTGCGACGAGATGCGCGATCAGCGAACGGCGCGGATGACGGGAGTGGCTGGCGAAGTGTGAATTGGTAGGCATGGAAGCGGCTCTGCAATATAGGCGAGCGCGATTGTCGCATGCCAAGTTCTTATCGTTTGTAACAAAAGATAACAAGCACGGACTTGAGCGATCGGCGCATGCATACGTGTTGCGCCGCCATGACATACACTTCTGGTTTTCCAGACGAGGGCTCAGACATGAACGTATTCGATTTCAGCGCCACCACGCTCGACGGCAAGCCGATGGACTTGAGCGCTTACCGCGGCAAGGTGCTCCTGGTCGTCAACACCGCCAGCGCCTGCGGCTTCACGCCGCAGTACAAGGGCCTGGAAGAGCTGCACCGCCAGTACGGCGAGCGCGGGCTGGTGGTGATGGGCTTCCCCTGCAACCAGTTCGGCAAGCAGGAGCCGGGCACGGAAGCCGAGATCGGCGCCTTCTGCGAGAAGAACTACGGCGTGAGCTTTCCGATGTTCGCCAAGGTCGACGTCAACGGCGACGGCGCCCACCCGCTGTTCAAGCACCTGAAGGGCGAGAAGCCGGGCGTGCTGGGCACGGAAGCGATCAAGTGGAACTTCACCAAGTTCCTGGTCGGGCGCGAGGGCGAAGTCGTCAAACGCTACGCGCCGCAGACCGCGCCGAGCGAGATCGCCGGCGATATCGAGAAGCTGCTGGCGCAATAGGCCATTGATCGCTTTGTAGGGTGGGCAAGTTTCTTGCCCACGCGGTGATCGCAATCGGCTCCGTTCTCGTGCGAGATGATCTTGCCGCAAACAATCACCGCGTGGGCGGGAGAACCCGCCCACCCTACGATCACGGCTGCGGCACCAGGCGGATCGCCTGGCCGCCGCCAGGGGCAAGGCGCAGCTGCAGCGTATCCGCCGCGGTGACGGTCTTCGTCTCCGTCACCAGGTCGAAACGGCGCTCGCTGCGGTAGTCGGCCGCGTCGCCGTCGCGGTAGATCTCGGCGGTATAACGCTTGCCCTTGTCCAGGAAATCGAGCGGCAGCGGCAAGCTACGCGCTTCGCCGTCGGTCACCGCGCCGACATACCAGTCGTCGCCCGCACGGTCCTTGCGGGCGATGGTAGCGTACAGGGCCACATAACCCGTGATCACGCGGGTGTCGGCCCAGTCGGTCGGCACGTCCTTGATGAACTTGAAGGCGGCCGGATACTTGGCGTAGTTCTCCGGCAGGTCGGCCGCCATCTGGATCGGCGAATAGATCACGACGAAATTCGCCAGCTGCTTGGCCTGGGTCGAGTTGAAGACCTTGTTGTCCGCGCCCACCAGGCTCAGCACACCCGGCGTGTAGTCCATCGGGCCGCTCAGCATGCGGGTGAACACCAGCTTGGCCTCGTGGTCGACGCTGTTCGGCGGATTGCCCCAGGCGTTGTACTCGACGCCGCGCGCGCCTTCGCGCGTCAGCCAGTTCGGGTAGGTGCGGCGCAGGCCGGTGTCCTTGACCGGCTCGTGGGTGTCGATCGAGAGCTTGTACTTGGCCGCCTCGGTCACCGCCTTCAGGAAGTGGTTCACGCCTTCCTGCGAATCGTAGTGGCCGTAGCGCGGCTTGCCGTCGCGGCCCGTGAACAGCGCGCTGCCGGCTTCGTGCACATAACCCGACTTGATGCTGTCCACGCCCAGCTTCGCATACAGCTTGTACGCCGCGTCCATCTGCTTTTCGTAGGCGACGATGTTGGCGCCGGTTTCGTGGTGGCCGATCAGGCGTACGCCCTTCGACTTGGCATACGCGGCCAGGCCTGGCAGATCAAAATCCGGGTAAGGCTGGGTGAAGCTGAAGTCGGCGCCGCCATGGCCCCAGTCGCTTTCCCATCCCTTGTTCCAGCCTTCGACCAGCACGCCGCGGAAGCCGTTCTGGGCGGCGAAGTCGATGTACTTCTTCGTGTTGGCGGTGGTGGCCGCGTGCTTCGGGCCGGCGTTCCAGGTGCCGCTCTGCAGGTGCATCTGCCACCAGACGCCGACGAACTTCGAGGGCTTCACCCAGCTCACGTCGCCGAGCTTGTTCGGCTCGTTCAGGTTCAGCACCAGGTCGGACATGTACAGCCCCGCCGCGTTGTCCGCGATCTGCATGGTGCGCCATGGCGTGGTGAAGGCGCCCTTGCGCACCACCGCCGGGCCGCTCGGCGACGGCGCCAGCATGGCGCGCAGCTTCTGGCCGTCGACCTTGCGCAGCCACATGGTGGCGTAGTCGACCAGCGCCGCTTCGTGGAAGGCGATGTGGGTGCCGTCGTCCAGGCGCACGGTGAGCGGCGTATTGGCGATGCCGATTTCCTTGAGCGGCGCCTTGCGGATCTCTTCTTCGAGTCCCGGCAGTTCGGCCGCCGGAATCCACCAGGCGGTGGCCGGTTGGGCCACCGTGAATTCGGTCAGCTCGTCGATGATCTCGGCTTCCTTCAGCTGCGGCTGGGCCGGGAATTCGTAGCGGAAGCCGACGCCGTCGTCGTAGATGCGGAATACCACCGCCAGCTGGCGGCCGGCGCGGTTCTTCTGCTCCAGGTCGATGCGCAGCTCGCGGTAATGGTTGCGCACGAAGCGACGCTCGCCCCAGGGCTGTTCCCAGGTGCTGTCATGGTCGCTGACGGCTTGCTTGCGCAGGCTGAAGCCGCCGTCGAGCTTGTGTGCATTGGCCAGGTTGAAGCCCAGGCGCGAGGGGGCGATAAGCTCCTTGCCCTTGCGCTTGACGCCATAGGCGAGCTTGCCCATGCCGTCGACCTGCACTTCCACGCTGATGACATTGCCCGGAGAGGCCGCGCTGGCGAGCAGTTTCTGGGCCCATGCCGGCAGGGCCAGCAGGCAGGATGCTGCCACGGCAGCGGCCGTGGCAAATGTGCGGTGGAAGTGCATCGGGTCTCCTTGTCGTGTAATGCGCCGTAGGAAAACTACCTCTACTACGGCTGAGCATCACATAGTACGACAAAAAGATGTAACTCGACTACCAAATCAACGCGTCCGGATCCAGGCGGCGCCGTGGGTGATGCAGGCGCGGTTGACGTTCTCGAGGAAGCGGATGGCCTCTCCCTGCGAGACGCCCGGCGGCATCAGCTGGGCGAGCGAGGCGTCTTCGGTGACGCGGTCGAGGCCATAGGAAATGGCGCGCGATACGTCGCGTGCCAGTCTGCCGTCGCTGTTGTACAGCGCGTCATAAACGCCGGCTTCTTCCCATACCGGCACGAGGCCGGGCGTGGTGGAGTCCTCGAAGACGACCATGGGTGGCAGGCCTTCGTCTTCACGGACAAGTTGGAAAATGAAACTCAAGATCGATCCTTTGCATGCAAAACGAGGCGATCCTAGCACGGTGGGGCCGGTACACGGCGCGTGCCGTGCCGCCCGCGAATCAGTCCAGCGCCCGGTCGATCAGCTCGATCCAGTGCGTGACCGGCGTCTGCGTCCCCGACTGCAGGTGGGTCATGCAGCCGATGTTGGCGGACACGATTTCGTCCGGTTTGCAGGCCTCCAGATTGGCCAGCTTGCGGTCCCGCAGTTCGTGCGCGATCTCCGGATGCAGCACCGAATAGGTGCCGGCCGAGCCGCAGCACAGGTGGCTCTCGGCGCACAGCGTGACGTCGACGCCGGCGGCGCGCAGCACGCCCTCGACCTTGCCGCGGATCTGCTGGCCGTGCTGCAGCGTGCAGGGCGGGTGATAGGCGACGCGCTTGGCGATCTTCCCTTGCAGCTTCGCGGCGATCTGCTCCTCGAACTCCGGCAGGATTTCGGACAGGTCGCGCGTGAGCATCGAAATGCGCCCGGCCTTGGCCGCATAGGCCTCGTCGTGCGCCAGGAGGTGGCCGTATTCCTTGACGGTGACGCCGCAGCCGGAAGCGGTCATGACGATCGCCTCGATGTCTCCCCGCTCCACCCAGGGCCACCAGGCGTCGATGTTGCGGCGCATGTCCTCCAGGCCGGCCGCCTGGTCGTTCAAGTGGTAGCGCACGGCGCCGCAGCAGCCGGCCTTCGGCGCCGTGATCAGCTGCACGCCGAAGGCGTCGAGCACGCGCGCGGTGGCGGCGTTGATGTTGGGCGCCATCGCCGGCTGCACGCAGCCCTCCAGCACCAGCATCTTGCGCGCATGGGTTCGGGTAGGCCAGGCGCCGGCGCTGCGTGCGGGCTGCAGCTTGTCCTGCAGCCCTTTGGCGAGCACCGGGCGGACGAGCTGCCCTGCCCTGAAGGCCGGCTTGAACAGTGCGCCACGGGGCAGGAACTCCTTGAGCGTGCTGCGCTTGACACGGTCCTTCAGGGGGCGCGGCACGCGTTCCTCGACCACGCGGCGGCCGATATCCACCAGGCGGCCATACTTGACCCCCGACGGACAGGTGGTTTCGCAGTTGCGGCAGGTGAGGCAGCGGTCCAGGTGCAGCTGGGTCTTGCGGGTCGGCTCCGCGCCTTCCAGCACCTGCTTGATCAGGTAGATGCGGCCGCGCGGGCCGTCGAGCTCGTCGCCCAGCAGCTGGTAGGTCGGGCAGGTGGCGGTGCAGAAGCCGCAGTGCACGCAAGCGCGCAGGATGCTTTCCGCTTCCTTGCCGTCCGCGGTGTCCTTGATGAAATCGGCCAGGTTGGTTTGCATATCAGTACAGTCGTCCCGGATTGAAGATGTGCGCCGGATCGAAGGAGTTCTTCAGGCGTTCGTGGATGCGCGCGACCGCCGGCTGCAAGGGCTGGAACACGCCCACGGATTTGTCGCCGCCACGGAACAGGGTCGCGTGGCCGCCGGCGGCGGATACCGTAGCACGGATGGTGGCGGCATCGCGGTCGGTACGCAGCCAGCGCTGGGCGCCGCCCCACTCGATCAGCTGCACGCCGCCGAGCTTGAGCGTATCTGTCGTGGAGGGCAGCGACAGGCGCCACAATGCCTCCTCGCCGCCGAAGAAGGGCAAGCGCTGTTCGCGCAGCTCTTCCCAGAAGCACGCCGGGTTGGGCATGGTCTCGCCGCCGATCAGGCGCACGGCCGCATCCACGGCCGCCTGGGCGCCCGACAGGCGCAGCCACAAGCTGCCGTTGTGCCAGCAGCTGGCGGACAGCGGCAGCGGCTGGCCGCCCCATTCGTTCAGCTTGCGGATGGCCTCGACCTCGGACAGTTCCAGGCACAGCGTGGTTTCGGCAAACGGCTTGGGCAAGACCTTGACCGACACTTCCAGCAGCAGGCCGAGGGTGCCGAGCGAACCGGCCAGCATGCGCGAGACGTCGTAGCCGGCCACGTTCTTCATCACCTGGCCGCCGAAAGTGAGCACATCGCCCTTCCCGTCCAGCAGCTTGGCCCCCAGCACGAAGTCGCGCACGCCGCCGCTGGCGGCGCGGCGCGGGCCGGCCAGGCCGGCGGCGATGGCGCCGCCCAGGGTAGCCCCCTCGCCGAAGTGCGGCGGCTCGAAGGCCAGCATCTGGTTGCGTTCGGCCAGCACCGCTTCGATCTCGGCGAGCGGCGTGCCGCAGCGCGCCGTGATCACCAGTTCGGTCGGCTCGTAGTCGACGATACCAGTATAGCCGCGCGTGTCGAGGATCTCGCCCTCCAGGCGCTGGCCGTACCAGTCCTTGCTGCCGCCGCCACGGATGCGTAGGGACTGTTTGTCGGCTGCGGCGGCGCGCACCCGTTGCTGGAATTGTTCGATCGATTGCATGTATTAAAAACGCGGGAGGTCGGGGAACGGCAGCTCGCCGCCATGCACGTGCATCTTGCCGAATTCGGCGCAGCGGTGCGGGGTCGGGATGGCCTTGTCCGGATTGAGCAGCATGGGCGCGTCGAAGGCGCGCTTGACCTCGAAAAAGGCGTCGAGCTCCTTGCGGCCGAACTGCACGCACATCGAGTTGATCTTCTCCATGCCCACGCCGTGTTCGCCGGTGATGGTGCCGCCCACCTCGACGCACAGCGCCAGGATCGCCGCCCCGAAAGCTTCGGCGCGATCGAATTCGCCCGGCTGGTTCGCATCGAACAGGATCAGCGGATGCATGTTGCCGTCGCCCGCATGGAAGACGTTCGAGCAGCGCAGGCCGAAGGTCGTTTCCATTTCCTCGATGCCCTTCAATACGCGCGCCAGCTGCTTGCGCGGGATGGTGCCGTCCATGCAGTAGTAGTCCGGCGAGATGCGCCCCGCCGCCGGGAAGGCGTTCTTGCGGCCGGACCAGAAACGCATGCGCTCGGCCTCGCTCTGCGAGACGGCAATCGCCGTGGCGCCGGCGCCTTCGAAGACCGCCTTCATGCGTTCGATTTCCTCCGCCACTTCCAGTGCGGTGCCGTCGGCCTCGCACAGCAGGATGGCGGCGGCATCGGTATCGTAGCCGGCGCGCACGAAAGGCTCGACCATGCGCACCGAGGTGCGGTCCATCATCTCCAGCCCGGCCGGGATGATGCCGGCGGCGATGATACTGGCCACCGCATTGCCGGCGGTGATGACGTCATCAAACGAAGCCATGACGACCTGGGCCACCGCAGGTTTCGGCACCAGTTTCACGGTCACCTCGGTGACGATGCCCAGCATGCCTTCCGAGCCGATGAACACGGCCAGCAGGTCCAGGCCCGGCGCGTCCAGCGCTTCGCTGCCGAGTTCGATGATCTCGCCTTCGATGGTGGCGACGCGCACGCGCAGCACGTTGTGCACCGTCAGCCCGTATTTCAGGCAGTGCACGCCGCCCGAGTTTTCGGCCACGTTGCCGCCGATGGTGCAGGCGATCTGCGACGAGGGGTCGGGCGCGTAGTAGAGGCCGTGTTGAAAGGCTGCTTCGGAGATGGCGAGGTTGCGCACGCCCGGCTGGACCACGGCGGTGCGTGCGTAGGCGTCCAGGCGCACGATGCGGTTCAGGCGCGCGGTCGAGATCACGACCCCATCCGCGATCGGCAGCGCGCCGCCCGAGAGACCGGTGCCGGCGCCGCGCGGCACGATCGGCACGCCGAGCTCGCGACAGGTGTTCAGGATCGCCAGCACCTGCTCTTCGCTGGTGGGCAGGGTGACGATCATCGGCAGCTGGCGATAGGCCGCCAGGCCGTCGCATTCGTAGGGACGGGTGTCTTCGGGGTCGGAGAGGACGCAGCCGTCAGGCAGGCGCGCACGCAGGCTTGCCGCGACCTGGTCGCGCCTTCCGGCGAGAGTGGATGGTATGGCGCTCATTCTTGAATTGTAGGCAATTTCAGGCACAAGCGGGGCACAAGCGCTGCGTTTTATCGTATGCTCGACCTATCGTTTTTTTACTATATTGCATAAGGCTGCATCATGGGCAATCGACTTTCCAAAATCGCCACCCGCACGGGCGACGACGGCACCACCGGCCTGGGCGACGGCAGCCGCACCGGCAAGGACAGCGCACGCATCCATTCGCTCGGCGAAGTGGACGAGCTCAACTCCTTCGTGGGCCTGCTGCTGTGCGAAGACATGCCGGGCGACCTGCGCGAGGAACTCATCTCGATCCAGCACGACCTGTTCGACCTGGGCGGCGAGCTGTGCATCCCGGGCTACGAGATGATCAAGGACGAGCACGTGGCGCGCCTGGACGGCCTGCTCGAGAAGTACAACGCCGACCTGCCGGTGCTGAAGGAATTCATCCTGCCGGCCGGCTCGCGCGCCGCTTCCCTCGCCCATGTGTGCCGCACAGTCTGCCGCCGCGCCGAGCGCAGCATCGTGGCGCTGTCGCATGCCGAGCAGATCCGCCCGCATCCGCGCCAATACGTGAATCGCCTGTCGGACCTGATGTTCGTGCTGGCGCGCGTGCTGAACCGCTTCGCCGGCGGCAGCGACGTGCTGTGGCAGCACGAGCGCAAGCGCGGTTGAGGCAGGAAACCGGCGTATGGAAGACTTCATCGGCATCTACGACCATGCCCTGAGCGCCGAGCAGTGCGACGCGATCCGCGCGCGCTTCGACGCCAGCGGCAAGGTCGCGCGCGGCCGCACCGGCAACGGCGTGGACGTCAGCAAGAAGGACAGCTACGACCTGACCATCAACGGGCATGCGGAATGGGACGACGTCGGCGCCCTGCTGACGCAGACCATGGCGCGCCACCTGGCGCAGTACATGGACAAGTACCGCATGCTCCTGATCGGCGCGCTGTCCCCGCAGGTGGCGCATCCGCAGACGGGCGAACCGGTGACGCTGTCACTTGGTAATTTCGACGAGTTCGGCACGCCGAACGTGGTGGCGCTGATGCAGTCCATCTACCGGGTCGGGAACGTCAACCTGCAGAAGTACCTGGAGGGGACCGGGGGCTACCACCACCGGCATTCCGAGATCTATCCGCAAAACGCCAGCTGCGAGACCCTGCACCGAGTGCTGCTGTGGCAGTTTTATCTGAACGACGTGGCCGATGGCGGCGAGACGGAGTTCCTGTACCAGGGGCGCAAGGTGGAGGCGCGCAAGGGGCGTTTGATCATTGCGCCGGCGGGGTTTACGCATACCCACAAGGGGCATGTGTCGAGGAGCGGCGACAAGTATATTGCGACCTCGTGGATTTTGTTCCAGAGGGCGGAGGCCTTGTTTGGGCAGCCGGGGTAAGGCTGCTGTATAAGACTTCGGATGGAAAATTGGGTTCCGGCCTTCGCCGGAACGACGGTCTTTAGGCTAACTCAACGTCATAGGTAAAGTGTGCTTTAACCGTTAGCTTTAAAACCGTCATCCCGGCGCAGGCCGGGATCCAATTTTTGCAAGCACACCGATCAGGTGTTATTCACCACCAGCCGCGGCTCACCCAGGGCAAACCTCGCACGAATCGAAGCAGCAATGCCCTTGGCATCCAGCCCCACCGACGCCAGCAGCGCCGCCGGATCCCCCTGGTCGATGAACTTGTCCGGCAAGCCGAGATTCAGCACCGGCTTGGCAATCCCTTCCGCCGCCAGCGCTTCCATCACCGCGCTGCCCGCGCCGCCCATCACGCAGCCCTCTTCCACCGTCACCAGGTAGTCGTGCTCCTTCGCCAGGCGCTTGACCAGTTCCGTATCTAACGGCTTCACGAAGCGCATGTTGGCGACCGTGGCGTTCAGCTCTTCGCCGGCCGCGATACTTGGCGCCACCATCGAACCGAAGGCCAGGATCGCGATGCCCTTGCCTTCGCGGCGCACTTCGCCCTTGCCGATCTCGATGGAGTTCAGCTCTTCCTGGATCGCCCCGCCAACGCCGGCGCCGCGCGGATAGCGCACCGCCGCCGGACCCGGGTAGTGGTAGGCGGTGGTCAGCATCTGGCGGCATTCGTTCTCGTCCGACGCGGCCATGACGACCATGTTCGGGATGCAGCGCAGGTAGGCCAGGTCGTAGTTGCCGGCGTGGGTGGCGCCGTCGGCGCCCACCAGGCCTGCGCGGTCGAGCGCGAAGGTCACGTCCAGGTTCTGCAGGGCCACGTCATGGATCAGCTGGTCGTAGCCGCGCTGCAGGAAGGTCGAGTAGATCGCCACGACGGGTTTCAAACCTTCGGTGGCCATGCCGGCGCCAAAGGTCACCGAATGCTGCTCGGCGATGCCGACGTCGAAGTAGCGCTCCGGATACTGCTGGTGGAAGCGCACCATGCCCGAGCCTTCGCGCATCGCCGGCGTGATGCCGACCAGGCGCTTGTCGACGGCCGCCATGTCGCACAGCCAGTTGCCGAACACTTCGGTGTAGGTGATCTTGCTCGGCGCGGTGGCCGGCTTGATGCCCTCGGTCGGGTTGAACTTGCCGGTGCCGTGGTACAGGATAGGCTCGGCCTCGGCCAGCTTGTAGCCCTGCCCTTTTTTCGTCACCACGTGCAGGAACTGCGGGCCCTTGAGCTTCTTGATGTTCTCCAGGGTCGGGATCAGGGAATCCAGGTCATGGCCGTCGATCGGGCCGATGTAGTTGAAGCCGAACTCCTCGAACATGGTGGCCGGGACCACCATGCCCTTGGCGTGTTCCTCGAGCTTGCGCGCGAGGTCCAGCACCGGGCCCGGCAGCACGCTTTTGCCGACATTCTTGGCGGCGGCGTAGAACTGGCCGCTCATCAGGCGCGCCAGGTAGCGGTTGAGCGCGCCCACCGGCGGCGAGATCGACATGTCGTTGTCGTTCAGGACCACCAGCAGCTTGCAGTCTTCCTCGACGCCCGCATTGTTCAGGGCCTCGAAGGCCATGCCGGCGGTCATGGAGCCGTCGCCGATCACGGCGATCGCGTGGCGGTCTTCGCCTTTCAGCTTGGCCGCCTGGGCCATGCCCAGGGCCGCCGAGATCGAGGTCGACGAGTGCGCGGTGCCGAAGGTGTCGTAGATGCTTTCGTCGCGCTTCGGGAAGCCCGACAGGCCGTTCAGCTGGCGCAGGCTGGGCATGCGGCCGCGGCGGCCGGTGAGGATCTTGTGCGAATAGGTCTGGTGGCCCACGTCCCACACGATGCGGTCGTGCGGGGTGTTGTAGACGTAGTGCAGCGCGATGGTCAGTTCCACCGTGCCCAGGTTCGAGGACAGGTGGCCGCCGGTCTTCGACACCGAGTCGAGCAGGAACTGGCGCAGCTCGGTGGCGAGCGGGGTCAGTTGGTTCCGGGCTAGCAGTCGCAGGTCCGCGGGGTCGTTGATGGTCTCTAGCAGGTTCATTTATGCCTTCCGCTGCACGATGAGGTCCGCGAGTTCGCGCAGCCGCAGTGCTTGTTCTCCGAATGGCGCCAGCGCATCGTGCGCTTCACGCCGCAGTTGCTCGGCCAGTTCCTTCGATTGGTCCAGCCCAAGGATCGACACATAGGTCGGCTTGTTGTCGGCCGCGTCCTTGCCCGCGGTCTTGCCCAGCGTGGCCGAGTCGGCCGTCGCATCCAGCACGTCGTCCACCACCTGGAAAGCCAGGCCGATCGCCTTCGAATAGGCGTTCAATGCTTCCAGTTCGGTGGGCGACAAATCACGGCCGGCAAGCGCGCCCAGGATCACCGAAACGCGCAGCATGGCTCCGGTTTTGAGCTGGTGCATGCGCTCCAGTTCCTCGCGCTGAAGCGCCAGGCCGACGCTGTCAAGGTCGATTGCCTGGCCGCCGCACATGCCGCTCGAGCCCGCCGCTTCGGCCAGCAGGCGCAGCATCAGGACCTGGCGCGCGGGCGGTACGGTAGCGATGCCGGCCAGGGTCTCGAAAGCCTGGGCCTGCAGCGCGTCGCCGACCAGCAGCGCGGTCGCTTCGTCGTAGGCGACGTGCACGGTCGGCTTGCCGCGGCGCAGGTCGTCGTCGTCCATGCAGGGCATGTCGTCGTGCACCAGCGAGTACACGTGGATCATCTCGACGGCACTGGCCACACGCGCCAGCGCGTCGGTGTCGCCGCCGAACAGGGCGCCGCTGCCGTAGGCCAGCAGCGGACGGATGCGCTTGCCGCCGCCGAGCGTGGTGTAGCGCATCGCTTCGTGGAGCTTGTGCGGGATGGTGGTGGCAGCCGGCAGGAAGCTCTCGAGCGCATGCTCGACGTCCTGCTGTACCTGCTGCATCCAGTCCTGGAATGGCTGCGTCATTGCTCGCCCTCGCCTTCGGCCGAGAAAGGCTTGAGCATGTCGCCTTCGAGCACCTTGACCTGGGACTCGACCTTTTCCAGCTGGGCAGCGCAATACTTCACCAGCTCGGAGCCGCGCGCATAGGCGGCCACCGAGGCTTCGAGCGGAAGCTGGCCGGATTCCATCTGCGACACGAGCTGGGCCAGCTCGGCCATCGCGCCCTCGAAGGATTCCGGCGGCGCGCCATTTGTCATATTTGCCATAGCTATTTAATAGGGACGGCGCAAGGGTGCGCCATGGGACAGTCCAATCGCGTATTTTAGTCCAATCCTTCCCCTCAAGGGGCGCACATTGCATCGAACGCAACTTGCTCCGACGGAAGCTTTTAACGCGATTGCGCCTGCCTCGATGAAACCCGTGATTATTCAACAACTTATTTGCGCGGTTTCGTCCCTTCCACGTGACGGGCCCTGACCCTGAGCCTGTTTCCACGGTATAATCTTCGGTTCTGTCCGAAATACCGTAATCCTCATTCCAAGATACTGGTCTTTGGATTCTTTCTCTTCTTTGGTACTGCTAAATTAAAGGGGGGTTGGGATGTCCGATCTGGCTACCCACGCCAAGCTGGCGCGCTCGTGCGCTCAGCTTCCGGTAAATGTCTACTTTGACAATATGCTGATGCAGCGCGAGCTGCAGCAGCTGTTTCACAAGGGCCCACGCTACGTCGGCCACGAATTGATGGTGCCTGAGGTAGGCGATTTCGCGACACTTGCATCCGAAAACGAAGGTCGCATGCTGGTCCGCAACGCGGGCGGCATCGAAGTGCTGTCCAACGTCTGCCGTCACCGCCAGGCGCTGATGTTCAATGGCCGCGGCAATGCGAACACCATCGTCTGCCCGCTGCACCGTTGGACCTACGACCTGAAAGGCCAGCTGATCGGCGCTCCGCATTTCCCGGAGACGCCCTGCCTGAACCTGTCGAAGACGCCGCTGCAGAACTGGAACGGCCTGCTGTTCGAACAGAACGGCTATGACGTCATGGAAAAGCTGAAGAACATGGAGGTCACCCGCGACCTCGACTTCAGCGGCTACATGTTCGACCACGTCGAGATCCACGAGTGCGACTACAACTGGAAGACCTTCATCGAGGTCTACCTGGAGGATTACCACGTCGAGCCCTTCCACCCGGGCCTGGGCAACTTCGTCTCGTGCGACGACCTGAAGTGGGAATTCGGCCGCGACTACAGCGTCCAGACCGTGGGCGTGAACCGCGCGCTGCAGAAGGCGGGTTCGCCGGCTTATAAAAAGTGGCAGGAACAGGTCCTGAAGTTCAACAACGGCCAGCCGCCGAAGTACGGCGCCATCTGGCTGACCCTGTACCCGAACATCATGGTCGAGTGGTATCCGAACGTGCTGGTGGTATCGACCCTGTGGCCGATCGGCCCGCAGAAGACGCGCAACGTGGTCGAGTTCTACTACCCGGAAGAGTTCGTGCTGTTCGAGCGCGAATTCGTCGAGGCCGAACGCGCCGCCTACATGGAAACCGCGGTCGAGGACGACGAGATCGCGCTGCGCATGGATGCCGGCCGCAAGATCCTTCTCGAGCGCGGCGTCAACGAAGTCGGCCCCTACCAGTCGCCGATGGAAGACGGGATGCAGCACTTCCACGAGTGGTACCGAAGCAAACTTGAGCTGTAATTACCGGTAATGTAATGGCTTCACTCTGGATGCTGTTTGCCAGCTTCGCGTTCGCCGCCATGGGCGCGGGCGTGAAGCTGGCCTCCGAGTTCTACTCCACCTCCGAACTCCTGATGTACCGCGGCCTCATCGGCACGCTGGTACTGCTGGTGGCGGTGCGCTACCAGGGCGGCACCTTCAAGACTCCTTTTGTGGCAGCCCACGTCTGGCGCAGCGTCGTCGGCGTCGTCTCGCTATGGCTGTGGTTCTTCGCCATTTCGCGCCTGCCGCTGGCCACAGCGGTCACGCTCAACTACATGGCGCCGATCTGGATCGCGGCCTGGATGTTCGCCCACGGCTGGTGGAGCGGCACCAAGCTGCCCGAATGGCCGCTGGTGCTGGCGATCGCCATGAGCTTCTTCGGCGTGACCCTGGTGCTGCAGCCGGCGATCGAAACCAAGCAGTGGATAGGCGGCCTGGCAGGCATCGCCTCGTCGCTGATCTCGGCGGCGGCCTACATGCAGGTGCGCAGACTCGGCCAGATGGGCGAACCCGAATACCGCGTGGTGTTCTACTTCTCGCTCAGCACCACCATTGCCGGCCTGTTCGGCACGCTGGCGGGCGACAGCGGGGCCGGCCCGGGCGCCGTGTTCCAGAGCCACACCCTGTATAGCGGCGCCCTGCTGCTGGCAGTCGGCATCTTCGGCCTGCTGGCCCAGATCGCGATGACGCGCGCCTACCGCGTCGGCAAGGTGCTGGTGGTGGCCAACCTGCAGTACACGGGCATCGTGTTTTCCAGCCTGTGGGGCCTGGCCCTGTGGAACGACACCTTCGACTGGCACGTCTGGCTGGGCATCGCCGTGATCCTTGCATCCGGCATCGCCGCGACGTTCTACAATACACGCAGCACGGCCAAGGGCGCCGTGGTCAAGGACACCGATCCGATCGCCAGCGAGACTTGAGGAGCGACATGTATACGACACTGATTTCGGCGCAAGACCTGGCCGCGCACATCGACAATCCCAACTGGGTGGTGGTCGATTGTCGCCACGACCTGATGAACCTGGCGGCCGGCCGCGAAGGCTATGCCGCCGGCCACCTGCCGGGCGCGGTCTTCGGCGACATCGACACCCAGCTGTCGGGCGCCAAGCACGGCCCGGACGGCGTGTTCCGCGGCCGCCACCCCTTGCCGGAAAAAGAGGCGCTGCTTGAAACCCTGCGCGGCTGGGGCATCGACGACGACTCCCAGGTCGTGGCCTACGACGCCCACGGCGGCATGTTCGCCGCGCGCCTGTGGTGGCTGATGCGCTGGCTCGGCCACGAGGCGGTGGCGGTGCTGGACGGCGGCATGGCGGCCTGGCAGGCGATCGGCAAGCCGCTCACGCTTGATGTCGTATCGAAGCCGCGCGGCAGCATCGGCGTCCGCGCGCCCTTCGTGCCGACCGTGACCGTCGCGGAAGTCATGGAGAACGTGGACAAGGGCGAACGTATCGTCATCGATGCGCGCGCCGCCGACCGCTTCCGCGGCGAGAACGAGACCATCGACCCGATCGGCGGCCATATCCCGGGCGCCCGCAACCGCTTCTTCAAGGACAACCTGCAGGCGGACGGCCGCTTCAAGGATGCGGCCACCCTGCGGGACGAATTCGCGCCGCTGGTCGACGATCCGGCACGGGCCATCATGCAGTGCGGCTCGGGCGTCACCGCCTGTCACAACCTGCTGGCGCTGGAAGTCGCCGGCATGCCGGGGGCGGCGCTGTATCCGGGATCGTGGAGCGAATGGGTGGGCGACGGCAAGAACGATACCGGCCGCCCTGTTGCCAAAGGCGACGCTTAAGCGCAGGAGCCATCCTGATGAAAAAAGCAGCAACGAAAGATCACGCAGCAATGTCGAACGAAGACAAGATGAACGCAGGCGCCCCGGCGCTGGAGATTCCCGAAGCCGTTGCCGCCGCCCTGAGCGGCTGGGTGCAGCAGGTGGCCGAGCAGACCGCCGCGCCGGTGCGCGACGCGCTGGCCGCCCTCGAAGCCGATGCGGCCGCCCTGCGCGAGACCGGCGCCGAGCTCGAAGCCGCACGCGACCAGGCACTGGCAGCCTCCAGCGAACACCAGGCCGAGATCGAGCGCCTGACGGCGGAACTGCGCGACGCGCGCCAGGTCGCCACCGAGGCGCTGGTGAGCAAGGCCAAGGACCAGCTGGCGATCGACGGCAAGGACCGGCAACTGGCCGACCTGCGCGCCCAGCTCGAGCGCAACGTCGCGGCCCAGGCAAGCGAATCGGATGCGCGCCTGGCCGCCGAGATGGAACTGGTAGGCGCCACCACCGCGCGCGACAACTTCGAGAACGAAGTGAAGACCCTGCGCGCGCAGCTGGACAAGTCCTACGCCGAGCGCAGCGCCCTGCGCGCCGAACTCGAATCGCTGCGCGCGAAGAAATAAGCCGCCATGGAACAACGCAATACGCGCCAGCGCAAGGCGATCCACCAGTGCATGGAAGACGCCGGGCGTCCGCTGGCGCCGCAGGAAATCCTCGAGCAGGCCCAGGCCGTGGTGCCGGGCATCGGCATGGCGACCATCTACCGCAACATCAAGTCGATGCTGGAAGCGGGCGAGATCACCACGGTATCGCTGCCGGGCGGGGGCGACCGCTACGAGATCGCCGGGCACGGCCACCATCACCACTTCCATTGCCGCTCGTGCGACAAGGTGTACGAGGTGCACGCCTGCCCGGGCGACATGCAGAAGCTGACGCCGGAGGGTTTCGTGCTGGAGTCGCACGAGCTGACGCTGTACGGCTTGTGCGCTGCCTGCCGATCGTAGGGTGGGCAGGGCATGTCAGGCCGGTGGCCTGACATGCGCCCACGCGGTGATAGTTAGCAGCAACATCATCGAGCACGAGAGCGGAGCCGATAGCAATCACCGCGTGGGCGGCATAGCCGCCCACCCTACGAACGACAGTCTTTGCAATAACGGTGGTTGCGCAGGTGCGCCCCAAGCAGCAGCACGCTGCTCAGCACCGCCGCCACCGTCTCCGCCATGTCCCCCAGCTGCGGCCCGACGACGAACACCGCCAGCAGGAAGGCACCCAGCCCCACCAGCCCCAGTGACAAGGCAACCGGATCGCGGTGCTTGAGGTAGCCCGGCACCAGCGCCAGCAGCACCGGCACCGTCACGCCCAGCAGCAAGGCATCGTGCAGCGCATGGTGCTCCCCGCCCAGACCCAGCAAGGGAAATGCCGCGATCAGGAGCGGCATCGCCAGGCAGTGCACCAGGCACAGGGCGGACGCCGCCATGCCGGCGTAGTCGGCGAACCGGATCAGGGTTTTCATCAGAAGATGAAGCGCAGTCCGGCGGTGATGTTACGGCCAGGCAGCGGCGCCGCTTCCTTGATGAAGGAGGTATGGCTGAAGGCCAGTTCGTTCGTCAGGTTGTTGATGCGGGCGTAGAGCTGGGCTGGCACGCCGCCGATGCGGGTGGTGTAGTGGGTGCCGAGGTTCAGCATGTTATAGCCGCCGGTCGTCCCTTCGAAATCCGCCACCTTGTCCTGCTTGCCGACGCGGACCAGCTCGGCCATGCCGTGCCAGGCCTGCCAGTCCGCATTCAGGCGCACGCCGATGCGGTGCGCCGGGATGCGCGGGATGTTGCGGCTGCCTTCGCTGGCGCCGTCGAAGCGGGCGCGCACATAGTCGCCGAACAGCGTGCCTTCCACGATCTTGGAGAACTTGTGGCGCAGCTCCCCTTCCAGGCCGGTGAAGGTGGCGTCGCGCTGGGCGTACTCGACCAGCTGGAAGCCTTCATGGTTGTCCAGGGTATGCGCGTAGATGTAGTTGTCGACGCGGTTGTGGAAGGCGCTCAGCGAGAAGGTCGTATTGCCTTCGAACTTGCGCAGGGTGAGGTCGATGTTGTTCGAGGTTTCCTTGCCCAGATTCTGGTTGCCGATTTCGTAGGTCGCGGTGGCCAGGTGCACGCCATCCGCATACAGTTCTTCCGAGGTCGGCAGGCGGTGGCTGCGGGCGATGCCGGCGCGCAGCGAGTACTGCGGCTGGAACTTCCAGACCGCGCCCAGCGCCACCGAAGTGCCGCGTGCATCGGTATCCCTTTGCGTCGCGCTGTCGACGCGGATGTCCTGCCACTCGTGGCGGGCGCCGGCTTCGAAGCGCCAGTTGTCCAGCTTGTATTCCTCGGTGAGGAACACCGCGTGCTTCTTCGTGACGGTCGGCGGCACATAGGCTTCGTCGCCCTCGGTACGGAAATCGCGGCGCGTGGTCTGCGCGCCGACAACGCCGCGCCAGCCCGCGACCGGATTGTGTTCCAGCTCGACGCGGGCGTCGTGCGCTTTATTCATGAAGCTGGTAGCGACCACGCCCTCTTCCAGCTCGTCGTGGCGGTAGTCGGTGAGCGAGGCGCGCAAGCGTGCCTTGGCGAAGCCCGGCAGCGGATTGCGGTACTCGCCGCGCAGGTCCCAGCGGTCGCTGTCCAGCTTCACGACCGGCACCTCTTCGTGGCCATGTTCGTGATCGTGGTCGTGGCCGGCGTGGTCATCGTGGTCGTCGTGGCCGCCGCAATGCAGGTGGTCGCCGTGCGGGTGGCAGCTTTCGAATTCGTGGTTGTGGCCGGGGATGCCGTATTCGGTGCGTTCCTTGGTGTAGGCCGCGCCCAGGTAGCCGCGCTCGCCGACCCAGGACAGGCCCACGGTGCCGCTCTCGGTGTCCTTGTAGCTGCCAGGGACGCGCTTGCCTTCATCCCAGCCCTTGCCGACGCGGTATTCGCCGGCGTCGCGCTTGACGCCCTCGGCATGGACGGCGAAGTTGCCGCTGCCGCCGGTGACTTCGAAGGCGCCGGTCTTCTCGCGCGCCACCGAATTGGCGCGTACTTCGGCGCTGCCTTCGACGCCCTTTTCCGGCACCCGGGTCGGGATCTTGCGGTCCAGGATGTTCACCACGCCGCCGACCGCGCCGCCGCCATAGGCCAGCGCCGACGGGCCGCGCAGCACTTCGATGCGCTCGGCCAGGACCGGTTCGAAACCGACGGCGTGGTCGGGGCTGATGGTGGAGGCGTCCTGCACTTCCGCGCCGTCCGACAGGATCTTCACGCGCGGGCCGTCCATGCCGCGGATGACTGGGCGGCTGGCGCCGGCGCCGAAGTGGCTCGAGTTGATGCCCGGCTGGTTGGCCAGGGTCTCGCCCAGGGTCGACTCGCGCACCCGCACCAGTTCACCGCCGCCGAGCGAGGTCACCGGCGTGATCATGTCGTCGCTCACCACGCCGAGGGCGCTGGCGGAGACCACCACGGTCGGGACGGTGTCGGGATCGGCCTGCAGGCGGCTGTCGGTCTGCGCATGCGCCAGCGGGGCGCCGAAGGCAAACAGGATCGCCAGCGCGAGCGGCGTGCGGGGGAAGGTCGAAGTGGACATGGCAAGGCTTCCTTTGTTGAGTTCTGCGGTAATGATAAGTCATTATCATTAGCAGCGCAACAGGCGGACGCGTGCATGCGCACTCCCCTTGCGGGGAGTCGCGAGCTTCAGGAGAAAGGAAGATGTCGTTTAATAAGCGTGGTTCAGCATCACCACGATCGCCACGCCGAGCGCGATCAGGGCCACCTGCGGCACCGATTCGCGCACGGTGGCGCGGCGCTGCATCTGCGGCATCAGGTCGCTCACCGCGATGTAGATGAAGCCCGAGGACGCGAACACCAGCACGTAGGGAATCAGGCCGCTGGCCTGGTCCAGCGTGAAGTAGCCGAGCAGGCCGCCCACCACCGCCATCAGGCTGCACAGGAGATTGAAGACATAGGCGCGCAGGCGCGAGAAGCCGGCATTGAGCAGCACGATGAAGTCGCCGATCTCCTGCGGGATCTCGTGGGCGACGATGGCCAGCGCGGTGACGATGCCCAGTTCCGGGTTGGCGAGGAAGGCCGCGGCGATCAGGATGCCGTCGGTGAAGTTGTGCATCGCGTCGCCCAGCAGGATCATCCAGCCGGATTTGCCGGCCTGGTGGGCGTCATGGCCGTGCGCGTGGTGGTGGCCGTCGCCCTCGTGGTGGTGCGAGTGGCGCAGGATCGCCAGCTTCTCCAGCACGAAGAAAGCCAGCAGGCCGCCCAGCAGGGTGGCGAACAGGCTGCGGGGGTCGGCGCCCGACTCGAAGGCTTCCGGCAGCGCGTGCAGCAGCGAGGTGGCCAGCATGATGCCGACCGACAGGCTGACCATCCGTTCGACCACCTTCGACAGCAGCGCGAACGAAAACACGGCAGCGCCGGTGATGCTGGCGACGCCGGCGATCACGGTCGCCAGCAGGATGGAAGTCAGGACGGGGTCGATTTAGGGCCTCTTGTTCTGGTGCGGAGCAGCAAACCGGGCATTGTACCCTGCCCGGTCGCGCTCCGTGCGGATCAGGCCACGCCGTTCTTCGAGAACCAGTCCAGCGCCTTGGCCCACCCGTCCTTGGCGTCGGCCGCATTGAAGCTCGGGCGGTAGTCGGCGTGGAAGGCGTGGCCCGAGTTCGGGTACACGTGGATCATCGAGCGGCTGTTGCCGGCGTCGAGCGCCTTGCGCATGCGCTCCACCGAGTCCAGCGGGATGCCGTTGTCCTTGGCGCCGTACAGGCCGAGCACCGGCACCTTCAGGTTCTGGGCGATGTCGATCGGGTGCTTCGGCTGCAGCGGGTTGGTCTCGCCCACCAGGCGGCCATACCAGGCCACGCCGGCCTTGACGTCCGGGTTGTGCGCCGCGTACAGCCAGGTGATGCGGCCGCCCCAGCAGAAACCGGTGATGCCCAGCTTGGCGGTGTTCCCGCCGCGCTGCCTGGTCCACTTGACGATGGTGTCGAGGTCGCTCATGACCTGGGCATCGGGGACCTTGGCGATGATGTTCTTCATCAGGTCCGGCATCGGGGTCTTGGTGGCGTCGCCCTGGCGCACGAACAGGTCCGGGGCCACGGCCAGGTAGCCGGCCTTGGCGAAGCGCCGCACCACGTCCTTGATGTGCTCGTGGACGCCGAAGATCTCGGAGATGACCAGCACCACCGGCAGGTTGGTGCGGTCCTTGGGCTGGGCGCGGTAGACCGGCACGTCCTGGCCGTTGACGACGACGATGTGGTCGGCGGCGTCCAGGCCCTCGGTACTGGTCTGGATCTGGGTCTGCGCCACCACCGGCAGCGCGGCGACGGCGAATCCGCCGCCCGCGGCGGCTTTCAGGAAGACGCGGCGGTCGACGCCCTCGCTGAACGAACTGGCGGACAGCAGGCTTTCGGCATCGCGAATGAGATCTTTCATGTGGCCCCTCCGGTTGTGTTGGACAGGCTTGCTATCTTAGCAAACTCCGGAGGGGCGCACGGTTCACTGTCGAGTTAGCGAGTCAGTGAAAAATTGACGTTCGACTGGTTGGCGGTGCCGATGTCGACGTTGTCGACCGGCTTGCTTACATAGCCGGTGGCCGCCGCTTCGACGCGGTACTTGCCGCTTGGTGCCGCGGTGCTGGCGCTGAAGGCCAGCGGCAGCGTGCTGGTATAGGCCGCGAACTGCGGCGCCGCCACCGGCAGGCTGGCGATCGTGTAGGCGCCGCTGGCCAGGTCGGCGCCCTGGTACTTGATGGTGACGGTCGGACCGGCCGCGAAGCTCTGCTTGGCCGACACGTAGGCCGCATCGAGACTGGCCGGCGTCGTGGTCACGGTGCCGCCGATCGAACCGGTGGCGCCCGGCGCCAGCAGGATCGGCGCTGCCGAGGTGCTCAGGACCGTGGTGCTGCTGGTCGACGCCACCGGCACGCCCGCCACCACGCTGGCCGCGCTGTCATTGGCGGTGATGACGACGTCGTAGTTGCCCGGCGCGAGACGCGAGAGGACGAATTCGCCGGTGCCCGGATTCGGCGTGGTGGCGCTGACGATCTGGCCGTTCTGCTGCGCCGAGACCTGCACGCTGCGGCCCAGCAGTGCGGTGCTGACGACACCGGAGATGCCGTTCAGGGTCGCCGGCACCACCTTCACCACGGGCTTGAGCGCATAGCTGCCCTTGCCGCGGGTGAGCACCGACTTGCAGGCGTCGAAGTCGAGCACGACGGCGGTCTTCCGGCCGGCCGTCACCTCAAAGTTCCCGACCAGCTTGATGCCGCTCTGGATGCCGCTCGGGGCCTCGAGCGGCTGCTCGGTCTTCCCGGCGGTCGGCACCACGGTGTTGCCATTGCTGTCCAGGACCAGGCGCAGCTGGGTGTAGCGCCCTGCTTCGAGCGAGGTCTGGCCGAGCGCTTCGAGCACACCGTTGCTCAGGTTCAGCAGGTTGATCTTCTTCGCCGGGTTCACGGTGATGTCGGTCCAGCCGGTATCAAGCTCCGACGCGCCTTCGCTGCGGTGTACGCGCACTTTGGAGACGGTGACGTTGACGGCGTCGAAGCCGCAGGCGGGGGCGTCGGTCATCGACACGGCCAGGGTGCCGAGGGTGCTGACCGGGGTGCTGGGCGAGGCATCGCTGCCGCCACCGCCGCCGCAGGCGGACAGGACGGCGGCGCTCAGGGCGGTGGCGCCGATGAGGGCGAGGCGGGATCTGGTCTGGAACATGTTACGGATTACCTTTCTTGGTCTGCCAAAAGCAGCTTTGAAAGGATCCTAGCATTCCAAAAAGCAACTGTTACGTGACTTCACGCACTTTGAAACAGTTGCTTACAGTCTTTACAGATGAGCAGCGTTTGGCTGTCCGAAATGCAACGGAACAGGCTGTCAGTGATCGGTCGAACGCCGCTTCAACTGGCCGATGACGCTCGCCACCTTGGTGGTGATGACATCGACTGCCGGACCATTCGCGCCGTGCGGCAGGATGACGTCGGCATTGCGCTTGGTCGGCTCGATGAACTGCTTGTGCATCGGGCGTACCGTTTCCAGGTACTGGTTGACGATGCTCTCCACCGAGCGTCCGCGTTCGGCCACATCCCGTTGCATGCGGCGGATGAAGCGGACGTCGGCGGCGGTGTCGACAAAGATCTTCAGCGACATCATGTCGCGCAAATCGGCGTCATACAGGGCGAACAGGCCTTCGATCACGATCACCGGGGCCGGCTTGACGGGGATGGTCTGGTTGGAGCGGTTGTCGATCGTGAAGTCGTACACCGGCATCTGGATCGTTTCGCCATTGCGCAGGGCCCGGACGTGCTCCACCAGCAGTGGCCAGTCGAAGGCATCCGGATGGTCGTAATTCTGCTTGCGGCGCACTTCGGGGGTGAGGTCGGACTGGTCGCGGTAGTAGTCGTCCTGCATGACCACCGACACCATCTCGGCGCCGAACGAGGCCAGTACTTGTTGGGTCACCGTTGACTTGCCGCTGCCGCTGCCGCCGGCGACACCAATGACAAACGGTTGAAAAGAAATCGCATTCATCCCCGCATGATACCGGAGCGGCGGGCGCGCCGACAGGGGCACTCGATCAGCGCGGGCCCTCCGCACAGGCCGCAAGCTGTTCCGCAGCTTGCAATGTTGCAGGAAACAGCACCGGAACATCCTCCGATTTGCCGTAGCCTTTCAGCTTGCGGTAGCGCTGCACGAAGAGCGCGCCGGGCCGTCCGGTCAACGCGGCTATCACGCCCTTTCCTTCCTCGGCGGCGATGGCGCGGGCCATGACGTAACCGAGGGTATAGAGCACCTCGTCGCCATAGAAGCCCAGCGCATAGATGTCGCCGTAGCTGACCTGCGCCCCGGTCCGTAGCCCATGGGTCGACAGCTCCAGCAGCGTGATGCTCTGGCCGACCTGGTCGATCCTGCGAAGCGTCTGTTTGCGCACCTTGTCACTTTCCTCGTCGATTCCTGTGGGGATGGCGGGGACATCGCCAACCAGGCTGGCACTGCCTTCCATCTCGAGGGACATGAATAGCCGCGACAGCTCCTCGCCGTGCGGGATCTTCGCCAGGCAGGCGGCATCTGCCGGCGGCGACGATGCCCGGGCAATGCCCTGGATCGCGTGGAACAGCTCATGCTCCATGATCGTGGCGGCGAGCGCCGCGGACGGGAACCTGTCCAGGTTGAGGAAAAACTCCGGCCCGCCGAAGGCGAAGCCGCCCGAGGTTCCGCCAACGATCAGATAGCCTGTCACATGTCCATTGAGGCTGGACGGGGTGAACTCGGCAATCCTGGCCTTGACGCGTGCCAGCAGATTGGAAGCGGGATCCTCCAGCTTCGCCAGGGTGGCCCTGATCTGCGCAGCATGCTCGCGTACCGGCCCGAAGCGAAACTTCCCGGGATCCTCCGCGGCATCGTCGCGCTGCGCCGCGGCCACCAGCGCTTTCGCGAACAGCTCGTCCGTGCCTGGCCGGCCATAGGAGCGGGCCTTGCGGATCAGCCCCTGGTTGCCGGGCAAGGCGGCGATGCGCAGCGCTTCCGCCATGGTGAGCGCAGGGTTCAGGACCGCGTCGAGCACGGCTTTGGTGGAATCGGTGTCGACGGTCACCGTCACCGCTTGCGCCACACCGGCCGGCCTGGCCGAGGGCGGGCTGTTGCCGGCCGCCGGTGCTGCCCGGAGCGGATGGACGATGGCGAGAGCCGCGATTCCAATCAAGATGAGTTTGCGCATGTCAGTTCCCGGGAGCCGACGACCGAGCCCGGCCGTTGAACCCAGCGTAGCATCTTGCCAGACGGGAAAAATCACGGAAGCTCACTTTGCCGCTAACCGTGCGCACCCGTCGCACGCAGGCGCTTCATACTGCTTCCTCCGATTACTCGCACAGGATTAGCCATGTCAACAGTCAATCTGGATGAACTCGAAGGAGCGGCCATGATGGTCGAGGATGGCGGCGGGTCGGTCACGGCCATGGTGTCGCGCGAAACAGGCATGATCCACCTCCTGAACGACGAGTACATGGACGAGGAGGCGCCAACGCCCTCGGCGTCCGGCGACGACGCGCGCTACGTTTCCGTGCCGCCCGCAGGCACGCTCGGCATCGGAGACGGGCTGGTGCTGCGCTTTGCCGCCACCCACCTGGCCGACGAGCAGGAGGCCGTGCGCGACATGTTCCGCGACCGCAACACCGAAGGCTTCGCCCGCCTGCTGGAGGAGCGCGGCGCGGGCGACGCCTGGGAACGTTTTCACGCGGAAGCCACCCGCAGCGCGCTGCGGCGCTGGTGCGAAGAGAACGGCCTGCAGCTCAGCGAATGAGACTCAGGGCTTGTATTCGATCAGCGGCGGCGGCGGCAGGTCGCTCGGCTTCATGTACTTCGTGATGAAGGCCGACACCGATTTGATGCCGTACACGGTGGATGCGTACGCATAGGGTTCGCCATATTCCACGCTGACCGCCATATCGACCTGGCGGTGGTCGAACGAATGGTCTAGGGAACCGCCCTCCTCGTTTGCAAGGATGCGTGAACGCTGCTGCTCTCTTCCCTGCCGATCGTGCGCAAGGACCGTGATGTAGCGGGGCCGAAGCTTCCCGCGCAGGCGCTCGGGATAGGCGAGGTAGATGCTCGATCGCTCGCCCTTTCGGTACAGCCGGTATTCGATGCCCAGCTTCTTCATGGTATCCGGCGTCAGCTCGACGTATTCCGGAGGCGGCGGCAGGGCCGACGCCTCGCGGGGACTCGCAGCGAGCAGGAGCGCCAGGGACAGCGCCAGCAGCCGGCCGGTCCGGCTTGCGTTACCAGAGATGGTGGACATGCGGCGCGATCATCTCGCGGTAGAGTGCACGCAGTTCGGACATGACTTCCGGCGCGAGCGGCGCAAGCGCGGCCGCTTCGGTGTTGGACCTTGCCTGCGCGGCGTTCCTGGCTCCCGGGATCACGGTGCTGACGCCCTCTTCCATCAGGATCCAGCGCAGGGCGAATTGCGCCATCGACGCGTCGCCGGGGACCAGCTTGCGGATGTGTTCCACCGCTTCCAAGGCCAATGGGTAGGGAACGCCGGCGAAGGTTTCTCCCTTGTCGAATGCCTCGCCATTGCGGTTGAAGGCGCGGTGGTCGTCCGCGGCGAATGCGGTGTCGGCGCCCATCTTGCCGGTCAGGAGGCCCGACGCCAGCGGCACCCGGACGATCACGCCGATATCGCGCTTCTTCGCTTGCTCGAAGAACAGCGTGGCGGGACGCTGGCGGAAGATGTTGTAGATGATCTGCACGGTCGCCACGTTCGGGTATTCGATGGCCTTCAGCGCCTCTTCCACCTTTTCGACCGAGACGCCGTAGTGCCGCACCTTGCCCTCGGCAACCAGCTCATCCATCGCCTGGAAGACCTCGGGCCGGTAAAACACCGCGGGCGGCGGGCAATGCAGTTGCACCAGGTCCAGGCAATCGACCCGCAAGTTGCGCAGCGAGCGCTCCACGAATTCGCTCAGGTTCGCCTTGGTATAGCCTTCCGCCACATGGGGAGCCAGGCGGCGGCCCGCCTTGGTCGCGACAAAGGGCCGCTCGCCGCCGCGTTCCGCCAGGACCTCCGCGATGATCTGTTCCGAGCGGCCATCGCCGTAGACGTCGGCGGTGTCGATGAAGGTACAGCCCTGGTCCAGGGCCGCATGCAGTGCGGCCTTGGCATCTTCCATGCTGACGTCGCCCCAGGCGCCGCCGATGGCCCAGGCGCCGAAACCGATTTCAGAAACCTTGACGCCGGTACGGCCCAGTTTTCGTTCTTGCATATGTCGATCCTCGGTTAGCGCAAGCTCAGTGAGCCCGCTCCCAGTTCGGTCCCACGCCGGTCTCGGCGACCAGCGGCACGTTCAGCGTGGCCACGCCCGCCATCAGTTCCGGCAGCTTCACGCGCACCAGTTCCAGCTCGGCTTCCGGCACTTCGAGCACCAGCTCGTCGTGCACCTGCATGATCATGCGGGTGCCGAGCTTGTCGGCTTCGAGCCAATTCTGCACCGCGATCATGGCCAGCTTGATCAGGTCGGCCGCGGTGCCCTGCATCGGCGCGTTGATCGCCGCGCGTTCGGCGCCGGCGCGGCGCGGGCCGTTCGGCGAGTTGATCTCGGGGAGCCACAGGCGGCGCCCGAACACCGTCTCCACGTAGCCGCGCGCCTTGGCCTGCAGGCGGGTCTCGTCCATGTACTGCTTCACGCCGGCGAAGCGGGCGAAGTAGCGCTCGATGTAGTTGGACGCCGCGCCGCGCTCGATGCCCAGGTTCTGGGCCAGGCCGAAGGCGCTCATGCCGTAGATCAGGCCGAAGTTGATCACCTTGGCGTAGCGGCGCTGCTCGCTCTGCACTTCTTCCGGCGGAATGCCGAAGATCTCGGCGGCGGTGGCGCGGTGGATGTCCTCGCCTTCGGCGAAGGCCTTCAGCATGGCCGGGTCGCCCGAGATGTGCGCCATGATGCGCAGCTCGATCTGCGAATAGTCGGCCGAGACGATCACGCTGCCCTTTGGTGCGATGAAGGCTTCGCGGATGCGGCGCCCTTCGGCGTTACGCACCGGGATGTTCTGCAGGTTCGGCTCGTTCGAGGACAGGCGGCCGGTGATCGCCACCGCCTGCGCATAGTTGGTGTGCACGCGGCCGGTCTTCGGATTGACCATCTTGGGCAGCTTGTCGGTATAGGTCGACTTGAGCTTGGACATGCCGCGGTGCTCGAGCAGGATCTTCGGCAGTGGATAATCCTCGGCCAGCTTCTGCAGCACCTCTTCGTCGGTCGACGGGGCGCCGGTGGCGGTCTTCTTGATCACCGGCAGGCCGAGCTTGACGAAGAAGATCTCGCCGATCTGCTTGGGCGAACCGAGGTTGAAGGGACCGCCGGCCAGTTCATAGGCCTGCTGTTCCAGCTCCAGCATGCGCGCGCCCAGCTCGCCCGACTGCACCGCCAGCAGTTCCGAGTCGATCAGCACGCCGTTGCGCTCGATCTTCTGCAGCACTTCCATGGTCGGCATCTCGATCTCGCGGTAGATGCGGGTGAGTCCGGCGTCGCTCTCGACGTGCGGCAGCATGGTCTGGTGCAGGCGCAGGGTGATGTCGGAATCCTCGCCGGCGTACTCGGTGGCGCGGCCCAGCTCGACCTGGTCGAAGCAGATCATGTTGGCGCCCTTGCCGCACACGTCGACGAATGGAATCGTGGTGTAGCCGAGGTGGCGCATCGCCATGGTGTCCATGTCGTGCGGCTTGTGCGACTCGAACACGTAGGACTGCAGCAGGGTGTCGTGCACGATTCCCTTCAGCTTGATGCCGTGGTTCTCGAAGATGTGCATGTCGTACTTCAGGTTCTGGCCCAGCTTGGGCTTGGCCGAGTTCTCCAGCCAGGAACGCATGCGCTCCAGGACGTGCTCGCGATTCAGCTGGTCGGGCGCGCCGGCGTAGCGGTGCGCCACCGGGATGTAGGCGCCCTTGCCCGCCTCCACCGACAGCGAGATGCCGACCATCTCGGCGCTCATCGGATCGAGCGAGGTGGTCTCGGTATCGACCGAGGTCAGTTCGGCGGCATCGATCAGCGCCAGCCATTTGTCCAGCTGCTCGTCGGTGAGGATGGTCTCGTATTCGCCCTTGATGATGGCCATGCCGGGCAGCATGCCGGAAGCCCCTTCGGGGGAATTGAGCGGTGCGCCGTCCGGACCCGCGCCGCGCGCCGGCGCCACCGCGCCGTCGGCACGGGCTGCGCCGCCCAGGTCGCGCAGCATGGTCTTGAAGCCGTAGCGCTGGAAGAAGTCGCGCAGCGCCTCGGCGTCTTCGGGACGGCCGACCAGGGTTTCCTCGAACGACACCACGTGGCTCACCAGGTCGCAGTCGGTTTTCACGGTGATCAGCTCGCGGCCCTTCGGCAGCCATTCAAGCGCGGCGCGCAGGTTCTCGCCGACCGCGCCGCCGATCGCATGGGCGTTCTCGATCACGCCGTCGAGCGAGCCGTGCAGGGTCAGCCACTTCACCGCCGTCTTGGGGCCGCACTTGCTCACGCCCGGCACGTTGTCGACGGTGTCGCCGATCAGGGTCAGGTAGTCGATGATGCGGTTCGGCGCCACGCCGAACTTGGCCAGCACGCCGGCCTCGTCCAGCTTCTCGTTGCTCATCGTATTGACGAGCATGACCTTGTCGTTGACCAGCTGGGCCAGATCCTTGTCGCCGGTCGAGATGATGGCCTTCATGCCGCGCGCGGCGGCCTGCACGGCCAGGGTGCCGATCACGTCGTCGGCCTCGACGCCCTCGACCATCAGGATCGGCCAGCCGAGGTGGCGCACCACTTCGTGGATCGGTTCGATCTGCTTGCCCAGGTCTTCCGGCATCGAGGCGCGGGTGGCCTTGTATTCCGGGTAGAGGTCGTCGCGGAAGGTCTTGCCCTTGGCGTCGAACACGCAGGCGATGTAGGCCGCCGGGTAGTCGGCGCGCAGGCGGCGCAGCATGTTGACCATCCCGTGCATGGCGCCGGTCGGGAAACCGTCCGGGCTGCGCAGGTCGGGCAGCGCGTGGTAGGCGCGGTAGAGGTAGCTGGAGCCGTCAACGAGCAGCAGGGTATTTTCCATAGGGAGACATCTCAAAATAAGGCCGGCGCGACCGCGCCAAAGTGTCCGGCATTATCGCAGAATCGGCCTGGCCGAACTTCCACACACTTTTCACAGGGAAGCGTGTCTGTTTGTTACAATGAACCAAACGACACAAGGTGACCATCATGTTGCGCACATCTTCCCGCCTGAAACTTCTGACGCTGTGCCTCATCGCGCAAGCCGGCCTGGCCGCGGCGCAAGCACAACAGCAGGCTCCCGCCCAACAGCGCCCGGCGCAAACCCCGCCCCAGCTCGAGCGTATCGAGCCGGGCAGCGACACGCCGGCGACCACCATTCCGCCGAAAGAACGCACCCGCATCACCGAAAAGCGGGGCAACGACGGTTCGGTCACCGAAGTGGAAGTGCAAAGCGGCAAGAGCCGCTACATCATGAAACCCAACGTTGCACCAGGAAACGCCCAACCCGGCGACGCCCAGAGCAGCGCGATCCGCGCCCCACAATGGCAGGTCATGGAATTCGACTTCGGCAATCCGAAAAAGCAGCAGACCGACCAGGCCACCAGCGCTCCGACGCCTGTTGCGTCGTCGCCGTCGCCTGCGCCGGCCAAGGCAGGCGTGCCCGCGCGCGCCGATGTGCCGCCCCCGCCGCCACTGGAACCAGTCGAAAAAAAATAATCCTGACGCTGCGGCTTCGACGTCCGCAGCCGACCCTCACCTTTGTTGCTAGCTCATGGCAGTTTTTACCGCGGTCTCGCTGGACGACCTTTCCCAGTGGATCAAGCAGTTCCCCCTCGGCGACGCCCTCGCGCTCCAGGGCATTTCCTCCGGCATTGAAAACAGCAATTTCTTCCTCACCACCGAGCGTGGGGAATTCGTGCTGACCATTTTCGAGAACCTCCGCTTCGAACAACTGCCCTTCTATGTGCAGCTGATGCGCCACCTGGCCGAGCGCGGCATTCCGGTGCCGGCGCCGGTGCCGACGATCGACGGCGAACTGGTCGTCACCCTGCAGGGCAAGCCGGCCATCATCGTCAGCCGCCTGAGCGGCGCCTCGCAGCTCGATCCGCAGCCGGCGCACTGCGCCGAAGTCGGCGGCATGCTGGCGCGCATGCACCTGGCGGCGCAGGATTTTGCCCTGCACCAGCCCAACCTGCGCGGCCTGGACTGGATCACGGCGACCGCGCCCACGGTGCTGCCGCTGATCTCGCAAGCCGAAGCGGACCTGCTGCGCAATGAAGTCAGCTTCCAGAGCGACTTCGCGCGCACCACCACCTATGCCGCGCTCACCCGCGGCCCGGTGCACGCCGACCTGTTCCGCAACAACGTGATGTTCGAAGGCGAGCGCCTGAGCGGCTGCTTCGACTTCTACTTTGCCGGCGTCGACACCTGGCTGTTCGACGTCGCCGTGACCGTCAACGACTGGTGCGTCGACCTGGCAAGCGGCTTGCTCGATGAGGCACGCGTGCGCGCCCTGCTCGAGGCCTATCATGCCGTGCGCCCGTTCACCCAGGAAGAACAGGCTGCCTGGCTGCCGATGCTGCGCGCGGGTGCGCTGCGCTTCTGGCTGTCGCGCCTGTATGATCTGCATATTCCGCGTGAAGCAGAACTGCTCACGCCCCACGACCCCACCCACTTCGAACGCATCCTGCGCGCCCGCATCGAACGCGGCGCGCCCCAACTGCCTACATGAACTCTATTCCTGCAATCACCGGCTGGCACTGGCTCAAGCAAGGCGCCGGCCTGTTCCGCAAACAACCGGCCGCGCTGACCACGCTGCTGTTCGCGAACATCCTGATCAGCATCGGCATCAGTGCCGTACCCCTGCTCGGGCCGATGATCGCGGTGGTCCTGATCCCGTCGTTCTCGATGGCCTTCATGAAGGCCTGCCTGATGATCGAGAACGGCGAACGGGTCACGCCCGGTGTGCTGCTGACGGGCTTCCGCCAGCCGGTGGTGAAGGATTTGTGCAAGGTGGGCCTGATCTACCTGGCCGTGTCGCTCCTGATGGCCGTGATTACGCGCTTCGCGGTCGATCCGGGCTTCTGGGAACAGGTGGCGCGCCAGGGACGCGAAGGGGGCCAGCCGCAGGTGGCGGGCTCGGACATCCTGGCGATGTTCATGATTTTCGGGCTGGACGTGGCGGCCCTGATGTCGCTGTGCTTCGCCGCGCCGCTCACCTACTGGCAGAAGATGACGGCCGGTAAGGCGGTGTTCTACAGCTTCTTCGCCGTGGTGCGCAGCGCCCGCGTGTTCATCGTGCTGCTGCTGGCCTGGTTCGCGATTTTCTTCGGGATCTGCATGGTGATCACCCTGCTGCTGGGCGCCTCGAACATGACGCGCGTGGTGATCATGTGGCTGATCTTCCTGTTCATCCTGCTGCTGCAGTGCGCGATGTATGTGGGGTATCGGCAGATTTTCGGGAAGCCGGTGGATGGTGGGTCGCAGGCCGGCCCGCTCAACCTGAGCAAATAAACCGTAGGGTGGACGGGGTAATTTCGGGCAATGCCCGGAATTACAAACGCCCACGCGGTGATAGTTATCGGGTGAGGACTCCGGCCGGATGATCTCTCAGCCGGTTGAACGCGTGGGCGGCAAAGCCGCCCACCCTACGAAAAGCAGTTAGCGGCCGACGCGCTCCAGCTTCGCCACCGACAGATCCAGCACCTTCATCCCCGCTGCGCCGAAGTTGATCTGGGCGCGCGCCGCCCCCGCCCCGCCCTCGATATTCACGATCACCCCCTCGCCGAACTTGGCGTGGGAAACGCTCTCCCCCACGCGCCAGCCGGAGCCGTTGCCGGACTTCTGGGTGATCTGCTGCGCGATCTTGTTGTCCGAGCCGTCGCGGAAGGCGGCGTCGTCCCAGGCCGTGGTCTGCTTGCGGCCGGCGAACCAGTTGGTCTGCACCCGCGGCGACAGCCACTTGATCGATTCTTCCGGCAGTTCATCGAAGAAGCGCGACTTCATGTTGAAGCGGGTCTGGCCGTGCAGCATGCGCTGCTGGGTAAAGCTCATGTACAAACGCTTGCGCGCGCGCGTGATCGCCACGTACATCAGGCGTCGTTCCTCGTCCACGCCATCGAGTTCGCGCGCGCTGCTTTCGTGCGGGAACAGGCCTTCTTCCAGGCCGGTGATGAACACGGCGTCGAATTCCAGGCCCTTGGCCGAGTGCACGGTCATGAGCTGCAGGGCGTCCTGCCCGGCCTGGGCCTGGGCGTCGCCCGCTTCCAGCGATGCGTGGGTGAGGAAGGCCGACAGCGGCGACATCACGCTGGCCAGCGGGGCGTCGGAATCGAGGATCTCGATGCCGTCCTGGTTGACGATGGCGTCGCCGATCTGGGGCAGCGCCTGCGGGCCGAGGTGGGCCGGGGCGCCCTGGCCGAAGCCTTCTTCCTGCACGAACTGGGTGGCGGCATTGACCATCTGCTCCAGGTTCTCGATGCGGTCGGCGCCTTCCTTCTCGTTCTGGTAGTGCAGCAACAGGCCGCTGCGTTCCAGCACCACGCTCACCAGTTCCGGCAGCGGCAGCTGCTGGGTTTCAAAACGCGCCGATTCGATCAGCTTCACGAAATTACCCAGCGAGCCGCCGGCCTTGCCGGTCATGTAGGGCACCGCCGCGTATAGCGAAATACCGTAGGAGTCGGCCGCCATCTGCAGCTGCTCGATCGAGCGTGCGCCGATGCCGCGGGTGGGGAAGTTCACCACGCGCAGGAAAGCCGAATCGTTGTGCGGGTTGTCCATCAGCTGCAGATAAGCGATGGCGTGCTTGACCTCGGCGCGCTGGAAGTAGCGCAGGCCGCCGTACACGGTGTAGGGCAGGCCGGCCGCGAACAGCGCGTGCTCGATCACGCGGCTTTGCGCGTTGGAGCGGTACAGGATGGCGATCTCGCTGCGCGACAGGCCGTCCTTCATCAGGCTCTTGGCTTCCTCGATGATCCACTGCGCCTCTTCCAGGTCGGAAGCTGCCTCGTACACGCGCACCTGCTCGCCCTGCCCCGCGTCGGTACGCAGGTTCTTCCCCAAACGCTTGGTGTTGTTGGCGATCAGGTAGTTGGCGCTGTCGAGGATGTGGCCGAAGGAGCGGTAGTTCTGCTCCAGCTTGATCAGGTTCTTGACGCGGAATTCGCGTTCGAAGGCCTGCATGTTGCCGACGTTGGCGCCGCGGAAGGCGTAGATGCTCTGGTCGTCGTCGCCCACCGCGAAGATGGCGCCGCCGCCCTCCTCGTCATGCCCGGCCAGCAGTTTCAGCAGGTTGTACTGCAGGTCGTTGGTATCCTGGAATTCGTCGACCAGGATGTGGCGGAAGCGCATCTGGTAGTGGTGGCGCAGCGGACCGTTGCGCGCCAGCAGCTCGTAGGAGCGCAGCAGCAGCTCGGCGAAATCGACCACGCCCTCGCGCTGGCACTGGCCCTCGTACAGCTCGTAGAGCTCGATCATGCGGCGCTCGATCGGGTCGTTCGGCTCCAGGCGATTGGCGCGCAGGCCCTGCTCCTTGGCGTTGTTGATGAAGTACATCAGCGCCTTGGCCGGGTATTTTTCATCGTCCACGTTGGCCGCCTTCAGCATGCGCTTGATGAGCGAGAGCTGGTCCTGCGAATCGAGGATCTGGAAGGCTTGCGGCAGCGCGGCGTCCTTGTAGTGGGTGCGCAGCAGCCGGTTGCACAGGCCGTGGAAGGTGCCGATCCACATGCCGCGCGTATTAATCGGCAGCATGGAGGACAGGCGGGTCAGCATCTCCTTCGCCGCCTTGTTGGTGAAGGTCACCGCCATGATGCCGGCGGGCGACACCTGCCCGGTCTGGATCAGCCAGGCGATGCGGGTCGTCAGCACGCGCGTCTTGCCGGAACCGGCGCCGGCCAGGATCAGCGCGCTCTGCGACGGCAGGGTGACGGCGGCGAGCTGTTCGGGATTGAGGTTATGGAGGAGATTCTGCATCCGGCCATTATAACGCTGTGATTACTGTATGCCCATCCAGCTATGCAGCGAAAACCACGCGATCCTTGTTTTATCCATCGCCTGTACTAGCCTGAAAGGCCACATTCGTACATACGACAGGGAGGATGGTATGGCAAGCGACAAGGCAGCAGGCACGTTTCCGGTCGACCAGCCGGTCAAGGCATTGATTCGCGACCACGATATGGTGCGCGCGCTGGCCGACAAGTATCTCAACAGCGACAGCCAGGAAGTGAAGAAGCAGGCCGGGACCCAGATCCTGCAGGCCCTGCACATGCACTCGCGGCTGGAGGAATCGATCTTCTATCCGGCGGTGCGCTGCATCGACGCATCCCTGATCAGCCACTTCGAGCAGGACCACCAGAAAGTGGACGACCTGGTCGCGACGCTGGAGGGCATGTCGCTCGACGACAGCCACAGCGACACCCTGATGCGCGAACTGATCACCGCCGTCTCGGCCCACATCCAGGAAGAGGAAAACGATTTATTCCCGCGCATCGAAGGCTCCGGCGTGGACATGACGCCGGTCGGATTGCAGATGCAATCCTTCGAGGCCAACCTGGTGCACACGCAGGCCCAGATCAGCGACGGCAGCATCCGGCGGCGCTAGGGCTGCAGGCCCGGCGATATGGCGGCTGCTATTTTCCGGCCGACCGTGTCGTCGGGTACGCGGGCAGGCCGTCGTCCAGTTTCATCCAGCTCAGGCGGCTGCGCACGAAAGTGTGGTCGCCTGGCGGCGCCTGTTCGGGGTCGTCGAGGCTGGCACTGGCGATGTCCAGTTCTTCCGGCCAGCGGGCGTCTTCGAAAGTGAGGGTGGTGCCGCACTGCGGGCAAAAACTGCGCAGCACGTGTTCGCTCGAAGCGAAGCGCTGCGGCTCCCCATGCGTGAAGCGGAAGTCGGCGCGGCGCGCGCTGAACCAGGCCAGGGCGGGCGCGCCCGATACCCGACGGCAATCAGTGCAGTGGCACAGTGTGCTGTTGAAAATTTCGCCCCTTACCGTGTACCGAACTGCACCGCAGAAACATCCTCCCTGCAAGTTCATCCTGGTCTCCTTTCTGGCGGCCAACAACAGACTCATCAGTATAAGCGCCCCATCGTTTCGCGCGCCGCCCAATTGTCTTTTCGCTTATTTTAACGAGAGATTCGCGACAGTTCGCGTGGCCCGTCAGACCATTACCTTACGAAGCAATCAGTCTCGCATCCCTTGTTTCGGGCCAACATTTTGCAGATGCGAGCGGCTTCCCAGCCCAAAGGAGAATACTTATGCTGAACCGCGTAGTTACCGTTGCCGCACTTGCCGTCGGCGGCATGATGCTGTCCAAAAAACTCAAGCAAAACCGCAGCGGCTATGGCGCCAGCTCGTCGGTCTCGGAATCCATCGAGATCAACGTTCCGGTCAAGACCGCGTACAACCAGTGGACGCAGTTCGAAGACTTCCCGCAGTTCATGAAGAGCGTCAAGGAAATCCGCCAGCTCGACGACAAGCACCTGCACTGGCGCGCCAACGTGGCCGGCGAAGAGAAGGAGTGGGATGCCGAAATCACCGAACAGATCCCGGACAAGCGCATCGCATGGCGCAGCGTCACCGGCGTGAAGAACGGCGGTGTCGCTACCTTCCACAAGATCTCGGACAACTGCTGCCGCGTCATGGTCCAAATGGACTATGAACCGGAAAACGCGATCGAATCCGTCGGCGACGCCATGGGCGCCGTTCGCATGGAACTGCGTGGCAACCTGCAGAACTTCAAGGAACTGCTGGAGAAGCGCGGCTCGGAAACCGGTGCATGGCGCGGCAAGATCGCGCAGCAGTAAGACCGGTCGCGCCGCCGCCGCGCTGCTGAGGCAGCACGCCGGCGTTTTTTGACCAGTTGGTAAAATTGCGGCCTGTCGCTCCGAGCGGCAGGCCGTTTTCTTGATTGCCTGACCGAGTTCAGCCCGCCTGCGGCACCGGCTTCGCCAGCCCCTTTTCGCGCGCTTCGCGGATCAGGGCGCGCACCGTCTTGTCCGCCGCCTTGCTCTCGCGCTCCATCTCCTTGCCGAGCGCGCCCATCTTCTTGCCGATCGCATCCATCGGCTTGCCGGCTTCGCTCATGCGGCGGCCGATCGCGTCCATCGACTTCTGCGCCTCGCGCATGCCCGGCCCGTTGTGCAGCTGGCTGATCTCCTGCCCCGCCGCCGACATCTGCTGGCCGACTTCGCTCATGCGGCCCTGGATGCGCTCGCGCTCCTTGACGCTGTCGGTCGCGCCCAGCTGCTTGCCGAGCTTCTCCATTTCTTCGCCCAACGCTTCCATGCGCTCCTCGACCACGCGCAGCTTGTCCTCGTCCGGCTTGAAGCCGCGCGCCGCGACGTCCATGTCCTTGCCGAGCGCATCCATCTTCTTGCCGTGCACGTCCATCTCCTTGCCGTACACGTCCATCTGCGCCCCCAGCCGGTTCATCGGCGCCCAGGCGGCATCGACCTTCGCCAGCACGCCGGCATCCTGGATGTACCAGGCCTGGCCGCCCTCGCGGAACCACAGGAAGTCGCCGCCAATGCGGCGCTTGGCTTCCTTGATGTCGTCCCAGTCGTCGCTGCTGCCGGTCATGGTCGTGTTCTTGTCGTTGGTGCGCACCACGGCATAAGGCTCTTCCCTGCCCTCCTTGCGCACCACGCGGCGCTCGGCCGGCGCGGCTTGCGGACGGGGCGCGGGCTCGGCACGCGGGGCTGGGGCCGGGGCCGGCTGCTCGGCCTCGGCATGGGCCGGCGCCGACCAGGAGTAGAAGGCGGCCGCAGTGGCCAGGCCCAGGATCGGAAGCGCCAGCTTCCAGTTCAGCGGTTCGGTTTCAGGACGAACCAGGCGTTTGATGCGGGACATAAGATTTCCTCCATGTGCTGCTGGGGCAAGTTGCGGGGTGAACTGGAACAGATCCAGTTCGGACAATGCAAGTGCCAGGCGCCGCGGTTCGCCGAGCGTGCTTGCGGCTACATCATCTGCAATCCGTTCGCGCTCTTCGCGGATGCGGTTCGACAGCCACCACACGGCCGGGTGGTAGAACAGCAGGATCTCGATCGCGCTCTGGATCAAATTCACTACGTAGTCACAGCGGCGCACGTGCGCCAGCTCGTGCGCCAGCAGCGCTTCCAGCAGCTGCGGCGGCATGCCCGACATCAGGCTTGCGGGCACCAGCACCACCGGGCGCCACCAGCCGGCCGTCACCGGACTCGCCAGGTCGTCGACCAGTCCCAGGGTGACGCGGCGGGCGATGCCCATGCCCCGCGCCATCCTGTCGAGCCGCGCCTGCCAGGCGGGGTCGAGCCGGTACTGCCCCGGCTGGCTACGGCGGCGCACCCAGGCCAGCCCGAGCACCATGCGCAGGGCCAGCAGGCCGGCGCCCAACGCCCAGAGCAGCAGCACCAGGGGCAGGCGCTCCTGCAGGACGGATTCCCAGCCTGCGAACTTGGCGGCATCGATGGCGCTTAACGGCAGCGCCGACACGGCGCCCGCCACCGCGCTCGCCGCCGCCACAGGCAGCGCGGAGCTGGCCGCGCCGACGTCCGCTTCGGCCATGCGCGCGACCATTCCGGCCAGCGGCAGGGCCGCGCACAGCAGCAGCGCGCCGCAAGCCACCAGGTAGCGCGCCTGCGGCCGCGCCTTGCGCATCAGCGCCAGCAGCAGCGCGGCCACCCAGCCGACCAGCAGGCCCTGCCACAGGAAATCGATCAGCGCCCAGGCCAGGCTGCTTGCCGCCGTACCGAACCATTCATCCATCGGGTGTGCCCCCTCATCGTTAGCAACTAGATTAAAAGTTCTAGATAAAAATGTCTAGAACTTTTTTTCTACTTTGGTCCGGACCTGTCCGGCGATGCAGATACTCTAGGCGTATACAGGGATGAGGGCCAGCCCGGTGCGACAGGCGGCCGAAATGGCGGAACAGAATGAAAAAACGCCGCCCGGGGTCAGGTCTGACATTCGGACACGGACTGAGCAATACAACGTATCAATGCTCGAGCTCGTGTCTAAATGTCAGACCTGACCCTCGGTGTGCAGAATGAAAAAAAACGCGGCCCGGAGGCCGCGTCAGGATGCCGGACAGCGGGTATCAGTAGACCACGACCGAGCGGATCGACTCGCCCGACTTCATCAGGTCGAAGCCTTCGTTGATGCGCTCGAGCGGCAGGTGGTGGGTGATCAGGTCGTCGATGTTGATCTTGTTTTCCATGTACCAGTCGACGATCTTCGGCACGTCGGTGCGGCCGCGCGCGCCGCCGAAGGCGGAGCCCTTCCACACACGGCCCGTCACCAGCTGGAACGGACGGGTCGAGATTTCCTGGCCGGCCGCCGCCACGCCGATGATGATCGACTGGCCCCAGCCCTTGTGGCAGCACTCCAGTGCCTGGCGCATGGTGGTGACGTTGCCCACGCATTCAAAGCTGTAGTCGGCGCCGCCGTCGGTCAGCTGGACGATGCTGTCGACCACGTTCTCGACCTTGGTCGGATTGATGAAGTGGGTCATGCCGAACTTGCGCGCCATGGCTTCGCGTTCCGGGTTCAGGTCCACGCCGATGATCTTGTCGGCGCCCACCATCTTGGCCGCCTGGATCACGTTCAGGCCGATGCCGCCCAGGCCGAACACGACCACGTTGGCGCCCGCCTCCACTTTCGCCGTGAAGATCACCGCGCCGATGCCGGTGGTGACGCCGCAACCGATGTAGCAGATCTTGTCGAAGGGCGCGTCCGAACGCACCTTGGCCAGCGCGATCTCCGGCACCACGATGTAGTTCGAGAAGGTCGAAGTGCCCATGTAGTGGTAGAGCAGCTTGCCGTCCAGCGAGAAGCGCGAAGTCGCATCAGGCATCAGGCCACGGCCCTGCGTGGAGCGGATCGCCTGGCACAGGTTGGTCTTCTGCGACAGGCAGAACTTGCACTGGCGGCATTCCGGGGTGTACAGCGGAATGACGTGGTCGTCCTTGCGCAGGCTGGTGACGCCCGGGCCGACGTCCACCACCACGCCCGCGCCTTCATGGCCGAGGATGGCCGGGAACAGGCCTTCCGGGTCGGCGCCGGACAGCGTGTAGTAGTCGGTGTGGCAGATGCCGGTCGCCTTGACCTCGACCAGCACCTCGCCGGCCTTCGGGCCTTCGAGTTCGACTTCTTCGATCGTGAGCGGATGGCCCGCCTTCCATGCAACTGCAGCCTTGGTCTTCATGTTTTCCTTCCTGAACCGAGCGTCGGACGCCGCCGGATTGCAACGCCGTAAAGTTTGAAATGATAACAAGGAGTGGGCATGCGCGTGGCGCGCCATGGCGTTTGCGCACGCTGGATGGTTCAGACGGTGCGTTTGCTGCGGATATTTGGGAGAAACGATACCACGTTGTACAGACGGCTTGTATGGACAATCGGTAGCGAGCTGTGCCTGATCAAGTGTTGCCTGCGCACAGTTGAACTCGGTATGCATATATACAAGCTTTTGAAATACACTAATTTCACCACCCATGAGGTGGCACAACAGCGCACGAAGCCTACAGAGCAAAGGCGCAATAACTTTGTTTTCAAACGGAGAAGATACATGGTAGACAAAAACACTCGCGCATCCTCCCTTCGCGTTTGCCTGGCAGCCCTGGTCGCTGCCGGCGTGTTCGGCAACGCGCAGGCCGCAGCTCCCGACACCACCCGCGTCATCGTCGCCTTCAAGCCGGGTGCCGCTGCCAAGGTGAAGTCGGTGGTGGCAGCGTCCAAGGGCTCGGTCAAGCACGACATCTTCGGCATGAACGCCATGGCCATCGAGGTCCCGGCGGTCGCGCTGAAAGGACTGGAGAACAACCCGAACGTCGAATACATCGAAGAAGACGTGATCCGCAAGCCCTTCGCGCTTACCTCGCCGTCGACCGGCACCCCGTACGCATCGGGCCAGCTGGTCCCGTACGGCATCAAGCAGGTGCAGGCCGACCTGCTGTCGGACGCCAGCGCCGCCAACCGCAAGGTCTGCATCATCGACTCGGGCTACGACCGCAACCATGAAGACCTGTCGGCCAACCCGGTCACCGGCGAATACGACGCCGGCACCGGCTGGTGGTACACCGACGAGAACAGCCACGGCACCCACGTGGCCGGCACCATCGCCGCCATCAACAACGCCGGCACCGGCGTGGTCGGCGTGGCCGCCAACAAGCAGCTCAAGCTGCACATCGTGAAGGTGTTCGGCAAGGATGGCTGGGCCTATTCCTCGACCCTGGCCTCGGCCGCCAACAAGTGCGGCGCCGCCGGCGCCAACGTGATCAGCATGTCGCTGGGCGGCGGGCGCAAGAGCACCACCGAACAGAAAGCTTTCGACACCCTGTATTCCAAAGGAGTCCTGAGCCTGGCTGCGGCCGGTAACGACGGCAATACGGTGGTTTCCTATCCTGCCGGCTACGCCAGCGTGATCATGGTCGGGGCGGTCGACGAGAACAAGCAGTGGGCCACCTTCTCGCAGTACAACAGCAGCGTCGAACTGGCCGGCCCCGGCGTCAGCGTCCTGTCGACCGTGCCGATGGGCACCGGCCAGGAAGCCGTCCTGACCGTCGGCAGCAGCACCTACGCCCCGGGCGCGATGGAAGGCTCGCCGGTCAAGACCGCCACCGCACCGCTGGCCGACTTCGGCATCGGCGACAAGGTCAACACCGCCGTCTCGGGCAAGGTCTGCCTGATCCAGCGCGGCACCGTGGACTTCGCCACCAAGGTCTCGAATTGCCAGAACAGCGGCGGCGTCGGCGCCGTGGTGTACAACAACGTGGCAGGCGCCTTCGGCGGCACCCTGGGCACCACCGTGACCAACATCCCGTCGGTCACCGCGACCGATACCGAAGGCGCGGCGATGAAGCAGCAGCTGGGCCAGAGCGCGACGGTCGGCATCCGCGCCAGCAATTACGCCTACTTCGACGGCACCTCGATGGCGACCCCGCACGTGTCGGCCGTCGCCGCCCTGGTGTGGAGCTACTTCCCGACCTGTACCGCCGCGCAGATGCGCGCTTCGCTCACCAAGAGCGCGCTCGACCTGGGCACCGCCGGCCGCGACACCAAGTACGGCTTCGGCCTGGTGCAGGCCAAGGCCGCACGCGACCGCATCGCTTCGCTGGGCTGCGGTAACTAAGCCCTGAGGCTGCAATGACAATGGGACGCCTCCGGGCGTCCCATTTTTTTATGCTGCGCCGCCCAGAAGCAGGCGCATTTCCTGTTCCATGTGGGCGGCGCCCTCGCGCATCAGGTAGGGCTCGCCGATCGGCTGGAAGCCGGCACGCTCGTATAGCCTGAGCGCACCTGCATTCTCGCTGTTCACGCCCAGGTGCACGACCCGGGCTCCGCGCGCCCTTGCCCAGCCGAGCGCATCAATCAGCAAGGCCGCCGCCACGCCGCGGCCGCGCCATTGCGGCGCGACCCACATCTGAAACAAATTCACCCGGCCGGCATCCTGCGCATCGACCTTGGCCCACAGCAGGCCGGCGAGCTGGCCCTCCACTTCCGCCACCAGCGCGCAATCGATGCCGGAGACCGCGGACTTCGCCACGCGCGTCGCCCAGGTATCGTCCGGCAGCGCCTGTTCCCGCGCCAGCGTGCTGCCGAAGGCCTCGGGCGCATCCGCCAGCGCGCGCAGGCGGATCGCGCGGTAGGCCTGCCACTCGTCCGCCAGCAAACGCCGCACCAGGACTGCGCCGCCGCTCACTTGGCCGCCGCCTCGCCGGCCGTGAGCGCGCGTCCCTTGGCCGCGTAGTTGGCCGCCTTCGGCGCCGCCGTCCAGGTCGGGCGCTCGGTCGCGTTGGCGATGTCGTACACGCCTTCGGTCAGCATGCGCGTGACGCGCGCCATGTTGTCGTAGTCGAGCTTGTCCCAGGTGTCGTCCTTGCCGTGGTAATCCGAGAAGCCGTAGGCCACCGACAGGGTGTGCGCCGGCACGCCGGCGTCGGCCAGCGACTGGTTGTCGGCGCGCGAGAAGAAGGCGTCGCTGAAGGCCGCATGCTTCCACAGGCGCACTCCCGTGCGTTCGGCGGACTTCTTGAGCATGTCGCCGAGGGTCGAGAAATCGTAGCCGGTCATGGCGATCGAATTGAGCTGCTTGCCTTCGCTGTCGTCGGTGCGGCCGGTCTGCTCAAGATTGATGTTCACCACCGTGTCCTTCAGCGGGAACACCGGGTGGCGCGCATAGTACTTCGAGCCCAGCATGCCGAGTTCTTCGCCGAAGAAGGTCATGAACACGATGCTGCGGCGCGGACGCTCCTTGCGCGCGGCCAGGACATTCGCCGCTTCGATCAGCGACACCACGCCGCTGGCGTCGTCGTTGGCGCCGTTGTAGACCTCGCCGTCGCGGATGCCCACGTGGTCGTGGTGCGCCGTCATCAGGACGTAGGTGTTCTTCAGCACCGGATCGGAACCGCGCAGCACGCCGACCACGTTGCGCAGCTTGACCGGGCGGATGCTCGGGGCGGCCACGCGTGCCGTGACGCTTGCCCCGCCCTTCTCCAGCGCCGCCGCGGCGTCAGGCGCATGCAGCAACAGCACCGGCACCGCGCCCTGCGGCGCAGCCTGCTCCGGATCGATCAGCCAGCCGCCGGTGCCGGCGCCATGACGGCGCTCGCGGTCGATCATGACGACCAGCAGCGGCTTGCTCTTGAGTTTTTCCTGCAGCTGGCGCGCGGCACGCGGCACCGGCGGGGCCGGCACCACCAGCACCTTGCCGTTGGCGGCGTCGCTGTTGTCCAGCGCATCCTTCCAGCTCATGAACACCGCCGGCGTGGCCGCCAGGGTGACCGGATTGAGGAAGTTGCCGGTCGCGCCGCCGGCCGGCACGGTGACGGTGCTGCCGCCGGCCAGCACGCTCAGGCTCACGTCGTCCGCCTTGCGCTCGGCGTACTGCCAGGTCGCGGTCTGGAAGTAGCCGTCGCCGCCGGCCGGTTCCAGGCCGGCCTTGCGGAACTGGGCCGCGATGTAGTCGGTGGCGAGGTCCTGTCCGCGCGAGGGCGTGCCGCGGCCTTCGAGCTGGTCGGAGGAGAGGTATTGCACGTGGGTGCGCAGCGCTTCCGGCGAGATGGTGGCGGTCTTGGTGGAAATCTGGGCGCAGCCGGCTGCGGCGAACGCGAATACGAGAGCGGATACGAGCTTGGTCGTGTGAAGGCGCATGCAATGTGCTTTCATGGAAGTGGCAAGAAAAGCAATATCGCATGCTCGGCCGCATATGGTCAATCCGCGGGAGGCGCTTTTCGATGCATATGTCTAACAGCGTGTCCGGGAATATGTTCCCAAGCGAACCGACCGCGGGGCCAAATCCGTTTAGGCTGTGTCCTGTCCTCTCCGATTGCCGACCTATGCGAGAACAGTTGCAATTCCTGTTGAACCGCCTGCGCGAACGCTTGTGGGTCAAGCCGCTGATCGCCTGTGTCCTGTCGATTGCCGGGGTGCTGCTGGCGCATGTCGCCGACGCCATCCCGATCGACTGGAAGGTGCCTGAAATCGCGCAGGGCTCCATCGTCGACCTGCTCAAGATTATTGCCGCCAGCATGCTCGGGGTTGCCACCTTCGCCGTTGCCTCGATGGTGTCGGCGTACGCCTCGACCGGGCAATCGGCCACTGCGCGCGCCTTTCCACTGGTGGTGGCGGACGACGTTTCCCAGAATGCGCTGTCGATGTTCGTCGGCGCCTTCATTTTCGCCATCGTGGCGCTCAGCGCGACGACCAACGACTATTTCGGCAAGGCCGGCCGGTTTACCCTGTTCGTGCTGACCTTGTCGGCCTTGGTCGTGGTCATCGTGGTGTTCGTGCGCTGGGTCGACAGTATCGCGCGGCTTGGCCGGCTGGGCGCCGTCATCGACAAGGTCGAGCAGGCCACCGCAACCGCCCTGGCACAGCGCAAGCGCCGCCCTTGCCTGGGTGGCATCGCCGCTACTGGTCCGCCCCGCGGCCTGGCATTTCACGCCGACCAAAGCGGCTACCTGCAACGCATCCACATGAACGCCTTGCAGCGCTACGCCGCCAAATGCAAGCTGAACATCACGCTGTCCGTACTTCCCGGCGCAATGATCGTTCCTTCGCGCCCGCTCGGCTATGTGCTGCCCGACGGGCCCGACAGCGGACCGATCGAGGCGGCGCGCCTGCGCGAAGCCTTCATCATCGGCCCCCTGCGCCAGTTCGACGACGACCCGCGTTTCGGCCTGGTCGTGCTGTCCGAGATCGCCTGCCGCGCCCTGTCTCCCGGCATTAATGATCCGGGCACGGCCATCGGTATCCTGGGTTCGCTGCACCGGCTGTTTGCCGAGTGGGCCCGGGCTGCCGAGCCGGCCGATCCCGAATACGACCGGGTCGCCGCACCTGAGCTTCCCGTCGACGACATGTTCGAGGATGCGTTCCCGGCCATCGCACGCGACGGCGCCGGTCTGGTCGAGGTAGCGGCGCGCCTGCAGCGCGTGCTGGGCGAACTTGGTCGCTGCGGCAGTATGCACATGCGCGCCGCGGCACTGCATCAAGCCGCCCTCGCCATGGCGCGGTCCGAGCGCGCACTGGACTTCCCGCCGGACCTCACGCAACTACGGCGGCGGCACGCCGACTACTGGCATTGAAACCGGCAGCTAGTCCTTGTCCCAGGGCTCGCGCTGCGCATCCTGACGGCGCCGGCTGACCCTGCCCTGGGTCGTGAAGCCGATCAGGCGCGCCACCACGGCCGCCAGGTACATCAGGCCGACCAGCATTTCGACGCTGCACAGGGCGCGCGCATGGACGGTGAGCGGAATCACATCGCCGATACCGGTGCTCGACAACAGCGCGAAGCTCAGGTAATTCAGCTCGCTCCATGAGCGCGGCGCGTCGCCGTTGACGGCTGCGGCAAAGGTGCCCGGCTGCAGCTCCTGCACCATGAGGAACAGGTGGGTGAACGCCCAGGCCAGCAGCGTGAAGGTGGCGGCCGCGGCGAACAGCTCGTCGGTGGTGGCCCGGCGGTCTTCCATCATGTAGGCGATCAGGCTGCCGGCGGCGTAGAAGTAGAACAACGCTTCCAGCGCCGAGGACCAGGGCAGCAGCGTGCCGCGCAGGTCGTAGAAGGTCTGCAGCGCCAGCAGGATCACGATCGGTACCGCCAGCGCCACGCTGATCCGGGTCTCGCCCGGCGTGCGCCGCACCATGCGGATGGTCAGCGACAGCACCAGAATGCCGAACACGTTGAAGGCCGTATGCCCGGCGGGTTCGTGCTCGATAAAGGGGTACAACAGCATGCCGAGCAGCTGTACCAGCAGCAGGATGGCCGACGGGTGGCGGCGGGTATGGATGAGCAGGCGCAGCGCTCGCATGGTCGGGATGGCAGGAGTGGCAACGCTGCCATTGTAAGTTCAGGCGTGCCGGAACAGCGCGCAGAAGTCGCGCACGGCCGCCGCCGGGTCCGCCGCCGCGTAGACGCTCGTGATCGCCGCCACCATCGAGGCGCCGCGCCGCACCAGCGGCGCCGCGTTCAGCGGGGTCATGCCGCCGATCACCACCATCGGCAGGGCCACGCGGTCGCGCCAGACCTCGACCAGTTCGGGCGGCGTGACGAAGCTGTATTTCTTGACCGGCGAGGGATAGAAGCCGCCGAAGGCCACGTAGCTGGCGCCCGCCTGCTGGGCGTTCTCGGCCAGCTTCAGCTCGCCGTAGCAGGAGGCGCCGACGATCTTGCCCGGTCCCAGCAGGGCCCGCGCCTGCGCCACCGACATGTCCGTGCCGCCGACGTGCACGCCGTCGGCGTCGAGGTCGCGGCACAGGTCGATGTGGTCGTTGATCACGAGCGGCCGCTTGTGGCTGCGGCACAGCGCCAGCAGGGCTGCGGCTTGCTCGGCCCGCAAGGCCGGGCTGGCGCTTTTATGGCGGTACTGCACCAGGGACGCGCCAGCAGTCAAGGCGAGGTCGGTGACCGCGAGCAGGCGCGCGGTGTCGTCCCAGTCCGGGGTGACGAGGTAGAGCCCCCGCATGAAGTGCTTGTTCAAGGATGGTCCTTTCTCAGTGGGCTTGCAGGATGCGGCGCGGGATGCGCTGTCCTGGCGCGATCCGGAAGGCATGCGCCAGCGTCTGGTGGCAGTAGTCCTGGGCGTGCTCGAGCGCTTGCGCCATCAGGTCGCCCAGCGCGAGGCGCGCCGCGATGGCGGCGGCCAGCGTGCAGCCGCTGCCGTGGTAGCTGTGCGGCAGGCGCGGCATGCGCCAGCTGCGCTGCTCTACGCCGCCCTGCAGCCAGCGGTTGACGACGACGTCCCCCTCGCCATGTCCGCCGGTGACCAGCACGTGCTCGCAGGGCAGCGCCCCCAGCGCCGCCGCCTCCGGCAGGTTCGGCACCAGCACGGTGGCCAGCGGCAGCAGCTCGGCCAGCGCGGCGATGGCGTTGCCCTTGCCGAGCGCGTCGCCGTGGCCGCTGGCCAGCACCGGGTCGAGCACGACCGGCAGCGCCGGGGCGGACGCGCGCAGCCGGCGCAGCAGCCGGGCAATCGCCGCCGCGTTCTCGCGGCTGCCGGGAATGCCGATTTTCACCGCGTCGATGCCGAAGGAATCGACCAGCGCTTCGGCCTGGCGCAAGACCAGGCCGGCGTCGACCGGATGCACCTCGTGCACCCGGTTGTTGTCCTGGACGGTCAGGGCCGTCGCCACCGGCAGCGCGTGGCCGCCGAGGGCGCCGATGGCGGCAATGTCCGCCGCCAGCCCTGCCCCGCCGCCGGGGTCGAGCCCGGCGAACACGAGCACGGTCGGCACCATCAGGTGGCCATGCCCTGCAGCGGCGACGAGGGCGAGGCCGCGAAGCGCTTCGGCATGCGCCCCGCCAGGCGCGCCTCGCGCCCAGCGATGACGGCGTGGCGCATCGCGCGCGCCATGCGCACCGGATCGTGGGCAGCCGCGATCGCGGTGTTCATGAGCACGCCGTCGCAGCCGAGCTCCATCGCGATTGCCGCATCCGAGGCCGTGCCGACACCGGCATCGACCAGCACCGGCACCGATGCCTGCTCGATGATGAGCGAGAGGTTCCAGGGATTCAGGATGCCCATGCCGGAACCGATGAGCGAGGCCAGCGGCATCACGGCGACGCAACCGATCTCCTGCAGGATGCGCGCCTGCACCGGGTCGTCGCTGCAATAGACCATCACGTCGAAGCCGTCGCGCACCAGGATTTCCGCTGCCTTGAGCGTTTCGGGCATCTGGGGGAACAGGGTCTTCTCGTCGCCCAGCACCTCCAGCTTGACCAGCTTGCGTCCGCCCAGCAGTTCGCGCGCCATCTGCAGCGTGTACACGGCGTCTTTCGCCGTGTAGCAGCCGGCCGTGTTGGGCAGGATGGTGAATTCCTCCAGGGGCAGCACGTCGAGCAGGCTGGGAGCGTTCGGGTCCTGGCCGATGTTCACGCGGCGGATCGCCACGGTGACGATCTCGGCGCCGGCTGCCAGCGTGGCCTCGCGCGTCTGCGCCAGGTCGCGGTACTTGCCGCTGCCGACCAGCAGGCGCGAAGCGTACTGGCGCCCGGCGATGGTCAGGGGTGCGTCGTTTCCGATTTGTTCTGCGATTGCATTCATAGTTATCTCCTAGTTTTTGTAGGGTGGGCGGGTCTCCCGCCCACGCGTTCAAACTACGGTGGCGTTGCCCATGCGGGATTTCATATCCCAACTATCACCGCGTGGGCGGGGAACCCGCCCACCCTACGAAAATCATCAGTCAGCCGCCGCCGATGGCGCGCACGATGTCCACCTTGTCGCGGGCCTGCAGCCGGCGCTGCGGCCACTGCTGGCGCGGCACCACTTCGCGGTTGACCGCCACCGCCACCGCCTGCTCCGCCAGGCCCAGCTGGCCCGCCAGGTCCAGCAGCGAGACGCCCGCCGGCACCTGGTACAGGGCGCCGTTCAGTTCGATCTCCGTCATCAGACCTCCCGATACAGCCTGGCGCCGCCGCGCACGAACTCGATCGCCTTTTCTTCCATGCCCTTCGCCAGCGCGGCCCCTTCGGCCACGCCGCTGGCGGCGGCATACTCGCGCACCTCCTGCGTGATCTTCATCGAACAGAAATGCGGGCCGCACATCGAGCAGAAGTGCGCCACCTTGCTTGACTCCTTGGGCAGGGTCTCGTCGTGGAAGGCGCGCGCCTTGTCCGGGTCGAGGCCGAGGTTGAACTGGTCTGCCCAGCGGAATTCGAAGCGCGCTTTCGACAGGGCGTTGTCGCGCAGCTGGGCGCCAGGGTGGCCCTTGGCCAGGTCGGCCGCGTGGGCCGCGATCTTGTAGGTGATGATGCCGTCCTTGACATCGTTCTTGTCGGGCAGGCCCAGGTGCTCCTTGGGCGTGACGTAGCACAGCATGGCGGTGCCGTACCAGCCGATGGTGGCGGCGCCGATGCCCGAGGTGATGTGGTCGTAGCCGGGCGCGATGTCGGTGGTGAGCGGCCCCAGGGTATAGAACGGCGCTTCGCTGCACTGTTCCAGCTGCAGGTCCATGTTCTCCTTGATCAGGTGCAGGGGCACGTGGCCGGGGCCCTCGATCATGGTCTGCACGTCGTGTTTCCAGGCGATCTGCGTGAGCTCGCCCAGGGTCTTCAGCTCGGCCAGCTGGGCTTCGTCGTTGGCGTCGTAGATCGAGCCGGGACGCAGGCCGTCGCCCAGGCTGAAGGAGACGTCATAGGCCTTCATGATCTCGCAGATCTCCTCGAAATGCGTGTACAGGAAGGATTCCCGATGATGCGCCAGGCACCACTTGGCCATGATGGAACCGCCGCGCGAGACGATGCCGGTCAGGCGCTTGGCCGTCATCGGCACGTAGGCCAGGCGCACGCCGGCGTGGATGGTGAAGTAGTCGACGCCCTGCTCCGCCTGCTCGATCAGGGTGTCGCGGTAGATCTCCCAGGTCAGTTCCTCGGCCTTGCCGCCGACCTTTTCCAGCGCCTGGTAGATCGGCACGGTTCCGATCGGCACCGGCGAATTCCGGATGATCCACTCGCGCGTCTCGTGGATGTGCTTGCCGGTCGAGAGGTCCATCACGTTGTCGGCGCCCCAGCGGATCGCCCAGGTCATCTTTTCCACTTCCTCGCCGATCGAGGACGTCACGGCGGAGTTGCCGATGTTGGCGTTGATCTTCACCAGGAAGTTACGGCCGATGATCATCGGCTCGATTTCCGGGTGGTTGATGTTGGCCGGGATGATGGCGCGGCCGCGCGCCACCTCGTCGCGCACGAACTCGGGCGTGATCTCTTGCGGGATGCTGGCGCCGAAGGACTGGCCCGGATGCTGGCGCGACAGCAGGCTGGCCACGCGCGCGCCCATCGGGCCGGAATCGACCAGCGAAGCCAGGTATTCCTTGCGGCGCAGGTTTTCGCGCAGGGCGACGAATTCCATCTCGGGCGTCACGATCCCCTGGCGCGCATAGTGCATCTGGGTGACGTTGCGCCCGCCGCGGGCACGGCGCGGGTTGCGCTGCAGCTCGAAGCGCAGGGCCGCAAGGGCCGGGTCAGCCAGGCGCGCCTTGCCGTAGTCGGAAGTGGGGCCCGCCAACTCCTCGGTATCGCCCCGTTCGAGGATCCACGGCGTACGCGGCGTAGCCAGGCCGCGGCGGATGTCGATGCTGGCGGCCGGGTCGGTGTAGGGTCCGGAAGTGTCGTAGACGAACAGCGGCGGATTCGCCTCGCCGCCGAAGCTGTCGGGTGTCGGGGATTGCGAAATTTCGCGCATCGGCACGCGGATGTCGGGCCGGCTGCCGTCGATGTAGACCTTGCGTGAGTTGGGGAAGGGTTCGATGGCGGCCTGGTCGACCGTGGCGGTCGCGGCGTCGAACTTCAGAGGTGCGTTCATGTGGCTCCTTTGCGGAGCCAGCAAAGGAGTGTGCCAGGATCGGCCAGGCAGGCGCGTGCGCGCCCTGGGCCGTGTTCTGACTGCTTCCCTTCGCTGGCATTATCCAGATCAGGTTCGGAGGGTATTTCTCACCCGCGTGTCACATTTGCGACAGCAGGACCCCTAGCGTGTGCCGCCTACCGGGTTCCCGGAGACAGCGGGCCGGATTATAGCGCCATCTACTCTATAATGGTTGTTTTCGCAAAACGCTTTGTGCGTTTCCAACGCATTTAACATCCTTTAGTTGACCACATCATGGAACTTGCCAAGTCTTTCGAGCCCGCAGACATTGAACAATACTGGCGCACCGAGTGGGAACAGCGCGGTTACTTCACCGCCACCATGGAAGACGGCAAGCCGTCGTTCAGCATCCAGCTGCCGCCGCCGAACGTCACGGGCACCCTGCACATGGGCCATGCCTTCAACCAGACCGTGATGGACGGCCTGACCCGCTACTACCGCATGCGCGGCTACAACACCGCCTGGATCCCGGGCACCGACCACGCCGGCATCGCCACCCAGATCGTGGTGGAGCGCCAGCTCGACGCCCAGAAGATCTCGCGCCACGACCTCGGCCGCGAAGCCTTCGTCGAGAAGGTCTGGGAGTGGAAGGAAAAGTCGGGCAACACCATCACCGGCCAGATGCGCCGCATGGGCACCTCGCCAGACTGGAAGCGCGAATACTTCACGATGGACGAAAGCCGCAGCAAAACCGTGGCGGAAGTCTTCGTGCGCCTGTACGAACAGGGCCTGATCTACCGCGGCAAGCGCCTGGTCAACTGGGATCCGGTGCTGGGCACCGCCGTGTCGGACCTGGAAGTCGATTCGCAGGAAGAAGACGGCTCGATGTGGTACATCAAGTATCCGCTGGCCGACGGCTCGGGCCACCTGACCGTCGCCACCACCCGTCCGGAAACCCTGCTGGGCGACGTCGCCGTGGCGGTGGACCCGACCGACGAGCGCTATACGAGCCTGGTCGGCAAGCTGCTGAACCTGCCCCTGACCGGCCGCCAGATTCCGGTGATCGCGGATAGCTACGTCGACAAGGAATTCGGCACCGGCTGCGTCAAGATCACCCCGGCCCACGACTTCAACGACTACGCGGTCGGCCAGCGCGCCAAGCTCGCGCCGATCAACATCTTCACCCTGGACGCCAGGATCAACGAGAACGGCCCGAGCCAGTACCAGGGCCTGGACCGCTTCGCCGCGCGCAAGCAGATCGTCGCCGACCTGGAAGCGCAAGGCCTGCTGGCCGAAGTCAAGCCGCACAAGCTGATGGTGCCGCGCGGCGACCGCACCGGCGTCGTCATCGAGCCGATGCTGACCGACCAGTGGTTCGTCGCCATGAGCAAACCTGCGCCGGAAGGCACCTTCAACCCGGGCAAGTCGATCACCGACGTGGCGCTGGAAAAGGTGGCCAACGGCGAGATCAAGTTCGTGCCCGAGAACTGGACCACCACCTACAACCAGTGGCTGGGCAACATCCAGGACTGGTGCATCTCGCGCCAGCTGTGGTGGGGCCACCGCATCCCGGCCTGGTACGGCGAGAACGGCGAGATCGTGGTCGCCCGCACCGAGGAAGAAGCGCAAGCCAAGGCCGCGGCCCAGGGCGTCCTTGGGGCGCTGCGCCGCGACGACGACGTGCTGGATACCTGGTTCTCCTCGGCCCTGGTGCCCTTCTCGACCATGGGCTGGCCGGAAGAAACCCGGGACATGAAGCACTTCCTGCCCTCGTCGGTGCTGGTGACCGGCTTCGACATCATCTTCTTCTGGGTTGCCCGCATGGTGATGATGACGACTCACTTCACCGGCAAGGTGCCGTTCGAGACCGTGTACGTGCACGGCCTGGTGCGCGACAGCCAGGGCCAGAAGATGTCCAAGTCCAAGGGCAACACGCTCGACCCGATCGACCTGATTGACGGCATCGACGTCGAGTCGCTGGTGGCCAAGCGCACCACCGGCCTGATGGACCCGCGCGCCGCCGAGAAGATCGCCAAGGCCACCCGCAAGGAATTCCCGGAAGGGATCCCGGCCTTCGGCACCGACGCCGTGCGCTTCACCATGGCGAGCTACGCTTCGCTGGGCCGCAACATCAACTTCGACCTCGGCCGCTGCGAGGGCTACCGCAACTTCTGCAACAAGCTGTGGAACGCCACCCGCTTCGTGATGATGAACACGGAAGGCAAGGACTGCGGCCAACCGAATCCGGAAGACCTGTCGCAGGCCGACCGCTGGATCATCTCGCTGCTGAACCGCGTCGAACTCGATATCGCCAAGGGCTTTGCCGACTACCGCTTCGACAACATCGCCAGCAGCATCTACAACTTCGTCTGGTACGAATACTGCGACTGGTACCTGGAACTGGCCAAGGTCTCGGTCCAGCAGGGCACGGAAGCGCAGCAGCGCGCCACCCGCCACACCCTGCTGCGCGTGCTGGAAGTGGTGCTGCGCCTGGCGCACCCGATCATCCCGTTCGTGACCGAAGCCCTGTGGCAGGCGATCGCGCCGCTGGCCGGCAAGACCGGCGATTCGATCATGCTGCAGCCCTACCCGCTGGCCGATACCTCGTATGTGAGCGAAGAGGCGGAAGCCTGGATGGAACAGCTCAAGACCCTGATCGACGCCACCCGCAACCTGCGCGGCGAGATGTCGCTGTCGCCGTCGGTGCGCGTGCCGCTGATCGTCGAGCCGGGCAACGCGGAAGACCGCGCCCGCATGGCGGTGTTCGCCCCCTACATCCAGGCGCTGGGCAAGCTGCAGGAGGTGCAGGTGGTCGACGCGCTGCCGGAATCGCCGGCCGCCGTGTCGATCGTCGGCACCACCAAGCTGATGCTGAATGTCGAGATCGACGTCGCCGCCGAGCGCGAGCGCCTCTCTAAAGAGATCGCGCGCCTGCAGGGCGAGATCGCCAAGGCCAGCGGCAAGCTGTCGAACGAAAGCTTCGTCGCGCGCGCCCCGGCCGCGGTGGTGGAGCAGGAGAAGGAACGCGTGGCGAACTTCTCGGCGACGCTGGCCAAGATGCAGGAGCAGCTGGCCAAGCTGCCGGCGGCTTGAATAGCGTGAGCAGCAGACAACACTGCCAGTTCAGGTAGCTTTAAAACCGGCGCAGGCCGAAATGATGCCACTGGCATCATTTCGGCCAAGTTCTGCATGCGTGAACGAGACGCTGGCAACATTGGATCCCGGCCTGCGCCGGGATGACGTTTACGGGCTAACGGAAGAATGAAACCAGAGGCATCCGCGGATCAGGGTGCGTGGCTATTGCCGGCTACCGCATGCACGCGCCGCAATTTCTCCACCGCCCCCACCACCGCTTTGTGCGCGCTCTCGCAATCCAGCTTCGCCATCTGTCGCATGCTCATCCCCTTCCCGATCTCTTCCGCCACCAGGTAACCCAGGTAGTAGGCACGCCGCGCCGGCAGGCCGGTGGTGTCGCCGCGGCGCTCGAACAGGCCCGCCACCGCTTCCCGGTCGGTGCTGTCCAGCTTCGCATGCAGGTCGTCGAGTGCGCGCCGCATCTGCCTGCGGGTGTCCGGCACCAGGCCGAGCGGCAGGTCGAGCAGCAGCTCGGCATCGCTCGCCTTCGGGTTCAGGCGCTTCGAGACGTAGGTCGCCAGCCCCTCGGTCCATAGCCCGGCCCAGACCGGACCGCCGTCGCAGTACAGCGACTGGTAGTCGTGGAACAGCTCGTGATGGAAGAAGGCCGCCTCGTCGCCGTCACCATGCCCCTGGACCATCACGTCCACGCCAAAGACGAAGAACGTTTCGCCATTGAAGGTGCGGGTGCCGCCGTCCATCTCGCCCAGGGAATGCAGGAACCAGATGTCGGTGCTGGCGGGATAATCCGGGAACGGGGCGCGGAAGGTGGCGATGTGCTGCGGGAGCGCGCGGGTGAAGCCCTCCACTTTCTTCGCGTAGGCTTCGCGCAGCGCCGGGAAGGCGGCGAACGCCTTGGCGACCTGGGCGTCGCGCTCGGCCTCGGTGAGCTTGCCCCGGTAGCGCTGGGGCCCGTAGAACTGCGGGAAGCGCGGCACGATCGTCTTCCTGAAATCGCGCACCGCCGCCTCGGGATTGCCGGCGTTGCGGTCGGCCACCTGCTGGAAGGCGCTGGCCAGGTCGTGCACTTTCATCATGGGGGCCGGCTCGGCCGCGCAAGCGGCGCCGGCCGACAGCAGGACGCCGCACAGGATGGCGGGGAGTCGTTCGAATGCCTTCATGGCCGCCGGGTCCCGTATTCCCAGCGCATGCGCTCCACGGCGGCCACCACCACCGGGCGCACCGACTCGCAGTCGAGCATGGCCAGCTGGTGGATGTCCATCTTCCTGGCCGCCTCCTCGGCCACCAGCACGCCCAGGTAGTAGCCGCGCCGGACCGGCAGGCCGGTCTGGTCGCCCTGGCCCAGGAACAGACCGGCGTAGTCGTTTCTGTCGGTGCTGTCCAGCTTTGCGTACAGGTCTTCCACCGCGCGGCCCATCTGCTTGCGCGTGCCCTCCACCAGTTCGGGCGGCAGCATGCCCTCGACGGTCATTCCCGGATTGAGCTGCAGCGCCACTCAGGTCGCCAGCCCTTCCTGCCACAGCGACGTCCAGACCGGCCACTGCTTGCAGACGAGCGGCTGGTAGTCGTGGAACAGCTCGTGGTGGAAGAACAGGGCATTCGCGCCCTTGCCCTCGTCCTCCGACATCCTGTCCGCGCCGAAGATGAAGGTCGACTTGCCGTCCAGGGTCCGCTTGCCGCCATCCGTTTCGCCCAGCGAGTGGACGAACCACACCTCGTTCTTCGCCGCGTAATCGGGGAACACCTTGCGGAAGCTGGCGATGTAACCCGTCATGTCGCGTTCGAAGTTCCCCACCGTCTTCAGGTAGGTCGGGCGCAGCTTCGGGAATTCCGCCCGGGCCGCCACGATGTCGGCGTCGCGCTGCGCCTCGGTCTTCCTGCCCCCGTAACGCTCGACGCCGTAGAAGGCCGGGAACTGCGGGGCCACGGTGACCTTGAAGTCGCGGACGAATTCCTCGTCCGGCTTGCCGACGTTGCGGTCCCACACCTCGGCGAAGGCGCCAGCCAGGTGGTGGATCTTCATGACCGGCGGCTGCGCCGCGGGCTGGCCGGCGGCGAGGGCGGCGCCGCAGAACAGGATCGGGAGGATGGCCGGCAGGAGGAAACGGAGCTTCACGGTGTGCGGTCCTTGATGTGGAAACTGCGAGAGAAACGAACATTGTATTGGCCGCAACAGGAGCAAAAAATCACGAAAAATTTCCTCCGAACGAGGCCCATGCGGCCGCGCGTGGCGATTGGAAGGATTCTTCGGATTCCACCCTCCACTTGGCGAAAAGGGTTTGCTACACTCTGCCATACCAATAACGATTCCGGAGACCCAAGATGCGACAACTGATGAAGGCCAGCCTGCTTGCCATGATGATCGCCGCACCGGCAGCCATGGCGCAAAACGCCTCGCCGGCCGGCATGTGGAAAACCATCGACGACGAGACCGGCAAGCCGAAGGCGCTGGTGCGCGTCACCGACGAAGGCGGCGTCCTGACCGGCAAGATCGAGAAGCTGTTCCGCCCGGCCGACCAGGACCAGAACCCGAAATGCACCGCCTGCGAAGGCGCGCGCAAGGACCAGCCGATCATCGGCATGACCATCCTGTCGGGCCTCAAGAAGGACGGCAACGAGTACACCGGCGGCGAGATCCTCGATCCGGCCAAGGGCAAGACCTACAAGAGCAAGGCGACCCTGAAGGACAACGGCAGCAAGCTGGAAGTGCGCGGCTACATCGGCGCGCCGATGTTCGGCCGTTCGCAGACCTGGGTCCGCGAGCAGTAAATCATCGATTCCGGGGGGCGGCAGACATGATCCGCAAGCACATGTTCGTACTGGCCGTCCCCGATCTCGAGCGCTCCGCCGCGTTCTACCGCGACGTGCTGGGCTTTAGCGTCCACGACATGGGCGACCCGGGCTGGCGCATGTTCGAGCGCGACGGCTGCCGCATCATGGCCGGCGCCTGTCCCGACGCCCTGCCCCCCGCCCAACTTGGCGACCATGCCTGGTTCGCCTACCTCGACGTCGACAATGCCGACGCCTGGCATGCGCGCGCCGCCGCCTGCGGGGCCGAGATCACCAAGCCGCTCGCCGACGAGCCCTGGGGCATGCGCGAGTTCGGCCTGCGCACCGTCGACGGCCACCGCATCATGATCGGGCACGCCTTGCCGGAGGGCTGAGGCCGGTACTGCGCGTCCCCTGTATCATGGGCGCATGACCCAGACCCAAGCCTACCTCTACCTCGGCCTCGCCATCATCGCCGAAGTCATCGGCACCACCGCGCTCAAGGCCTCCGACAGCTTCACCCGCCCGCTGCCCAGCCTGGTCACGGTGGGCTGCTACGCCCTCTCCTTCTACCTGCTGACCTTCAGCCTGCGCGTGCTGCCCACGGGGATCGCCTACGCGATCTGGTCGGGCGTCGGCATCGTCCTGATCTCCGTGATCAGCTGGGTGGTCTACCAGCAGCGCCTGGACCTGCCCGCCATCGCGGGACTGGGCCTGATCATCGCCGGCGTGGCGGTCATCAACCTGTTCTCGAAAAGCGTCGGGCACTGAGGATTCCAAGTCGGCGTTTCAATTGCGCGCCAGAAAAATTGCAATCCCGATATCTTTACGCGTTTGCCGAATCTTCCCGCATTCGTAACGAGGACCTATCGACGTTGTTGCTGCGTCTTGCCTGCCTGCTGGCCGGTTTCCTGGTGCTGGTCGCGCCGCCAGTGGTGTTGTACCCGACGGGCGCCGCGTCCGGCGAGCTGGCGCCGGCCGCCGGCCTGTTGATGGCGGTGCTGCTGGCCGCCGCCAGCTTCTTCTTCATCGCCATCGCCGGCCACCACATCCGCCGTTCGCCCGAGCTGCGCCGCCTGGGCGCCATGCTGCTGTGCGCCCCCTTCCTGGTCGCCCTCGTCGCCCTGTGGCTCGCCGCCACTCCCGCCGCGCTGTGGATGAGCGGACTGCTGCTCGGCTTCACGCTGGTCGTGGCGGCGGTGCTGGCCTATCCGCTGCTGCAAGGCCCGAGCCCGCGCCGCCAGCGCGCCCGCGACGTGCGCCACGCGCGGCGCCGCGAGCCCATCGCGCTCGAGGCGCCGCGCCGCCGCCCCAGCTAGGTCGCCAAGGGGCATCCGGGCGTGCGCGCTCCGGGACGGGCGCGACTGTGCTATCGTCAGGCCATCTCGCCCGATTCATCACCGCCCTGGCTTACCGATGAGCGTTCCCAATCCGGCGCGTCCCGTCGTGCGTGGGCGTGCGCTGCGTTATCTCCGCCTGGCCAGCCTGTTCGCGGGCGTGCTCGCCCTCATCCACCCACCCCTGCTGCTGCGCTCGGTCGCCCATGCGATTCCGGACATGGCCGAACCCTTCGTCATGCTGGGCGGGATGGTGCTGGCGGCCGGCGGTTATTTCGTGATCGGCCTGGCCGGGCACCGCATGCGCCGTTCGCCGCCGCTGCGTTCGCTGGCCGCGCTCCTGATGATGATGCCCTTCGCGGCCAGCGCCACCGTGGTCTAGCACGGCGGCAGCCCGATGCTGCTGCGGATCTGCGGCTTCCTGATGGCGTTCACGCTGGTGCTCTACATGACCTTCATCTATCCGCTCATGCACACGCCGAAACCGCGCCCGGGCAAGGCCTACAGCCAGCCGGCGTCGCACGCCATGCGGTAGGCAGTATGCCGATCGGCGACGCCAGGCGCACCGTCAGGCTCGAGAGCCTGACCGACAAAGAGAGCTACGAAACCGCGGCCGGCTCCGTGGTGTTCATGCTGCACAAGGTCCCCCGAGCGGACCACAGCGTGGAGTAACACGAAGCAAATTCGAGGTACCCGATGTCGACCACTGCCGGATCAACCAGATACTGGTGAAGCACCTTGTTCCAGGGCGCGGCGCTTGCCGGCCCTGGACATGGAAGCGTCGAAGCCATCAGCAGGGGAACCTGGATTGACTCCCCCGGCAGGCCGTGACATCATCCGCTGATGAGTTTTCTGTTCTGAAAGGCAACCTAACGTGCGTCAGATGTACGTATTGCTTCTTGCGGCAGCGGTCTCTGGCGCGGCCGCAGCCCAGGCCTACCGGCCCGACTTCGACCCAAGCAAGCTCAAAGGCCCGGCCAGGGGGCCGGTCAACGAAGTCATGGTGCTCGGCTCGCCCCATCTGCTCCAATTTCCCGAAACCTTCGACCCGGCTACCCTGCGCGGCCTGGAAGACCGGCTGGCCGCATGGAAGCCGGACATGATCAGCATCGAGGCCCTGTCGGGAACCCAGTGCGATCACGTACGCCGCTTTCCTGCACGTTACAAGGACGTGATCAGGACCTATTGCTGGGACACGGCGCCGGCCCAAGCCGCGACGGGGCTGGATGTGCCAGCCGCGACCGCCCAAGCCGAAGCACTACTGGCGGCCTGGCCCGCGAATCCTTCCGCCGGCCAGCGCCGGCGTTTGGCCGCCCTGTTCCTTGCAGGCGGCGAACGCGCTTCGGCCGTCGTGCAGTGGCTGCGCCTCCCGCAAGCGGAGCGTCGCACCGGTGACGGCCTGGACGACAAGCTGGTGCAACTGCTGAATGAGCTGAAGGACCGGCGCGACGAAAGCTACCTGATCGCCGCCCGTCTGGCCGCGCGTTTGGGACTGGAGCAAGTTTTCGCAATGGACGACCACACGGCCGACCATGCGGTTGCGGATAGAGCGGCCTGGGTCGCGACCATCCGGAGCGCCTGGAAAAACGCGGCAACGAAGACGCGCCGTGAGGCAGGCGAGTCGCTTGAAGCCAGACTCGGCAGCAACGACGGCGTGCTTGCCCTTTACCGCGGCCAAATGCTCCGCAGGAAATGCAGATGGCCTTCGAAGCTGACTTCGGCGCCGTGCTCGAAGAGCCATCGCCCCAGCGTTTCGGCCGCCAGTACTTGGGAGCGTGGGAAACCCGCAACTTGCGCATGGCTGCAAATATCCGCGATGCTCTGACGCCAAAGCCGGGCAGCAGGATGCTGGTCGTGGTAGGGGCGTCCCACAAGGGCTATCTGGAGGCGTATCTGCACCAGATGCACGACGTGCGTGTGGTGGATACTGCGACAGTGCTGAAGTGAGGCGACGTTTGTAAGCTGCTCGGCTTGCCGGCCACGCGTTCGACTCCTGTCTGGATAGCGTTATCGCTTCCCAATGGGATGCGAGCGCGCGGCCGCCTGAGTCGACCACACGATCAGTGCGACATTCCTCAGGTCAGTCAAGTACTGTTCATCAGCGTGCCCAATTGCCCTCGCCGATCCAGCGCAGTGCGCTAAGCGAAGGCATGAACAGGTACTCGCCGCCCTTGAGCTGATTGAACGTCGTCACGCCGTCCAACCGGCGCCGCACCGGCGGCTGCGGCAGCGTGAAACTGCCGGGCGTCTCGTGCAGACCGACGATGGCGTCGCGCTCGGTGCCAAGGTCGATGAAATTGCCTCGGTTGATCCATTCCTGCTGAAGGAACTCGATGGTGTCGTAGGCGCGCGCACTGATGAAAATGAAAAAAATGCCGCGCTCGCCCCGCACGTCGTCGGCCGCTGTCACCTGACGGGTCCATTTGGGACCGAAAGTCGAGGAGCGCCGAATGATGCGGTGAATGTTCACGTCGGTCAGGATCGTCAGCCTGCTGTCGCGCGGATTCAAACGTCGCATGTGGGACGCGTGGGGGCAAATGAAGCCGCGCGGATCCTTCGAAAAATCGAAATCGTTGTTGCGTGCCGGGTCGGCGCCCAATTCCGGATCGTCGCGCTCGGGCGTCAGGTTCAGGGGCGCCCCGCTGCGCCAGCGGCCGACCAGCTTGGCCGCCAGCAGCTCTTCATCGGATTCACCTGCCGCGTGGCTCCGAACGAAGTCGTTGAACGCGCCGACCTGGCTGACGTACTTGCGCAGGACGACGAAAGAACCGTTGCGTCCCAGTTCGGGCGGATCGGGCATCGCTACCGGCTTCCCGGTCTCGCTGTTCTCGCCGAGGATGAATTCGCCGGGCGCGATCGCGCGCTCCTGGCCAGGCAGCGAATCGACCCCGCTGCCGGCAACCGCGGGCTGCGAAATCGAATCGCGGAAGCCGAAGGGATTCTTGGCATCGGCATCGGCGCCGAATGTGTGGGTGCCGACCAGGGTCACGCCGTGCGAGCGCGCCAGTTCTCCCATGGCCTTGGCGCGCGCCGTTTCGAGCGAAGCTGCGTCGCGCGCATAGATCGTCAGCGCCAGGTGGCAGACGCCGGGGCGGAACGCTTCATCCCAGTGTTCGGGTGCATTGACGCCGACATCGCGCAGTTGCTCGGCGCGCGCCGCCATGCCTTGCTGGAAGGGCAGCGGGAAACTCTTGAGCGAGTCCTCCGGCAGGCCCAGTGCCTTCAAGCCTTCGAAGCTGAGCGCGGCGCCGGTCCATGCGTCGAGGTCATCGGTCCAGCCGGCTGCGGAAGGGATGTGGGCAGCCAGGCGGCGCACCAGGTCGCGCCCTCCTTCCGCACTGTCGAAATGCAGCATCGCGTGGAGGCCGACATAGGGTTCGGGACGCGAACGCAGGATCAGGGCCTGGATGTCGTCCAGGGCCAGCGTAACCCGTTCGTGCTGGAAGCGCGCCTTCAGATCGTTGAGCAGGCCCATGTCAGTAATCCACCCCTTCTGGCTGCGAGATCGTGGTCGTCAGCGTGTCCAGTGCCTTGCGGGTCGCCTCGTCCGCAGGTGGATGCGCGGCCATGGCGTCGAAGAAGGCGTCCAGCGCCTTTTCCATCCGCTGGTAGCGCCGGGTATCGACAACGGTCACCTGGGGACTGGCGACAAACCAGCCGGCGGCGTCGATCTGGTGCGATGCGATGAAATCTTTCACCTGCGGGCTGGCGATGCCCGGCCAGCCCTCCACGTTCGCGAACAGCAGGTCCATCAGCTCCGGAATTTTGGTCGCGAAGTCATTGATGTAGCTGTCCCAGTCGCCGTCATAGGTGGTGGCGAACAGGATGCGGGTGTCGTTGTCGAAGAAGACAAAGCGCATGTCATGCAAGGTCGAGACGCGCTGGGCGCCATCCATATTGCCGTTGGTGAGGTCGAAGATACGGCGCAGACGGTCGGCACCGCCTGGCTTGAGCGGCGCGATGGCTGTCAGTTCAGAAACGTTGCCGGACTGCTTGCCGGCGCGCCCGGCCGACTTGGCGCTGCCCTTCAGATCTGGATTGTGCTTGCGCACCATTGCTTCAAGTGCGATCTTGGCGAGATGCGGCGCGTCGTGCGCCACCGCGTCGATGCGGCGCCTGACTTCCTGCAGCCAGGTTTCGTCATCGAGGCGCGGGTCGGTGGTCCGTTCAGTCATGGTTCTGGTTCCTCATTCTGGGATGTCGGAAGGCTGCGAGGGCTCCGTGCGTGGCCGCGCGTTCATCTTGTGCCGATACGCGCTCGACCGTTCGTAGGCCGCGCGTCGGATCCGCATGATGCCGCCGAGCGGCCGGTGCGCCTGGATGCCGTTCCAGGGGTTAAAGGAAAGGACGTCGTCGCCATACACCTGGCGTTGTGGCGTCGCGGTGGATTGCGGGGGAAAGCGCAGCGTGGCGATGGCGCGGTGCGGCGAACGCTTCTCGCTCCACCGTACAGCGGCGTCCTCGACCGGCATCGCCTTTATGTCGACGCACAGCTGCGCCGACAGTTCGTATTCGGCGCCATGTTCGGCAAAGAAGGCGCTGACGGCGTCGCGCATGCAGGCGTCGTGCACCTCCTGCAGCGGCTGCCCGGCCAACGCACGCACCGCCTCGGACTTTGGCGCGAGCGCGAGCTTGGCAATGTAGTCGCCGTAGCGGATCGCCGCCTGCGTATGGTAAGTTTCTCCGAGCGGATGGTGGTTGTCGCGCGCCAGGCCTTCGAGCGTGGCGCCCGGCTCCATGCCCAGCGCCTGGACCAGCTCTTTGGCACCGCGCGCGGTGCCGGCTACCAGCCGCTGGAAGGTATCGGGTGCATGCGCGTTGGCTTCGAGCAGCGCCAGCATCTGCTTGTACCTGGCGATGGTGCCGAAGGCAAGCACCGGAAAATTCACCATCAAAAAATCCTGGTTGGCGCCCGCGATGTCGGGCGACAGCCGCTCGCCCTCCACCCCCATCACCTTGAGCGCGAAGCCACGTGGAGCCGGAATCTTGTCGGAGTGAATATCGCCGGGCGCCGATGACAGGCGCGCGACGACTTGATAGATGCGCGCGTCGGCGAAGATCCCCTGGCGCAGCTCGGGCGGCAACTCCGCATGCACCTCCAGTTCGCCGACCAGCAAGCCATTCGACTTGGCATGGGCGTCGCGTACCGCATGGCGGTGGCGCTCGAAGGTGCAGCGGTTGGTGGCCGCCATCTGCTCGACGATCTCCTCGGTCATGCGTGCTTCGTCGTCAGAAACCGTTTCGACATCGGGAGCGTAGGGAAATGGAAGCAAAGCGATACCCCTCAAAGAGTTTCATTAAAAACATCATTCAGGAATATAGTATGGGATGGTTTGTTGCGGTGCAATCGAGAGTACGCTCTAGCGTGCAGCTTGACACTACCTTCTGATGGGTTCGGCGAGCGGCCTGGTTTAAAAAATTCTTAATCGCCTGACGGCATACTTGATTTCGGATCACACCACTTTCCCGGTTCATCAAAGGAGTCATGCATGTCCATCCGTACTGTCACACATCTCAACTTCAAGGGCCAGGCGCGAGCGGCACTGGCTTTCTACCATAGCGTTTTCGAAGGGCAGCAGGTCCTGGTAACGTATGCCCAGGCAGGCCAGGCCGACAGTGCCGAAGATCCAGAGCACATTGTTTGGGGGCAGGTTACCGGAGAAGACGGCATCGCCTTGATGGCCTACGACGTGCCGGTCGGCGCGAGCTGGGATCCGGGCGACAACGCCTTCTTTGTTTCACTGCGCGGCGATGACCCGGAAACGGTCCGGCGTTTGTGGGAACGGCTGAAAGAAGGCGCCAGCGTCCTCCACACCCTGGCGCCCAGCCAATGGGCGCCCCTCTACGGCATGCTGCGGGATCGCTTCGGCGCGACATGGGTAGTGGATGTGTCGGTGCCATATTCTCCGGCATAAGGCCAGGTGCGTCGTGCCGCGGCTGCGCGGCATGCACCTTGATGGACAAATCTTCATCACCTCACGGCATAATTGGTCCCTCGATAACGATCGAAAGTCGCCCATGCGCCTTCTTCTCGTGGAAGACGACACGATGCTCGCCCAGGCAACGGCGGAAGTACGCTGCTTCAGCGGCCTCGACAAGCGATGACGCCGGAGTCGGTAAGCTTCCAGGTATGGGGGACCGCACGCATATGGCAATCCGGGCGCCGGATGCAGCAGTGGGAACGCGATTGCTTCGTCGCCGACGTCACGGTCAGAACGTTTTGGATTGCAACGCAGTCCTTCGCTACTCGCCGGGCATCCGGGTGCAGCGAAGGCACATCGAAAGATACCGAAGCAGCCGCTCAGGCAGGCGGCAGGTTATCCCACAAATCGCCCGTCGGGCTGATGCGCGGCGCGGTGACGCCGAAGTGCTGGTAGGCCAGCGGCGTGGCGATCCGGCCGCGCGGCGTGCGCTGCAGGTAGCCCTGCTGGATCAGGTAGGGTTCGAGCACGTCCTCGATGGTGTCGGCCGCCTCGCCGATCGCCGCCGCCAGGTTGCCGATGCCCACCGGACCGCCGGCGAACTTGAACAGCACGGCTTCCAGGAGTTTACGGTCCATGACATCGAAACCGACGGTGTCGACATCGAGCATCTTCAGCGCGCGGTCGGCCATCTCCACGGTGATTTCGCCGGTGCCCTTCACTTCCGCGTAGTCGCGCACGCGGCGCAGCAGGCGGTTGGCGATACGCGGGGTGCCGCGCGCGCGCTTGGCGACCTCGCGCGCACCGGCCTCGTTGATCGGGGCGTCGAGCAGCGCGGCGCTGCGGGCGACGATCTTGGTCAGCTCGTCGACGTTGTAGAACTCGAGGCGCGCGACGATGCCGAAGCGGTCGCGCAGCGGGTTGGTCAGCATGCCGGCGCGGGTGGTGGCGCCGACCAGCGTGAAGGGCTGCAGGTCGAGCTTCACGGAACGCGCAGCCGGGCCCTCGCCGATCATGATGTCGATCTGGTAGTCCTCGAGCGCCGGGTACAGGATCTCCTCGACCACCGGCGACAGGCGGTGGATCTCGTCGATGAAGAGCACGTCGTTCGGCTCGAGGTTGGTGAGCAGCGCGGCGAGGTCGCCGGGACGCTCCAGCACCGGGCCGGAAGTCTGGCGCAGGTTCACGCCCATCTCGCGCGCGATGATGTGCGCCAGCGTGGTTTTACCGAGGCCCGGCGGGCCGAACAGCAGCGTGTGGTCGAGCGCTTCGCGGCGCTTGCGCGCGGCGGAAATAAAAATTTCGAGCTGGTCGCGGATCTTCGCCTGGCCGACGTATTCGTCCAGCTGCTTCGGCCGCAAGGCGCGCTCGATCGCCTCCTCGTTGGGCGAGGCCGGCGCCGCGTCGATGACGCGCTGCTCGGTGAAATTGTCGGTCTGGATGCTCATGCTTTAGAAAGTGCTTTGAGTGCAAACTTGATGCCGTCGGAGACGCTGCTACCCGCCGGCATGTTCTTGATCGCCAGTAGCGCTTCCTTGTCAGAATACCCCAAAGCGACCAGCGCATTGAGCACGTCGACCTGCGCATCGTCGCGCACGGCGCCGCCGACCACGCCGATGTCGGCGCCGAGTTTACCCTTCAGTTCGAGCAGCAGGCGCTCGGCGGTCTTCTTGCCGATGCCCGGGATCTTCACCAGGCGGCCGGCTTCCTGCAGCGTGACGGCTTGCGACAGGTCGGCCACCGACATGCCCGACAGGATCGCCAGGGCCATGCGCGCGCCGATGCCGGTAATCTTGATCAGCTGGCGGAACAAGGCCCGCTCGGAAGCGCTGCCGAAGCCGAACAGCAGGTGCGCATCCTCGCGCACGACCAGGTGGGTGAACAGCACCACCTTTTCGCCGGTATGCGGCAGGTTGTAGAAGGTGCTCATCGGCACGTCGACTTCATAGCCGACGCCGTTGCAGTCCACCAGCACGTGCGGCGGCGCTTTTTCGAGCAGGATTCCGGAGAGACGACCGATCATGTGTTGTTGTCCTATTGTTCTTAGACGAGGCGGCTGCGTTTCATGCGCAGCGTGCTGGTCGTAGGGGCCAACGCCCCGACCAGCGACAGCGTGTCCATGCTGTGGGCGTGGCAGATCGCCACGCCGAGCGCGTCGGCGGCGTCGGTGCCCGGCAGGCCGGGAAGCTTCAAGAGGCGCGACACCATGTCCTGCACCTGGGCCTTGGCGGCCTTGCCGGTGCCGACCACGGCCTGCTTGACCTGCACCGCCGTGTATTCGGCCACGTCGAGGTCGGCGCCGACCAGGGCCGTGATGGCAGCGCCGCGCGCCTGCCCCAGCAGCAGCGTGGACTGCGGGTTGACGTTCACAAAGACTTTTTCGATGGCCGCGCAGGTGGGTCCGTAGGCGGAGACGATTTCGCCCACGCCGTTCAGGATCACCTTGAGCCGCGGCGGCAGTGCGCCCTCGGTACCGGTCTTGATGGTGCCGGACGCGATGTAGCGCAGCTTGGTGCCGTGTTTTTCAATGACGCCGAACCCCGTCGTACGCAGGCCCGGGTCGATGCCGAGAATAATCATTGTGGAATGATATACGGCTGCGGGGTGTTCGTGGGAAAAATACTGTGCAAAAACACAGTGCGTGGTTAATGTTACCACGTAGGGTGGGCAGGTTTCCTGCCCACGCGGCGATAGGTCAGCTATGAAAAATCGCGGTGGTTCCGGCGTTCGCTGACCGCGTGGGCGGGAGACCCGCCCACCCTACAAATGCAGCAGCAAATCAATGACGGAAGTGACGGGTACCCGTGTACAGCATCACCACACCACGCTCATCCGCCGCATCGATCACTTCCTGGTCACGCATCGAGCCGCCCGGGTGGATCACGCAGGTCGCGCCCGCATCCACCACCACGTCCAGGCCATCGCGGAACGGGAAGAAGGCATCCGAGGCCACTGCCGAACCGCTCAGGGACAGGCCGGCATTCTGCGCCTTGATCGAGGCGATGCGCGCCGAGTCGATGCGGCTCATCTGGCCGGCGCCGACGCCCAGGGTCATGCCGTTGGCGCAGAACACGATGGCGTTCGACTTGACGAACTTGGCCACGCGCCAGGCGAACATCAGGTCCTGCAGCTGCTGCTGGGTCGGCTGCTTCTTGCTGACCACGCGCAGGTCGCCCAGGCCGACGTTCTTCGCGTCCGGCGCCTGCACCAGCACGCCGCCGCCGACGCGCTTCAGGTCATAGGCGTTCTGGCCTTCGCCCAGCGGGATTTCCAGCAGGCGCACGTTCTGCTTGGCCGACATGATCTGGCGTGCCTCGGCGGTGAAGCCTGGCGCGATCAGCACTTCGACGAACAGCTTGGCCAGCGCTTCCGCCGCGCGGCCGTCGACCTCGACGTTGAAGGCGATGATGCCGCCGAAGGCCGAGGTCGGGTCGGTCTGCAGCGCGCGGGTGTAGGCGTCCAGCGCATCGACGCCGATCGCCACGCCGCATGGATTGGCGTGCTTGACGATCACACAGCCGGCCGGCTGGCCGAGGCCGCCGAGCGTCTTGACGCATTCCCATGCCGCATCGGCGTCGGCGATGTTGTTGTACGAGAGTTCCTTGCCCTGCAGCTGGCGGTAGTTGGCCAGCGCGCCCGGCGTGGTGACGAGGTCGCGGTAGAAGGCGGCGCCCTGGTGCGGGTTCTCGCCGTAGCGCATGTCCTGGACCTTCTCGAAGCTCATGTTCAGGGTCTGCGGGTAGCTCGAGCGGGTCGTATGCAGCCGGTCTTCGCCCAGGCTGGTCAGGTAATTGGTGATCGCGCCGTCGTACTGGGCGGTGTGGGCGAACACTTTTTTCGCCAGGCGGAACTTGGTCTCGTAGCTGACCGGGCCGGCGGTGGTGCCGGTGCCCTTCATCTCCGCCAGCACCACGCCGTAGTCAGCCGGGTCGACGATCACGACCACGTCGCGGTGGTTCTTGGCGGCCGAGCGCAGCATGGTCGGGCCGCCGATGTCGATGTTCTCGATCGCGTCTTCCAGCGAGCACTCCTGCTTGGCGACGGTCTGCTGGAACGGGTACAGGTTGACCACGACCATGTCGATCTGCGGAATGCCGTGCTCGTCGAGCTTGGCGACGTGCTCCGGCAGGTCGCGGCGCGCCAGGATGCCGCCGTGCACCTTCGGGTGCAGGGTCTTGACCCGGCCGTCGAGCATTTCCGGGAAACCGGTGTAGTCGGCGACTTCAGTGACTTGCACGCCATTTTCCTGCAGCAGCTTGGCGGTGCCGCCAGTGGACAGGATGTTGACGCCGAGGGCAGCCAGGGCCTTCGCGAAGTCGAGGACGCCGGTTTTGTCGGAAACGGAAATCAGTGCTTGTTTGATCATGGTGAGGCCTGTGGTTGAGAATTCTGACGCCCGGGCGCACGGACGGTGTACCGGCCGCGCCCAGACGCACGGCCATCCTAGCCGGCCGCGCCCTGCAAAGAGCTTTAGAGGAGCCCGTGCTCCTGGAGTTTCTTGCGCAAAGTATTCCGGTTGATACCCAGCATCTGCGCCGCGTGCGACTGGTTGCCGTCGGCGCGCGTCATGACCACTTCGAGGACCGGCTTTTCGACCGTCAGGACCATCATGTCGTAGATGTTCGTCGGCTTCTGCTCGCCGAGATCGTTGAAATAGTCCTCGAGGCTTTTCTGGACGACTTCCTGGATACTTTCTTTGCTCATGTTCTCTGCTGCTTCATCCTGGTTAATGATTGCTCGCCGCGTTTTTGGCGCAGCGTGTCCCCGTTTATTCTGATTCTTATATGTGTATTACTACTACTTATGCTGCCAACGCCACATCGGCCGGATGAGCGGGTCGGTATTGTAACCGCTCGCCATGCCCGAGCTGCGATTTGAAAAACGCGTCGACCGCCGCCAGCTGCTCGGCGGTCGATTCCAGCAGGTTCATGCGCTGGCGGAATTCTTCTCCGCCCGGCAAGTCCTGCACATACCACCCGATGTGTTTACGGGCGGTGCGCACGCCGACATACTCGCCATAGAAGGCATAGTGCGCCGGCAGGTGTTCGTTCATCAGGCCGCGGACTTCCTCGACCAAGGGGGCCGGCAGGTGTTCGCCGGTGCGCAGGTAGTGGTCGATTTCGCGGCAGATCCAGGGCCGGCCCTGGGCGGCGCGGCCGATCATCACCGCGTCGGCGCCGGTGTAGTCGAGCACGTACTTCGCCTTTTCCGGCGTGGTGATGTCGCCGTTGGCGACCACCGGAATGCCCACCGCCGCCTTGACGGCGCGGATGGTGTCGTATTCGGCCTCGCCCTTGTAGCCGTCGGCGCGGGTGCGGCCGTGCAGGGTCAGCATCGCGATGCCGGCCTGTTCGGCCATGCGGGCGATGCGCAGGGCGTTCTTGTTCTGGCGGTCCCAGCCGGTGCGGAATTTCAGGGTGACGGGAACGTCGACCGCCTCCACCACGGCGTGCAGGATGCGCTCGACCAGGTCTTCGTGCTGCAGCAGGGCCGACCCGCACCAGCTGTTGCAGACTTTCTTGACCGGGCAGCCCATGTTGATGTCGATGATCTGGGCGCCGCGCTCGACGTTGAACCTGGCGCAGTCGGCCAGGTCCTTCGGATCGGCGCCGGCGATCTGCACCGCCTTCGGCTCCATCTCCCCGGCATGGTCGGTGCGGCGCGCGGTTTTTTCGCTGGCCCACAGGCGCGGGTTCGAGGCCGCCATTTCGGACACCGCGTAACCGGCGCCCAGCTGCTTGCACAGCTGGCGGAACGGGCGGTCCGTCACCCCGGCCATGGGGGCGACGAAGACATTGTTACGCAGAATGTAAGGACCGATTTGCACAGCGGAAAGTCTCGAAAGTTTCTCGGGGAACCTAGTATTTTACCTCATTCGCTGCTCAAAATAGCGGCAGAATTTTTGGCGATTGTTGCGTGTGTGATATTGGCAGGGGTGACGAGTGGGGGTAGGCGACTAAGAGCGTCTAACAAAACCCCGAGGGCAAGGCGCATCGCCGAAGACAGTACGCTAGTACGGCGAGGCGATGCAACGCAGCCATCGGGGGAATTGGTAGACGCTCTAAGTCAGGTCGTCCAATACGGCCGGCTGAAGGTGCGCAACCTCCCCCCAGCTGACCAGCTTCAGCACGCCCTCCTCCACCACGAACCGGTTCACGCTCGCATTGAGCACCTTGAAATCCCGCGGCGTCTCCAGCGACAAGCCAAGCGCCGCCCGGTATGCACACTCGAGCACCCCGCCATGCGCCACCAGCGCGATGGTCTCGCCCGGATGCGCCGCCGCATGCCGCGCGATCGCCGCGGTGGTCCGCTCGTAGAATTCGCGGAAACTCTCACCCCGGTTGCTTCCCGGCGGCAGCACGCCATCCACGTCGCGCGCCTGCCAGGCCGCGAACTCGAGCGGAAAACGCGCCGCGATCTCGCTGTACAGCAAGCCTTCGAATCCGCCATAGCAGCGCTCGCGCAGCGCCGGGTCGATGCCCCCCCCCATTCCGCGCACGCGGGCAAGGGCCTCGGCGGTCTGGCGCGCGCGCTGCAGGTCGCTGGAGACGATGTGGTCGATCGGCTCGGCCGCGAGCGCGGCGCCCAGTAGGGCTGCCTGGCGCTCGCCCTCGGCATTGAGGGCGATGTCGAGGTGGCCCTGGAGGCGCTTCTCGGCATTCCAGGCGGTTTCGCCATGGCGGATCAGGAGGATGGTCGTTGCTGTGTTCTTATTCGAAAGCATGAGGTTCGTTTGCCCCGAACCTCGAGGGCTCAGGTCGGAAGTAAGGCTGTTATGTCGGGATTCAGCGAATACACGCCGAAGGTGCGCGCCTCGTCCAGGATATGCCCGCGGATGGCCAGGCGCAGTTCGGCGCCGCTGAAGCGGCCGACCAGCGGCAGGCGCGGGATGTCGAGGGCATACAGTGTAAACACATACGTATGCACGCGCTCGTCATTCCAGGGCGGGCACGGGCCATCATAACCGTAATACTCGCCCGCCATGGTCGGGTCGTTCGCAAACCAGCCGGTGTAGTCGTTGATGCCCTGGCGCAGTTGGTGCTCGGTGCCGTTCTTGATCGTGAAGGGCAGCAGCGGGCCCGGCTTGCCGTGCGGGGTCACCATGTCGGAGAACATGCCTTCGGCCAGCGATTTCAGGCAGACCGGTATATCCACCAGCGACCAGTGGAAGAAGTCCACCCGCGGCAGCGAGGCGGGAACGGTCTTGCCTTCCTGGTTGACGTCGTCGCCGACGGAGGGCACGTCGGGGTCGTGGCAGATCAGTACCAGGGACTTGGTACCGGCGGGCACGTCGTCCCAGGCGAGATGCGGGCTGCGGTTGCTGGACAGCTTGACGTGGCTGTCGGGATCGGCCACCGCAAACGCGCATTGCGGCGGGATCGGTCCGCCCTCGGTGAATGAATCGCTCCAGATTCGCATATGCCCTCCCAGCCCTCTCCCTATTGACCCTTGTTGACGGCAGGGGTTTCAGCGCTGGGCACCACCTATCGCGACAGGATCAACCTGCAGCCAGAAAGTGACGGGACCATCGTTGATGAGTGAAACTTTCATGTCCGCGCCGAATCTGCCGGTCTCGACAATGCCATGACGTTCGCGGGCTTGGCGCACGAGATGATCGAACAGGCGCCGCCCGTCTTCCGGCGCGGCCGCCGGCGAGAACGAGGGACGCGTGCCCGATTTCGTATCGGCGGCCAGCGTGAACTGCGGCACCAGCAGCAGGCCGCCAGCCGTGTCGGTGATGCTGCGGTTCATCTTGCCGGACTCGTCGGAGAACACGCGGTAGCTGAGGAGCTTGGCCAGCAGGGCTTCGGCTTCGCGCTCGGTGTCGCCCTTCTCGGCGCACACCAGCACCATCAGGCCGGCTTGAATCGCGCCGACGGTGTCGCCGTCGACGCGCACGCTGGCTTCGCTGACGCGCTGCAGAAGACCAATCATCGCTGCGGCGAACCGGCCAAGGTCACGCGCGCAAACTTGCGCTTGCCCACCTGCATCACGAAAGTGCCGGCCTCGACCTGCAATCCCTTGTCGCTGACCACGGCGCCGTCGATGCGCACGCCGCCCTGGTCGACCATGCGCATGGCTTCCGAGGTCGAGGCGCACAGGCCGGCCGCTTTCAGCAGCTGGGCCACACCCAGCGGCGCGCCGGACAAGGCGACTTCCGGCACGTCGTCCGGGATGCCGCCCTTCGAGCGGTTGACGAAGTCGGCCAGCGCGTCGTCGGCGGCCTGGGCCGAGTGGAAGCGTGCGACGATTTCCTTGCCGAGCGCCACTTTCGCATCGCGCGGGTTGGCGCCGCCAAGCACCTCGGCCTTGATGTTCTGGATCTCGGCGATCGAGCGGAAGGACAGCAGGTTGTAGTACTTCCACATCATGTCGTCCGAAATGCTCATCAGCTTGCCGAACATGGTGTTCGGGGCTTCGGTGATGCCGATGTAGTTGTTCTTGGACTTGGACATTTTTTCGACGCCGTCCAGGCCTTCGAGCAGGGGCATGGTCAGGATGCACTGCTGTTCCTGCCCATAATCTTTCTGTAACTCACGGCCAACCAGGAGGTTGAACTTCTGGTCGGTGCCCCCAAGTTCGAGGTCCGCGTGCAAAGCGACCGAATCATAGCCCTGCATCAAAGGGTAGAGGAACTCATGCACCGCGATCGGGGTCCCACTCTTGTAGCGCTTGGTGAAATCGTCGCGCTCCATCATGCGGGCCACGGTATAGCGCGAGGCGAGCTGGATCATGCCGCGCGCGCCCAGCGGGTCGCACCATTCGGAGTTGTAGCGGATTTCCGTGCGCGCGGCATCCAGCACCAGGGAAGCCTGACGGAAATAAGTCATGGCGTTTTCCTCGACCTGCTCACGGGTCAGCGGCGGACGCGTGGCATTGCGCCCCGACGGGTCGCCGATCATCGAGGTGAAGTCGCCGATCAGGAAGATCACCTGGTGCCCCAGGTCTTGCAGCTGGCGCATCTTGTTCAGCACCACGGTATGGCCAAGGTGCAGGTCGGGCGCGGTTGGGTCCAGGCCCAGCTTGATGCGCAGCGGCTTGCCCGACTGTTCGGAACGCGCCAGTTTCTGGGCGAATTCGCTTTCGATCAGCAGTTCATCGACACCGCGCTTGGCAATGGCCAGCGCCTCGAGCACCTTGTCCGTCAACGGCAGGGGGGCGGAAGAATTTACCGGAGCGCCGCTACCGGACGAGACATTCGAATTCATATGCGTGTGGGATTTTCGTGTAGGAAATTTGCTAAGACGGTTGTAGGACCACTTCTTTTGGTATAATTCACGATCGTTTTTAAGTTTCCCGAAGAAAACTTTGCAGAACGATAAGAAACGGGATCCTGAAAGTTCAGCCGCAAATTTTAACTGATTGCATGAACCCTATACATAAAATCACTGGTAAAAGCCTGCTCCAGCTAGTGCCCCGAACTCGCAAGGCGCGCATCATCAGCGCCGGCGCCGCGCTCCTGAGCGTGTGTGCCTTCGGTGCAGTTGCAGTGGCCCCGATCGCTCCTGACGCGGCAGACATGCCGGTCACGTCGATCGAACAGAACCTGGAATTGCCGAACCTGGCAGACCAGATCGCCGCCCTGCAGCAGAACGAGCAGCAATTCATCCACGAGGAACGCATCCGTCCGGGCGACTCGATCGGCTCCCTCTTCACCCGCCTTGGCGTCAACGACGCCGACGCCCAGAAATTCCTCCGCACCGACAAGACCGCCCGTCGCCTGCTGTCGCTCAAGACGGGCAAGCGCATCCAGGCCGAAACCGATGAACATGGCCTGCTGCTGTCGATGCGCGCCACGATCACCGACGGCAAGGCTGGCGATGCCCGCCAGATCACGGTCGAGCGCAAGGGCGAGAAATTCGTCGCGCTGGAAGCCCCGGCCAAGCTGGAGCGCCGCGTCGAGATGCGTTCGCGTGAAATCACCACCTCGCTGTATTCGGCGACCGACTCCAACGTCGACGGCGGCAGCATGCCGGACTCGGTGGTCGGCCAGATGATCGAGATGTTCTCGACCAACATCGACTTCCGCTCCGACCTCAAGCGCGGCGACCGTTTCAGCGTCGTCTACGAAACCTTCTGGCTCGACGGCGAACTGGTGAAGACCGGCCGCATCCTGGCAGGCGAATTCGTCAACCGCGGCGTCGCTTACCAGTCGGTCTGGTACGAAGATCCGGTCACCAAGCAGGGCGGCTACTACAGCCTGGACGGCAAGGCGCTGAAGAAAGCCTTCCTGAAATCCCCGCTGCAGTTCTCGCGTATCTCCTCGGGCTTCTCGATGCGCGTGCACCCGATCTCGGGCAAGTGGAAGGCGCACAAGGGCGTCGACTACGCCGCCTCGACCGGCACGCCGATCCGCGCGGTCGCCGACGGCGTCATCGATTTCGCCGGCAACAGCGGCGGCTACGGCAACCAGGTCGTCCTGAAGCACTGGTCGAGCTACAGCACCGCCTATGCCCACATGAGCCGCATCGCTCCGGGCATGCGCAAGGGAGCCAAGGTCAGCCAGGGCCAGGTGATCGGCTATGTCGGCTCGACCGGCTGGTCGACCGGCCCGCACCTGCACTACGAGTTCCGCGTGGCAGGCCAGGCCCAGAATCCGGAGAAGTTCAAGTCGCTGGCCCAGCAGCCGCTGAGCCAGGCCGAACTGGCCCGTTTCCGCATGGCCGCCGCCGAGATGAACCACCGCTTCTCGCTGCTCGCACCGAGCGGCAACGCGATGGCCGCGCGCTAAGCCATCCCGCTCCTCCCAACGCCCCGCCGCATCTTGCATGCCGCGGGGCGTTTTCTTTTCCTGCTTCGCTATGCATCCATCATGGATTCCATGAAATAGCAGTTATTTTGCTATCCACGAGAAGTTTTATTGCCATCGCTTTAGCTTTCAATGCTAGAGTGAAAAGAGATCAATAATAAAGGAGGCAATATGCTCAAGTTTCTCGCATTCATCCTGCTAGTCCTGGTAGGGGCGCCATCGGGCGCCCAGCAGGCTTTTCCCTTCCTTAACAAGCCGGGCAGTTTCGCAGTCGGTTTCCGCGTGGTCGAGCAGGTGGATTCGAGCCGCAGCTATCCCGCCAACGCGCCGGAAGGGGCACGCAAGCCGCGCCCGATCCAGACCGCCATCTGGTATCCGGCGGTCAAAGGCGGGAAGCCGATGCGCTACGACGACTACCTCCAGCTGCTGGGCTGGGACGACAATTTCACCCGCTCCCCTGCGGAACGGGACAAGGTGCTGGCAGATTGGCTGAAATTCGTCAGCGAAGGCGGACGTGACGCACAGCTCGCTGTGGAGCGCAAGGATGTGCGCTGGGCCGTGCGCGATGCGAAGGCGCTGTCGGGCAAGTATCCGGTGGTGATTTATTCGCCGAGCATCAGCAGCAATGTGTTCGAGAATGCCGAGATGATGGAATTCCTGGCCAGCCATGGCTATCTGGTGATCGCCAGCCCGGCCCTGGGTATCGACGAGCGCTGGCAGAAGGACGACCTGGCGCACGCCGAAGCGCAGGCGGCCGACATCTGCTTCCTGGTGAACTACGCGCAATCGCTGCCGCAGGCCGACGCCAGCCGCCTGGCCGTGGCCGGCTTTTCCTGGGGCGGCATGGCCAATGTGCTGGCCGCGGCCCAGGATGAGCGCATCAAGGCCCTGGTCTGCCTGGACGGCACGGTGCGCTACCGCCACGCCATGCTGGAAAAAGTGCCCTACCTGAAGCCGGAACAGCTGCGCACGCCCCTGCCCTACCTGGCCCAGCGGCCGCCGCCCTTCGAGCGCGGGCTGAAGTTCAAGCCGGACCACTCGGGCAGCATCCTGCAGAAAATGACGGGCGCCGACGTCTACCTATTGACGATGTACGCGATGGAACATGTGTATTTCGGCACCAGCTACCTGCGCCTCGATCCGCTCGACTTCGGCGACTACACCCGCGACGAAATAGCCCAGTCCTACGCACAGAGCGCGCGCTATGTCCTCAATTTCCTGAACGGCGCCCTGAAGGGCGACCGGAGCGGCTTTGCCTACCTCATGAAGAAGCCGGAGCAGATCGGCATGCCGCGCCATAGCGTCGACAGCCAGTTTTTCGCGGCGCGTCCGTGATCGCCTATTTATATAGACAGGGGACCCGATGAAACCCGTTCTCGCCACCGCCTCGCTGTGCCTGGCCCTGTTCGCAGGCGCGCCCCAGCATGCTTTTGCGGAAAACCCGGCGGAGAGCCGGCAGAAGATCGAGGCCGTGATCAAGGCCTTCGCCAAGGCCCTCGTCGACAAGGACAAGGAAGGCTTCATGCGCCTGTTCCTGCGCGAAGACATTACCTGGGTGAGCGTGTACACCGACGGCAGCGTGGCGCGCTACCGCGCCGGCCTGAAGGATCCGACGCAGCCGGTTCCCAAGACGCAAGGCGGCAGTCCGCGCAAGTTCATCGAATCCATCGCCCGCGCTCCGGAAGCACGTACCGAAACCTTTGACAACGTGCGCATCGATACCGATGGCGAGATGGCCCAGGTGCTGTTCGACTACAGCTTCATGGTCGGCAACTACCGCAACAACTGGGGCAAGGAAAGCTGGCAGATGGTCCGCACCGAGAATGGCTGGAAGATCGCCGCGGTCATCTGGTCTGCGGAAGAGAATCCGGAGCCGCGGCCGAAGAAGTAAACCTTGCCGGGCAGCGCGCCGATGGCGCTGCCCACCGCGCTCAAGCGGCTGCCAGTCCCAGGCGCGGCGAGCGCTCGCCGGAGCGCTGGCCAGCGGATGCCGGACGGGTGTGCGCGGAAGCGGACTCGACCTTGAAGGTATTGACCAGCTCGGCCAGCGAGCTTGCCTGGTCCTGCATCGATGCCGCCGCTGCGGCCGCTTCTTCGACCAACGCGGCGTTCTGCTGCGTGACGTCATCCATCTGCGTAATGGCGGCATTGACCTGCTCGATGCCGAGCGCCTGCTCGGCGCTGGCCGACGTGATTTCAGCCATGACATCGGTCACACGCACGATGCCCTGGACGATTTCCTGCATGGTTGCGCCGGCCTCGTCGACCAGGCGCCCACCGGCATCCACTTTCTCCACCGAATCCGCGATCAGGCTGCGGATTTCCTTGGCCGCCCCAGCCGAACGTTGCGCAAGATTGCGCACTTCCGAAGCGACGACGGCAAAGCCCCGCCCCTGCTCCCCGGCACGCGCAGCCTCGACCGCAGCATTCAGTGCCAGGATATTGGTCTGGAAGGCGATCCCGTCGATCACCGCGATGATGTCGCCAATCTTCTTCGAGGAGGCGTTGATCGATTCCATGGTCATTACCACTTCCGATACCACCTTGCCGCCGCGAACCGCAATCTCGGAAGCGGTCTTTGCGAGAGCATTCGCCTGGCGTGCGTTGTCGGCGTTCTGGCGGACCGAACTGGTCAGCTCCTCCATCGAGGATGCCGTCTCTTCCAGCGAACCGGCCTGCTGCTCGGTACGGGACGACAGGTCGAGGTTGCCGGAGGCGATCTGCTGCGAGGCGCTGACGATCGTCTCCGTGCCCGCTCGCACTTCGTTCACCGTCGCCAGCAAGCTGTCGTTCATGCGCTTGAGAGCGGAAAGCAGATGGCCGACTTCATCGCGGCTCGACACCCGGATGTCCGCGGTCAGGTCCCTGGAAGCGACCTGCTCGGCAAGTGCGACGGCGTTCGCCAGCGGGCGGGTAATGCTTCGCGTGAGGAACAGTGCGAACAAGCCGCCACATACCAGGGCAGCGATACCTGTGCCCACCAGCAGTTTTTTGGCGTTTGCCTGTAATGCGTCGATCTGCGCGTTGGCATCATTGAACAATTTTTGCTGGTAAGCGACCACCTCTTCCACAGTGCGCACATACTGCTTCATTTCTGGCACCACCTTGTCGTTCACGAAAGCCTTGAGTGTCGCATCGGCTGCGCCCAGCTCGGTTTTACGGCGGAAGGCCTCGTCGCGGATGGCGGAATAATGCTTGCGCTGATCGGCCACGGCCTTCAGCAGGGCCTTGCCGCGCTCGCTTAACACGAGGGCCTCGAGTTCCTTCTGCACCTTGTTCACATTGACACTGACGGCCTTCATTTCCTCTTCATAAGAAGCCTCTTCGGCCGGATCGGTCGTTTTCAGCTTTGCCATCGTACGGACGCTGTTTGTTGCAATTCCCTGCAACCACTGGTCTGCGAGAGCGACTTTCGTCGTGGTGGCCGTCATGACGTCCTTGGCTTCGGCGATGCGGCCGAGCTGCCACAAGGCGCTTGCCAACATGAGGGCACCGAGGAAAAGAATGGCGGCAAAGGCGAGGCCGAGGCGGGTACCGATGTTCAAGTCATTGAATTTCATGTTGGTCGGGCAAAAGCGGAAAGAGGTTCTGGATAAACCTGGACACGCTGACGTATTTGTCAAGCCATCGCCTCCAACTCTAGAGAATTTACTCTAATCAATTATATTTGCCTCAAACAAACATAGTAAATACTTCGAAAGTGAATGTTCAAATAACAAAAAGACGTTAATAAACAACGGTTTAATAATAATTTGTCATTTAAGCAGACGAACTTACTCCGTGGATATGCTTCCGTCCGGTGGCGCCAGCGATTAGTATGCAGGGCGGCGCTTGAGCTGAATCAGCGCCTCCAGCAAACCTTTGTCCGGTTTGCCTTACAAGGAGAAAGTACATGAGCGAGACTTCGTCCCTGGTCATCGGCCTGATGTCCGGCACCAGCCTCGACGGCGTGGACGGCGTGCTGGCCGACTTCGCCGGCGGCGGCATCCGCAGCATCGCGGCAGCCTTCACGCCCTTCCCCGCCGCATTGCGCAGCGAGCTGATGGCCCTGCAGGCCGCCAGCGAGAACGAACTCGAGCGCGAGGCGCTTGCCGCCAACGGCCTGGCCCTGTGCTACGCCGACTGCGTGCGCCAGCTGCTGCCCCAGGCAGGCGGGCCGGTCGCGGCCGTCGCCGTGCATGGCCAGACCATCCGCCACCGTCCGGAACTGGGCTTCACGCGCCAGACCAACAACCCTGCCCTGCTGGCCGAGCTCAGCGGCATCGACGTGATCGCCGACTTCCGCACCCGCGACATCGCGGCCGGCGGCCAGGGCGCGCCGCTGGTGCCGGCCTTCCACGAGGCCGCCTTCGGGGAACCGGGCACGGCGCGCGTGGTCGTCAACATCGGCGGAATCGGCAACATCAGCGTGCTGCATGGCGACGGCCGCGTCACCGGTTTCGATACCGGTCCGGGCAATGTCTTGATGGACCTGTGGATCGGCCGCCACCTCGGCAAGGCCTACGACGAGGACGGCGCCTGGGCAGCCGGCGGCAGCGTACAGCAGCCGCTGCTGGATGCGCTGCTGGACGAGCCCTTCTTCCGCCAGCCGGCCCCCAAGAGCACCGGCCGCGACCTGTTCCATGACCGGTGGCTCGATGCCAAACTGAAAGACTTCAGCGGACTCGCGGCACAGGACGTGATGGCGACGCTCACCCGCCTGACGGCCGTGACGATCGCCGACGCCATCCGCGGCGAGCACGCGGCTGTGGATGCGGTGTACGTGTGCGGCGGCGGCGCTTACAACGCCACCCTGCTGCGCGAGATCGGCGCGGCGCTGGGCGGCGCAAGCGTGGAATCGACGGCCGCGCTCGGCATCGCGCCGAACCGGGTCGAGGCGCTGGCCTTCGCCTGGCTGGGCTGGCGTTTCCTGCAGCGCGAGCCGGGCAATTTGCCGGCCGTTACCGGGGCACGCGGCCCGCGCATCCTTGGCGCGCTCTATCCGGCGTAAGCCCCCCGGGGGTCAGGTCTGACATTCGGACACGAGCTCGAGCGTTACGCTGCTGTATTGCTCAGTTCGTGTCTAAATGTCAGACCTGACCCCGATGTAGGGCGGACCCCGATGTAGGGCGGGCGTTAACGACAAAGGGCTGGCAAACGCCAGCCCTCAA
>JAEAMF010000218.1_pt1 | contig 92527 bp, 91 predicted proteins | sample 8958721 | NCBI WGS metagenome assembly JAEAMF01 (sample SAMN16933255, study PRJNA681124) | bioreactor sludge metagenome | isolation source: anaerobic bioreactor treating anionic surfactant - SDBS | place: India: Bengaluru | collected 2019-02-28
CCCGCTGGTGAACCTGCGGGATTTCATTTTATTGGAGAAAACTAATTAGTTTTTAATTATTTTTTCTGTTGTTTTTACTCCGTTGTCAAATTCTACATTTAAAATATAGGTATTTGCAGGTAAATTTTGAATGTTTATTGTTTTGTTTGATCCATTCAACAAAACTTTTCCGTTTAAATCTATTATTGTTGTTTTTTTAACATCAACTGTAGCGTTTATTGTAATTTGATCTGTTGTTGGGTTTGGATAAACTACATAGTCAATTACTTCTACCTTTTTATTATCTAACAACGCGTTGTCTTTAGAATATATAAATGCCGATAAAAAGATCTCATCGTTACTGTTAGGGAATTTTCCTGTAGGTATGCTTATTTTAAGATAGTGATTACCTGCTACAACATTTCCTAATTTAATGATTCTGTTAGGGATTTTATCGCCCGGACACCAATTGTTCCAAGCTGCCCACCAAGCTGTAGACTGCACTGAACTGCCATAAATTCCGTTTGGTTGTGTATTGTATTTTCGAAATGGCTCGCAACTTAAACCTCCGGGTGTGTATTTTAAAATTTCAACATCGTCAAAATAAACCAAATGTTCTCTACGAACATATTCTTCGCCACCGGTATTTGCACCGTGAGCAGATGTTATAAGATGTACATGCGCATCAACCAAATCTTGGTCTGTTGAAAAAGAAACCATTCTTGCAGCCGTTCCTGGAAAATCAGAATCGTTTGTTTTGTTGATACGTTTTCTACTCCATAATGGTTTTGGAAGATAATCTTGAGCTATTGCAGCATTAATATCAGATCTAAAATTTAGAGTTCCCTGAAAAACATCTTCTCTTCCGGCGCATCCTGATATTTCTTTTTGAGCAGCATAAGGAACACCGAACAAGAAAAACTCTACCCAAATATCATTATTCTGTAGAAAAGTAGCGTCTTTAAAAATACCTATTAAATGATTTAAATCGTACTGATAAGTAACTTCATTAGGAGCTACATTCATATTCATAAACGGTGTAATGTATCTACCAATTTCTATTGTTCTTTTATTAGGAGATGTGATATTTTCACCTGTTGGAACAAATGCAAAGAATACACCGCCCTGACGGTCGTAATTATCACAAAGAGCATTAATTTTAACTTCTAATGAAAGCGTGTTATTAAAGCTTGCAATTTCTGTAGGAGTTATTTTACGAGCATATCTGGAATTATCTAAACGAACAATTCCAGCAGGAGTAGCAGTTGTTTTTGTTGCCGCATAACCGTCATAAAATATAACATTATTATAAGCATTCAAGTGGTATGATTGAGCAAAGGTATTTAAACTAATCGTTAAACAAATTAGAGAAAATAAAAAGTACTTTTTTATCATATTTTAATTTCTTATATTTAATTTGCTAAAATTATAAAAAAAAATCATGAAAAATTATATAACTGCTGCAATTATAGCTCTAGGACTCATCATATCTACCGCTTTTTTAGCGAATGCTTTTAAAAACCGTAACAACAGTAACGATACAATTAGTGTTACCGGTTTGGGATCAAAAGATTTTGTTAGCGATTTAATTGTGTGGAACAGTAGCTTCTCTAAAAAGAGTTTTGAATTGAAGGAAGCTTATGCGTCTTTGGAAACCGACCGAAATGCTATTAAAAATTATCTAACAAGTAAAGGTATTAAAGAAAGTGAAATGGTGTTTTCATCGGTAAGTATCAATAAAGAATATGCGACTACTTACGATGAAAATTCTAATGTTCGATCGCAAACTTTTAACGGATATTCGCTTTCGCAAAATGTTCAAATAGAAAGCAAAGAAGTTGAAAAGGTAGAAAATGTTTCAAGATCGGTTTCTGAATTGATTAATTCTGGCGTGGAACTTTACTCTAGCACACCGGAATATTATTACACCAAATTGGCTGCTTTAAAACTGGAAATGATTGCCGAAGCCACCAAAGACGCGCGTTTACGTGCCGAGAAAATTGCAGAAAATGCAGATTCTGATTTAGGAAGTTTAAAAAAATCAGAGATGGGTGTTTTTCAAATTGTGGCTCAAAATTCGTCTGAAGAATATTCTTGGGGCGGATCTTTTAACACCACTTCTAAAAACAAAACGGCAACTATTACCATTAAATTAGTTTACAGCATAGATTAATGAAAACATTTATTAGCGATATTTCAGGAAAAGAATTCTCTTTAAATGAAATGGTTAAAGCACAAACTATACGAAAATCAATTCTTGATTTTATAATACAAGAACATGCTTTGTTCAATGAAAATTCGAAACTTTCTATAGACGAATTGAATTTTTATAGACAAAAATACATTTCTGAAAAACTTGTAAACGAAGTTGGCGAATTGAACGATTTAAAAAAGCAGGTTGTAGATTCTATTTCTAAAGCAGAATTAATTAGTAACGAATCGTTAAAAGAAGATACAAAAAAGGATACTTTTGGAAATAAAATAGCCGATAAAGTTGCCGATTTTGGTGGTAGTTGGACCTTTATTTTATCATTCGTCTTTTTTCTGTTGGTTTGGATTGGTGTTAACGCGTTTGTTTTTATGAATAAAGGTTTTGATCCGTATCCGTTTATCCTTTTAAATTTAATTCTTTCGTGTGTTGCCGCTTTGCAGGCTCCGATTATTATGATGTCGCAAAACCGACAAGAAGTTAAAGACCGCGAACGTGCCAAGAATGATTACATGATAAACTTAAAATCGGAATTAGAAATTAGAATTCTGCACGAAAAAATAGATCATTTAATAATGCACCAACAACAAGAATTAATGGAAATACAAAAGGTACAAACCGAATTAATGCATACAATTTTAGAAGAAGTTAAGAAAAACCGAAACATATAAAACAAAAAAAACTCATCTTCACGATGAGTTTTCTTTTAACTATATAACTAAATAAAAAAACTACAAAATTAGCATGGCATCGCCATACGAATAAAATTTATATCCTTCTTTAATGGCTTCGTCATACGCTTTCATCATTAAATCGTGACCTGTAAAAGCAGAAATCATCATTAACAAGGTTGATTTTGGCATGTGGAAATTAGTAATCATACAATCTGCAATGCTGAAATCGTACGGAGGAAAAATGAATTTATTTGTCCAGCCTTCATAAGTATTTAAGGTGTGGTTTGATGATACTGAACTTTCCAATGCTCGCATTGATGTAGTTCCAACAGCACATATTCTACTTTTCTTTGCTTTTGCGTTATTAACGATATCGCATGCTTCTTGAGTAATAATCAATTCTTCAGAATCCATTTTGTGTTTAGAAAGATCTTCAACCTCAACCGGATTAAAAGTTCCTAAACCAATATGTAACGTAATTTTAGCAAAATCTACGCCTTTAATCTCCAAACGTTTTAATAAGTGTTTAGAAAAGTGTAAACCTGCAGTTGGTGCTGCAACAGCGCCTTCTTCGGTAGCATAAATGGTTTGGTAGCGATCTTCGTCTTCTGGAGTAACTTCGCGGTTAATGTATTTCGGAATTGGCGTTTCACCTAATTCGCGTAATTTTAAACGAAATTCTTCGTAAGATCCATCGTATAAAAAGCGCAACGTACGTCCGCGCGATGTGGTGTTATCAATAACTTCGGCAACCAAAGAATCGTCGTCACCAAAATATAATTTGTTACCAATACGTATTTTTCTTGCCGGATCTACCAAAACATCCCATAATCGCTGTTCCGAATTTAGTTCGCGCAACAAGAAAACCTCGATACGGGCACCGGTTTTTTCTTTATTACCATACAAACGTGCAGGAAAAACCTTGGTATTGTTAAGTACCATAACATCGCCTTCTTCAAAATAATCGATTAAATCTTTGAAAAACTTGTGTTCTATTGTTCCTGTTTTGCGGTTAACTACCATTAAACGAGACTCGTCACGATTTTCGGCAGGAAATTCTGCAAGTAGTTCGGTAGGTAAATTAAAATTAAAATTTGATAACTTCATAAAAATAAAAGTCCGTTAAGTTGATTTCTTAATCAAAAAATTAAGCCTGCAAATATACGACTTGAAACTAGGGGTTGTCAAGTAAATAACTGTTTATTTTAAAATTTAAATCACAAATAACTAAAAATCAATTATTTAAATCAAAACACAAAGCTTTTAAATCGTTCCAAAAATCGGGATATGATTTTGAAACAACATCGGCATTTTTAATCAGTAAAGATTGTTTTAAAACCAAAGGTGCAAATGCCAACGCCATTCGGTGATCTTGATAGGTTTCTATAATAATAGTTTCATTTTGAAAAGCTACCGAATTAGTTAACTGAATTAAATCAACAGAAATTGAAACATCAGCTCCAAATTTTTCTAATTCATTTTTCAAGGCTTGTAAACGATCGGTTTCTTTAATTTTCAAGGTATGCAAGCCTGTTAAATTGCAGGTAACACCTAATCCTAAACAAGTTACAATAATGGTTTGCGCAATATCGGGCGCGTTGTTTAAATGAAGATTGATGTTTTTTATTGATGGTTTTTGAACCTTTTTAAGAATGATTTTATTGTCTGCGAATGTTGTTTGAACTCCAAAATGTTGATAGATTTCAGCCAAAACCGCATCGCCTTGCAAACTGTTTGGTTTGAAATAACCCAATGTAATTTGCGTATCGATTTTTGATAACGCAATGAAACTATAAAAATACGATGCCGAAGACCAATCTGATTCTACTGTAAAAGTATCATTGGCAAGTTTTTCGGTATATGGAATTTTTATAGTATGATTATGAAACTCGGCTTTAATTCCTAAAGATTGCAACACCGAAAGCGTCATTTTTATGTAAGGAATTGATGTGATTATACCTTGTAATTGAATTTCGAGTCCGTTTGGCAAGCTCGACCCCACTAACATTAACGAGGTGATGTATTGGCTGCTTACGTTGGCATCAATCAAAACTTTATTGTCTTGGATTTTTTTGCCGATGATTTTTATGGGTGGAAAACCTTCTTCTTTTAAATACGAAATATCACTTCCTAACTGATTTAAGGCATCAACTAAAATTTTGATTGGTCGCTCGTGCATTCTATCAGAACCTAAAAGAACAACTTCCACTCCCTCTTGAACGGCAAAAAACGACGTTAAAAACCGCATAGCTGTACCGGCATGATGCACATTGATTTCTTTTGATTTACCAACGGATTGCAATGCTTTTTTCATCACTTCGGAATCGTTAGAATTCGATGCGTTTTCGATTTTTAAATTCGGATATAATGCCTGAAGCAACAATAACCGATTGGTTTCAGACTTTGAACCCGAAATAATGATTTCTTGATTATTGTTCAGTTCGCTTTTTTTTAGCAATATATCACTCATGAAGTTTATCGGCTTAAATTACCATCAAATGTACTAAACAAATAAAAAAAAATCGGACTAATTAGCCCGATTTTCATTTTTTATTTAATGCGATTAAAAGTTTTTAGAAATACCGATATTAACCGTTTTTCCAAAATTAAAATCAAAACCAGATGATTTTACAGATGGTGTAGTATCTGATGTCATTGAATTGTATTGAAGACCACCAATAGAAAAGTTTAAACCAAAACTATTTTTCATGTTGATAAACAAAGCTGGAGTAATACCTGCATAAAATCCATTATATTTTACGGTTGTTGTTGGTAAACCAGTCATTGTAGTTTCAAGTTTAGCTGTTTGGTAACCCGCAGAAACATCAACAAAAACAGAAAACAATTCGCTTAATGGTTTTGCATAACGGTAAAATGCTCCAATTCTTAAACCATTAGCTTTATTTTCGCCGCCATCATACTCGTAAGTTTCGTTTAGCACAGATGCTTGTAAACCAATAGTCATGTTTTCGTTGAATTGGTAACCAACTGTAGGAGAAAACTCAAAAGTGCTTTCTTTGTCATTACCCATTTTATCAGATGTAATTCCGATATTACCGCCCACTAAAATAGTTCCTTCTTGTGCATTTGCCATACCTGTTACAGCAAGTGCCAACATTAACATAATTTTTTTCATTACTTTTTTCTTTAAATTTGGTGCAAATTTATTCTGTTTTTTAAATAAACTACTATTTTTTGTGCGTTTACTATGCAAAATAGCATGTTTATGGTATTAACAGCAACAAAAAATATCACTCCCTATTAAAGAAAAAAATCAATTACTTTAGTTTTTCGTTGTTGTGATGGCGGTCGTGATCGCGGTTGGTTTTTAAATCCATTTTTTTATCAAAAGCCTCTTGTAAGTTTACACCAGTTTGGTTTGCCAAGCATAAAACCACAAAAACCACATCGGCCAATTCTTCGCCCAAATCTTTGTTTTTATCGCTTTCTTTTTCAGACTGTTCGCCATATCTTCGAGCAATAATTCGGGCTACCTCTCCTACCTCTTCGGTAAGCTGTGCCATATTTGTTAGTTCGTTAAAATATCGAACGCCGTGTTCTTTTATCCAATTGTCAACTTCGAGTTGTGCGTTTTTTATATCCATTTTTAAGCTTTATTTCTTTTTGAAAACCATTTTCTTATGTTTCTGATTAAAAAATAATCAAAAACAGACATTCCCAATGCCCATACAACAACAAATTTCCAATCGACAAACGAATTACCAAAGTAGCTTACCAAAATACCTGCTAAAAAATAGATTATTAAAGCGCTAACTATATAAATGATACGTTCTTTCATCTTTTAAAAATTTTAGGTTTGATGAACTGATCAAACAACATGATTAGTATCATAAAGATAACAAATTTACCAATTAAATTATACCAGCAGAATTCTTCGCCGTTTAAGGCACATAGAATTTCATCGTAACTCATTAAAAACGAAATCACAACATATATTAAGGTATATAAAAGGAGTTTTTTTAGCATTATTCTTTATTCTTGGTGTCAATGATTATGGTAACAGGTCCATCGTTTACAAGGCTCACTTTCATATCGGCACCAAATTGCCCGGTTTGCACCTTTTTTCCTATTGATTTTTCCATAGACAAAACAAAAGCTTCGTATAACGGAATGGCAATAGCTGGTTTTGATGCTTTTAGATAAGAAGGTCGATTGCCTTTTTTGGTTGATGCATGCAAGGTAAACTGACTTACAACGATTACATCGCCTTTTACCTCTTGAACCGATTGATTCATCACTCCGTTTTCATCGTTAAAAATACGAAGTTGTGCAATTTTTGCAGTTAACCAATCAATATCTTCTTGTGTATCGGCATCTTCAATTCCAACCAAAACGAGTAATCCTTGACCAATATCGGCTACTTTTTCGTTATTTATTGTTACCGATGCTTCTGTAACACGTTGAATGACTGCTTTCATTTATTCTTCAGGATTTTTGCCGTTTCCGTAAACATCTGAACGATAATTTTCTTCGTCGCCATCTAAAATCTGTGTATAACTTTTATAACGCGACCATGAAATTTCATCGGCATCTAGCGCATCTTTCACCGCGCAATGAGGTTCTTCTCGATGCAAGCAATTATTAAATTTGCATTGATCTTTCAACTTGAAAAACTCTGGAAAATAATCGCCCACTTCCTGAGGTTCCATATCCACAATACCAAAACCGCGAATTCCGGGTGTATCAATAATTTTTGCGTTAAAACTTAAATCGTACATTTCAGCAAATGTGGTGGTGTGTTGTCCTTGTTGATGTTGTTCGGATATTTCTTTGGTTTTTAAGTTTAAACCAGGTTCTAACGTATTTACCAAGGTAGATTTACCCACACCCGAATGCCCCGTAAACATGGAAACTTTCCCATTCATGGCTTCTTTCAAAGCTTCTAAACCTTTACCAGTAGCCGCCGATACGCGTAAACATTTGTATCCTATTTTATCATAAATATATTGTAGATACAACTGATCGTCGAGTGTATCTTCAGAAAAAGTATCCACTTTATTAAAAACCAAAACAGCTTCTATTCCGTAAGCTTCGGCTGTTACCAACAATCGATCGATAAAACTTGTGGTAGTAACCGGATTATCAATCGTTACCAAAATAAAAAGTAAATCTATATTTGATGCAATGATATGCACCTGTTTAGACAGATTTACCGACTTACGAATTAGATAATTTTTGCGTTCGTGAATGTTTGATATTACGCCTGTAACTACATCTGCCGTGGTATCCAAATCAAAATCTACCTTATCGCCAACGGCAATTGGGTTGGTACTTTTAATACCTTTAATCCTGAATTTCCCTTTAATTCTACACTCAAAAAACTCGTTTGTATCAGCTTTTACGGTGTACCAGCTTCCTGTAGATTTATAAACAATTCCTGTCATTCACTTTTATTTTCTGTTGATAATATGGTCTTGTCTTGTGATACTTTCATCGTGAATTGCCTTGAATAATGAGGTGATAAAAGCTTCGCCCAGTTTATTTTCTTTGCCTTCTCGGCGCATTTTTATAAGAACTTCCTGCCAACGTTCGGGCTGTAAAACGGCTACGTTTTTAGCTTTTTTAAGCAAGCCAATCTCATCGGCAATCTGCATACGGTCTTTCAGTAATTTCAAAATCTGTGTATCAATTTCGTCGATTCTTGTTCGAAACATATTCATTTCGTGTACATACGAATCTTCTAAATTCAGCGAATCGCGCAATACCAGATTCGATAATATTTCGTGTAATTGCTTTGGCGTTACTTGCTGTGCAGCATCGCTCCAAGCCAAATCGGGCGTGCAATGTGTTTCAATCATCAACCCGTCGAAATTTAGATCCAACGCTTTTTGAGCCACTTGCTGAATCAACTCTCGATTTCCTGTGATGTGTGACGGATCATTTATCAGCGGAATTTCCGGAAAACGAATCTGCAAATCAATAGGAATCTGCCATTCGGGGGTATTTCGGTATTTTACTTTTTCATAACTCGAAAATCCACGATGAATAAACCCCAACTTCTCAATACCAGCATTCTGCAAACGTTCAAAACCGCCAATCCACAAACTTAAATCAGGGTTTACCGGATTTTTTATAAAAACGATTTTATCGGTTCCTTTCAAAGCATCGGCAATTTCCTGAACTGCAAAAGGATTTACGGTAGTTCTAGCACCAATCCACAACACATCAATATCATGTGCCAAAGCCAGTTCCACATGTTCGGCAGTAGCAACTTCGGTAGCCAAAAGCATTCCTGTTTCTTCCTTAACCTGCTGTAGCCATTTTAAACCAATGGCACCAACGCCTTCAAATCCGCCTGGGCGTGTTCTTGGTTTCCAAATTCCTGCACGATAAATAGTTGCCTGATCTTTAACACCATGCGCAATTTCTAGCACCTGATCGGGCGTTTCGGCACTGCACGGTCCAGCTATTATCAAAGGTTTGTTACCCGATAATTGCTTAAACCACAACGCTTTTTCGCTTACTTTTGTCATAAAGCAAATTTACAGATAATTCAGTAAAATACGGTATAGTTTTCCAGATATAGCCAACTAATTTAAAAAATACGTATTTTTGTGTAAAACAAAAAATTCTATGTCGATAGAAGTACAAAATATCTCTAAAAACTACGGAACGCAAAAGGCGTTAGATACCATTGATTTTAAAATTAACAAAGGAGAAATTGTTGGTTTTTTGGGTCCGAATGGTGCCGGAAAATCAACTTTAATGAAAATTTTAACTACTTATATTGAAGCCGATAACGGAACAGCGATAGTGAATGGTTTTAATGTAAATACGCACCCAAAAGAGGTTCAAAAATCTATTGGATATTTACCCGAACACAATCCGTTGTATTTAGATTTGTATGTTCGCGAATATTTGGCTTTTAATGCAGATGTTTATAAAGTGGATAAAAAACGCATTGAAGAAGTGATACAGCTTACGGGTTTATTACCCGAAGCACACAAAAAAATCGGACAATTATCAAAAGGATACCGTCAGCGTGTTGGTTTGGCTACGGCTTTATTGCACGATCCGGAAGTGTTGATTTTAGATGAACCTACTACGGGATTGGATCCAAACCAGCTAACCGAAATTCGTGAGTTGATTAAAAACATTGGGAGAGATAAAACCGTGTTTTTATCGACCCATATTATGCAGGAAGTAGAAGCAATCTGTGACCGAGTGATTATTATTAAAAGCGGAGTTATTGTTGCCGATAATAAATTGCAACAAATGTTTAGCAATGAAAACGATCAGGTTATTGAAATTGAGTTTGACGTAAAAATTGAAGAGGAATTTATTAAGCGTTTGCCTCACTTAAAATCGTTTCACAACATACACGATATGCAATGGGAACTTATTTTTAATGCAGATGTAGACATGCGCCCTGCTCTTTTTGACTTTGCCAAAGAATTAGATGTAAAGATTTTATCTATGCAGCTTAAAAATAAAAATCTGGAAACTATTTTTAGAGAGAAAACAATGTAGAATTCTATGTTATAAGTTTTAGGTTCTATTACTAAACTTACAACCTAAAACTTATAACTAAAAACTACTTATAAATCACATTTCCAGTATATAAACGTTCAATTTTTACGGTATCGGGTTTGTTGTACACATAAATATTGCCAACAGATGCAATAACGCCTTCTAATTTATCCTTTGCAAAAACATGAATATTCTGGTTGCTGCGGTGATACGATAAAACTTTTTTTGCATTTAATAATTTGGCGTCAACCGAACCGTTGGCTCCATATAATTTTACATCCAACACATTGGTTTTTCCTTTTAAAATAAAATTACCAACTTGATTATCTTCTACCGTTACCGAATTGTTGTTCAGTTTTAAATCAAAGTTGGTTGATGCGCTTTCTTCGTTCGGAATACTTGTTAACAAATACAAATTAGGATAACGTAATGTATCATTTGAAACTACATTAAACTGTGTGCGGGAATGAATTCGTTTTAAATTTGGAGTATAAATTTTTAAAACTGCGGTTTCGTAACTTTTAAGCATTTGACACGAAATCTCGTTTTTTATGGTAAGAATAGAATCTTTTACCGAAAACGAAATCGCATCTATTCTGTTTTCAAACGATTCAATTTGCATTTTGTAGGTATCGTTTGGAATAATTTCTACCGAAACATTCATGGGAATATCAATAGTATGAAATCCTTGTAATTGATGTTGTTGTGAAACGGCAGCGCCTTTTTTTGAAAAACACGCATCTTCACCAGCACAACCGGCAACAATCAATAACAATAAAACGATACTTTTTTTCATAATTTTATTTTTTTCCATAGATGCACTGATTTCTTCTGAATATATATCACAATTTGTCATTCCAACGAAGGAGGAATCTATTAGAGATTCTTCAATCCACTTCGTTTCTTTCAGAATGACAAACTAATCGTTCATGAATGTAAAAGAAAATTAATTCTTACCACAGATTTCTCTAAAAAAATACTTAAACTTTAAAACCTACAACTTATATCCTACACCAACTTCAAAAGCTTCTGCTTTAGCAAAGTGCGTTTTCAATGCCATTGCAGCAAAAACATTTGGTGTTACGTAATATCGTAATCCTAAACGTTGGTAAAGCGATCCGTTTTTCTTGTATTCGTCGTGAACGTAATAACCAATATTTCCTTCGGCGGTTAATTTGTTCAGATACCATTCGTAACCTACAAAAACGCCCACACGTTTCCAATCAGTATTTTTATCCATTCCTTCTTCAGGAAATGAAGTCGCCAAAAACGGAATAAGCTCTTTTAATGAATTCGACAGAAAAACTTCGGCTCCTAACTGTGCGGCTCCGTAATTATTCAGTGGTTTTTCTACAATGGCGGTAATGTGATAGAACGGTTTTTGTCCCATCCCAATAATATGACTTTCGTTTACGCCGGTTCTGAACAAAAGGTTGTATCGAATTTGCTGCGGATAATCAACATAAGAATTGGCTTTACCTGTTTGATCTTCATCAGAAAAATGATAGGTTAATCCCACATTCACACCCAAGGTATTCGTACTTGTATTGGGCGCTTTTATAGTGGCATTTGAATGATGTACAAACAGCAAACCTGCATTTATGCCAATGTTTTGCCAAATTCTAGGTTGATCGTACCCCAACATAAAATACGTTGACGGCATAAATTTGGAACCGTATGCCACATTGCGAAAATTAGTTTCTTTATCAAACGGATTTGTTGCGTAAGAAACTCCCTGCCCTACGCGAAACTGCAACCGTCTGTTTAAAAAATAAAAATTATAATGGGCATACAAACCGTATAAATCGCCCAAAGTTTTGTTGTGATTGTTTTGTGTATGAAAAGAAAAACCCACTTCGGGAAAACGATAGATATGATGCCATTCCTTAGATCCGTTTACTTTGTGATTAACCGAAAACAAGAAACCCGTTGGTTTGTTGGTTATTAAGTGTTGAATATTATTGCTATGCGGCAAAATAGCGCCTTGGTAGGTTTGTAAAGATGCACTCCAGTTTTCCTGACCAATTGCCGAAAAACAGGCAACCAGAAAAATGAGATTACAAATGGTAAAACGTAAACTAAAAAGCCTGTTCATCTTAAAACAAACCGTTAAATTCTGCATCAATCCGGTTAATTATTTGTCCCAAATCTTCCGGATTATCAACAAAATTAATAGGATCAACATCTATAATAAGCAATTTGCCTTTATCGTATCCTTTGATCCAGCTTTCGTAACGTTCGTTCAGTTTGTTTAAATAATCAATCGATATAGAATTTTCGTATTCGCGTCCGCGTTTATGAATCTGTCCCACCAAATTCGGAATAGAACTGCGCAGGTAAATCAGCAAATCGGGTGCACCAACCAAATCTTCCATCAATTCAAATAATTGCTTGTAATTATCGAAATCGCGGTTCGACATCAATCCCATGGCATGTAAATTGGGAGCAAAAATATGCGCATCTTCGTAAATCGTTCGATCTTGAATGGTGTTTTTTCCGCTTGATTTCATTGACAACACCTGACGAAAACGACTATTTAAAAAGTAAATCTGCAAATTAAACGACCATCGATCCATGGAATGATAAAAATCATCTAAATATGGATTATCAACCACATCTTCGTAATGTGCTTCCCATTTGTAATGTTTGGCTAATAATCTGGTTAACGTAGTTTTTCCTGCACCAATGTTTCCGGCAATTGCAACTTGCATATTTTATTAATTTATTTGGTATAGATACAATGTATCTGTTGTTAAAACACTTAAACTTTTAGCGTTAAAAATAACAGAATCAATGGTTGATTGAACTTCTGTTAATTGTTCAGTTTCTTTATTTTTAGTGTTAAACAAAAATAATTTATTGTTTGATACATACACTAACAAATCGCCATTAATTGCTAACAATTGTGCATTTTTAGGTAAATTTTGTTCTTGAATTACTTTTCCGTAGATATCAATTCCGTAAACAACATCGTCTTTTTGCCAGTAAGCAAAATTTCCGTAAGTTGTTAAAAAAGAATAGGTTGTTATAGGATTACTGACAAACGAAGGCTGTTCTTGCTGCGATGAAACAATGCACCAACGCTTGCTTGCGTAATCGAAAATCCAGAAGGAAGCTTGCGAAGTTAAGGCTACATAAACAGCATCGATTTCAGGAAAGCGATCTATTAAAACAATTTTTTCTTTTACACTTAACTGATTATCAAGTAATACAATATTTTGAGTGTTTTTGTAAAAAACCAATTGTTGCAAAGGATTGCGTTCGTCGTAAACTTCAATAGCGCCTAAAAATGGATCTTTAAACGTAAAAGTTTTTAAAAGTGTTTCTTTAGCAATTTCGTTACTTACGATTGAAGATGTGTCGCCCAAATGGTTCAATCCGTAATAAGTTAATTGCGGCGGCCGAACCAATTCTTTTTTAAACACAGCCATTTGAGCATTTACCGAAAATGCTGTAAGAAATGCAACAAAAGCTGTGGTTAATTTTTTCATTTTTTATGATAAACCGTTATCGTAAAATCGAATTTATTTTTTTCGTCGGATTTATGAAATTCTTCTGAAACCGTTTTCCAATCAGCTGTTATTTCTGGGAAAAACGCATCAGCATCTTCAAATTTGGCATTTACATGTGTAATTACCAATTCATTAGCAATACTGATTGTTTCCTTATAAATCTCGCCACCGCCAATTACATAAACAGTTTCCTGATTTTGCTGCTGTGCAAACTTTAAAGCATCGCTTACCGAAGAAAAGGCAAAACAATTATCTGTAACATTGTAATTTTTCTGTCTGGTAATAATTAAATGTGTACGATTGGGCAATGGTTTAGGAAACGATTCAAACGTTTTTCTACCCATTAAAATAAAATGACCGCTTGTTGTTTCTTTAAAATGCTTAAAATCGGCAGGTAAATGCCACAACAAATCGTTATTTTTTCCTATTGCGTTATTCTGTGCAATTGCAGCTACTAAACTAATCTTCATTATACAGAAACCTGACCTTTAATTGCCGGATGTGGATCATAATCAACCAACGTGAAATCTTCAAATGTAAAATCGAAAATATCTTTTATTTCCGGATTTAGTATCATTTTTGGCAACGGACGTGGTTCTCTTGACAATTGCAATTCAACTTGTTCAAAATGATTATTGTAAATGTGCGCATCGCCAAACGTATGGATAAAATCGCCATAACCTAAACCGCAAACTTGTGCAACCATCATAGTAAACAACGCATACGATGCAATATTGAATGGAACACCCAAAAAGATGTCTGCCGAACGCTGATAAAGTTGACACGATAATTTACCATCGGCAACATAAAATTGAAAAAAGGCGTGACACGGAGGCAAAGCAGCTTTTCCGTTGGCAACATTTTCATCAAAAGATACAGAGGTATCAGGCAAAACAGAAGGATTCCAAGCGGAAATCAACATTCTGCGGCTGTTTGGATTTGTTTTTAAAGTTTCGATCAATTCTTTAATCTGATCTATTTCTTCCCCGTTCCAATTACGCCATTGATAGCCATAAATTGGTCCTAAATCACCGTTTTCATTTGCCCATTCGTCCCAAATACGAACGCCGTTTTCTTTTAAATAAGCTATATTGGTATCGCCTTTTAAAAACCAAAGCAATTCGTGAATAATTGATTTTAAATGGACTTTTTTGGTTGTAACCAATGGAAAACCTTCTTCTAGGTTAAAACGCATTTGGTAACCAAAAACACTTTTAGTTCCGGTACCGGTTCTGTCGCCTTTTTGAACACCTTCTTTTAAAACGTGCTTAACTAAATCTAAATACTGTTTCATTTTTTAAAGGTTTCTTTTTGAAAGTTCGTCACGTAAACGCGCCGCTTTTTCGTAATCTTCGTTCATTACTGCCATTTCCAACATATCGTTTAGCTCCTGAAGCGAATAATCGGCAAACTCATTGCCTTTTTCAAGAGGCGCCATATTTAAAAATTCATCAATTACATCGCTTAATTCCTCATCATTAGCATCGTCGTCGTCGTCTGCATCAAAATCATCCTCGTCATATTCTTCGGCTTTTGCATCGGCTTCTTCCTGTTCGCGAAGATAAATTCCTGCTTTGTCTAATATATTCTGATACGTAAAAATAGGTGCATCAAAACGCAATGCCAGTGAAATAGCATCAGAGGTGCGTGCATCGATGATTTCTTCGATACCGTCGCGTTCGCAAATAATACTTGAAAAGAAAACACCATCAACCAACTTATGAATGATAACCTGTTTTACAACGATATCAAATCGATCGCAAAAAGTTTTAAACAAATCGTGCGTTAACGGACGTGGCGGTTTTAAATCTTCTTCAATGGCAATGGCAATGGCTTGTGCTTCAAACGCACCAATTACGATTGGAAGTTTACGTTCACCATCTACTTCATTCAAAATCAAAGCATAAGCTCCGTTTTGCGTATGACTGTATGAAATTCCTTTTATTGTTAATTTTACTAGACTCATATTAATAAAGTAGCCCAAAAAAAAGGCTGTTAAACAAAGATACATTTTTAAATTTAACAGGGTTTATTTGATAGGAAATTTTGAATAGGAATCTTTAATTAATCTAGAATTAATATCATTTTAGTTTTAATTTATCTAATACTCTTTCTTTATTTCCTTGGAGTATGTTATCTATATTTCTCCAATTTGAAGTTTGGATTTCTTTCATTAATGACTCAATATACATAATCTTCTCTTGGCTATTTAACTTTATTGCTAGTTGCATTTTCTTTTCCAGAATATCAAGTACTTCTTTATTTTGATGATTTGCGAGCCTGCAGTATAAAATCAAATTTTGATTTCGCTCTATCAACTCTGTTAAATTATCTACTTTAAATCTGTCTGGTTCTGAAAGGACATCCTTTGAATTTTCAAATTGTTTGAAATAAGGTATAATATTTTCAATAAGCTTTCTACTAATAAAATCCGCGAATAATATATACTCTTGAGTAATTTGATAATAATTTTTAATTGTAGGAATTATTTGTTCTAGTTTTTTACAGCCCGTAAGTTCATGCTTTTCAATAAAAAAATCAGTATCATAAATTGAAACAATTCCTATTTTAGTTTTTAAAGACGTTGATGCTCCCATCCAAGAACCTCTCGTATCTAAATGAATGACATGAAATACATCATTTGAAATTCTAATTAATTCTCTTCCATATTTTTTAAATCCAAAATCAGAAAGATTTGAGAAAACAATTTTTTCAATTTCTTTTTTAGCGAATTTCAGTTCATCCTTATTTATTGTTTTATAAAATTTTAAATCTTCCCATTTCATTAGAATTGTAATTTTATTAAATAGTTCTTGGCAAATCGAATTGATAATTTGTGTCACAAACATAAAACAGCCGTAAAATACGGCTGTTTATATCATTAAATGAGATTCTGAAACCAGTTCAGAATGACTCGTTTTAGTTATTATTCGCTTTGAATTCTTTTAACTTTTTGGTTAATTCAGGAACAATTTGGAACGCATCGCCCACAATTCCGTAATCAGCCACTTTAAAGAAAGGTGCTTCTGGATCTGTGTTGATTACTACTTTTACTTTAGAAGCGTTGATACCTGCAATGTGCTGAATGGCACCAGAAATACCAACTGCAATGTATAAGTTTGATGCTACAGGTTTTCCTGTTTGCCCAACGTGTTCTGAATGAGGTCTCCAATCTAAATCTGAAACCGGCTTAGAACAAGCGGTTGCTGCACCTAAAACACCTGCTAACTCTTCAATCATTCCCCAGTTTTCAGGTCCTTTTAAACCGCGACCACCAGAAACAACGATTTCAGCATCGGCAATAGAAACTTTTCCTGATGCTTTTTCTTGACTTTGAATGTGGATATTAAAATCGGCATCGTTCAAGCTTACTGCGAAATCTTCTGTTGCTGCTGCAGCAGATGCTTCAGCCAAACCAAATGAGTTTTTAGCCAATGCCAATACTTTTACGTCTGATGTTAATTCTGTAACGGTAAATCCTTTACTAGAAAAAGCATTACGCTTCACTTGGAACGGACTTGTTGAAACTGGCAACGCCACAACGTTTGATGCATAACCAGCATCTAAACCTACTGCAACGATTGGTGCCAAGTATAAAGAATCGGTAGTTGATGATAAAACTACTACTTTAGATCCTTCTTTTTGTGCTGCTTGTTTAACAACATCGGCATAAGCTTTTGCATTGAACTTGTCTAATTTGCTATCGGTTACTTTTAGAACTTTATCAACACCGTATTTTCCTAATTCAGAAACATCACCCGCATTAACTGTAACTGCTGTAAGTGTTGTTCCTAATGATTCTGCTACTTTTTTTGCATAAGAAGCTAATTCTAAAGCTACTTTTTTAAATTTACCTTCTGCAAACTCTGTATATATTAAAACTGACATACTTTTAAATTTTAAATGGATTTTTAGAATTAGATTACCTTTGCTTCGTTGTGTAATAAGTTAATCAACTCGTCTAAATTATCAGGGCTGATTAATTTTACTGCCGATTTTGGTGCTGGTTTTTCAAACTTCACTGCTTTGGTTTTTGCATCTGCAGCAACTGGTTCCATAACGTTTAACGCTTTGGTACGAGCAGTCATAATTCCGCGCATATTTGGAATACGTAAATCTTTCTCTTCCACAATACCTTTTTGTCCGCCAATTACCAATGGTAAACTTGCAGATAATGTTTCTTTACCACCGTCGATCTCGCGAACCAAAGTTGCATTAGATCCCTCTACTTCTACACCTACACATGAGTTCACAAAATTGTATCCCAACATAGATGCCAACATTCCTGGAACCATTCCTCCGTTGTAATCTAACGACTCTTTTCCACAAATAACTACATCGTAATTACCCGCTTTTACAACCTCTGCTAGCTGTTTTGCAACTGCAAAACCATCGGTTGGAACTGCGTTTACACGAATTGCTTCATCGGCTCCAATAGCCAATGCTTTACGAATTGTAGCTTCGGTATCGGCTCCACCAACATTCACAACGGTTACATGAGCACCTTGTTTTTCTTTAAACCAAATGGCACGTGTTAAACCAAATTCATCGTTAGGGTTAATTACAAATTGAACACCGTTTGTATCAAATTCTGTATCACCGTTTGTGAAGTTAATCTTTGCAGTAGTATCAGGCACATGGCTGATGCAAACTAATATTTTCATTTATTTTTTGTTTTATGAGATTTATTCTTAATGAGCTACGAAGATAAAAAAAATTTCAGATAACAATACTATGCGTGCATATAAATTATTTCTTAAAATTTCAATGTTACTTCCTTATTACCTTTATAATAGGTTATCTTTACTGTACCCGAAAAATTAGTTTTTAAAAGAGCTATTTAGTTAAACTTGGATTTTAAACTATGAAAAAGACCTGTTGTTTATTACTGATGTTATTGTTTTTTGCCTGCAATAAAAAAACAGACGAAACCAAAACCACAACAAATCCTTCATTAGAAAAGAATCAATCGGTTGAAAAAGCGGATACTATTGATTTGTTGACAGAAGAAAACAAGTTGCTAAAAATTCACCATGATGTTTCGGCAGCAATGGGAAATATGCGCAACGACAGTTTACTTGCAATAAGCAGCAAACAGTTTACCGATTCGCTAGCTTATCTAATCAAGAATAATAATAACACGTTTAATTATCCGTTTGAAAAATTGCAGAAAGAAAATGCCTTAAAAATGGCAACATCGGCAGATAAAAAACTTCGAGTTTACAGTTGGGACAATAATTCGGGCGGAACCATGCGTTTTTTTAATCAAATGTATCAGTTTAATGCCAATGGAAATATTACAGTGAACGAAAGTTTGGCATCAAACGATGCTCAAGCATATTTTTCAAAAATTTATACCGTTCAAAACAAAAACAACGAAAGTATTTATCTGGTAATTTCAAACAGTATTTTTTCAAGTAAATATTCTGTTCAGCATATCAATGCTTATAAAATAGGTTCAGAAAATTTACAAAGTGCGGCTGTTTTTAAAACCAAAACCAACACATTGGATAAAATTTCTGTGGAATATGATTTTTTCAGCGTGGTAGACAGACCTGAACGTCCGGTTGAATTGATTACTTTTGAGAACAACACGCTAAAAATTGCTTTGGTTGACGATAAACAAAATGTTACCAGCAAAAATTTAATTTACGAATGGAACGGCGATGTGTTTGCTTATAAAGGTGTGAAATAATGAAAATAGAAAATGCTATTATAACCGATATTTTCGATGTTTTTAATGCTACATTAAATAACAATGCTCAAAATGCATTAAAACGTACTATTAACAACAAATTGCAAAGTGTTATTGCAGTTAAAAATCAACAGCAAATTATAAAGTGTTTTTTAGCTAATTTTAATTTGTTTGCAAATTACAACTATCCTATTTTACATTATCGCGAAGTTTTTTTTATGATTGAACAATCAAACTTTGGATCAATTTTAGAGCAGCCAAATCCATTAAAAACACTTAAAAGCGACAAAAAGTTTCAACAAATAAAAGGTAAAGCAACACAGTTAATTATATTTCTACATTATTATTTTACAAACTATCTGAAAGATTTTAAGTCTGATGACTTTCCTGATGATTACAAAAACCAATTCAATGGGTTTACTGCCTATTTTAAATCATACGATTTAGATTTTTATCAAGATAAAATTCGATCTAAAAAACTAAATGCAGATGATGTTTTCACAATTATTCAAATATTTCAAGAACATTATACCAAAGGAAAACAATTTCCTTTTATAGATTTCTTTGCACAGTTTGAAGCTTACGTTTCAATAGCAAAACAATCTATAAAACACCAGTTTAAGTTTCCCTATATTACCGAAAATAATATTGTACTTACCGATTTTTATCACCCAAAAGTTAAAAATGCAATTACAAATTCCTTTGATAATTCTAACGGAGTTTTGTTTTTAACAGGTGCAAATATGGCAGGAAAATCTACTTTTTTAAAAAGTTTAGGAATGTGTGTTTATTTGGCGCATTTGGGATTTCCGGTTCCTGCAAAAGAAGCTAGAATACCTTTCTACAACGAAATTTACATCTTTATAAACAACAATGATGATTTAAGTAGCGGTTACAGTTATTTTATGCAAGAAGTTTTAAACTTAAAAGAAGTTGTTTTAAAATGTAATGATAAACAGTCGTGTTTTGCTTTGTTTGATGAGTTGTTTAAAGGAACTAATTTTGAAGATGCTTTAGAGATTTCTACAACCACATTAAACGGATTACTTAAGTTTAAAAATTCTTTTTTTGCAATATCAAGCCATATTCATCAGCTAAAAGATCGTATCAGCGATAAAAACAATATTCACACTTATTATTTAGAATGTTTGATTGAAAACAAAAAACCTCTTTTCACGTATAAGCTAAAAAAAGGCTTTTCAGATTTAAAACTAGGTAAAATAATTTTCGAAAATGAAAAGCTGAATGATTTGCTTCAATAAAAAACCAATAACATTTTTTATTCATAAAAATAAAGCGTAACAAATTATAATTTTATATTTTTGTGCACCTATCAATAATGATAATATGAAAACAATTCAATTTAGAGAGGCTATTTGCGAAGCAATGAGCGAAGAAATGCGCCGCGACAATACAATATATTTAATGGGTGAAGAAGTTGCCGAATACAACGGAGCTTACAAAGCCAGTAAAGGAATGCTTGACGAGTTTGGTGCAAAACGTGTTATTGATACACCAATTGCAGAACTAGGTTTTGCAGGTATTGCAGCAGGTTCGGCTATGAACGGTTTACGCCCTATTGTAGAATTTATGACGTTTAACTTCTCTTTAGTAGGTATAGATCAAATTATTAACAATGCAGCAAAAATGCGTCAAATGTCTGGCGGTCAGTTTAACATGCCTATTGTTTTTCGTGGTCCAACAGCATCTGCAGGTCAATTGGCTGCTACACACTCTCAAGCTTTTGAAAACTGGTTTGCAAACACACCTGGTTTAAAAGTAGTAGTACCTTCAAACCCTTATGATGCCAAAGGATTATTAAAATCGGCTATTCGCGATAACGATCCGGTAATCTTTATGGAATCGGAACAAATGTATGGTGATAAAGGCGAAGTGCCAGAAGGTGAATACATCATTCCGTTAGGCGTTGCCGATATTAAACGCGAAGGTACCGATGTTACCATTGTATCTTTTGGTAAAATTATCAAAGAAGCTTACGCAGCTGCAGACGAATTGGCTAAAGAAAATATTTCTTGTGAAATTATCGACTTGCGCACCGTTCGCCCAATGGATTACGACACCATTATTAAATCGGTACAAAAAACAAACCGTTTGGTTGTTTTAGAAGAAGCTTGGCCGTTTGCATCGGTTGCTTCAGAAATCACTTACATGGTTCAAGAGCGCGCTTTTGATTACCTAGACGCACCTATACAACGCATTACAACTGCCGACACGCCTGCACCTTACTCTCCTGTTCTATTAAAAGAATGGTTACCAAATGCGCAAGATGTGGTAAAAGCGGTAAAAAAAGTTATGTATAAAAAATAATAAAATTTCTTTTACATTTGTAACTCCAACCAAAAGGTTGGAGTTTTTTGTTATGAAAAAATTGTTATTGGTTCTTTTTACGTTTGTAACCCTGCAAATAGCTGCCCAAAGTAAGGTAGGCGGTGTGGTTATCGATGAAAAACAACAGCCATTATCTTACGTTAGTGTGTACTTTAAAAACACTACCGAGGGCGTTATTACCAACGAAGACGGAAAATTCTATCTGGAATCAGACAGCAAGCAAGACACCCTTGTTGTTTCTTTTACCGGGTACGACGATGTTTTCTTACCGCTTTCAAAACCTGTAAACCTCGATTTAAAAATTGAACTTCGAGAAGACACCATGCTTTCGGAAATTAAAATTTATACCGGAAAAACATCAAAAAAAGACAATCCGGCGTTAGACATTCTTCGAAAAATATGGGAAAACCGTAGAAAAAATGGTTTGCATAAATTTGATCAATATACCTATCAGAAATACGAGAAGATAGAATTCGACTTGAATTCCATTGATAGTGCTTACATGAAAAACCGTGTTTTTAAAGGCATGGAATTTATTTTTGATAAGGTTGATACATCAAAAATCACCGGAAAAACCTACTTACCCATTTTCATTAACGAACAAGCATCTAATGTTTATGGTGATAATGTTGCCAAGCTGAAAAAAGAAATTTTGGCAGGAAATAAAAATTCAGGTTTTGAAAACAACCAACACATCATGGCGTTTTTGAAAGATTTGTATGTGGAATACGATATTTACAACAACTACCTGAAATTGTTCGATAAAGATTTTGTGAGTCCGCTTTCACGTACCGGAATCAACGTGTACAATTACGTTTTGACTGACACGGCTGACATTGACGGCAAAAAATGCTACAACATTGTATATTATCCGCGCAGAAAAGGTGAGTTAACCTTTAAAGGCGATTTTTGGGTGAACGATGGCACTTGGGCAATCAAGAAAATAAACATGGCAATTAGCAAAGATGCCAATATTAACTGGGTGCGCGACATTTATATTGAACAAGAATTTGATGTGCTGAACGATTCGGTTTTCTTGCTTACAAAAGATCATTTAATGACCGATTTTAGTATCCGTCAGAATGAAAAATCAAAGGGAATGTATGGCAAAAGAACCACTTATTACAAGCAATTTCAGTTCGATAAAAAGAAACCGCTAAATTTCTACAAAAGCGAAGTAAACAGCTACAACGAAGCCTTAATGAACCGTCCCGATGAGTTTTGGGAAGGATACCGTTTTGAACCTTTATCAGAAGAAGAAAAGGGTATTTACACCATGTTGGGCGAACTAAAACAAAACAAACGCTTTCAAACTTATGTGAATCTGGGAACCATTTTAGCGAGCGATTACGTACAAATTGGCAATTTTGATTACGGACCCATTTTTTCTTCGTTTGGATTTAATGATATTGAAGGTTTCCGTTTAAGAGCCGGCGGTAGAACCTATTTTGGGCAAAACGATATGTGGCGTTTGGAAGGATACACTGCCTATGGTTTTAAAGACAATAAATTCAAATACGGAATTTCGGGCAGGTTTATGTTGGATAAAGATTCGCGCTTTATTCTTTTTGCAGGAAACCGCAGAGATGTCGAGCAAATTGCTGCTACCCTATCGCCTATTACCGATGTTTTGGGTCGAAGTTTTGCATCGAGTGCTTTGTTGGCAAGTGGCGATAATTCCAAATTATCAAACATAAATCTAACGTCGGCTGGTTTAGAAATCGAACCTTTAAAAAATTTAAAATTTTCCACATCGTTCAATTACAAAACATTAAAATCGGCATCGCCCACATTTTCATTGGCATATTATGACGAGGCTGGCAACATTCAAAGCGATTTGCATCAGGCAGAAATCAATCTTTCGGTAGATTATACACCACGCAGAAAAACCGTTGGATACGGCGTTGACCGCACCGATGTTGACTACAATTACGCCCGCGTTTTCTTTAATTATTCGTTGGGTGTAAAAGGCATGTTGGGCAGCGATTTCGATTATAAAAAGGTTCAGTTGTTATACAGTCACCCAATATTAGTGGGCGGTTTTGGTAGGTTCACTCCTACTTTAGAAGCCGGTAAAACATACGGAACCGTTCCGTTGGGTTTAATGAGCGTAATTCCCGGAAACCAATCGTACTTTATTATTGGCAATGCGTTTAGCCGCATGAATTATTACGAGTTTATTACCGATGAGTATATTGCATTGCATTTAGAGCACAATTTTAACGGGCGAATTTTCTCTAGAATTCCGGGAATTAGAAAATTAGGCTTGCGAGAATTTGTGGGAATTCGTGGTGTTTGGGGCGATGTATCACAGAAAAACATCGACATAAATGCTTCGAACATTCCTTATTTGGCTCCAACAGATAAAGTTTATTACGAATATTTTGTGGGTGTTGGCAACATTTTTAAATGCCTACGTGTTGATGTGAACTGGCGTGGCAATTATCTTGAAAACCCAAATGTTCGTAAAATGGGTGTTAATGTAGTGTTTGGATTCCATTTTTAATTTGTAAGAAACTGAATTTTAACGTACTTTTGCAACCAATTTTGAAATAAAGAAATATACAGATATGACAAACGTTGAACAATTCGATGTATTCATCGAAATTCCTGCAGGAAGCAGAAATAAATACGAGTTCGATTTTGATTTAAAAATGATGCGATTCGACCGTTTATTATTTTCATCAATGAAATACCCAACAGATTACGGTTTTATCCCTGAAACATTGGCTTTAGACAACGATCCGTTAGATGTTTTAGTTTTAACAACAGAACCTACTATTCCAGGTTTGTTAATGGAAGTAAAACCAATTGGTGTGTTTTATATGGCAGACGATAAAGGAAACGATGAAAAAATTATCTGTGTACCAACCGGAGATCCTTTAATGCGTGAATTGAACGATTTAGGAGATATTAACAAACACCTTATTAAAGAAATTGAACATTTCTTTAAAGTTTACAAAGATTTAGAAAACAAACAGGTTGAAATTAACGGTTTTGGCGATAAAGCTGCAGCCATTGCAATGATTAAAGAATGCCAAGAGCGTTTTAGTCAGTTACCAGCAGAAAAACAAAAATCTTTTAGTATAAGATAAAACAAAAAATCCCAAAACATAAGTTTTGGGATTTTGTTTATTAAAACTGTACAATAATATTTATAAAGAACACAATTCCTATCGGAATAGCGAAATAAGGAATAAGTCTCATAAAATCATTCTTTTTTGCATTATACAACAAGAAAAAGTAAGTAGGTATTGTTAAAAACAATAAATAAACAAAGTATGGATTATAACAATGGTAACCTAGAAAGACTAGTTTACTCTCAGCATTTTTCCTATATACAACTTTTATAAACGCTTTATTATTTAGAAAATTATTTTTTAGGAGATAATATCTATTTCCAAGGCTTTTATCTAATATTTTTGATATTCCATTATTTCCATAAATCGTAAAATTATTAAATTCAATAATTACTTGTTTTTTACTTCTTCTACTATCAGTTCCCTTGGTATAAATATGTTCAAGAAAAATTTCTTCTTCATACTTAGGAAAAGTAAAATCAGCTATCAAGAAAAAAATATTTAGCAGTACCATTAAATGAACAACCCAAAGAGAAACTTTATTAATTTTTGACCTCATATTATTTTGTTTCGAAAATAAAATCTAAAAGTAATTCTTTTTCAATACTTCTCAGTATAATTAATTAAATCCGCACACTTCTATACTATCTTTATTATAATTATATTTGTAAAAATTTCAATTCAAAATGGCTGATCAAATCAATCCCTATAAAGATTCTAACCTTGGTAAAAAACAGCAGGTTGAACAAATGTTTGATACTATTTCTGGTAATTACGACAGTTTAAACCGAATGATTTCGTTGGGAACTGATCAAGGCTGGAGACGCAATGTGCTAAAAATGGTTTCTGACACCAATCCGGAATCTATTTTGGATATTGCAACAGGAACCGGCGATTTGGCTATTTTGCTTTCAAAATCGAATGCAAAACGCATTGTTGGTTTGGATCTTTCGGCAGGAATGTTAGAAGTTGGTAAAACAAAAGTGAACGGTTTGGGTTTACAGAATAAAATTGAAATGATTCAAGGCGATTCTGAAAATTTACCTTTTCAAGACAATACTTTTGATGCAATTACCGTTGCCTTTGGTATACGTAATTTTGAAAATCTAGAAAAAGGTTTGTCTGAAATTTTACGTGTATTGAAACCTAACGGAATTTTTGTTATCTTAGAAACCTCGGTTCCAACAAAGTTTCCGTTTAAACAAGGATACCGTTTTTACATGAAAACCTTTATGCCGATAATGGGCAAGGTGTTTTCTAAAGATAAAAAAGCGTACGAATACTTGTCAGAGTCGGCAAAAAATTTCCCTTACGGCGAAAAATTAAATGCTATTCTGCAAAAAGTAGGCTTTAAAGGCGTAAAACACAATCCGCAAACAATGGGCGTTGCAACAATTTATTCAGCATCAAAATAATCGTATGAAAAACCTTTTAATTGCTACTTGTTTTCTTTTAACCGCAAATTCTTTTGCACAGGGTATGTTTGGCAAAAATCCTTATCGCAACCAACAACAATGGGATAAGCAACGCGTGCATTACGGTTATTATTTAGGTTTTAGCTCGTACAATTTTAAGTTTGATTACAAGAAAAGTTTCTACGAAAAAAACGGAAGCGATGAAATTTTGGTTGAACCTACCACAGGTTTTAATGTTGGTTTGGTTGGAAACTTGCGTTTAATGGAATATTTAGATTTACGTTTTGAACCAGGTTTGTATTATACGCGTAGAAAATTGTTTTTTCCACACATTACAAATCCCGATCAAAATATGCGCGACGTAGCTTCAACCTACATCCATTTTCCTGTATTGTTGAAATTTTCTGCTTTAAGAGCCGGAAACATTCGTCCGTATATCTTAACAGGAATTTCGCAATCGTTGAATTTAAGCAGCAACGAAACTTCTAAAGACGATAATTACCAAGGACGTTTTAGAATGAAAAAGTGGACAGCAAACTACGAATTAGGTTTAGGTATCGATTTTTACTTTGAGCATTTTAAATTCACTCCTTCCGTTCGCGGTGTATTTGGTTTACAAGACGAATTAATTCGTGATAAAAACCCTAACAGCCCATGGACAGGCGATATTGAATCAATGAAAACACGTGGGTTGTTTATAAACTTTACGTTTCATTAATAGTTGTAAGTTTATAGCTTTTAGACATAAAAAATCCTGCAAATTCAACTTGCAGGATTTTTGGTTATTATTAATTTTCTGCCTTTTTCATCAAATCTCTTGTTACCGTTAAATATTTACCATATAGAGCAACATCATTTTTTAGCAGATCTTTTAAGCAGTAATCGTAATCATTGTTATCGGGAAAAATAAAATCTCCATTTTCTAATAATCCCGTTTTACACGAATTTTTATTATCAGAAAGTTTACTGGTATCTTTATAATTAATTGCTGCATTTTCAGATGAAATCAATAATTGCTGATCATTACTTAAATCGGTTTGTAGAACTCTTACATTTAAAAGATACATTTTTTGTTCTTTATTGTAAGATATAATATCACAGTCAATTTCATATTTAAAATCAGCTTTAGCATCTGTAAAACCAAAGCAAATAATGACTAAAAAAGCGGCTGATAATTTATATATTCTTTTCATAATCAATTGTTTTATACAAATATATAAAAATCAATCATTTCCTTTTAAACTCACTCAAAATAATAGCGGTTGCGGTTGCAACGTTTAAACTTTCGGTTTGCTGTAAATCGCCAAAACGTGGAATGGCGATTTTAGCCGTTACCAAAGCTTCAATTTCTGCAGATATTCCGTTGGCTTCATTGCCCATTACAATGATTCCGCTGTTTGATAAATTGGTTTTGTAGATATTGGTTCCGTCCATAAACGTTCCGTAAACAGGTTGTTTGGAATCCTTTAAATAATCAACTAAATTGGTGTAGTGAATATTTACGCGCGTTAACGATCCCATGGTTGCCTGCACCACTTTGGTATTGTAAACATCTACTGTTTCGTTGCTGCAAATTAAATCGGCAATACCAAACCAATCGCATAGGCGAATAATGGTTCCTAAATTTCCGGGATCGCGCACATTGTCTAAAGCAATTTTTAATCCGCTCGGTTGTGGCAATTGATCTTCTTTCATTTTAAAAACAGCCAAACAGTCATTTGGTGTAATTAAAGAGGAGATTTTTTTAAGATCGGCTTCACTAATTTCCGTGACAAATTCTTTTGAAACACCAAAGTTCAATTGCTTTGTTGTATAGATATGTTCTAACTGCAACGTAGAATTCAACAGTTCGTTAATTACCTTAAATCCTTCGGCAACAAAAACTTTATTTAAATCGCGGAATTTTTTTTGCTTTAATTGCGTTATATATTTGATTTGGTTTTTAGTAAGCATTCGTGAAAAGTTGTAATTTTACCAATTGAAATTGTTATGTCCTTGAGAAATATTTTATCAAAATTAGTGTTTATTACTGTAATTTCAAGTATTTTTTTAGCTTGTTCGTTAACTAAGCGCGTACCAGCTGACGAACGACTGCTAACTGAAAATGAAATTTTGGTAAACAATAAAAAAGAAACCAGCGAAGCTATTGTTAAACAGCTGTATCAGCAGCCTAACAGCAACTTTTTGGGTTACCGCCTGCGTTTGCACTTGTTCAATATGGCAAAGGTAAACCCCGATTCTAGTTACCAAGCGTGGTTAGACAAGCATAAGAATACCGAACGTTTTCTGGCAAAACTTTTATCTGCAAAACAGGTAGATCGTTTGGGAACATCGTTTTTTGTATCGGGATTAGGCAGATCTTTAAAAGATTTGGGCGAAGCACCTGTTCTTTATGACGGCGAACGAACCAAAAAATCGGTTATTCGTTTAAAAAATCATTATTTCAATCAAGGATATTTCAACACTAAAATTTCATACGAATTAGATAGTTTAAAGGATAAAAGAATTAGTGCGCATTACACTATAAACACCGGAAAACCGTATGTATATGACAGTATTGCCGTGATTGTGAAATCGCCCGAGTTAGATTCTCTTTACAAAACCAATACACGTGCAAGCGTTATAAAAAAAGGCGAACAGTACAACGCTGCAAAATTAGACGAAGAACGTGAGCGTATTACTACTTTTTTTAGAAACAACGGTGCTTACGATTTTCAGAAAACCTATATTAATTACGAAGCCGATACTTTAAAAAACAACTACACAACGGATATTTATCTGAATATCGACAATAAAAACATTAAACAAGGAGACACGCTGGTTACCGAACCTTTTAAGCTTTACAAAGTCAGCAAGGTAAATCTTTACACCAGCAATACATCGGCAGAATATCAAAGCATTACCGATTCTGTTCAATACAAAAATTTAAATATTTACAGCAAAGGTCCGTTAAGCTACAAACCAAAAGTGTTGCGCAATGCGGTTTTTATCGATGAAGACGGACATTTTTCAGACACGCGCAGATTAATTACCTTGCGTTCCTTAAGTAATTTAAAGGTTTTTAATTATCCAACCATTGAATATGTTCCCGATACACGCGACAGTTTGGGCAAATCGCTGATTGCAAATATTACGCTGAATCCAAAAAAACGTATTATTTTTAATCCTTCGATCGATTTAAATCACTCAAATATTCAAGATTTTGGTATTCAAGGAAATATTGGTTTTGTTTTTAGAAATGTTTTTAAAGGAGCCGAAATTTTAGATGTAGGTTTCAGAGCAAACATTGGTTCGTCGGCATCAAGATACCGAAACGATCACAATACTTTTTTCGATATTTTGGAATACGGTGCAGATGTAAAACTGACCTTTCCGCGCTTTTTGTTCTTTCCAAATATCATAGATAAACTGGTAGATCGAACTTCGTTTCCAAACACCACTTTAAGCGTTGGATTCTTCAATCAGCAAAATATTGGTTTAGACAAGCAGAACCTTACCGGAATTTACAACTATTCATGGTCGTACAAAAGAAGAAACACCATTAGTTTCGATCTTTTAAACCTGCAGTTTGTTCGCAATATGAATCCGGGAAATTATTTTAAAGTCTATCGATCTTCTTACAATACACTGAATGTAATTGCCGATAGAACAAATACCAATCCCGATTATTTAGACGAGAATGGAAACCTTATCATTGAAAACGGAAGTGCTGATTTTTTTATGGAAGATGTTAGAAATGGAAATACAAACGCAAATGAACAAGATGCCCGAACTGTTTTAAGTATTTACGAAAGAAAAGTGCGTTTAACAGAAAACAACCTTATTTTGGCGAGCAATGTGGTGTACACCTACTCTAACCGATTCAATATTAAAGATCAAGATTTTTTTACCTTTCGAACCAAGGTAGAAGCCGCAGGAAACATTTTAAATGCCATTGCCAAATCAAGCAGTAAAACTAACGAAAACGGCAAACATACGGTTTTAGACGTAGCCTATTCACAATACATTAAAGGCGAAGTAGATTTTATAAAGTATTTTGATTTAGGAAATAAAAACGTTTTAGCTGTTCGTGCTTTTGGTGGAATCGCGATTCCGTATGGTAACAGCGATAACATTCCGTTTTCGCGAAGTTATTTTGCAGGTGGATCCAACGATAACCGTGCATGGCAATCGTACCGTTTAGGACCAGGTCGCAGTGGCAGTTTGTTAGATTTTAACGAAGCCAATATGAAGATTGCTTTTAATGCCGAATACCGTATCAATGTTACCGGACCGTGGAATATGGCATTGTTTGCCGATGCTGGAAATATTTGGAATGCTTTGGATAATATTACCGACGAGGAAATGACCTTTAACGGCTTAAAATCTTTAAAAGATTTGGCGTTAGGAACAGGATTGGGAGTTCGTTACGATTTTAGTTTCTTTGTAATACGTTTAGATTTAGGTTTTAAAACCTACAATCCCGCAAACGAAGCCAACCAAAAGTGGTTTAAAGAGTGGAATTTAAGTAAAACCGTTTTAAATGTCGGAATTAATTATCCGTTTTAATAAAATTACTATTTTTGTAAGCTAAACTAAATTTAAAAATAAAACATACAACCTATAAATATGGCACATAACATTAAGCCAGGTGTTGCAACCGGCGATCAAGTTCAGGAAATATTTAACTACGCAAAAGAAAAAGGCTTTGCTTTACCGGCTGTAAACGTAACAACATCTAGCACTATTAACGGTGTTTTAGAAACAGCTGCTAAATTAAACGCTCCGGTAATCATTCAGTTTTCTAACGGTGGTGGTTTGTTTATGGCAGGAAAAGGATTAAACAATGATAACGAGCGTGCAGCTATTGCAGGAACGGTAGCAGGTGCAAAACAAGTACACGAATTGGCAGAACTATATGGTGCAACTGTGATTTTACATACCGATCACTGCGCTAAAAAATTATTGCCTTGGATTGATGGTTTGTTAGATGCCAGCGAAAAATTCTACAAAGAAAACGGGAAACCTTTATTTTCTTCGCACATGATTGATTTATCAGAAGAACCAATCGAAGAAAACATAGAAATTTCTAAAAAATACTTAGAGCGTATGAGCAAAATGGGTATGACTTTAGAAATTGAATTAGGAATTACAGGTGGTGAAGAAGACGGTGTTGATAATTCACACGTAGATTCATCAAAACTATACACGCAGCCAGAAGAAGTGGCTTATGCTTACGAAGAACTAATGAAAGTATCGCCACGTTTCACAATTGCAGCAGCTTTTGGCAACGTACACGGTGTTTACAAACCAGGAAACGTAAAATTAACTCCGAAAATTTTAGATAATTCACAGAAATACGTTCAAGAAAAATTCAATACCAAAAACAATCCGGTAGATTTCGTTTTCCACGGTGGATCTGGATCAACTTTAGAAGAAATTCGTGAAGCAATATCTTACGGAGTAATTAAAATGAATATCGATACCGATTTACAGTTCGCTTTTACCGAAGGTGCTCGTGATTATATCTTATCTAAAAAAGATTATTTAATGACACAAATTGGAAATCCTGAAGGAGACGATGTTCCAAACAAAAAACACTACGATCCACGTAAATGGTTGCGTGAGGGCGAATTAACATTCAACAAACGTTTAGAACAAGCATTTGCCGATCTAAACAATGTAAACACATTATAAATTAACTGCGTTTAAGAAAACCTTAAACTTAAAAACCTTAAACTAAATAATATGGCTTGGTTTAAAAGAAAAGAAAAAGGAATTACTACCCCAACCGAAGATAAAAAAGACACGCCCAAAGGTTTATGGTACAAAACACCAACGGGTAAAATTATAGAATCGGAAGAATTGGCTAAAAACCTATGGATTTCTCCGGAAGATGATTACCACGTTAGAATTGGAAGTAAAGAATATTTTGAAATTTTGTTTGACGACAATAAGTTCAAAGAATTATTTGGTTCTATCACGGCAAAAGATCCTTTAAAATTTGTTGATACCAAAAAGTACAGCGATCGTTTAAAAGAAGCTAAAGACAAAACCAATTTAAAAGACGCAGTGCGTGTTGCCGTAGGAAAATCTAAAGGAGCAGATTTAGTTGTTGCTTGTATGGATTTTGCTTTTATTGGCGGATCTATGGGTTCTGTTGTAGGTGAAAAAATTGCCCGCGGAATTGATTATTCCATCAAAAACAATATTCCGTTCATGATGATTTCAAAATCGGGCGGTGCACGTATGATGGAAGCAGCTTATTCGTTAATGCAAATGGCAAAAACATCGGCAAAACTAGCGCAGTTGGCAGATGCTAAAATTCCTTACATATCATTGTGTACCGATCCAACAACGGGCGGAACAACGGCTTCTTATGCCATGTTGGGCGACATTAACATTGCAGAACCAGGCGCATTAATTGGTTTTGCAGGTCCGCGTATTGTAAAAGACACCACAGGTAAAGATTTACCAGAAGGTTTCCAAACATCAGAATTTTTGTTGGAACACGGCTTTTTAGATTTTGTAGTGCACAGAAAACAGTTAAAAAACAGAGTAAACTTATACATTGATTTGGTTTTAAACAGACCATTACGCTAAACAAAAAGCATTGCAATTGCAATGCTTTTTTGCTTATTAAGCGGTGTTTACAAGCTAAATATTCAATAGCATAATAAAAAAGCAAAAGCTAGTTTAAAGAGTATCAAAACTTTAAAAAATAATTATAAATTAGTTTTTTAAAACCCTTGTAAAATAAAATAATCGTTCTATATTTGCAATCGCAATACAGACTTATGGTTTGTTTTGATTCGCTCGAGTGGTGGAATTGGTAGACACGCTGGACTTAAAATCCAGTGAGCAGTAATGTTCGTGCGGGTTCAAGTCCCGCCTTGAGTACTTTTTATTTTGCAGATATTGAAATTATTTTTAAATTTGCAATCCAAGTTCTTTACATAAAAATAACATGCGAAAATAGCTCAGTTGGTAGAGCGCAACCTTGCCAAGGTTGAGGTCGCGGGTTCGAACCCCGTTTTTCGCTCAAAAATCTATTTATCTGCTCGAGTGGTGGAATTGGTAGACACGCTGGACTTAAAATCCAGTGAGCAGTAATGCTCGTGCGGGTTCAAGTCCCGCCTTGAGTACTAACGTTTTTTTATATTAATTGCGAAAATAGCTCAGTTGGTAGAGCGCAACCTTGCCAAGGTTGAGGTCGCGGGTTCGAACCCCGTTTTTCGCTCAAAAATCTATTTATCTGCTCGAGTGGTGGAATTGGTAGACACGCTGGACTTAAAATCCAGTGAGCAGTAATGCTCGTGCGGGTTCAAGTCCCGCCTTGAGTACAAATGTTTATTCAAGAGTTATAAATAGATTTTTAAGTGCCGCTCGAGTGGTGGAATTGGTAGACACGCTGGACTTAAAATCCAGTGAACAGTAATGTTCGTGCGGGTTCAAGTCCCGCCTTGAGTACAAAATCCTGAATGTAAATTCAGGATTTTTTGTTTTTATATAATTTTCGCTCCTACTTTTGTGATTGATTTTATTAGGTGCTTTTTTAATAGTGTAAAGATACAAAAAAAACCTCAGAACGAATTCTGAGGTCAGTATCTTATTTTATAGTGCTGCTCTATAGCAGAATGTATAGAGGGGCACTTCTGTTATACAAAGGTATGACATTTTCAGTTAAATCCAAATTAATGTGGGTATTGAACCGATGTCGCAGATTTGAAATCCGTGACTTTATCTTTACAATTTTACTGTTGTTATGGTTATAAAATAAACACTGCTACTATTAGTTGCTATATATTTTGTTGACATAATACCATTTTATTTCAATAAACTTCTTTTCTTTTTATTTAACGCACGGATTGCAAATCCGCGCGATCGGGATATTGAAAATTTTTAAAAAAAATTGACTTATTTGATTGAGTTGGGTATTTATGCTTTTTAACTCGGTAGATTTTGAGATAATAAGCTGTTTAGAAGCATCCCAATCACTCTCGGCTACACAATAACCAGTACTGAACTCTTTTCGCTTCTTGTTTAATGTAATTCTACATGTTAAGGGGGCTAATCCTCTGCTGTTAGACTTTGCTTTAAATAAGTAAAACAGCACACTTAATTTTTTAGTTTGCATAATTTAAGGTATTAAGTTAAACAATGCTGAACATTCAAACACTTGGTAACACCTTAATAATCAAGGGTGACACCTCGTTATCATAAAATGTTTAGGAGTGACACCTTTTTTAATAATAGGGTGACACCGAATAGGACACCTTTGATACAATAATTCGGAAGTTTTTAATATTATCTTTAAACTATCTAAAACAATAAATCATAGCTTAATCATTGTTTTATAGTTATTTAACCCAATAAAAAAAGCTCCACATTTCTGTGAAGCTTATAAAAGTGGTCCCACCTGGGCTCGAACCAGGGACCACCTGATTATGAGTCAGGTGCTCTAACCAACTGAGCTATAGGACCGGCGTCAATTGTTATTAACGAGTGCAATATTACTATGTTTTTTTAGCTTTTGCAAGTGTTCTGTAAATAATTTTAAATTTTTATTTTATTTCCTGACACAGCTCTATTAAAACGCCGTTAGTTGTTTTTGGGTGCAAAAACGCAACTAATTTATTATCAGCTCCTTTCTTTGGTGTTTCATTTAAAACAGTGAATCCTTCCGCTTTTAGTCGTTCAATTTCTACAAAAATATCTTCTACATCAAAAGCAATGTGATGAATGCCTTCGCCTTTCTTTTCTAAAAATTTTGCAATGGGCGAATCGGGATTTGTTGCTTCTAAAAGTTCAATCTTGTTGGGTCCGCTCATAAAAAAAGAGGTCTTTACGCCTTCGCTCGCCACTTCTTCTTCTTTATAGGCAGCTGTTCCTAAAAGTTTTTCAAACAACAAGTTCGATTCTTGTAAACTTTTAACTGCAATACCAATGTGTTCAATTTTACGCATCATAAACTAAAAATTTTGTTTTTGTAAAGATAAATATATATCTGTATGATTTTTGTATTTTTGCCACATGGAAACAAACAGACAAAAAAAAATGGGGGCTTTATTGCAAGCCGACCTAGTTGATATATTACAAGGAGAAGTTCGCAAAAACGGCGTATCAAATTTAATAATTACCGTTTCAAAGGTTAATATTACTACCGATTTATCTATTGCAAAAGTATATTTAAGTATTTTCCCTACCGAAAAAGCGGGCGAATTGTTGAAAGCAATACAATCGAACGCTCCGCTAATTAAGCACGATTTGGCGCAGCGTGTTAAAAATCAGTTGCGCAAAGTTCCGAACCTTATTTTTTATGTTGATGACAGTTTGGATTATATTGAAAAAATCGACAATGCGTTGAAAGGTAATGAAAACCCGATTGAAAACCGTGAGTTATTGGCTCCTAGAAAGAAAAAATAAGTTTGAATACCGTTTTTTACATAGCCAAACGTTATGCTTTTAGTAAAAGTAAAACAAAAGCCATAAATATTATTACGCGAATTTCGGCTATCGGAATCATTGTAAGCAGTATGGCTTTGTTTGTTGTGCTATCGGTTTTCAGCGGTTTGGAAAATTCATTGGTTTCGTTTACCAATGTGATAGATCCCGATTTGGTTGTACTTCCATCAAAAGGAAAAAGCATTAATGTAACAACGAATCAACAGGAAAAATTAAAATCTTTAAGTAAAAACGCAAGTTATTCTAACATTATTGAAGAGCGCGTTATTTTTACTTTTGGCGATAAACAAATTGTTGCTATTTTAAAAGCGGTTGATCAAAACTATCCTAAAACGGTTGCTATTACAGAAAATATTATTCACGGAAAATGGATACAACCTAATACCAACGATGCTGTTATGGGCAACGTTTTGGCAAACGAACTTTCGGCAGGAATGTTTTCTAACGATAAACTTTTAGAGGTTTTAGCTATGAAACCAGGCAAAGGCATGATTACAATGCCTGAAGATGCTTACATTAAACTGCCTTTGTATCCCGCAGGAATTTACAGCCTGAACAATATTGAAACCGATAACAAATACATTTATGCCGATATTAATGTTGGGAAAGATTTGTTGAGTTTTAAAGAAAACGAATTTTCTAAAATTGAATTTAAGCTTGAAAACCGAACTTCGGAAAGGGCTTTAACTTCTGCTTTGAAAGATATTTTTCCGAACGAAACAATTAAAAACCGGTCGCAGTTAAACGAAGGTTTGTATAAAATGCTAAAAACCGAAAGTTTGGCAATTTACCTTATTTTTACGTTGATTATAATTGTTACCTTGTTTTGCTTAACCGGTGCTTTAATCATGATTATTCTAGAAAAGAAAGCACACATTAAAACCTTGTATGATATTGGTTTTACGCAAAAAAAATTAAAACGCATTTTTCTTTATCAAGGTTTGATACTTTCTGTTGGCGGCGTTATTATTGGATTGATTTTAGGAATTACCATTACTTTATTGCAGCAACATTTCGGTTTGGTGAAAATTGCCGATGATTTTCCCTATCCAATAGTTTTCAGTTGGAAAAATGGTGTATTAGTCACAGTAACCATCATAATTTTAAGTATAATTGCATCTTATATTGCTGCAAGTAGAATAAAAATTTTGATGAATGAATAATTTTTGTATTTTTATAACTTTATTTTAATAATTAACCCATTAATATATAATACAATGAAAAAGATCTTGTTCTTTATCGCAATAGCTTCCTTTTCAACAATTGGTTTCACTTCATGTTCAGAAGACGAAGCAGTTATGGAAATACCAACGCCTAACCCAAATCCAAATGTTGGAGAACAGTTAAAAGTTACAGCAAACGCCACTTATATACAAAGCAAAAACATGTATTATAGTCCGTTGAATGTACCTGTTAAGTTTACCACAATGAGCGGTTCCAACACTATTGCCGACGCGGTATATTATGTTGATGGTGTTAAAATTAATGGTAATACTTACGCACACTCTACCATTGCCAATGTAAAAGTTCAAGCTAAAAGAGCTGGTTTTCTTGATAGTGAAACAATTACTGTACAATTTGCACAGAAACCTTTCTAATAAGCTTTACTAAAATCATAAAAAAAACCAGTAGTTTTTGGCTACTGGTTTTCTTTTTGTGTTGTTTTCTGAAATATTATTTAAAATCTGCGTCGGTTACGCCTTCATTTACTTTTACGTCAGAAACTTTAAATTCTACCGACATTCCCGGTGCTAATGGTAATGAAGTGCTGTGAGCTACTTTAATTCCTTTTACTTCTTTGTAATCTGAATAAATAGAAGTCATCTCAATAGTTTGTCCTTGCGCTTCCATTGATTCTGAAGTAGCAATTTTTAAACCAGAAGCTACACTGTAATAAACCGTTTCTTTATCTTTCTTTAAAACATACGCTTCTTCTCCGTTAAAGGTTTCAATTCCTGTTAATTGGAATGAAGCTGCATTTTTTAAATCTTCTAATTCGTCGAACATTTTAGCAGACGCTTGAGCTTCTTTTAAAGCATCGCCTTTTAAATCTTCTTTTTGACCTTGCATTGAAGCATAACCCATAGTTGGTGTTACCACTTGTTTCATTAAATCCATACCCATACCGTTGATAACCATCATAGATTGTCCTTTGTTGGTTTGTTTTTGAGTCATGGTTAATTCCATTCCTTGCATAGATCCTTTAGAAACAACGCTTAACGATTTTACTTCTTTCAGTTTTTTCTCGCCACCAATTGCTTTCACATGGTTTTCAATTACCGTTGCAGCAGTTACACCAGCAGGAGCTGCTTTTTTGAAAACTGGTTTTTCTACCGGATTTGCAAATTTATCATAATAGTTTACTGGGTATCCTAAACGATCTAAAGTGCCTGCAACATCTGAACCTTTACCAACAATTACAATACGTTGATTGTCTTTCTTAAAATAAGTATTTGCCACACGTTGAACATCGGCAACTGTTACTGCCTGAATGTTTTTAATGTAGTTTTCATAGAAATCTGCAGGTAAGCTTTGTGTTTTAGTTCTTAATGCAAAACTTGCAATAGTTCCTGGTTTTTGCGTTTCCATTACAAAGTTTCCAATGTATTTTGCTTTTGCAAGATCTAATTCTGCTTGTGTTACAGGTTGTGTTCTAATCTTTTGCAATTCGTTTACAAATTCAACCACAGCAGAATCGGTAACAACGTTACGAACCGATGCAGATGATGTAAATTTAGAGGTGTATTTACCTGATCCTAATGAAGAATAAGCACCGTACGTCCAGCCGTGTGCTTCACGTAAGTTCAAGAATAAACGACCTTCACCACCACCTCCTAAGATTTGATTAGCAATTAAAGCTGCAAAATAATCTTTGTCGGTTAATTTTAAGTTTACGGTGTTTACTAAAGCAATTTCAGACTGAACCGCGTTTGGCATGTCCACAAAATCGATTTGTGTTTTAGCAACATTTACTGGTTCTGGATATTTTGCAACGGGTGCAGATGCTTTTTTCCAGTCTTTGAATAATTTCTCAACTTGTTTTTTAACATCTTTAAACTTTACATCACCAACAACTACTAAATAAGCGTTTTCTGGCACAAAATACGATGCATAATTTTGCTTAACATCTGCCAACGTTACGTTGTTTAATGTTTGCTCTGTTACAAATTCTCCGTTTGGATGATTTTTTCCAAACAACAATGCATTTGTTACACGACCTGCTACAGAACTAACCGATTTTTCATCAGCTTTTAAACCTTCAATAGCTTGTTGTTTTGCTTTATCGAATTCTTCTTGAGAGAACAACGGGCTTAATGATCCTTCTGCCATTAATTCTAACAAACGAGAACTGTATTTAGACAATCCGCTTGCAGATGCTCCGGTATTCCAAAAGTTAACACTTGCACCTAAGAAATCAATTTCATCATTGAATTTTTCTTTAGATGTTTTTGCTGTTCCATTACCAACAACAGCACTTGTTAAGCTTGATACTCCCGCTTTTGCTCCTTCTGCATACGGTGGTGTATCAATAGTTAACATATAACTTACGCGTGGTAATTTATGATCTTCTACAACCATTACCTTTAAACCGTTTTTCATGGTAAACTCTTGCGGTTTATTCACATGAACCGTTGGCATTGGGCCTGGTTGCGGTTGTGGGCGTTTTATTTGAGCTTCGGCACTAATAGTTAGTAACAAAGCTGATGCGAATAATAATATTTTTTTCATTTTGTATACTTTCTTATTTAGCTGATTCTGCTTCTCCTTTTGCTGGTACATAGTCTAATAATAAACGAGCATTGCTTTGTAAATACTTTTTAGCAACATCGCGAATTTCTTCTCTTGTAATTGAACGATAAATTTCTATTTCTTCGTTAATTAAATTAATATCGCCATACAATAAGTAGTTTGTAGCCAAGTTTTCTGCCAATCCTTCTAAATCAGAATTTTGGCTAACGTAGCGGTTTTCAAAATCGTTTTGTAACTTTTGGTAATCTCTTTCAGAAATCAACTCGGTTTGCAATTTTGTAATTTCAGCATCAATTTCTTTTTGTAATGCCTCACGCGAAGTATCACCCATTGGTAAACCAGCAATTAAGTACATTCCGTAATCTTCTTGTGCATAGTTGAAAGCAAATAACTGTAAAGCCATTTTTTTCTCGTCAACAATTTTCTTTTGCATTGGCGATGATTTTCCGCCAGAAAGATACGATGAAATCATATCCAAAACTCTAGCATCTCGCGTTTTCATAGATGGAGTTCTATAAGCGGTGATGTACATTGGAATTTGAATGTTTGCATCGTAAGCCGTTGCATGAATTGCTGTTGTAATTGGATCTTCTTGAATGTTTACACGAGGAACATTAGCTCCTTTTTTAATCACTCCAAAATATTTCTGAACCAAATCTTTAGTTTTTGCAAACTCAATATCACCTGCAATTACTAAAACAGCGTTGTTTGGCACATAGAATTTTTTGTTAAATGCCTGAAACTCTTCTAAAGTAGCAGCATCTAAATGTTCCATAGAACCAATTGGCGCCCAACGGTAAGGGTGTTTTTTGAAAAGATTTTTCTTCACTTCTGTGATCCAGTTTCCGTAAGGGCTGTTATCTACACGTAAGCGTTTTTCTTCTTTCACCACTTCGTTTTGCGTATCAACACCAATTTGGTTGATCACCGGTTGCAATAAACGATCCGATTCCATCCAAATAGCCAATTCTAAATTGTTCGATGGAAATACTTCATAATAATACGTACGGTCGTCTGAAGTGTTGGCGTTATTTTGACCACCATTTGCGGTTACCAATTTAAACCATTCACCTCTTTCAATGTTTTCTGTACCTTCAAACAAAAGGTGTTCAAAAAAGTGCGCAAAACCAGTGCGCTCTGGGTTTTCATCTTTTGCACCAACGTGGTACATTACAGAAGTAACTACAACTGGCGCCGATTTGTCTTGATGTAAAACTACATGCAAACCATTGTCAAGTGTATACTCTTCAAACTCAACTTTTTGTGCAACTGCAACACTACTAACTAAAAGTGCAGACGCTAAAGCCGTTAAAGATTTTCTCATAACTTCGATTTAAATTAATTTGATTTTTTAATTAGTGCGCAATTTCGTGATTTTGTTACATTTAAATTCTTATTTTTTTTACTATTTTTACTTTAACAGATTAATTTTTTAAAAACGAACCACTTACACTTGGTTTTTAGATATTTTTTGTATATTTGCAGTCTTAAAAATTAATCTTAATTTAATTGTTATGTACGCAATCGTAGAGATAGCAGGGCAACAATTCAAAGTTAGCAAAGACCAAAAAGTTTACGTAAACCGTTTGGCAACTGAAGAAGGACAAAATGTTACTTTTGACAAAGTTCTTTTAGTTGACAATGCAGGAACAGTAACTTTAGGCGCCCCAGCTATAACAGGAGCTTCAGTAGGAGCGAAAGTTTTAAAGCACCTTCAAGGTGACAAAGTTATCGTTTTCAAAAAGAAAAGAAGAAAAGGATACAAAAAGAAAAACGGTCACAGACAAGCATTGACTCAAATCGTAATCGAGGGAATCACTATTTAATCTGTAACCAGAAAAGTATTAACAATTTTAAAAACCAAACATCATGGCTCACAAGAAAGGTGTCGGTAGTTCTAAGAATGGTAGAGAATCTGAATCGAAACGTTTAGGCGTTAAGATTTATGGTGGACAAGCAGCTATTGCTGGTAACATCATTGTAAGACAAAGAGGTTCAAAACATAACCCAGGTGAAAATGTTTACATGGGGAAAGATCATACTTTACATGCTAAAGTTGACGGAGTTGTACAATTCGTAAAAAAGAGAGATAACAAATCTTTCGTTTCTGTTGTACCATTTGAAGCTTAATCTTCTTAGACTGAAAAAATGAAAAGCATCTCAACGAGATGCTTTTTTTTTGCTATAAACTAAACCTGTATTTTGCTGTTAAAAGCAGGTAGCGCGGCATTAAACGATAGCTGGTACTGCTGTAACCAATATCGCTTACATTAAAGGTTGTGAAATTTTGTTTGTTAAAAAGGTTGTTTCCACGCAAAGCCAATGTCCATTTGTCGCCTTTGAATTTGTAGGTGGCTTCAAAATCTAAAAATATGTGATTGCGCTGATTTTCTGCCAAATTTCCAAAATAATAATGTTCTGTTACCGCTTTTATATCTAATGTTTCATCTATTTTAAAGAATAAATCTAAAAAGTTGAAAACGTTTGTAAAGCTGTTTTCAAAATCGGGCGATTTGACTTTGGAACGATTCCATTCGCTGCCAATATGAAAGTTGAAAGGGCTTTTAAAATTGGTGCGCCATTCCATATTGTAGCGCTGATTAGCGTAGTTGTTTTTGCGTAGTCCGGAATTGTTTACTTCGTTAAACGATGTAGAATACAAATAATTACTTTCTAATTTCAAGTTGCTTTTTATCTTTCTAAAATAAAAATTGCTTGAAAAATTCACTCCAAAAGTATCGCCTCCTTTTATAAAAACACTTTCACTTAGCGAGCTGTTTTGCTCGATAAAACTGCGATTGGTAAGCACATTGCTTTGTTTGCTGTAATTTAAGTTTAGAGAAAAACGGTAGCGGTTTAAATAGTGGCGAATGCTGTACCCTAAATTTCCGCTTTGATAATCGGTTAGTGCAAATCTTCCCAAACCTTTTGAGAAACTTCGTGAGGATGTTAACAAATACGTATCGTTTACATCAACAAACGAAGTGTTGTTAAAATTAATCATGTAAGATCCGTTAAAAACATGAGTAGGCGTTACATCCCACATGAAATTCACAGAAGGATTCACATAAAAAGGATTCTGCTTTTTGCTTGATTTGATGGTTGAAAAACTATTGAATAATTGATGCGCTTCTGCCCTACCCGAAATTTTAAAAGTGTTCCATTTCCAGGTATATCCACTTTTTGCATAGAAATCGCCCAAGGTAAACGAACTATCGGTTTGAAATCCATCGGGGCGAACAATTTCCGCATCATTAAATAACTGAAAAACAGTATTCATGGATTGGTTATGATGTTCATATCCTACTTGAAATTCAACTAAATCGTTGTTTTTTTGTTTCAGTTTAAAATCGGCTTCAATGCCTGCAAATGTTTTGTTGTTGGTGATGTTGTTGTTCATTGCCGTTGCATCAAAGGCAAACAAATCGCCCATTAAATAATCGTTGATGCTGTAAAACTGTGGTAGTTTGTTTGTAAAGAATCTGCTTTTTAATAACACTACGTTTTTATCTTTCCACTTGTGGGTATAGGTAACTTTTTGATCAAAAAAGGTGTTTTTGGTTTGAAGTTTTTCTAAGGTATTTGCACCATTAAAAGTTAAATCGTTGATATTGTTGGTGTTTCCTTGGTTATAAACCGAACTCACTTGTAACATTTGGGTTTTAGAAACATCGTAGGTTGCCAAAAGATTCACATAACCACTTTTTAAATGACTTTTAAACTGGTTGTTTTCGATGTTTTCAAAATAGGTTGCACCTACATTGGTAATGCTGTAACTGTTGTTAAACGCATAATTTTCATCGAACCCAAGAAAACCTACCGCTTTTATTTTTAACTTTTCGGTTATGGGCACAATACTACTAAGTGAAACGTGTTCGGCATTGTTTATCCTTGTACGATGGTCTTTTAGCTGACTGGCACGTGCACCGTGTAAACCCATTAACTGGTAAAGTTGTCCGCCACTGCCAATAGATTCTACTTCGTAATTGTTGTAAAACATACTTTCTAACGAACCTACACGATCTTCGCCCACATTGTTTAAACCGTAGGTTAAAAAGTTTTTGTATTTTTTACTGAAGTTCATTAAGTTGCCCGAAACCTGGTAGCGGTTTTCTGAAACCACACCATAGCCAGCACTTATATCGCCAAACCACAAGTCTTTGTATTCTTCATCAATGGTTAGGTTTAGTGCAACTTTGTTACTTTCTTCTACCCTTTTTAATAATTTATTGTTGCTGTAACGGCGCAAAACTTGTACTTTATCAAGCGGTTTGTTGGGCATGTTTTTGGTAAGAATGCTGTATCCCCGATTAAAAAAATCGTCGCCATCTACCATTACTTTTTCAATTTCAGTGTCTTCAAATTTTATTTTACCATCTTTTTCAACAGTAATGCCCGGAATATTTTTCAGCAAATCTTCCACCACCACTTCGCGACCGGTACTGAACGCTTTGGCATCGTAGCTAAGGGTGTCGCCACGCAGCTGTATGGGATTATCTATTTCTATGACCAAATCTTGTAACACTTCGGTACTTTCATCTAACGTAAACAGTAAGTTGTATTCTTTTTTGTCTTTGGTAATGGTTATGGGTTGTTGTTGTTTTTCAAAGCCCATTTTGTTTACCTCTACCACAAAACTGCCTTCGTTTTCGGTTTGAATACTGAAACTTCCTTGTGCGTTGGTAAAACCAAACTGCAAAATGTGATCTTCGGCATTTTTTATAAGAACCGATGCATTTGAAATGGGCACTTTAGCCACAGAAACAACCGTTCCTTTGCAAACAGTTTGTGCGTGCATAGAAACGGTTGTGAATAAAAGCAATAAGGTTATTAGTGTTTTTGGCATTATATGTTTTTAAGGTAATTATTTTTCAGTTGTATTTTCTTCCCATTCATACACTCTTTCTAAACCAAATCTTCCTAAAACTGTTTTTGTAACAGATATACTTCGATCGCTTTCCATTTCTGCCCAGAAAGCATCCATTGCTTCATCTGCCTTTTTAAAATACTGTTGCAAAGATATTTTTGTTAAACTTTTTGATGGAAAAGGAATGTCATCTATTAACTTTTCTATTTTTTCTAATTTATAAACCACGCTTTGGTCTTTATCGGTAGCTTCTAAAATCAATCCCGGTAAACCATACCATTTCCATGGACCTGCGCTTATGGGTATTTCTGGTGTAAACCAAGCTTCAAAAGTATTTCCTCTAAAACTTGTAGTTGCTTTATAACAGGTAAAGTTCTGAATTTGTTTGGTTTCGTTTGTTATTTGCCATGAATAGTTTATCTCGTCGGTAACCAAAAAAAAACTTTTTACTAATGTCTCTAATCATTTCAATTTTATTAGCTACATGGTTTACCTTCATATACTCATCAGGATACTTGCTGTAATCTGTAGAACCACTTCCTCCTTTCCACACTGTAGCTCCATTCTCATTTATATAAGTGGTGTCTTTAATTACTTTTATAGGTACAGTAGATGCCATAATAGTTTGCATAACCGTTGGCTGGTTTTCTTTTATATACAAAACGGCATCTCTTTTAAGATTGCCTTCAAAACGTTTATAAGTAATTTTATAATCGTTTGTTTGTGCAAGTATTATTTGGCAAAAAAATAGTAAAACAAGTAACTGTAAATTTTTCATTAATTAGTTTTTTTATGTTAAAGCTAAATATACAACTTATTTGTTTTCTTCCCATTCGTAAATAAGTTCTCTTCCGTATCTACCTTTACCTCCATTTTGGGAAGCATTTCTTACTTTTATTTCACCATCTCTTTTCATATCTGCTAACATAGCTTCTAATGCCTCGTCTTTTTGGGTTATAAACTCTTTCATTGTCATTTTACCATAAATTTTTTCAGTAGTTAAATCTTCTAAATCTTTATCTAACAAACCTAAAGCTTTTGTGTATTCTATACTTCTTGCGCTATAATTGTATATTTTATTTACATCATACGCTTCAATAATTAAGCCTGGCAATCCTCTTAATTTCCATGGTCCATAAGGATAAGGGATAGAAGGTGCAAACCATGCTTCCCATTCTACACCTCTAAAAATGCATATTGCTTTTTGGCATGTAATGTTATTAATTTGTTTGGTTTCTTTGGTTAGCTTCCAGTTTTGACCTGCTTTGTCTGAAATTAATATTAATTTACCTTTTTGTAAATCATCTAAAAAAAGAAAATCATTATCTTTTAAAAAAGTTAGATAGTAATAATTACGCGTAATATTAGCCTTAGTTACGTGTAGTGTGGTATTTTTTATTTCAGGTTTGTCATTTTTTTCTTCTTTAGCTAAAGCAGAAAGAATATATACTTCAAAAATAGCTTTTTCATTATCGGCCCACAAACAACCTGTTCTTTGTAACGTTTTAGTTGTTTGATATAGAATATCATATTTAACAACTAATTTATTATGTTGCCCCCAAGTTTTTATTACTAAAAAAAACAAACTGTATATAAAAAACTTTTTCATTATTAATTTATTTATTAAAACAAGAGGGAATAAAACTCCCTCTCTTTTTTTGTTATTACATTATTTCCATACTTACGTTCATTCCGGGATACTGAAGACTAAGTTCCTCTTGCATTCTTAAGCCTTTATTAAAACAATCGTCTGCACTTCCTGCTGTTCCAATATAATCGAAACCGTAAATAGCTTCTCCCGTTTCAGGATGATAAACACAAAGACTAAATCTACAAGGAGCAGCATCAAAATCTAGATTTACATTTAAACCTTTGTTTGCTTCTACTTCGTTAGAAGCGAAAGAACTTCCTGCAAGAGCAACACATGCTAATGCACTTAATAATATTTTTTTCATGATGTAATAATTTTAAATTAATACATTAATAATAATAATAACACAAACAAAATTTTTATGTTAAAATACCATGAATATGCTATTATTTTTTAGGTTACTCTTCCCATTCATAAGTAGGTTCCATAGGGTCTTTAAGAATTATATTTTGAGGAACTTCTCCACGATTAAAATCTGAATAAGGTGTTGTATCATATTTAAAATCGATAAATTCTTTAAACTCAATAGTATCACTAACAATATCTGGTTTGATAGATTTAAAATCATTTATATAAGTAACCTTATTAGCTAAGAACTGTATTTGATTATTCAAAGTGCTTGCTTGCAAAATAACGCCCGGTAAGCCTTGTAGTTTCCAAGGACCATAATGCATAGGTAGATTGTATGAAAACCAAACACTCCATGTATTTCCTCTAAATTTCCCAATTGCTTTATAGCATTTAAAATTTGCAATGTTTTTGCTTTCTTTTGTTATTTGCCACTCTATTTTTTCAAAAGTATCTTTTATCCAAACATTCTTTCCTTTAAAAATATCATTAAATATAATTGTTTTTAATAGCGCATTTTTTGTGTAAAAGAAACTTTCAGTAACAATTGTACTATTAAAAGTGTTTTCAAAATCATTGATGGATACCCCTAGAATAGTTTCTTCTGATTTATTAGTATTCCAATCTTCGGCCTTACTTATGTATTCCACAAAAACAGATTCATTCTCGTTACAAATTAATTGTGAGGGTATTTTTTTTGGAAAATTAAAATCATAATACGATGTATAATCAATAGTCACAAGCTTCTGTGAATAAGAAGCTTGCGTTATTGTTATTAAGATTAAAAATAAAAAGAAGTATTTTAAGCTGATACTATTCATTTATTAATATGCTACCCAGTTAGACCTCCCATTTACATTTAATCCCCATTCTTTTGCATATTCTATAGCTTTGTCCATAGCCCCTCCAAATGACGAACCGCAACCTTCAGAAGTTGTATCACCATAAACAGGGCTTATTTGCATATTTACAATTCGTCCTCTTGAATCTGTAAATATAATTACCCAACTACAATCTCCTAATCCTGAATAAACTTTTGTAACTGTTAATGAAATTCCATTCTCTAAATTAAGTTTAAAGCTTTCTTGAGAATCTTGCTTGTCATTTGAATTGTTGTTTAATAAGGAGTTCTTTTCTTTGTAAATAATTTCGTTCGAAGCAAAACTGCTTCCAGCAAAAGCAACGCACGCTAATACGCTTAAAAACATTTTTCTCACAATAAATTAATTTCAAATTTTTTATGAATCAATAATAATAATAATAATAACAATAATAATAACACAATCAAAATTTTTATATTAAAATAACATGAATGTGTTATTATTTTAGCACTGCAATTTATCTCCCCACAATAGAATGATACAATTCTAACGCTTTTCAGTCGGTTAACTACGAAATAAATCTACATACATTCAACAGTCGTAAATACAAACTTTCGTTTTCGGTTTGATATTGTTCTTGGTAACAGTTTTAAAATAAGTTCAATAAAAAGATTTCGCTTTTAAATAAACCTTAGTCCATAAATTTTTTATTTTTTTATTTGTAGATCGTGCTACTTTTAATAATGTGATTATTTTGGTTTTAAAATCGACTAAAATACGCACAAAAAAAACCACCTTTAATAAAGATGGTTTCTATAATTTATTTATTTTTCTTTGCTCTGCGTTCTCTTGCAATCAGTGTGTTTTTCATTAGCATGGCAATGGTCATTGGTCCTACACCGCCTGGAACCGGAGTAATCCAAGATGCTTTTTTGGCAACTTCATCAAAAGCTACATCGCCTTTAATTACATATCCTTTTGCATTGGTTTCATCGGCAACACGCGTAATTCCAACATCAACAATCACGGCACCTTCTTTAATCATTTCTGCTTTTAAAAATTCTGGAACTCCTAATGCGGTAATAACAATATCGGCTTCACGAGTAATTTCTTCTATATTTTGTGTTGCAGAATGCGTTAAAGTAACAGTTGCATTTCCTGGATATGCCTTACGACTCATTAACAAACTCATTGGTTTACCCACAATATTAGATCGACCAATTACAACCACGTTTTTACCTTTTGTTTCGATTTTGTTGCGTTCTAACAACTGTAAAATTCCGAAAGGTGTTGCAGGAATAAACGATTCTAATTCCAATGCCATACGACCGAAGTTTTCTGGGTGGAAACCATCAACATCTTTATCAGGATCAACCGCATTTAAAACCTTTTGTTCATCGATATGCTTTGGTAATGGCAATTGAACAATAAATCCGTCGATAGCATCATTGGTATTTAATTCGTTGATTTTTGCCAACAGTTCTTCTTCTGTAGTTTCTTCGGGCAACGAAACCAAGGTAGAATCAAAACCAATCTTTTCGCAGGTCTTTACTTTACTGCCAACATAAGTTAAACTTGCACCGTTGCTACCCACCAAAACAGCCGCTAAGTGAGGTACTTTTTCGCCACGCTGCTTCATTTGAGCTACTTCGGCAGCGATTTCGTTTTTAATTTCTTCCGATACTTTTTTACCGTCTAATAATTGCATTGTTGTGTTGTTTAGGAATTTAAAAACCTTGCAGGTTTGTTTTATTAGGATTTATTTTTTGGACTTTTGATATTCGATTTTATGACTTTCAACTAGAAATCTATTTCATTCCCATGCCTTTCATCTGCCCCATCATGCGCATTAAGTTTTTACCTTGCGCGCCTTGCATCATCTTCATCATTTTACTCATTTGGTCAAATTGCTTCAACAATTGGTTTACCTGCTGAATATCGGTTCCTGAACCTTTTGCAATACGAAGTTTTCGTTTTGCATCTAACAACGCTGGTTTTTTACGTTCCACGGGAGTCATTGAATGTATAATAGCTTCGATATGTTTAAAGGCATCGTCTTCAATTTCGATATCTTTCATTGCTTTACCCACACCAGGAATCATACCTACAAGATCTTTCATAGATCCCATTTTTTTTACCTGTTGGATCTGACTTAAGAAATCATCGAAACCAAATTCGTTTTTAGCAATTTTCTTTTGAAGTTTTCTTGCTTCTTCTTCATCATACTGTTCCTGCGCGCGTTCTACTAACGAAATTACGTCACCCATTCCCAAAATACGATCTGCCATACGGTCTGGATAGAACACATCAATTGCATCCATCTTCTCGCCTGTACCAATGAATTTTATGGGTTTGTTTACGATTGATTTAATAGAAATGGCAGCTCCACCACGCGTATCACCGTCTAATTTTGTTAATATTACTCCATCAAAATTCAAACGATCATTAAACGCTTTAGCAGTATTTACGGCATCTTGCCCTGTCATAGAATCTACAACAAACAAGGTTTCGTGTGGTTTAATGGCAGCGTGAACGTTTGCAATTTCGTTCATCATTTCTTCGTCAATCGCCAAACGACCAGCAGTATCGACAATTACAACGTTGAATCCGTTTTTCTTGGCATAATCAATCGCATTTGTTGCAATAGAAACCGCATTTTTGTTTTCTGGTTCAGAATAAACCTCAACACCAATCTGATCTCCCACAACATGCAGCTGATTAATTGCCGCCGGACGATAAATGTCACAGGCAACCAATAACGGCTTCTTTGTTTTTTTAGTTTTTAAATAGTTTGCCAGCTTTCCGGAAAAAGTAGTTTTACCAGACCCCTGTAAACCCGACATTAAAATTACCGTTGGATTTCCCGAAAGATTTACACCAACAGCATCGCCACCCATTAATTCGATTAATTCGTCTTTAACTATTTTAACCATTAACTGACCTGGTTGCAGGGTTGTTAAAACGTCTTGACCAATTGCTTTTTCTTTTACTTTATTGGTAAAATCTTTAGCAATTTTAAAGTTCACGTCGGCATCTAACAACGCACGACGTACTTCTTTTAAAGTCTCGGCTACATTGACTTCTGTAATTTTTCCGTGACCTTTTAATATATGAAAGGCTTTGTCTAATTTATCGCTTAAATTATCGAACATACTTTTTCTTATTGAAACTAAAGGGCAAATATACAATAAAGTAAAAGATGTGTCAAGATTTTGTTTTTTTGTTTGGGATTGCTGCTATTTTAATTTCCAAAAGGTATTTTTTATGAAACACCGTCTCAAATAAGCACAAAAAAAAGTTGCACTTTAAAAGTACAACTCAAAAAACTAGTATTCTATAACGAACTCCTCTTTAGGAACACGCACTTTCTTCATGTTTTTCAACCAATCTTTTTCTTCATCGGAATAGCCTACATACATTAAAGAAACACTTTTTAATCCTTGTTGATCCAACCCTAAAACCTTGTCGATTAATTCGTTATTAAAGCCTTCTACAGGCGTTGAGTCTATTTTTAATTCAGCTGCTTGCGCTAAGGCAAGTCCCAAAGCAATATACGTTTGACGAGCAGCATGTGCGTGGTTTTTATCTGCTGATTCATTCAAATAAATTTCTTTTAATTTATCTGTATAGCTAGCAAAACGACCTCTAGGCAAGTCTCTTTCATCGGTTGTAAAATCGTATACTTTATCAATTCTATCGGCTGTGTATCGATCCCATGCAGCAAAAACAATAACATGTGAACAATCTCTCATACATTCAGGATTTAAAGCTCCTTTTACCAATTGTTCTTTTATCTCTTGATTTTTGATAACGATAACTTTAAAAGGTTGTAAACCCGATGATGTTGGAGCCAATCGAGCGGCTTCTACAATTTTATTAATCGATTCTTCACTTACCTTTTTGGTAGGATTGTATGCTTTTGCAGCATAACGCCAGTTTAAATTTTCTATTAAATTCATGGGTATTATTCTTTGTTAGATACTGTTAATTTTACGTCCATATTTCCTTTGGTTGCTACTGAATACGGACAAATTGCGTGTGTTTTTTCTATAAGTTGTTGAGCAACTTCTAAAGAAACACCCAGTATATTTGCATGCAATGTTGCAGCTAAACAAAAACCACCTGTTTCCGTTTGACCGATTGAAACATTTGCTGTTACAGTAGTTATTCCTGTTTTAAGACCTTCTGTTCGAATGACCAATCCTAATGCACTGTCAAAACAAGCGGCATAACCACCCGCAAAAAGCATCTCTGGATTTAAATAATCATCATCACTTCCACCTAATGCTTTAGGCATACGAACCTGTAAATTTAAAACACCGTTTGATGACACAATGCTACCCGCTCTTCCTCCGGTAGCAGTTGCATCTGTTGTATATAGTACTTTCATTACTTAAGATTTTGTAAAATTTTGTTTATGATTGTTTTTAATTGTGTTTGTTCCTCGCTGGTAAGCTGTACCTGATTCATCAATTGTTGTGGAATACATGTTGCTTTTTTTCTTAATTCGATTCCTTTTGAGGTTAACGCAATCAATACCATGCGCTCATCTTCAGTGGAACGATTGCGTGTAACAATGTTTTTTGTTTCTAAACGTTTTAAGAGCGGCGTTAATGTACCACTGTCTAAATCAAGCTTTTCACCAATTTCTTTTACGCTTAATTGTTCAAACTCCCAAAGAACGATCAATACCAAATATTGCGAATAGGTAATATCCATTGCTTCTAAAAAAGGTCGGTATGCGCTTATTATTTCTTTTGAAAGACAATATATGGGAAAGCACAATTGGTTTGATAATTTTAAATTTTCATTCATTTGAACAATTTTATGCAAATATATATCGCACAATTAAATTGTGCACAATTTAAAATAACAAAGATTTGTTAAATTTTATTTAGAGCTTAAAAACGTAGGTAAAAACTTAAATTATTTGTTTTCAAACAAATAATTTATAATTTTTTGAAAGTTGAATAAAAAAAACGCCCCTTTCAAAAGAGGCGTTTTCGTATTTTTTACATTCTATTCGGAACATCAATTCCCAATAAAGCAAAGGCGTTTTTAACCGTTTGTCCTACTTTGTTGGACAATTGCACACGGAATACTTTTTTATCGTGATCTTCTTCTCCTAAGATAGAAACCGACTGATAAAACGAGTTGTATTCTTTAACCAAATCGTAGGTATAATTCGCAATTAATGCCGGACTGTATGTTTTGGCTGCTTGCTGAATCACTTCTGGAAACTGTGCTAAATTCTTTATTAGCTCTTTTTCTTTTTCGTGAAGAGCTACTTCACTATCGTTCAGTATGACAGAACTATAATCAAAATCGGCTTTGCGAAGAATAGACTGAATACGTGCGTAGGTATATTGAATAAACGGACCTGTGTTTCCAGCAAAATCTACTGATTCTTTAGGATCGAATAAAATTCGTTTTTTAGGATCTACCTTTAAAATGTAATACTTCAAAGCGCCTAAACCAATCATTTGGTGCAGACTGTCTTTTTCTTCGTTCGATAAACCTTCCAACTTACCTAATTCTTCTGAAATTTCTTTGGCAGTAACGGTCATGTCGTTCATTAAATCATCGGCATCAACAACAGTTCCTTCACGCGATTTCATTTTTCCCGAAGGTAAATCAACCATTCCGTACGATAGATGATACAAATGTTCTGCCCAATCATATCCCAGTTTTTTAAGAATTAAGAACAACACTTTAAAATGGTAATCTTGTTCGTTTCCAACGGTGTAAACCATTCCGCCCACATCAGGAAAATCTTTTACACGCTGAATGGCTGTTCCAATATCCTGGGTCATATAAACCGAAGTTCCGTCTGAACGCAACACTAATTTTTCGTCTAAACCATCGGCAGTTAGATCAATCCAAACCGAATTATCTTCTTTTTTATAGAAAATTCCTTTTGCCAAACCTTCTTCCACCACATCTTTCCCCAACAAATAGGTATTGCTTTCGTAATAATTACAGTCGAAATCTACACCGATGTTTTTATAAGTCGCTTCAAAACCTGCATAAACCCAACTGTTCATTTTTTCCCAAAGTGCCACAACCTGCTCATCGCCTGCTTCCCATTTACGAAGCATTTCTTGAGCTTCTAAAATTAATGGAGCTTGTTTTTTAGCTTCGTCTTCGGTTAAACCTTTTTCTATTAACTGATTGATTTCTGCTTTATACGCTTTGTCAAATTCTACATAATAATTTCCAACCAGCTTATCGCCTTTTAATCCTGTTGATTCTGGTGTTTCGTTGTTTCCGAATTTTTCCCAAGCCAACATGGATTTACAAATATGTATGCCACGGTCGTTAATCACCTGTGTTTTATATACTTTTTTGCCCGAAGCTTTTAAAATTTCGGCAACCGAATAACCTAACAAAACATTACGAACATGCCCTAAATGCAAAGGTTTGTTGGTGTTTGGCGACGCATATTCTACCATAACCGCTTTTGCATCGGCGCTGGTTGATTTGTATCCGTAGGTTTTATTATCTAAAATAGAATTAAAAAACTGGCTGTAATAACTATCGCTAATAACAATATTTAAAAATCCTTGCACAACGTTGAATTTTGTTACCAAATCAACATTTTCAACTAAATAGGCACCAATTTTAGTTCCTATTTCAGCAGGATTGCCTTTTAATTGCTTTACCAACGGAAAAACCACCATGGTAACGTCTCCTTCAAAATCCCTACGCGTAGCCTGAAATTCTACTCGATCAATCGTTAAATCGAACAATTGTTGAACTGCTTGCTTAATGTACGGCGTTAAAATTTCTTGTAAAGACATTGTTTTAATTTTTTTAATTAAGGTGCAAAGATAAAACTTTTCAGTGGCTTTTAATTTACTAAAATGCGGTGTAGAATTATTTTTTGTTTTGGTGTAACATTTTTAATCAACCGCACACTAATTCATCAAACAATAATTTAAGAGGAACACTTGTTTGGGCGTTCTTTCAAAATCATACAAAATAAAAACAAAAATGAAAAAGAAGTACTTAACCCTATCGTTGCTTTTGGCTGTATCGGTTAGCTCATGGGCGCAGCAACCGGCGACAGGTAACGGAGTTGTAAAAGGAAAAGTTTCTGAAAAATCGACCAAAAACGCGGTTGGTTTTGCATCGGTAGCTATTTCTGCAAATGGTCAAATTATTTCGGGCGATTTAACTGATGAAGATGGATCGTTCACGATAACAAATCTGCCCAATACGCCGATTGAAATTTCGGTGGAATACATTGGATTTAAAACTTATAAGAATACCATTGATTTATCGACCGAAAAAACGATTGATCTTGGAATGATTTCGTTAGAAGTTGACGAACAAATTTTAGATGCTGTGGTGATAAACGCCGAACGCAGCACCATGGAACAATTGGTTGACCGCAAGGTGATTCGTGTGGGGAAAGATTTATCTACCGCAGGTGCAACAGCTTCGGACATTATGAACAATATTCCTTCGGTAAACGTGGATCAAGATGGAAATATCTCCATGCGCGGCAATGAAAATGTTCGTGTTTTGATTGATGGAAAGCCTACGCAGTTGGATCCAAAAACGTTGTTGAAACAAATTCCTTCAAACGCTATTGATAAAATTGAATTAATCACCAATCCATCGGCAAAATACAACCCGGAAGGAATGAGCGGAATGATCAATTTTGTATTGAAGAAAAATATGCAAGATGGTTTTAATGGAAGCTACAACGGAAACATTACGTTTGCAAGGGTTCCAAAGTTTAACCAAGGGTTAGATTTGAATTATCGTAAAGGAAAAATCAACTTTTTTGGAAACTATAATTATTCCGATCAAAAAACACTGAACGGCGGAGTAATGACACAGTTAGACGATAACAGCCAGCAAATTTTCGATATTGTAAACGATAACAAAGTGCACACTTTTAAAGTTGGTTTTGATATTTATGCGAACGATAAAAACACGTTTTCGCTTTACACCAACCAAACGTATGGTGATGGAATTGGAACGGTTGACAATACCATATCGTATCCCAGCAGTCCGTTATTGTTACAAACCGACCAATACATCGGTGCAAATAAATCGCAAATTTACAATGCAGCCTATAAAAAACTGTTTACAAAAGCAGGACAAACTTTAGATTTTGAAGTGAATTACAGCAAAACCAACGACGACCAAAACGGGAATTTTGGTATTGCAGGAAATTCGCCAACAAAATACAACGACAACAGCAACAATACGGTTGATGCCGTTCAGGCAAATTTAGATTATGTGCATCCGTTCAACGAAAAAACCAAGTTGGAATTAGGTGCAGAATATCGTACCACAACCATTGACAACACTTACAGAACAACAAATGTTATTGGCAACCAAACCGATTTTGAATACAACATGGACATTGCATCGGCTTACGCAACATTTGGTTCTAAGTTCGATAAATGGGGTTATCAAATTGGTGCACGCTTGGAAAAATACAATGTAGATGCAAATTACTTGATTGCTTCGGAAGCAGCGACTTTTAAAGATGATTATTTAACGGTATATCCGTCGGCATTTTTAAGCTATACGCCTACTCAAACCGATTTTTTCCAGATTAGTGCAAGCCGCCGTGTAGATCGTCCGAATGTTTGGCAAACAAGACCCATTCGCGATTACAGCACACCGCGTGTAGTACAAATAGGTAACCCCGAATTGCGTCCGCAGTTTACCAATTCGGTAGAGTTTAACTATACCAAAATTTTTGGTGTGAAAGGAAGTGCAACTTTAGGAACGTATTACCGCATGATTAACGACCCAATTGAACGTACGTTTTATTTAGATACATCAACTCCTGAAGCTATTGCAGAAAGAAAGATGGTTATGAGCTACGGAAACTTTGACGAATCTACTGCTTATGGTGCCGAATTATCTGCAAACTACAAACTTACCAAATGGTGGGATGTGCAGCCAAGTATAGAATATTATCATAGAATACAACGTGGTATTGTAACGGTTTTAAACCCAGATACCAACCAAGCCGAATTGCAGCAGCGCGAAGTGAACAACGGGGTATTTAACAGCCGTTTAAACAACAACTTTAAAATTACCAACCAGTTGCGTGCATCGTTATTTGGTTTCTACCGTGGCGACGCGTTAGGGGTTAACGGCGAAATGAAAGCCATGTATAAGATTGATGCTGGTGTGCGTTACAGCTTCTGGGAAAACACAGCCAATGTAAGTTTACGCTTCAACGATATTTTCAATAATATGAGAGCTCGTTTTGAAGGTGATGCCCCTTACCGCCAAACAGGAACATTTACCTGGGAAAGCCAATCGTTATTTGTTGGTTTCCAATACATGTTTGGATCAGGGAAAAACAGAGCATTACAACGTAAAGCCCGCGATAAAAACGAAGTTCAAAACTCTGGAGGATTTTTCTAAAAAACATAAACCGATTGAATTAAAAATTCAGTCGGTTTTTTTTATTAGGTTTTTATTCAATCCAAAAAATAGTTTCTTTATGTAGCCCGAAAATCCTACTATTTTTTTTATCGAATAAATCCAAAACATTAATAAACGTTTGATAGGAAGTGTCTTTATTTAGAACAATATTAATATGCACACGTCTTTCCAAATCATGCAATCTAATCGAATCAATGGTTTTGTCAACTTTTTTCAATAAATCAGTTTTCGATAATTCATTTGTATTAAAAACAACCCGCTCGCTCCAACCTCCGCAACTAGTAGTTTCTGCATCTTCTGATTCATACATTGGTTCTGGTTCTGGCAAAGGTGTTTCTTCATCTAACTTTTTTAAAAAATCAGGTTCAAATTTAGCGTTTGACTTTGTATCGATAACCATAAAATCAATAGTATAATCTATAGGTTTTGAATACAAACTATAAACACAAAACACAAGCATTAATATGCTCAATATTAAAAAGGTATAATTGTAAAAAGATATTTTGGTTTTCATAATTATAGTTAAAAACTATAAAGCTAACAAAATTAATTTTAGCAAAAAAAAGCGAAACCTAAACAGTTTCGCTTTTAACTTCTTTATCAAACATTAATGCTCTTGACTTTTTTTTGTCTATTCGGTCTTTTTTTAAATCAAACGTGGTTCCAAAAACCTTGTCCCAAAGGGTATTGCTAACTCCAAAACCTAAATTATCATTACGATAATGATGCAGATGATGATTGCGCCAAAGTGGTTGTAAAAACTTAAATGGCGGCTCAATTGCGTGTATTAAATAATGCATAGAGGCGTACATTAACCAACCCAACATAAAACCCGGATAAAAAGCAAAAGCATATTTTCCTAACACTAAATATTGAATCCCTAGCAGTGCGCCTGCAATAATCAAGCTAGGTACAGGTGGCATAAACAACCTTGTTTTGTCTTTTGGGTAATGGTGATGGTTGCCGTGCATAATGTAGGCAAATTTCTGCATGCTTTCTTTTTCACTTATTAAATGAAAAATGTAGCGGTGGGCAATATATTCAAAAAATGTCCAGAAAAATAAGGCAAAGACCGACACTGTGAACATGATTGATAACGACAATTTGTAATTAACGTATCCGTAATAAAAACAATAGATTAAAAGTGGGGTATGAATTCCCCAACTTAACGCCGGATGCCCTTTGGTTAATAATTCCAAGAACGGATTTTTGAATAGTTGCGCCTGTCCTGAATTTTGTACTAATTGACCTTTCATTGCTCTTCTTTTTTTATTCCTAAATTACAAAGAACAAATATAAACCACAACTTTTACCAACGAATTATTGCACTTGCCCATGTAAAACCGCTTCCGAAAGCTGCAAGTACCACCAAATCACCTTCTTTAATTTTTCTATTTTCCCAAGCTTCGGTTAGTGCAATGGGTACCGATGCCGCTGTGGTGTTTCCGTATTTCATAATGTTGTTGTACACCTGATCGTCTGTCAATTTAAATTTTTGTTGGATAAATTGCGATATGCGCAAATTTGCCTGATGCGGTATCAACATGTTGATATCTGAAACCTGTAAATCATTTGCTTGTAATCCTTCATTAATCACTTCAGAAAATCGAACCACCGCGTTTTTAAACACAAATTGTCCGTTCATGTGTGGATAATACGATTCATCTTCAGGATTGTTTTCTTTAATGATATCGGTCACCCAACGTTTGCCCATTCCAGGAGCAATCAACGCCAATTCTTCGGCATGTTCACCTTCAGAATGTAAATGGGTTGATAAAATTCCTTTCGATAAATCCTCGGTTCGGCTTAAAACAGCAGCTCCTGCCCCATCACCAAAAATCACCGACACGCCGCGTCCGCGAGTAGTCATATCTAATCCTTTGGAATGAATCTCAGATCCAACCACCAAAATATTTTTATACATGCCTGTTTTTATGAATTGATCGGCAACCGAAAGCGCATAAATAAAACCCGAACATTGGTTGCGAATATCTAGCGCACCAACTGTTTTTATTCCTAATTCTTTTTGAAGTGTAACTCCTGGTCCTGGAAAATAATAATCGGGACTTAAAGTGGCAAAAACAATAAAATCGATATCGTTTTTGTCAATTCCCGCACGTTCAATGGCAATTTTCGATGCTTTCAATGCCATACCCGATGTGGTGTCTTCTGGTAAAACCACATGGCGGCGTTCTTTTATACCGGTTCGTTCTTGAATCCACTCGTCATTTGTATCGATCAATTTCGATAAATCATCATTTGTTACAACATTTTCCGGTACATAAAAGCCTAATCCGGTTATTTTTGAATGATACATAATCATAACTATTTTATATAGGCTAATTTAATTATAATTTTTAAACAGATAAAATACTTATTTTTGTAAAAACCCGATTATAAATGAAAAAAATAAAACAAACACTTTTAGCACTATTATTAGCCACAGCGCCTATGATTGCACAAGAAAATATTACGTATCAAAAACCATCGAAAGAAATTTTACAATTGGCAGATTACGATCGCGCCCCAACGGTATCAATGAATACCAGTAAAGAATGGATGGTTTTATCGTACCGAAACACCTACAAAAGTCTAGATGAACTAAATCAGGACGAATTGCGTTTGGGTGGTTTGCGTATCAATCCAAACACGAATATTTCAAGCACTGCATCGTTCATCAACAACATAAAAATTAAAAAAACGAACGATAAAACCGAAACCAACGTTAAAGGTTTGCCTGCAAATGCACTGATTAGCAACGTAACTTGGGCACCAAACGAAACCAAACTGGCTTTTACAAATACTACGGCTACCGGTAACGAATTGTGGATTTTAGATTTGCCAACTGCCACTGCAAAAAAACTGACCGATGCCGTTTTAAATGCCAATTTAGGTAACCCAATTACGTGGTATAAAAACAGCAACGAACTGTTAATTAAGGTGATTCCTGCAAACCGCAAACCGCTGATTGATGCCGCAAAAGCCATACCAACCGGACCAATTGTTTCTACTGCCGAAGAAGGTGTGGTTTCGCAAAACAGAACGTATCAAGATTTGTTGAAAAACAAAACCGATGAAGCTAATTTTGAAACCATTGTAACATCTGAATTATACACGATTGATTTAAACGGAACCAAAAAGCTGTTTAAAAAAGCCGATTTATATGCTGGTGAAACTTTTTCGCCCGATGGAAATTACATTTTGCTTACCACCATTCAAAAACCGTTTTCGTATTTGGTGCCGTTGAGTCGTTTTCCTATGAAAACCATTGCGTATTCAGCCGAAGGTAGAGAAATAAAACTGGTAAACGATGTTGCTTTAAGCGAAGTGATGCCGAAAGGTTTTATGGCGGTTCGCGAAGGAAAACGCAGTATGACCTGGAGAAGCGATAAACCTGCAACTTTGTTTTTTGTGGAAGCGTTAGATGGCGGTGATCCTGCAAAAACGGTGGAAAAACGCGATGCTTTATACACTTGGGATGCTCCGTTTACCAATCAACCAGAATTGCTTACAAAAACACCGCAACGTTTTGGCGGAATTGCTTGGGGCGATGATGAAACGGCGATTGTTTACGATCAATGGTATGATACCCGAAACATTAAAACCTATTTATTTAATCCTTCTAAAAAGTCGGAATTAGTGACCATTTGGGATCGAAATTATCAGGATATTTACAGCGATCCGGGTGATTTTCAAACAAAAAAGAATGCATTAGGAAGATACACGCTTCAAAAAGAAAACAACAAATTGTATTTAATTGGCGAAGGACATACCAAAGAAGGACAATTTCCTTTTATCGATGAACTAGATCTGGCTACTTTAAAAACAAAACGTCTGTATCAATCGAACCTTACCGATCGTATCGAATCAATTTCTGAAATCATTGATATTAAAAAAGGAGACGTTTTGGTAAACATTCAATCGAAAAACGATTATCCTAATTACTATTTCCGGAACATCAAATCTAAAAAAGATTTAAAGCAGATTACCTTCAACAAAAATCCGTTCGAAAGTATTAAAGATGTTCATAAAGAAGTAATTAAATACAAACGCAAAGACGGTGTAGAATTGTCAGGTACTTTGTATTTGCCAGCTGGTTACAATAGAAAAAATCCTACCGAAAAACTACCTTTACTAATTTGGGCGTATCCGGCTGAATACAAGGATAAAAACAGTGCGGGACAATCGGCAGCAAATCCTAACGAATTTACGTTTCCTTATTACGGCTCGTTTGTATATTGGGCTGCGAAAGGCTATGCGGTTTTAGACGATGCTGCTTTCCCAATTATTGGTGAAGGAACACAAGAACCGAACGACACGTTTATTGAACAATTGGCGCTAAATGCCGAGGCAGCGATTGATGCAGTTGATAAATTAGGATACATCGACAGAACACGTGTGGGTGTTGGCGGACATTCATACGGCGCTTTTATGACCGCAAATTTATTGGCTCATACCAAATTATTTGCTTGTGGAATTGCTCGTTCAGGTGCTTACAACAGAACATTAACTCCGTTTGGTTTTCAAAGCGAACAGCGCAATTATTGGGAAGTTCCTGAAGTGTACAACACCATGTCGCCTTTTATGAATGCCGACAAAATGAAAACTCCGTTGCTTTTAGTACATGGCGAAGCCGATAACAACCCTGGCACTTTTACCTTGCAAACCGAGCGTTATTTCCAAGCTTTAAAAGGATTGGGAGCACCAGTGCGTATGGTAATTTTACCAAAAGAAAGCCACAGTTATGTTGCTAAAGAAAACATTTTGCACCTGCTTTGGGAACAAGAGCAGTTTTTAGATAAACATTTAAAGAATAAAAAATAGAAACAAAACCGCCGGCAATTGCCGGCGGTTTTCATAAGATTATTTTTGGTTTTATATATTCACGAATTATAATTTTTTCAGTTTCTTTTAGGCACTTAAACAAACATCTAATAGACCAACTAATTTAAAACTTCTCTATAAAATCACTTTCTGATTTCTTTAAAGGTAAAATAGCTGCTTTTTCTGTAAACAATAGAACTTTAGATTACGTTTACTATCAGAACGTTCATCAAAGAAAAAGCAGTTTAAATTGCAAAAAAAAGCTTGAAAGAAAATTTTAAAGATATTACAATCTTTCATTTTCGATTGGGATCTTTTCTACTTCACACTTTCTATAAGTCTTACAAATTCGGCTTTGTAACCATCTTTATCATTCTGTAAACCTTGTTTGGCAAGATCAACAATATGACTGCTTTCTTTATCGGTTATCAGTTTAGAATCACGAAGCTTCAAACCGAACCAAGCTACCGAAGAAGCAAATTTAAAATCGGCAGATGCATTTTTTAAATCGATTGATTTATTTGCGATGGTTTGTACCGTTTCGATACTTTTATCTTCTTTAGGATTTTTATAGCGGAACTTTACCGTTGCCAATTCATCTTGATAGGTTTCGGATGCTTTGTTTTCGGTATATTTCAATTCGGTTGGTTGTTTATAATAATCGCTTTTTACACCGGTTGGGATTACTTCGTAAAGTGCCGTAACCGTATGTCCGCTGCCTAATTCGCCTGCATCAATGGCGTCGTTGGTAAAATCTTCGTTTCGCAGCTTACGCATTTCATAACCAATTAATCGGTAAGCCTGAACGTGTGCCGGATTAAATTCAATCTGAATCTTCACATCTTTAGCAATGGCATACATGCTGCCTTTAAACTCTTTGCCTAAAAATCGGTTGGCTTCCTGAATGTTATCGATATATGCATAATTTCCGTTGCCTTTTTTAGATAGCGTAATCATTTTGCTGTCTTTATAATTGCCCATTCCAAAACCTAGACAAGTTAAAAACACACCACTTTTCCGTTTTTCTTCGATTAATTCCTGCATTTCCTTATCTGATGATTTGCCAATATTAAAATCGCCATCGGTCGCCAGAATAATTCGGTTGTTTCCATCTTTAATAAAATGTTTTGCAGCCATTTCGTATGCCAAATCTAATCCTGCAGCACCCGATGTTCCTCCGCCGGCACGCATGTTATCAATTGCATTGATGATTTTGCTTTTTTCTGACGCCTTTGTAGGTTCCAGCAAAACCCCTGTTCCGCTTGCGTAATACACAATCGAAACGCGATCATCATCTCGCAGTTGGTTCAACAAAACTTTCATTGATTCCTTTAAAAGCGGTAGTTTGTTTACATCTTCCATAGATCCGGAAACATCAACCAGAAACACAAAATTAGATTTTGGCAATTTATCTGTCGGAATTTCTTTTCCTTGTAAGCCAATTTTCAACAGTTTATGATTTTTGTTCCAAGGCGAATCGCTGTATTCGGTATTGATTGAAAACGGATGAGTGTTTGTTGGTTTGGGATAATCGTACTTAAAAAAGTTGATCATTTCTTCCACACGCACCGCGTCTTTCGGTACTTTTTGTCCGTTATTAATCAGTCTTCGGATGTTGGTATACGCCGCATTATCAACATCAATAGAAAAAGTGGATACCGGATTTACACTGCTGCTTTCAAACAGATTTTCCTGATACGATTCATACGATTCCGAATCAACTTCGATGGGTTGAATGGTTTTTAAAGCTTCCTGTATTTGCAATGCTTCTTTTTTACGTTGCTTTCTGCTTTTTCTTTTTTTAGATTTATCGGTTTGCTGTGTATCAATTTTAATAACACCATTTGCCCCACGATTCCCGTAAATAGCCGTTGCACCCGAATCTTTTAAAACAGTTACGCTTTCAATATCGTTCGGGTTCAAAGCTCGGAATTGTGCAGAAGTTGCAGGCACTCCATCAATCACATACAAGGGCTCTGTGTTTCCACTTATGGAACCTAAACCACGAAGAACAACAGCTGAAGTTGCACCCGGCTGACCTGAACCTGTTGCAATATTCAACCCTGGAACCTGACCTTGCAATGTTTGAATAAACGAGGCATTTGGACGACCTTCAATTGTTTTTGATGTTACCGTACTTGCCGCAGTGTTTGATTTAGATGTTGTGCGATAACTATCAACTACAACTTCAGCCAAAGCATAAGAATTGTCTTCAACCATAGTAACATTAAGTATATTACTATCTGAAACTGTCACGGTAACCGGTTTATAACCCTCATAGACAACTTGAAGTTTTTCTCCCTTATTTGCGTTAAAACTGTATTCGCCTTCTTCACCTGTATCTGTCCCTAAATTAGTTCCTTTCAACATAACAGTTGCTCCGGGAATAGGATCGCCATCTTGAGTTTTTACAACACCTTTAATTGATTTTGACCTTTCGTTTCTTGAATTATCAAGCCCAGAAACAGTCGACTCGTTAAAATCTTGTTGAGTAGCTATTTGCTGATCTTTAACAAAAGGGTCACTTTTAACTTCGACCTCTGTAAATTTAATATCGTTTGAAACCGATTTTGATGCGTTTGAAACAGCTTCTTTTTTTGCAGGAATTTGAATAAAATGTGTTTTGCTCTTTCCTTCTTCTTTCTTCTTTTCAACCTCTTCAAAAGCGTAAATGTCTTTTTGCGATGCATTTTGATCCTCCAAAATTTCTTTGCCTTTTTGTTCATCAATCACAATTCGCTGATCGTTTACAGTAGGCAAATTTTCTTTATCGGGTGTGTTGTTCATTAGCTGAATTCCCACCGAAACAAAAACCAGCAAGGCAGCTGCAACTCCGGCATATTTCCAATAAGGAATTACTTTTTTAGTTTCTTTTTGATCTAATTTCTGTTCGATTTTATTCCAAACTTTATCCATATTCGGAAATGCTTGGGGTTCTTTTTCTTCCGACAGCTTGCGGAAGTATTTTTCTATATTTTTATCTTGATTTTCCATAGCTTTCAGGTGTTTGGTTGAAATACAATTCTATTAATTCCTTGAGTTTGGTACGCGCCACGTTGAGTTGCGATTTGGATGTTCCTTCAGACACATTCAATTGTTCGGCAATTTCTTTGTGCGAATAGCCTTCTATAGCAAACAAGCAAAAAATATTTTTTGCACCTTGTGGTAGGTAATCAAGCAGTTTCAACACGTCTTGTTCGTTCAGTAACGTATCGTTTTCTTCGGCAGCGAAAGGTGGCACCGCCATATCATCCACATAAATTTGTCGATCGGTTTTTCTGCGAATGGTTAGCAAACATTGGTTAATCACGATTTTTTTTGCCCAAACCTCAAAAGCAGCATTTTCTTTTAACTGATCTATCTTTGTAAAAATGGTGTAAAAAGCATCTGCCAAAGCTTCCTCTATTTCAATATCTTGCTTTAAATACCTTTTGCACACGATATATAATCTGGGAGCCAACAGTTCGTACATCTGTCGTTGCGATGTGCGATCCATTTTTCTGCACTGGTTTATTAAATGTTCATCCATATAAATGTATCTTTCTTATAAAGAGTACCAAAACACCTGAAAGGTTGGGATAAGGTATCGTTTTTTTTCTAAAAAAGTAGATTTTTTTTAGAATGGATGATTTTTAGAGGGATGTAAATTCGGATTGAAGTATAATTTAATGTGTTGCCGAATAGTATTATTTGCTAACGAGATGAGCAGTTTTTTGGGCAATTAGTATCATATTTATGAATCGGTTGCTTACTATTTGCCACCAGATTGATAAAAATTTGTTTGCACTTTTTTTATTAAAAATCTATGTATAAACGATTGAATCTACTTTTTAAGCTGGCTTTCATACAAATCAATCCATTGTTTAACGGTCATTTTCTGCATTAGTTCGCCAATAAGTTCAAATGGAATTTGATCGAATTTTTTAAAACGGACGCAGCTTTTACCCATATCTAGCTTTTGTTTGCTGTGTTTTGGATATTCTGAAACGAACCATTCTAGCAATTCAGGATTAGAATAAATGCCCATGTGGTAGAAATTAATGGAATTTTTTTGCGATGCCAAGCCTGCAAATGGTAACGGTTCGGTTGGTTTACAATGGTAACCCTCAGGATAAATTGTATGTGGCACCACATAACCCAAACCGCCATAACTTATAGCAGCTTCAAAACCTTTAGGCATATTTTGTACAATAATGGCATGCAGCTTGTTAAAAGCCTCTGCTCTATCTTCGGGCAAATTGTTTAAAATTTCTTCAACTGTATTTCCTGATGCCTTCATTTTTTTTCTTTTATTTTCTTAATATTTTTTCCATGACTTTTCCCTTTGCCAATTCATCAACAAGTTTATCTAAATAACGTACTTTTTTTGTCAGTGGATTTTCAATTTCTTCTATTTTATATCCACAGATTGACCCTTTGATTAATTCGGCATTTGGGTTTAATGTTGCTTGTTCAAAAAAAGTTTCAAAGGTTACTTGTTCAACAATTAGTTGCTGTAACTTTTCTTCATTAAAACCTGTAAGCCAATCTATTACCGTGTGAAGTTCTTCTTTTGATCTACCCTTCTTTTCTACTTTTGTAACATAATGCGGATACACCGATGCAAAAATCATTTCAGCAATTCGTTGGGTATGTTTATCGGTTTCTTTCATTATTTTTAAAACAAATATATAGCGATTTTGGATATTTTGTAGAACCATCAACCTTAAATTTTGAAAGTTCTAGTAATAATTGAAACAAACTTATTTGTAGAATCTATTACCCACCAAACTTTTTCACCTTTATTTGTTTTTGTTGCACTTGTATCACAAAATCTGGAATATTAGTTATTTTACCTGATATAATGGTTGCATTTAGCGTTTTTTGGGTGCAAAAGGTGTTTTCTGAAAGAGAATTGGTATCTAATGTGATTTCATAGCTTCCTGTGGGTAAAAATGCTACAAAATCTCCTTCATCATTGGTAACAACACGCTGTATAAACTGACCATTTTTGGTGATGATGCATATAATTCCGCCGGTTTTTAAGTCAAAATTTTTAACCAATTTTTCATCGTATTGATACTTAATTCTTCCTTTTAAAGTGCCGTTTTGCTGCAAAGGTATAGCCACTTCATTGTTGTAATTATTTATCACGCAATTGGTACTTTCGGCAAACCATCCGTTCTGAAAAACAGGTTGTAATTTGTACGTTCCAAAGGGAATATTTTTATACTGAATGATTCCGTTACCGTTTGTTTTAAAGGTTGTTTTATCAATTGTAAGTAAAAAATCAGCGGCAGGCTCATCGTCTTCATCAAATACATTGTTGCTGTTTTTATCATAAAAAGTATGAACAGTAAGTGATCCTTTTCTGCCTGCTGAAGCTGCTTTTCCGCCTAAATTCATACTAAATCCGGCTTCAACTATAAATTGTGTGTTGCTTTGAAAAAAAGTATTATTGCTGTAACGCGACCACGATGAATTTAAAAAGAATCGATACGTATCTTTGGGAGCATAGTTTGCATTTAAAAACACCGAGGGTGTTTTGCCCGAAACAAAATCATTCAAAAAGGCAGCACCTCCTCTTAGCAAAAGCTTGTTGGAAAAGAATTTATGATCGGTTGCAACAGAAATCGACAGTCGTTTAAAATCGTTTTGATTTTTATTTAACAACATTAAAGAAGTGTATTCCGAAAGAAAAAAAGTGCCGTGTTGATAAGTAGCGCTGGCATTAAAACCTTTAAAACTGTAAATAGAATTTAATTTAAACTGCGGATACACCTTTTCTTTGTCTGATATTTTAATCAAACCTTCTTCTATTCCTAAAATAACGGAGTGTTTTTGATTTGGGCTCAACCAATTAAAATTCTCGGTTATGCGGAAAGCTTCCATTGCCAAAAAACCGCTGGACAAAAGCCATGAAAAAGTATTACCTGTTTCTTTAAAATACTGAACACCAAAAGCTTTACCTATTGCTTTTACACGCGGAAAAGTAATACCGGTGTCTAAACGAAAATTGGTGGTTTTCATATTGAACCGATAGGTGTATGATTCCGGAGCAAAATCGGCATAAAAAACATTGGCAAACAAGGTACGTTCGCGTTTTAGGCTTTTCATGAAATTTTGTTGCAATTGCACCACTCCTCTCCTATTTCCCGGAAAATAGTCACTGCTAACATAGTAATTTCCAGACAAGCGAATGTTTTTTATAGAACCGTTATACTGCGTTTCAAATGCAAACGATGGTTGGTTTTTATTGATTTTTTCATAATAACTAAAACCTCCGTGCGCTTTCAGCCTAAAACTCCAATCTTTGTTTAAAAACTGTGCTTTTTCAATTCCTAACACATGATGTTTTACAGCTTCTATTTTATCTTCCTTAAAAACATAATTAAAACTTTTTTGGTTCGATGGATTATTAGCTCCGAAAGTTCCCAAGGCATACACACCGTAACCTCGTTTTAAAAAAGCATTTTGTTCGATCAAATTAAAATTTTCATCGATAAAGCCTGCTTGAAAACGGTTGTTTAAATTTTTATCCGCAGTTTCAAATTGAATACCTCGTCCAAACAAAGGCATTTCTAAAGGCTGGCTAAGATTTCCTATTTTTAGCTGATGGTTATCAAGCCGATACACCAAATGAGTGTTACTAATTAAAGGTTGGTTTTGACCATCTGCCTTGTAGATATTTCCGTTTACCGACAAATAGCCCGCTGGAAGATCCACATCGCCCGAACCCATTACTTGATACACATTGCTGTTTTTTCCGGTGGTGCGGTAGCTTGTTGTAATGGTATTTTTTTGATAATACTGCGAATATGCTGCATTCTGAATGTCTTCATAGCGCTTTACCGACGACACATTTTGTACATTTATAGCAAGATTTCCAAACAATATTTTTTCTGAACTGCGCATTGCTGCCACATTCACAGTGAATTGCGATTTTTCTAAAAGCGATTTTTCTACCCAAAATTTAAAATCGAATACCGAATCTTTTCGCACATCAAGCACAGCTGTTTGCTCAAAAAAACCATTTTCGCTTGTTAATTGCGGAATACTAAAAACCACAAAAACCTGTTGTGGCTTATTACCCAAATTGCTTACCTGAACTTTTACCGATAGCGAATCGTTAGCATTGGTAAGAAAAATAGTAGACGAAACCGCTTGTAAACTCATTGCGTTATTTTCTTCAACCTGCTCTTCTATCGCCTTTTTTGCAACTGTTTGTTTGTTGTTGTTTAAAAGTTCCACCTCAATATTTGCCGTTCCGGCTGTGGCTGTATTTCCTTTAATTATTTTTAAGGGAATATAAATTTGTTGGTTGGGTTTTAATTGCACTTCTATTTCTGAACCCGATATGTTTTTAAAACCTTGGGGAGTAGTAATTTTCAAGAGTCCGTCAAAGGTATTTTCCGAAGGATTTTTTAATGCTACCGTAACATCAATAATGTTTTTTCGTCCGGCAGCAGCGCTTGTTTCTACCTGCATTTCCACAGCAGATTGTGCCTGTACTTCATAACAAGCAGCAACAATGCATAGAAAAAGACACAGCCTTTTAAGAAACAATTGAAACATTAATTTTATTTTTTACTGCGGAACAATCTCATACTGCAATGTGGTAGTATATTGTTCTGGTTTTGCGTTGATTAAATTGATATCGTTTGCCTTGGTAGCATAAATCATGTCAAAATATACTTGTGCACCTTGGGTTGATGTGCCTGTTGCTATTTTTTGCGCAGTTGCACTTAACGAAACAGGAAAAACCGCCGCTTGATTTCCCGAAGCGGGAATCAATGATAAATTAATCGTATTTAAAGGCAGTGTATTGCCAGATGCCGACACAAATTGAGGCTGCAACGAAACTACTTTTAGCTGATAATTGGTATTTGTGGTGACCATTAAACCGTTTGCATAAGTAGCATTAGTACCTTGCAAATAATCTTGTTTTGTTTTTAATTCTACCAAACCATTTACCGCGTTTGAAGCTATTTTTATAGCCAATTGATTGGGTGGTGTTGGTGGTGTGCCGCTCAAGGTAGCAATTTGCAATTTGTAATAGCGCTCTTGTATGCCTTTTACTTGATTTTTATTATCGTAAAACCTAAATTCTAAAACCATTACAAATTCAGAATATCTAGTGAATTGAGAAAGATACGCACCGCCTTCCACCTTTAGATCAAAGGGAATGTGCAAATTATAATAAGGGTTTCCACCTGCTGCGGCGTTGTATAAACCTGCTTGCGATTGTGGTATCAGAAAAACCTCTTGTCCTTGTTGCAAAAAAGTTTGCAGCGGCATGCCAATTTGTGTAATTGTAGGAACAGTTCCTTGATTAAACTGTCCAAATGTGGTGGTGGGCAATAGGCTAATTTTATCTGCAGGAAAAATTTGATTTCCGTTGCTAATTGGTTGTTTCACGCGCACAGAAACCCGCCAAGTGGGTAAGTTTAAATTACCATTACCATCAATCCAAACTTTATAGGCATTGCTTTTCACGATGCCATTGTACGAATCGATACTAGCATAATTATTACTATCTACATTCAAATTTTGCGCATTACCTAAGCTGCTAAAAATCGCAAAAACAATAAAAAAATAAATCTTATTCATAGGTAAAAGTTAATTCGCCCATTTCTATGGTGTTTTCCTCGCCGTAATCAATAAGAATAGTTGCGGTATATTTTCCTTTTTCGATGTTTTGTGGCAACGCAATAGTCATTTTACGGTTGTCTGCTGGCATGGTATAAAAAATAATGTGGTCTATTACCGTTTTTTTACCTGTTTGTGTGTGCAGCAATTCTGGATACACAATACCATCTACCCAGATGTTTCCTTTGTTTTTGAAGTACAGCTCTATTTGATTGGCGTTTTTATTGAACAAAATATTTTCAATTTCCAATTTTCGCTTTTTGATTTCATTAGTTCTGTGAAACAATTTAATACCCGAACGTACACTCACTTTTATATTCGCTCCACGGTTGTCCACATCATCAACAGGGTTCATTTGGGTTACATACAACATAGCAGTATGCACAGGAACATCGCCTTTAAACGTGTTTGGCACCGTAATGTTTACTTCGATTTCTTTATTTTCGCCTGGTTTTAGTGAAAAATAACTATCATTTTTACTAATGCTTACCCAACCCGCACACGATGTTGCCAAACTATCAGCCGCATACATTATGTTTTCGCCCCAATCGTTGTATTGCCAATCGCCCAAACTCACCGCTAAATCCATCACATGAGTTGCGCTTACATTGGTAACCATTACTTTTTGGCGGCTGCTTTGCCCTTTATCCGATTCAAAATAAAGGCGAGGTGGTGAAACCGAAACACCGGTTTGTGCAAAAATGCTAAAACACCAGCAAAAGCTCAGTAAAAAAAAGATTGTTGTTTTCATAAAAAAAACTCAAAAAAAAAATTGTTTAAAAAAAGTGCTACAAATAATGCAGCACTTTTATATGTAATATTATTTAAACTGTTATTTAGCGTAAATAGTATAGGTTACTGTTGTTGTAAAAGTAGTTGGCGTTTGGTTTGCTACATATTTATCAAGGTATGCATCAAGTCCAGCAGCAGCGTATTTAATATCAATGTTTTTATCTCTTGCCCCTTTTGTAGATGATGCAATAACACCTTCTGTAGCAGATAATTCAATATTTTGGCTGTATTGTGCATCTGTTAATGCATTTTGTGTACCAGCAAAAGCTGTAAGTTTGATAGTTGAAGCAGCAATATTTCCGTTCGGCCCAGCTGTTGCTTTGTTTGTTAATTCAGAACCACCTGATTTTACTTTTACTTCAAAACCACCTGTACTAAAAATATTCAAATGATTTTCTTGTCTTGAAGATACCCCGTCATTGTAGTGTTGTTTAGTTGTATAATCTAAATCAACTGTCTTTTGTAAACTATTTACTACTAACGTTTGAATAGGGTTTAGTCGCACATTTAAAGTTACGTTATCAGAATTTTGCGATTGAGCTGAGATTCCACATAAAACTACTAAAGATGCAATTACTAATTTTTTCATTTTTTTCTTATTTTTTATTTGTTGTTAATTTTTTTTTTATATATTTGGATAATTAGAAATACTCCTTTCTAATTTCGGATACAAAAGTACCCAATAACATGTTTATGCTACTTATGAAAATATGCATAAAACTTGTACTTTTTTACTACGCTTGAATTTAACAAATACTTTACAGAAGAAAAAAATCAATCTTTAAAAGACTGAAATAGAAGTGGTATTATTGCGAAACAATAGTATATACAATGGTATAGCTGTGGTTTGCAGGCGATTTTCCGTTGGTAAAACCTACCAAAGCATCGTTGCCAGCACCTTTATAACTTATGTTTACATTTTTATTCATCGCCCCTTTTGTAGCCAAAATAATGGGTTGCGCTACTTCGGAAATATTTTTTTGCGTGTAAACAACATCGGAATTTTTTAAAGGTTTTGAACCAGAAGATGGAAGAACCGCTATATTTTCAACTATTTCATTGGTTGCAGAAGTGGTAACGGCGTTAACTTTTACCTGAAAACCACCTGTACTGTATATGGTTAAATGGTCTTTTTGTTCAGAAACCACACCATTTTTGTAGTCATCGCGGGTGTCGTATGTTAAATCTACACTCTTTTGTTCTGCGTTTATAACTAAAGTTTGTATAGGGTATAAATTTATATTCAGGGTAACACTATTTTGTGCCTGAGTTGAAAATCCAAAAAAATTCAACGCAAAAATTGCAATTACATTTTTTATAAACATACACCCGATATTTAACAGGTTAAACAATCAATATGTTAAATGTAAGAAAATATTCTTATCAAAAAACTGACTATTATCATTTATTTACAAAAAAATAATGGTTACAAAACCTTATGCGTTGATTATCTTTAATTTTCTAACACCGTGTTAACTTCTTCCCGAATCATTCGAGGATTTTTATTGGTATGTTTTTTAATAAAAGTGCTAAAATTTGCTTCATCATTAAAACCTAAATCATAGGCAATTTCAGAAACAGTTTTATTTGAGTGTTTCAGCATTCGAATGCCTTCGCCTACCATTTTATCTATTATTACCTGCTTGGCGCTTTTCCCCAACACCGATTCGGTCATTTCACTTAAACGACGCGGGGTTATATGCAACTTATCGGCATAAAAACTCACTTGCTTTTCTGTTTGAAAATTTTGTTGTAACAATATTCGAAAACGATTTACGATATCCAAAAAAGTAAATTTACGGGTATCATTTATTTCGCAAATATTTTCATCTACATAAAACAACCCATCAAGCAATAGTGCTTCTACGCAATTGTGTGCAACCGATATATACAAACCATTGTTTTGTTTGGTTTTATAAAGTGCCAAGCGGTTTATAATTAATTTTAAAACCTCATCTATAGGGATAGAAGCTTGGGTGGTTACAAAAGGCAAGGCTGTATTAAAAATAAATTAGAATAAAGTAGCATGGTATCTTTTGCAGATCGTTCGAAAAAAGAAGCAGAAAATGTTAATGCATAGACATTTCCTTCTCCATTACAATTCGGACAAAATTCAATATTTTTTGCTGGACTTAAAAAAGTAAGACTTCCTTTTTTCACTTTGTAATCAATGCCCTGAATGGTAAAAACAGCTTCGCTTACAGCAATTAAGATTACAAAATAATCTAAGGTATTAAAGGCACGGCTACCATTGTTTCTTTTAATTAAAAGATCCACCGAATTTACACTGAAACCGTTTTCATTGAGTTCATCTGTAATTTTATACATAATATCTTTATTGGTTTTGTAAAGGTTTGTTAATACCATTAATTTATTTGCTTAAATATAATGATTTTCCTTAACACTACCAATAACATATAGCATGTTTATGTTATATTAACAGTAATATAAAAAAAACCGCCTCGGTTACGAGACGGTTTCTTTGTGTTTAAATGGTTAAAGCCAAGCGCTTCATTAAGTTTTTATCTAAAGCGTGTTTAACAAAATCTTTGTCTACTTCGAATTCTGTGGTATCAGAACCCGGAAGATCATACATAGGATCGGTTAAAACAGCTTCGCATAACGATCGTAATCCGCGTGCTCCTAATTTGTATTCCAATGCTTTATCAACAATATACCAAAGTGCATCTTCGGTAAAGGTTAATGCAACGCCATCCATTTCGAACAATTTCTGATACTGTTTTACCAATGCATTTTTAGGCTCGGTTAAAATAGAACGCAACGTATCGCGATCTAACGGATCCATGTGCGTTAACACCGGTAAACGACCTATGATTTCGGGAATTAATCCAAAATCTTTTAAATCTTTAGGTATAATGTACTGCAACAGGTTGCTTTTATCTGCTTTTTCGTTTTCTTTAGAAGATCCGAAACCAACGGCATGAAAGTTCAAACGTTTTGTAATGATTCGTTCAATACCATCAAAAGCACCACCCGCTATAAACAAAATATCCTGCGTGTTTACTTCGATAAACTTCTGATCGGGATGCTTTCTTCCACCTTTTGGCGGAACGTTTACAACAGATCCTTCTAAAAGTTTTAACAAAGCCTGCTGAACACCTTCGCCACTTACATCGCGCGTGATAGAAGGGTTATCGCTTTTGCGGGCAATTTTATCAATTTCATCGATAAAAATAATACCGCGCTGTGCTTTTTCCACATCGTAATCTGCTGCCTGCAATAATTTGGTTAAAATACCTTCTACGTCTTCGCCCACGTAACCAGCTTCGGTTAACACGGTAGCATCAACAATAGCCAAAGGCACGTTTAACATACGGGCAATGGTTTTTGCAACCAAGGTTTTACCGGTTCCGGTTTGCCCAACAACAATGATGTTACTTTTTTCTATTTCAACATCGTTTTTTAAATCTACCTGCAACAAACGCTTGTAATGATTATAAACGGCTACCGACAATACTTTTTTGGTTTGATCTTGACCAATTACGTATTGATCTAAAAACGCTCTGATTTCCTGAGGTTTTCTCAACAAAACCTCATCTGACAATCCTGATTCGTTTTGCGACTTTAATTCTTCTATTACAATTCCGTGTGCCTGTTCTACACAGTGATCGCAAATATGTGCATCTACACCGGCAATTAAAATATTTGTTTCGGCTTTTGGCCGTCCGCAAAAAGAACAGTTAAATCCTTCTTTCATTCTAGTTATTCTCTTGTTAAAACTTCATCAATCATTCCGTATTCCTTCGCCTCGTCTGCACGCATCCAATAATCTCGTTCAGAATCCTTATACACTTTATCATAAGAATTTTTAGAATGTTTTGCAATGATTTGATACAATTCTTCTTTTAATTTCAACATTTCTTTCAGGTTGATTTCCATATCGGTTGCTACACCTTGTGCGCCACCCGAAGGTTGGTGAATCATAACGCGCGAATGTGGTAATGCCGAACGTTTACCATCTGCCCCTGCACATAACAATACTGCACCCATTGACGCTGCCATACCTGTACAAATTGTAGCTACATCTGGCTTTACGAACTGCATGGTATCGTAAATCCCCAAACCTGCATACACGCTACCGCCCGGAGAGTTGATATAGATTGAAATATCTTTAGAAGCATCAACGCTTTCTAAAAACAGTAACTGTGCCTGAATAATGTTTGCTACATAGTCATCAACACCCGATCCAAGAAAAATGATGCGATCCATCATTAAACGCGAGAAAACGTCCATAGACGCTATGTTCATTGGGCGTTCTTCAATAATATAAGGCGTCATACTGCCTGTTGGTGTCATGCTTCCCACGATTTTATCGTAGTACATATTATTTACCTTATGGTGCTTTGTAGCGTATTTTCTAAACTCTTTTCCGTAATTCATATTTTTATTCTTGTAAATTAAAAAAATAAGCGCCGAAACAAACCGTTCGACGCTCAAATATACTTAAATTTTCGTAGAAAATTATTCTCCGTAAACCTCTTTAACGAAATCTTTGTAAGTTACTTCTTTTTCACTTCCGCTTACTTTTTCAGCAAACAATTTCATCATTTTATCGTTCATCAATTGCTCAGAAATACGTTTAACTTCTTCTTGATTTGATAAAACGCGCGATACGATATTTGTAACATCGTCTTCAGACGGTTCTAACTGACCGAACTGTGCCATTTGATCTTTAATTAATCCTGAAGTGTACTCTTTAATCTCGTCAAAAGTGATTTGTAAATTGTTATCGGTAATAATTTTACCTTCGATTAACTGGTAACGCAATCCTTTTTCAGATTTTGTGTATTCTTCTTGCGCTTGCTCTTCTGTTAAAGTAGTTTCACCTGCCGTTTGCAACCATTTAATTAAAAATTCTTTTGGTAGATTGAATTTCGTGTTTTCAACCAATGCTTCAACTGCATCGTTCATGAATTTTTGATCTGCCTGTTGTGCAAATTGTTTTTCGGCATCTTCTTTAATACGTGCTTTTAACTCGTCTTCTGAAGTTACTTTACCTTCACCAAACAATTTATCGAAAAACTCTTGATTTAATTCTGCTTTTTCTTTTGTAGAAATTTCTTGAATTGTAAAAGTTACTTCCACTTCCAATCCGTGAACTTTATCGTGTTCAACCTTTAAAACGTCCATTAATTTATGATCGTCTTCAAATAAACCTTTGGTAGAAATAGTAACCTCATCGTTTACTTTTTTACCAATGAATTTCTTTTGATTTGTTTTGGTACGAATATCTGCAACGTTGATTGTTGTTTCGTTTTCGATTCCTTCTTCTTGGTTAGAAACTTTTACGCGGATATCGTCACCTTCTTCTACTTTTTCTTTAGAAATTAACTTTCCGTATTGTTTCTGAATGTATTCAACCTGCTCGTTTACCATTTCTTCATCGGCAACGATTTTGTATTTAGTAGCCGTTTTAGCAGTATCTAAATCAACTGTAAATTCAGGAGCTAAACCTAATTCAAAATCGAAACTTAATGTATCAGCATCCCAATCGATATCTTTTGCAACAGGAAGCGGATTTCCTAAAATATCCAACTTTTCTTCGTTTAAATAGTTACTTAAACTTTCCTGTAACAATTTGTTTACTTCGTCAAACATAATTGCCTGCCCGTACTGTTTTTTAACCAATGCAGCCGGCACCTGTCCTTTTCTGAAACCTGGTATATTTGCGTTCTTTCTGTAATCTTTAAGAACTTTTTCAACATTCGCTGCAAAATCTTCTTTTGCTAAATCAATTGTAATAACTGCGTTTAAAGCATCTACATTATTTCTTGTGATATTCATTGTAAATTGTTTCTAACTAAAATTGGCTTGCAAAAATACATTATTTTTACAAGCCAATCAAATTTTTAAATAATTGAATATTAATTATTAGTAAAATTAATCTTCTTTTGTGAATCCTCCTACAATTGATTGTACAATAGACAAAACCAAACTGAATAATAATGCTGGCCAGAAGCCATCAACTTGAAAGCCGCCAACAATGTAGCTGCACAACATTATTATTAAAGCATTTATAACAAACAGGAATAAACCCAGTGTTAATATGGTTACCGGAATAGATATTAGCTGCAATATTGGTTTAACTATAAAGTTAAGCAATGCCAATACAATTACAACAATTATTGATGATCCGAAACCATCTACACTTACGCCCGGTAAAAAGTTTGCCAGCAAATAAACAATTATTGCCGTTACAATTAAATTGATTAAAATTCTCATAGCTTATAATTTTAATTTGATGCTTTTATTGTTACGCCTGGATAATTACCCGGAACCAACATTGGCAACTGTGCTTTGTAATGCTCGTTGATTACTTTTACAATTTCGTTTGCTACAAATGCGTAACCACGTGGATTAGGGTGTATACCGTCTAAAGAAAACAACACTTTGTTCATATTTTCTGTACCTTTAAAATAATCTTCGGTATACCATTGTCCGTCACTTAAACGAATACCACCGGTTAAGTATCCCATAATAGCATTCATATCGGCAATTGCCAGTTTTTTAGAACGTGCAGAAGCCCAAATAATATCGTTGAATTTATCGGTAGCCGTTTTAATTGCTGTTTGTTCAGCAGGAATTAATACATATTTGTCTTCCAAAGGAAATGTTACACCTATTTTGCTGAATAATTCTTTGTAAGGTGATGGAACATTCGCAAAAATCGGAGCCGTTGATGTTGTTCCTATTACCGAACTGGTTCCTAACACAAACAAATCATTTCTAGATGCATGACGCGCTTGTCCGTATAACTGACCTAACAAGCCAGCTATTGGAGCCAATTGTTGATTTTGCGAAGCAACTGCTGTAATTTGTTGTGATAAATCGGTTAACGTTTCATCTTTAATCAATAAAGAATTTCCTTCTGATTTTGAAAACGAATTGATACGGTTACCTTCGCCTAAAGCAGTAAGAATTTGTTTTAAAGGACCTAACAATTGTGCATTTAACTGATCAACCGTTGCAGATCCGCCTAAAGCTTCAACTGTTAATGGATTGTAAGGAACTGTTGTAAAATGCGGTATAGACGTTACATAAGGAATAGTTGCCACCACACCTTTTGCACCTTTGCTTGTTAAGGTATTTATAATGGTATTGTATGCTGAGGCAAAAACCTGCGGATCGGTAATATCATTGTTGCCATAAGTTGAAGGATCCATATTACCTAGCTGATTTAAGCCAACACCACCCGACAACGCATAAGCCAATACATCGTTTGAACCAATCCAGTTTGTAAAAAACGTTGGATTTAAACTCATAGCATCGCTTAAAATGGTAGTATTAGGACTGGTAGCATGACGCACAAAATAAGGATTTGCTTTTCCTGTAGCTACATTTGCCAAATTACCATAACCCGGAGCTAGCAAATGGAACGATTTTGCACCAGGAACCCCCATATTATTATAAGCTTTAGCCTGTAATTTACTAACTTCAATTGTTGGCATACCTTTTAAGTTTTGTGGTCCGCCGGTTGACATGTTAATAATTAAACGGGTAGCACTTGCTTGCTGCCCCATAAGCAGCAAACCACCCAAATCATTGGTATCGTCACTGAACGAAGGTTGTGTAAACATACCTCCGCCAACTACTGCAAACTGTTTTGCCAATAAATTAGGGAACGAATATTGCTGACCCGAACGATACATGGTTCCGTCCATAAAACCTGAAGTCAATGAATTTCCTAATGCAACGTAGGTTGTAAAATCGGCTTCGCCTTTAGAGTACGATTCGTTTGTAACTTCGTTTTCAAATTCTGGTTCGCAAGCAACAAAGCTAAATGCAAATGCTGCTAAAAGTATAGATTGATATTTTTTCATAATAATCGATTAAAAGTTGTATGATAAACCTAAACCTAAAGAATATGCCGATGAACGATAATCACCACCAAAAGAAACATGATTACCATCTTCAATATAATGATCGTAAGAGTTTTTAGTTTCTTTAAAGTGTAATGCGCTTGCAGCAAAATCAATTCCAAATTTAGGCGTAACCTGATACGTGAAACCTACTGTTCCTGCCAAAGCATCGTTACGTGGAGTTTCAGGTGCGAAATAGCCATCTTGTACTGGCGATATATCGTAATAACCACCTACACGAGCAGAGAATTTTTCAGAAGGAGCAAATTGCAAACCTCCGCGTATTGTTCCACTGCTTTTATAGTTTCGAGGGTTAACAGATGTTGCAATTGCAGGGTTATCAAAATCAATTACCAAATTATCATACGCTTTCCAGAAAGTGTAGTTATAATCAACCGCTGCTAACCACTTTTTATTGATTTGGTAAGAGAAACCAATGGTTAACTCAGCAGGCAATGGCATCGTAGCATCAAACCTTCCGTTGGTATATGTTCCGCCCAAAAAGCTTGGTAAATCATGGAACTTTGCATCGCCACCTTCAACCTTCATATCAATTTGCGAACGGTAGTTCACACCAAAAGTAACATAATCATCTAAACGTGCGGTTACCCCTACGTTGTATCCCCAAGCGCTTACACCAGCAGCATCAATGGTAACGTCGGAACGATTTCCGTTTTCATCTACCATACTTCTTGATAGATTTCTGTTGAACGTTACACCACCGTTTACATAAATTAATCCGGCACCAACGCTGATGTTATCGGTAATTTTATACGATAACGTAGGTTGAATAAATATTGCTTGTAAATCGATATTGTTTACCAAGTGCGATCCTGGCCAGTCTTGTTGCCATTCCACCGAACTTCCATAAGGAGTGTAAACCGCTAATCCTACTGAAAATCGATCAGAAACCTGATAATTTCCATACAGATAAAATGGTGTACCCATGTTTTCGGACGAGTTAGACCAATTATAATAAGAATTTTGAAACTTTACGTTTGAAAACAACGCCGTTGCACCAGCAGAAAAGCTCCATTTATTTTTTAAAAAAGTACCACTCGCTGGGTTAAAGAACAAACTTTCGGCGTTTTGACCAATAACAGCAACACCCGTATGCCCCATTGCCAATTGGCGCTGACCCTGCATACTAATGCGGTAGCCGCCGGCAAATGTGTTGGTAGCTAAGAGCGATAATAAAGAAATAGATAAAATTTTCTTCATAACTAAACTTCTATTTATGTTAGTATTTCAAATATACCACATTTTATAAAAGTTTAAAAACCATTAAAGAAAATTACAGAATTATTAATTATTTGTTAAATAAAAACAGATTTAATTATTATGCATGCATATTATTTTAAAAAATCGATTGATTTGTCAAAGAATTCTGTAGGATTGTCGGCATGTAACCAATGTCCCGCATTTGAAACCGTTTGAATTACTGCTTTAGGAAAATGTTTTTTTATTGAAGTAGTATCTTCTTCTGTGATATAGTTTGAATTACTTCCGCGTAAAAACAAAACCAATCCATTAAAAACATCGTTGTTTTTTAATGCTTCGCCTATGGTTTCTTCATTAGCATTAAAAGCATCCAAATTAAAACGGAAACCCAATTGTTGCGCATTTACACGATGCACGTTTTTCATTAAAAACAACACAACACCAGGTTCGGTTACATGTTTTTCAATAATTTCTTGCACCTCATTTCGCGAAGGATTTGTAGAAAAATCAACCGCATTTAAAGCTGCCATCACATCTTGATGGTGCGGTGGATAGTATTTAGGAGAAATATCGGCAACAATTAATTTATTGACCAATTCAGGATACATTACCGCTAAATTCATAGCAACTTTTCCACCCATTGAATGTCCAATCACATCAACTTTGTCCAGATTGTTAGTCTTGCAGTATGCTACAATATCTTCAGCCATCACTTTATAGTTGAATATATCGGAATGAAAACTGCGTCCGTGATTGCGTAAATCTAACAAATGTGCTGCAAAACCGCTTTCGGCATATTTTGTTCCCAAGGTTTTCCAGTTATCGCTCATTCCTAAAAAACCATGCAACACAAGGAGTGGTTTTCCCGTGCCTTCTATTTTGGCGTATAATAGATCGTTCATTCTTTTTTATAGTAAATCAATTACTACAAATATACAAAACGATTATTCGCAGAACCTATAAAATTGTTAACTAATCTTCGTAGCAAAATAAAAGTATTAAGAAAAGCTTAATTTCAATACATTTGTTAATAACCATTAATTAAAAAACAGAAATTTTCATGAAAAATATTATAATACTGTACCTATTTAGCGCTGCGAGTGTGTTTGCACAAAATGCTGCACTAGATTCTATTTTTGGTAATTCAGGCTATTCTGTACATACTGACACATCAGAAATCACTTGTTTCATATTTGATAATAATGAAAACATTATAAGTGCTGGAGTTAATAATCAAGGAACGGGCGGTTGGCATTTAAACATAACTAAAACCAACAAAAACGGTATTTTGGACACGTCTTTTGGAACAAACGGAAAAGTAACAACCATTATTGAACAATCTGCTTATCCTAATGATATAACCTTTCAACCCGATGGAAAAATAATAGTTGTAGGGTCAATTCATTTAGTTTCTGGGGGTAATGCGGGTTTTGTTGTAAGATATAATAGTAACGGAACTTTAGATCAAACATTTGGAACTAATGGAACTTATTTACTTGCTTCTGCTAATCAATTTTATTCTGTGCTATTACTTTCAAATGGGTCTATAATGTTAGGTGGTAATACCAACAACATTAACGCAAGAGGCATTCTTGTTAAATTAGATACAAATGGTATTATTGACACCACATTTGGAACAAATGGCATACTACCTTTAGACAGTATGGGATTTCAGTTTACATTAGGTAAAGCGGTGCTTTTAAGTGATAAAAAAATACTTTGTATTGGGGATGAAAACACCGATAGCACCAATCAAAAAGCAGCTTATTGCAAAATTGATACACAAGGAAATTTTGATAATTTATTTGGTCAAAACGGAAAAGTAGTAACCGATATCTACAACAATTTGCCTAATACCAGTGAAAGTTTAAGAAATGTAAAAGAATTACCTAATGGTGCTATTATTTTAGAAGGAGGCATTTTAGGGCAGTTCTATAATTCCAATATTTTACTTAAAATTAATGCTAATGGCTCTATTGATACTACTTTTGGAACCAATGGTGTTGTAAATCATTTGTATCCACGAATAGCTTTTGAAGTACAACCCGATGGAAAAATTATTATCGGCGGAACTAAATTGTTAAATTCAAATGATGCAAGATACAGTATTACACGATTTACAGCTAGCGGAGTTTTAGACACTTCTTTTAATAACGGAAATGGTTTTGTGGATATAAACCCATCTTTAGGTAGCGATGGGCTACAATATATTAAATTACAATCTAATGACTCATTGATTATTGGTGGTTCTTCAAAAATAAACTCAGTGAGTAATTTTACCTTGGCACGTATTCTTTTAGATACTCCTTTATCCGTAAATGAACCTTTGGAACAATTTATAAAAGTTTATCCAAATCCAGTTAAAGATCGTTTGTTTATAGAAGATTCTGAAGGAATAATAAAAAGTATCAAAATATTCAATAATACCGGCAAACTCATTAAAACATTTTCAGAACCAACAGAATCTGTTCATAAAATAGACACTAATTTTGCAAACGGTATTTATCACATTATCATTGAAACCAAAGACGGTAGAACAATAAACAAAAAAATAATAAAGAAATAGAAACAAAACAAAAGCCTGTATAAGAACTACAGGCTTTATATTTTTATAAATATTATCCTCTCAACTTTTGATTATACAAACACACCACATTTTCCAAGCCCAAATAAATAGCTTCGGAAATTAAAGCATGCCCTATTGAAACTTCTAGCAAACCAGGAATATTTTGTTTAAAAAATTCGATATTATCCAAACTTAAATCATGACCAGCGTTGATTCCTAAACCCAATTCATTTGCCAATTCGGCTGCTTTGGTATAAGGTTCAATTGCTTTTAAATTTCCCAAACCATATTGGTGTGCAAACGCTTCGGTGTACAATTCAATACGGTCGGTTCCAGTTTCTTTTGCACCTTCGATCATACTTAAAACGGGATCAACAAAAATAGAAGTTCTAATGCCGTTGCGTTTAAATTCGGCAATTACCTCTTTTAAATAATTTTGATGTTTTACCGTATCCCAACCGGCGTTCGATGTAATAGCATCAACAGCATCGGGCACCAAGGTAACTTGTGTAGGTTTACATTCTAACACTAAGTTCATAAAATTATCCATCGGATTTCCTTCAATATTATATTCGGTATAAACCACCTTAACCAAATCACGCGCATCCTGATAACGCACATGTCGTTCATCTGGTCGTGGATGCACCGTAACACCCTGCGCACCAAAACGCTGAACATCGGCAGCAACCTTTAACAAATCGGGAACATTACCACCGCGCGCATTACGCAAAGTGGCAATTTTATTGATATTTACAGATAATTTTGTCATTCTATATTTAATTTATCAACAAAAATACAAAGTAAATTGGGTACAAAACCGATTATTTTAATTATTTTGCAATGAATTTTACCGTTATGAAATCGATACAGCACCTGATTAAACACAAACCGAAGCCTTTTACTTTTGATACGAAATTCAATGATATTGTTGAATTTATTGAAGACAACCAATACAGCCATTTTCCTGTGTTGGAGCAAGATGTTTATGTTGGATCTATCGCCGCATTAGACATTCAACCGTCTGAAACCAAAACCGTAAACGATTTTCGTTACACATTGCAGCCTTTTTTTGTTAGGAAAGATGCCAGCTGGTTTGAAGTTTTAGAAAAATTTGCACAGTTTGACTGTAACGTATTGGCGGTTTTAAATGAAAACAACAACTATATTGGATATTATTTTCAAGAAGATATTCTGCCTTTTTTAAACACTACACCTTTTATGAAAGATGCAGGTTTGGCAATTGTTGTTCAAAAACATTATTTAGATTACAGCATTAGCGAAATTGCGCAGATTGTAGAAACAAATAATTGTAAACTGTTAGGCGTTTTTGTATCTGAAATGAAAAACCAAACGGCGCAGATTACTATAAAAGCATCGGCAGGAAACATTAATGAAATAATTCAAACATTTCGTCGTTTTGGTTATGAGATCATATCAGAACACAATCAGGATTCTTATTTAAACGAATTAAAAGATCGTTCGGCTTATTTAGATAAATTTTTAAACATTTAACAAGGTATGAAGTTTGCCATTTACGCTCAAAATTACAAACCCAACTATAAAGAAATTATAGAAAAATTAGTGCGTGCACTAAAAATGCACAACGCTAAGGTAATTTTTGAAAAAGAGTTTTACAAGCTTTTAATAGAAAACAATGTTTTGAATTCTGAATTCGACACCTTTTCATCGCACACCGATATAGACGACGACACCAAGTTTTTTGTAAGTATAGGCGGCGATGGAACATTGTTGCGTGCAGCAAATTTTGTAAAAAGCAAGAACATTCCCATTGTAGGTGTAAATGCAGGCAGATTGGGTTTTTTAGCAAATGTTCAGCAAGAAGCCATTGGTTTTTTAATTCCGCTTTTGTTTTCAAATCAATATACATTGTCTCGTAGAACCTTGTTGCAACTGAACGATCCCGATGAAGCAACCAGTAAATTCAATGTGAATTTTGCATTGAATGAGATTACCGTTACACGCAAAAACTCCACATCAATGATTACGGTGGAAGCTTACATAAACAACGAATATTTGGCAACCTATTGGGCAGATGGAATTATAATTTCGACACCAACAGGCAGTACGGGATACAATTTAAGTTGTGGCGGGCCCATAATTACACCCGACAGCAATTGTTTGGTAATAACGCCCATTGCACCGCATAATTTAACCACGCGACCGTTGATAATAAACGACCGCAGTAAAATCAGAATGAAGGTAAGCAGCCGCGAAACGCAATTTTTATTATCGTTAGATTCGGAAACTGCAGCCATAAGCAACGATTCGGAAATAGAAATATCATTAGCAAACCACACGGTGAACATGGTAGAATTTCCATCGGTCACTTTTTTACGAACCCTGCGCAGTAAATTATTGTGGGGAGAAGACAAAAGAAATTAGATCGTTTTTCACAAAATACATCATAATTATAAAATATATTCGTTTACATTAGTATATTTGCAAATTAGTCATAAAATGAAAAGAAAACTTTTAACCATATTAACTATTTTAGGTGTTTGCACAACAGCTCAAAGTCAGATACACGAACTTGGGGTAACTGTTGGTGCAACCAATTATATTGGTGACATTGGATCTACCAAATACATAAATCCTACCGATATGGGTTATGGTTTTCAATATCGTTGGAACAAAAGTGCACGACACTCATGGCGTGTAAACTACACATTTATGCCCATTTCGGGTAAAGATTCCGAATCGGACATGCCTTTGCGCCAAGCACGAAATCTTTCAACAGCAAACAATTTAAACGAATTGATGTTGGGTTTGGAATTCAACTTTTTTGAATTTGACTTGCACAACGACTGGTTTGCCTTTACACCTTACGTGCATACAGGTATCGCAGGAATATCGTACAAAGAAACGTATTTTAACGAATATGCAAAACAAATAGAAAAAGATACCGAATACGCCCTTGCCATACCGGTAACTTTGGGCTTAAAAGCATTGATAAACAAAAAATTGGTTATTAGTGCCGAAGTTGGTGCACGTTATGCCTTTACCGACAATTTAGACGGAAGCAATCCAGCAAACCCGTCAACCAACATTGTTCCGTTTGGCAACACAAATTCCAAAGATTGGTATGTTTTTTCAGGCATAAACATTTCATACACCTTTGGTAAAAACCCTTGTTACTGTGCTCCAAGATAAAATGAAAGAAACTACACTTATTCCCGAAAAATTACCGCAACATCTTGCTATTATCATGGATGGAAATGGCAGATGGGCAAAACAAAAAGGTTTTTTAAGAACAATTGGTCACGAAAACGGAGCAACAGCAGTAAAACGTACCGTTGAACAATGTGCTCGTTTGGGAATTCCCTACTTAACTTTGTACGCATTTTCTACCGAAAACTGGAACCGCCCAAAATTTGAAGTGGACATGTTGATGAAGTTGTTGGTTAAAGCTTTAAGAAAAGAAATAAAATCGCTTCAAGAAAACAACATAAAATTAAATGCAATTGGCAATTTAGACCTTTTACCTTCGTCAGTTCGCAAGGAATTAACAGAAGTTTTAGAAAAAACCAAAAACAACACGCGTTTAACACTTTCGCTTGCACTAAGCTATGGCTCTAGAAATGAACTACTTGAAGCCACAAAAGAACTGTGTAACAAAGTTAAAAATAATATAATTTCAATAGATGCTATTGACGAATCGGTTATTAATAAGCATCTTTACACCCATAATTTACCAGACGTTGACTTATTAATAAGAACAAGCGGCGAACAACGTATAAGCAATTTTATGTTATGGCAAATAGCCTATGCAGAATTGTATTTTACAGAAGTTTTATGGCCCGATTTTTCTAACGAACACCTTCAAAAGGCGTTAGAAACCTATCAAAACCGCGAACGTAGATACGGTAAAACAAGTGAACAAATAAATAAGTAATTTTTAAGGATAATGCATCGCAAAAAATTAAAATACCTTTTACCATTATTAGTAAGCTTTGCTGCGGCAAACGCACAAGAGCAACCGGCAACAACAAAAACCGGTAACAGTGATGCTGCAAAAGAAACAGTGATTCCCGAAACAGATCCAAACGCACCACGCAAATACCGTTTAGGAACCATTAAAGTAACAGGAAATTATCATTTTAACGAACTAACTATTTTTACATACGCTGGTTTAGAAAAAGGTCAGGTAATCAATCTTCCAGGTGAAGAAATTTCCGATGCCATTAAAAAATTATGGAAAACAGGCTATTTCAGTGAAATCAACGTTTATGAATCATCTGTGGTAGGCGATGTTTTAAATCTTGAAATACATTTGAACGAATTGCCGCGTTTAAAAAATGTGGAAATTACCGGTATTAAAAAAGCCAAAAAAGAAGAAATCTTAAAAGATTTGCAACTGGCAGTTCCTGCAACACAAACAACAGCAGGTAAGCAAGACAAGAAAATTAAGATCACCGAAGGCAAAATTATTAACGACAACTTAATTTCAACCACTAAAAACTATCTTACCAACAAATACCGAAAAGACGGTTTTTACAACACCAAAGTTACGGTTGAGAGAAAGTTACACGACGATAAAAAAACAGCCGACCTGCTTATTTCAATTGATAAAGGCAGTAAGGTGCGTATCTCTAAAATTAATTTCGAAGGAAATTCACAACTTACCGATGCAAAATTGCGCAAGGCAATGAAAAAGACCAAACAAAAGAGTCCTTTAAACCCTATGCGTATTTTTACTCCTTCTAAATTTATAGAAAACGAATACAAAACCGATCTTGCAAACGTTATTGATGCCTACAAAGAAAAAGGATATCGTGATGCCCGCATATTAGAGCAAAAGGCAACTTACGATCCTAAAAAGAACAATATAGCCATTAATATAAATTTAGAAGAAGGTCAAAAATATTATATTGGAGACGTTCGTTTTATCGGAAACACCGAATACCCAGATCAACATCTTCGCCGTATTTTAGGTATTAAAAAAGGCGATGTTTACAACGGCCCTTTATTAGAAAAACAGGTTAAAGATCAAACAAATCCTGACGGACGAAACATTGAAAACGAATACCAAAATTCAGGTTTCTTATGGTCGCAAGTCAATTTGGTTGAAACAGCTACACGCAATGACACAATTGATTTCGATGTGCGTATCATGGAAGGACCAATTGCGCGTTTTAACAACATTAGTGTTTCTGGAAACGATAAAACACACGATTATATTATTTTACGTGAACTGCGTACGCTTCCTGGAGAAAAATGGAGAAAAGCAGATGTGGTAGAATCGGTTCGCCGTTTGGGAAGCATGGGTATTTTTGATGCTACGGCAATAAATCCAGACGTTAAAAATCCAGATCCAATAGACGGAACAGTAGATTTAGAATACCAAGTGGTAGAAAACGGTCAGTCGCAAGTTGAAGTTCAGGGCGGATACGGTGGTGGTACTTTTATTGGTACATTGGCTTTATCGTTCAACAACTTTTCGGCACGTAACCTTTTCAACAAAGAAGCTTACACACCTTTCCCAATGGGAGATGCACAAAAAATGTCGTTGCGTTTACAAGCTGCAACTTATTTTCAAACATACAGTTTAAGTTTTTCTGAACCATGGTTTGGTGGTCGCCGTCCTATTTCGTTGTTCGGATCGTTATCATACACAAGTCAGAAATCATACAACTTTAGAACGAGAGATATTGACCGCAGTCAGGGATTAAACATTTCTACGGCAACAATTGGTATGGCAAAACGTTTGTTGGTACCAGACGATAACTTTACCTTGTCGCACTCGTTAAGTTTTCAGTATTACGAGTTGAACAATTATTTCTCTAATTTCTTTGCTTTTACTAACGGATCGTCAAGAAATTTAGCTTATACGGTAGAACTTTCTCGTGACAACCGCGGAGGTATCATGCCGGCAATTTATCCGCAATCGGGTGCTTTTTTAAGCGTTTCTGGTAAATTCACTGCTCCTTATTCTTTATTCAACAATGTTGATTACAAGAATTTAGAAAGTATGGAAGAATACAAGTATAGAACCACAAGCGTACAAACAAATCCAGACACAGGCGCAGACATTCCAATTGGCACTTATTTAGATGCTAACGGCAAACCTGTAAGCGATTACCGCAATGCAAGAGTAGATCAAGATAAGTTAAATCAGAAAAAATTCAACTGGTTAGAATATTATAAAATTAATTTCAAGGCAGATTGGTATACTACCATTGTTGGAAAATTGGTTTTACGCACACAAGGACAATTTGGTTTCTTGGGCGCTTATAATAATGATCGAGGAATTATTCCATTTGAACGTTTTTATTTAGGTGGAAGCGGAATGATGATGAATACAATGGACGGAAGAGAAAATGTGGCGTTACGCGGATATGCTGATAACACCCTTACACCAAGAACATTAGACCAAACAACAGGTCAAAGAAGAGATATTGGTGGTACTGTGTACAATAAATTCTCTGTGGAATTACGTTATCCTATAGCATTAAAAGGACAAATGAGTGCGTACGTATTATCTTTCTTCGATGCAGGTGCTGCATACGATGGATTTAGTAACTACAATCCGTTTAAATTACAACGCGGAGCTGGTGCCGGTGTACGTGTACACATGCCAATGTTTGGTTTATTAGGTATTGATTTTGGTTACGGATTTGATAAAGAGCCAGGAACAAACCAAATTGGTGGTTTCCAAACGCACTTTGTTTTAGGTCAGCAATTTTAATGGCACACATTTTGAATAATTATTTTATATGAAAAATTTAGTTTCTATTTTACTTGTTTGCTTATGCAATTTTGGATTTGCTCAGAAAGGTCGTATTGCTTATATCGATTCAGACTTTATTATGAGCAAAATGCCCGAGTATGAAGAAGCTAATAAGGAATTAAAGAAAAGAACTGCCGAATGGGAAGCCGTTATTGAACGCAAGAAAAAGGAAATTAAAGATTTAAAAGATCAATTAAATGTAGAACGTCCTTTGCTTACCCAACAGCTTATTGATGAAAAGGAAGAAGACATTCAGGTTATAGAAAAGGAATTGTTAGATTTTCAGCATGAAAAATTTGGTAAAGACGGATCGTACTTTAAACAAAAGTTAGATTTAGCAAAACCTTTACAGGATCAAATTTCTACCATAGTGGAAGAAATTGCCCGCAAAAAAAGGTATTCATCTGTAATTGATAAATCAACAAGCAGCGAAACAGCTTTGCTTTATGTAAATTCAGCCGATGAAATTTCTGATCAAGTAATCCGTAAATTAGATCAAACCAGAAATAAAAGTAAGTTGTCTAAAAAAGAAGTTCAACAGCTTGAAATTGCAGAAAGACAAATTGAGGTTAAAGAACGCCAGCGTAGTAAACGAGACGAATTGGAAGAACGCCAACGTTTGCTTGAAGAAGAAAAAGAAGAATTGGCAAAAACACAAACTTCTAATCAAAATTCTAATGCTGCTCCAGAAGAATCGCCTGCAGACAAACGCAAACGTGAACAACAAGAAAAAATAGCTGCTGCAAAAGCAGAACGCGACCGCATTAGAGAAGAAAAGCTGAAAGAAATTGAAAAGCGTAAGGCAGACATTCTTAGAAAACAAGAAGAAGCGCGTTTAGCCAAAGAACAAGCTCGTGAAAATGCTTTAAAAAACAGAGAAAACGCAGCGAACGGCAAAACACAGCAATCGTCATCTACCAATTCTAAACCAGTTTCTGAACGTGCACAACAAATAAAAGCACAACAAGAACAAAGAAGAAAAGAAGCTGCCGATAAAAAAGCAAAAGCTTTGGAAGAGCGCAAAAAAATGATTGAAGAACGCAAAAAGAAGATGGAAGAAGACAGGCAGAAGCGTTTACAGGAAATTGAAGATCGCAAGAAAAATAAATAATATTAAAAAAAATAAGTACCTTCGCAAAGGTTTTATAAGTTGAATTAAATTAAAAATCGAAAATGAGAAAATTAAGAAATTTGTTTTTAGCAGCAATTGCAGTTGTTGGTTTAAATGTAACAGCACAAGCACAAGAAGTTGCACACATTAATGTTTCGGAATTAATACCTTTAATGCCTGAATCTAAAGCTGCAAAAGCCGAATTAGAAAAATTACAAGAGAAATACAAAAAAGAAATGGAAACCATGCAAACTGATTTCCAAACAAAATTAAAAAAATATCAAGCAGAAGCACCAACAGCGGGTGACGCAGTGAATGAAACACGCGGTAAAGAAATGCAGGATATGGAACAACGTATCCAATTATTCGTACAAAACGCGCAACAAGAAATGGGTAAAAAAGAATTAGCTTTATCTGAACCTATCTTAACTAAAGCGCAACAAGCAATCCACAAAGTTGCTCGTGCAAAAGGATATAAATATGTAATGGATTCAACTATTGGTGGCGGTGTTATTATGGCAGATGGTCCAGATTTAATGGCAGATGTTAAGAAAGAATTAAAAATCAACTAAGATTTTTTACCAATTAAATATCATATAAACTACCTAAAATTTTAGGTAGTTTTTTTTTAAATTTGTTTTTATGAACAACACGCAACCTATTGGTTTATTTGATTCGGGTATTGGGGGAACTACCATTTGGCGTTCTCTACACAATTTGCTACCTAATGAAAACACGCTGTTTTTAGGCGACAGTAAAAATGCACCCTACGGACAAAGAACAAAAGAGGAAATTATTCAGTTATCTAAAAAAAATGTGGAGTGGCTTTTAAACCATAATGCAAAAGCTATTATTGTTGCATGTAATACGGCTACTACTAATGCTATTTCTGAATTGCGCAGTTCATACGACATTCCCATTATTGGAATTGAACCTGCAATAAAACCAGCAGCAACCAATACCAAAACAGGTAAAGTAGGTGTTTTGGCTACACAGGGAACTTTAAACAGTAAAAAATACGCTGAAGCGCAAACTTTGTATCCTAATATAGAATTTATAAATCAGATTGGTTTTAAAATTGTTCAGTTGATTGAAGATGGTCAATTGTATTCTGAAGAATTAGAATTGTTGTTAAGATCTTATATAAATCCTATGATTGAAAAAGGAGTTGATTATTTGGTTTTGGGATGCACCCACTACCCTTACCTGCTACCTATTTTAAATAAATTTCTACCTGAACATATAACTGTGATTGATTCTGGCGATGCCGTTGCCAAGCACACTTATAAAATTTTAAAGGAAGCCAATTTACTTAAAACAGATAACATTTTGGGATATTCTAAATTCTACACCAACAAAAACGTGGATATATTGCAAAGTTTTATCGCAGATTTTGGCATTGCAGAAAAATTAGATTTTTAAAGCTTACTTCTTCGTAAGCTTTATTTCTATAGTACCATCGCCGTTTACTCGGTCATACGTGATAATTGAAGTTTCTACATCAAAAACACTTAATTTAACCGCTTCTTTTTTGGTTACTTCTTTCCCTTCAATTAATACTCTTTTAATTTTAGGATTGTTGATACTGTTTTTAAAATCTTGTTCTAACTTATTTATAAAGTCAGTATTCGCTTGATTGTTATTTTTTTGATCTTCGATCTCTTTTAAAGCTTGTTTCTTTTTTTCTTCGGCTTCTAAACGTGCTTTTTCTTCAGCGTCTTTCTTCGCTCTGGCTTCGGCTTCTAATCGAGCTTTTTCCTCGGCATCTTTCTTCGCTTTGGCTTCCGCTTCCAATCGAGCTTTCTCTTCTGCTTCTTTCTTAGCTTTGGCTTCTGCTTCTAATCGAGCTTTTTCCTCGGCATCTTTCTTCGCTTTGGCTTCGGCTTCCAATCGAGCTTTTTCCTCGGCATCTTTCTTAGCTTTGGCTTCCGCTTCCAATCGAGCTTTTTCTTCTGCATCTTTCTTCGCTCTGGCATCTGCTTCTAATCGAGCTTTCTCTTCTGCTTCTTTCTTAGCTTTGGCTTCTGCTTCTAATCGAGCTTTTTCCTC